>WBZQ01000153.1_pt1 | contig 34620 bp, 28 predicted proteins | sample 5204251 | NCBI WGS metagenome assembly WBZQ01 (sample SAMN12412402, study PRJNA552823) | activated sludge metagenome | isolation source: activated sludge from nitrification reactor of wastewater treatment plant... | place: USA: Virginia | collected 2017-09 | reverse complement strand
ATGCCAGCAGCACCTGAAAAGCTCGATCCGAACCGGGTCCTTCTGGAGTCCGGAACCGACGACCCACTCGATTTCGTCAGGCTTGGGATCGCGGCCGCGCGCGAAGGCTACTTCGAGCGGGGGCTCGCGTTTCTCGCGGAGGCCTACCGGCGCCTCTCGAAGGACCGCGAGAACAAGCTGCCGGCGATCGCGCTTTCGTACTACGGCCTTTGTCTGGCGCTCAGCAAGGGACGCGTAAAGGAGGCCGCCGAGTATTGCCAGCTCGCGATCGAGAAGGAGTTCTACAACGGCGAGAACTACCTCAACATGGCCAAGGTCTGGTCCGTGGGGCGCGCCCGGCGCAAGGCCGTGGACGCGATCCAGCGCGGTCTGGCCGTGGATCCCGGCAACCGGGCCCTCCTCGAGTTCCGATCCGGCTTCGGTTTCCGGAAGAGCCCGGTGATCCCGTTCCTGCACCGCGACAACGCGCTGAACGTCTCGCTCGGGCGGCTGCGCCACAAGCTGAAGAAGCCCGCCGCCGAGGCGACCGGCTCGGCTCGGCGAACGGGCTGACGAGGCTCGCTCAGGACTTGGGAACCGGCGCGGGAAGGTCGCGCGCCGTGCAGACAGACTGAAAGCCGGCCCGGTTGTGGGCTCCGTCGCAGAAGGGCTTGTTCTCGGAGTGCCCGCAGCGACAGAGCGCGATCGTCGAGCGCCCCGAGAGTCCGAAGGCGCCGCCGTCGGCGTCCACGACCCGGAAGGCCCCTTCGACAAGAAGTGGGCCGTTGTTCTTGATTCGAATGCTGGTTTCACTCATGGCTCTTCCTCCGTTTGAGAGGTGTGCGTGTTGCGGTGGCCGCGTCGGTCGTCAGGACCCGGGGCGCCATTCCACGATCTGCCCTTCGAGGGCGGAGGCGGCGACCACGTAGGGGCTCGCCAGGTACATCTGGCCCGGTCCGCTTCGGCCGGGGAAGTTCCGATTGATCGCGCTGACCGTGACCTGGTCGCGCCGGGTCGAGACCCCGGGCCCGGCCGCGATGCAGGCTCCGCAGCTCGGCTCGATCACGCGTGCCCCGGCCTCCTCGAAGATGCGAAGGTAGCCCTTCTTCTGGCACCAGTCCTTCACCTCGCGGCTCCCGAACTGGATCCAGAACGTCACGCCCTCCGCCACGCGCTTGCCCTTTGCGAGGCCCTCCGCGAGGACCGTGGCGTACATCTCCATGTCGTCTCTCTTGCCCGCCGTGCACGAGCCGCCATAGGCGATCTCGATGGCCACCGGCGCGGGAAGGTCGCGTATGAAGACCCCGTTCCCGGGATCGCCGGGCAGCGCGACCATCGGCGACAGCGCCTTGGCGTCGATGCGGATCTCGGTCGCGTACTCGGCATCCGGGTCCGATGTGAAGCCCGCGCACAGCCGGCGCGCCTCGTCCATCGGAATCCCACGCTGCTCGGACAGGAACGCGGCGGTCTTCTCGTCCGCCGCGATGATGCCCGTGAACGCGCCGACCTCGGCCGCCATGTTGGTCATGGTCGCGCGCTCGTCGAGGGACAGCGCGCGCACCGCCTCGCCGGTGTACTCGATGATCTTCGAGATCGCCTCGCCGTTGCGGACGTACGGGTGCGAAAGCAGCGCGAGCATCAGGTCCTTGGCCGTGACGCCTTGAGGGAGAGTTCCGTGGAACTCGGCCTTGACGGTCTCGGGAATCTTGACTCGCACGTCCTTCGTCATCCAGGAGTTGAAGAGGTCGGTCGTGCCGACGCCGAAAGCCACGCATCCGAGCGCGCCGGAGTGCGGCGTGTGAGAGTCCGAGCCGATCACGAGCTGTCCGGGGAGCGCGTAGTCCTGGTAGATCTTCGAGTGGCAGATCGCCTCGCTGCCGACCGCGGCCGTGGCGTTCTCGCCGCGCGGGAGCTCTCCGTGGAGCTTCACGCCCTGCTTTGCCGCGAACTCGGCCTGCTTGGTCGCGAGCCGTTCGGCGATCTCCAGGAGCCCGCGCTTTTTCTGGGCCTCGGGCATCACCTGGTCGAGGAACGTGAGGTGATCGCGGAAGAAGTAGATCGACGAAGGGTCCGTGACCCTCGCGTCCCTGCCGACCAGCTCTTCGAAGAACGAAGCGGCCATCGGGGTCACGTACTCGTGCGAGAAGCGGATGTCCGTACGCACAAACCCCGCGTCGCCGGGCTTGACCGCGGGGATGCCCAGGGTCCCGCGCTTGGCGTCCGCGACCATGTGCGAGGCGAAGATCTTCTCGGCGAGCGTCATGGGGCGCTTGGGCGTCTCGACGCGGGGTGGAACCGTTTCGCCCTTCAGGCGCGCCACGTTGTACGGAAAGAGCCCGCCGTATTCGATGATCTCCCGGGTGATCTCGTCCTCGCCTTCCGTGAACACCTCGAGCGGGATCGGTTCGCCCCGGCGAATGCGTTCGAGAACCGAGAAGTCGTTGGTTGTGAGGATCCCTAGGTTCACGCAGTTCTGGCGATAGATCCGTTCGATGTTCTCGGCCACCACAAGCCGGATCCCGGCCGTCTTCTCCGCGTAGGGCGATTGCTCGCGCGAGGAGCCCTTCCCGCGCCTCTTTCCCGCGACCGAGACCGCGAAGCCGCCGCGGAGGACGTCCCCCTCGCCGATGGGCTGAACCGCGGTTCCGCCCGTTCCGCAGGTGAGGCCCACGTAGACGAACTGTCCGAGGGTCTCGTCGAAGTGGTAGCAGACCCAGCCGGGCGTGATCTCGTCGGTCGAGATGTTGTCGCGCAGCTTGTGCGCGGGATCGTTGGGCCGGAACTCGAGGTTCTCGCCGCGGAGCTGGCGCGCGATCAGCGCGGGGTCTTCGGTCAGGTACAGGATTCGGCCTTGAAGGGTCACGTTTCGTGGCCGTCTCGCGACGGTGCCCGCGCTGCCTAGGAGTTCGTTCATCGCGGCGAATTGTAGGAACGGGCGGGGACGGGTCAGTGGATCGTCTCGCCGGGGTCCTCGCCGAACGCGGTGGGATCGGATCCGTCGTCTTCGATGTCGCGCGGAGGAGCCGCCTCGGAGATCTCGCCGTCCCGCTCCTCGAGCGCCCAGCGTTCATAGGTCGTGGCGGGAAGCTCTCTGAGAAAGCGGCTCTCCTCGGTGACGATGCGCCTGCCGTATCGATCGAGACCCGACAGCGGATGGACCAGGGTCAGCTCGTCCTTGGCGCGCGTCATCGCGACGTAGAAGAGCCGCCGCTCTTCTTCCAAGCCCTCGGGGGTCCTTAAGGCTCGCGCGTTCGGAAAGCGGTCCTCCACGAGCCCGATCACGAACACCGCGCGCCATTCCAGGCCCTTGGCCTGATGAACCGAGGAGAGCACGACCCTCTCGTTCTCGTTCTCTCCCGCGACCGTGTCCTCGCCGACCGGATCGCCGAAGAGCGTGACCTCCTGCAGGAAGCGCTCGACGTCGTCGTAGGGCAGCGCGAACTGCGCGAGGGCCTCGAGATCGTCGAGGCGCGCCGCCTGGTTCGCGAACTTGGCCTTCGCGATCTCCGAGTAGCCGCCGTGGTCGACCACGTACCGGACGGCCTCGGCCGGGGCCTTCCGGTAGGTTTCCCGGCGGAGCGCCGCGAGCGTCTTGGAGAGGCCTCGAAGGCTTGGAACCGCGGGCCTGGGGGCCTTCGCGAAGTCCAGCGACGAGAACGCGGCGACCGGGTCCTGTGCCTCCTGAATCGCGGCCCACAGCGTGGACGCCGTGCGCTCCCCGACCTTGGGCAAGAGCTTCAACGTGCGCTTCCACGACATCTCGTCCTGGGGGTTCACGGCGAGCCTCAGGAACGCGAGCACGTCCTTGACGTGGGCCTGCTCGAAGAACCGAAGGCCGGAGCGGATCTCGTACGGGATTCCGCGCCGGGTCAGCTCCAGCTGAAGCTCCAGGGCCTGGTAGTGCGCGCGGTAGAGGACGCCGATCTCGGAGAGCGGAACGCCCTCGTCGCGGAGCTCTAGAAGTCGCTGCGCCACGAACTCCGACTGCTGGGACACGTCCGCGGCCCCCACGACCACGACCGGGACGCCGGAAGAGCGCGTGGGCACGAGGACTTTCTCGAAACGCCGCGAGTTGAGAGCGATCGAGGCATCCGCGAGCCGCAAGATCTCGGGGGTCGAGCGGTAGTTGGTCTCCAGTTTGTAGATTTGGGCCTCGGGATAGCGGGTCGGAAAGCCGAGCAAGGCCTCGAAGTCGGCCCCCCGAAACGAGTAGATCGACTGCGCGTCGTCCCCCACGACCATCACGTTGCGGGGCTCGCTTTCTTTGGCGAGGAGATCCACGAGCTCGGCCTGGAGGTGGTTTACGTCCTGGTACTCGTCGACGAGGACGTGTGAGAAGCGCGCGGCGAGGGTCCGGCGGACCGCGTCGTGCTCGGACAGGAGGCGCCTGAGGTTGACGAGCAGATCGTCGTAGTCCATGCCGTTCGCGAGGACCTTCCGTTCGGCGAAGCGAACGAGCACTTTGCGGATAGTCGGGAGCTCGGCGAGAAAATGCGGCGCGTCGGCCGCGAGGACGTCCTCGAGGCGCCTTCCGGTGTTGACCGCGAACGAGAAGAGCTCACGCAGCACATCGCCCTTTGGAAAGCGCCGCTCGGTGATCGGAACCCCGATGTCCGACGTTGCGGATTCGAGAAGCTCTTTGGCGTCCTCGGTGTCGAGGATCGTGAAGTTTGACCGGTACCCGAGGAGGTCCGCGTGGGGCCTGATGAGGCGCGCCGCCACCGCGTGGAAGGTCCCGGCCATCGCGCGCGAGACGTCGGCGCCGATGAGAGCCGCGACCCGCTTGGTCATCTCACGGGCCGCACGGTTGGTGAACGTGAGGAGACAGAGCCGTGTGGGATCGAGCCCGTCCTCAATCAGACGCGAGACCCGGTAGACGAGCGTACGGGTCTTGCCGGAGCCCGCGCCGGCCACGACCAGAGCCGGGCCGTCCCCCGCGAAGACCACGGCCTTCTGTTCGACGTTGAGCTCACGTCCGTAGTCGACGCGGTACGCCTTCGTTCGCGAAGGTCGGCGGAGGACGTAACGCTTGGGAGCGGGAGCGGGCTCGGACGAGGACACGGTGCGGGAGTATCGACGACTCCGCGCCTCTCTTGCTGGCGATGGCTTTGTCTCGACGAGACGTTCACGCGCGATCGCCCAACGACGTGTTCACGAGTGGCGCGCCGCCCAACCGCCGTTACGAACAGCTGCGCGCCTGCAGCCGAGCAAGGCAGAATGCCCGCGTGAATCCGCGGAGCCTGCTCGAACGAGCCCTCAGGTCTCGGCACAACCTGCGGTTCTCGGACATCTGCTCTTTGGCCGAGGCCCTGGATTTCAGGCTCTCACGGGTGAGCGGAAGTCACCACATCTTCTTCATTCATCCTGCCGTCCCTGAACTCCTGAATCTTCAAGAGGTCCGGGGTCAGGCGAAGCCATATCAGGTGCGGCAATTGCTCGTAGAGCGGCATAACCTGCAGCTCGACGGGTCTTCATGAAGGACTACCACATCAACATCTTCGCCAGCGAGGAAGATGGCGGCTATATCGCGGATATCCCCGATCTTGCTCACTGCTCGGCCTTCGGCGAGACACCCGAGGAGGCACTTGCAGAAGTTCTCAAGGCTAAGAGCGCTTGGGTGGAGGCGGCCGAGGCTGAAGGTCGCGGGGTTCCATCGCCAAGGTTTCGCCCTGCGATCTATCAGGTAGCGTAGGCGGGCTTCCGTCGATTTCGCCTAACCCGTCGTCGCAGCGGACTCCGCTGAGCTCGAATGAACCGTCGGCAAAGTCGCGGCTCCCTACGCTTAGCTCTTGATCTCGACCTTGAAGGCCTTCTTCGCGAGCTCCTGGCCGTTCGCGGAGAGGACGCGCACGATCCAGTCGCCTCCGTCTCCCGCGCGGAAGGTCTTGTAGGCGTTGGTTCGAAAGCGCTTTCCAGAGACTGCGAGCTCGTGTCTGTGGGCTTCCTTGTCGCCCTTCGAGAAGCTGACCGTGATTTTGGTTTCCGACGAGCCCCCGGTCACCGCGACCCACGCGTAGATCTTGGTTCCGGCCGCGACAGAGAAGCTCTCGGCCTCGCCGGTGATCTCGCGCTTCTCGATGCCTAGGCCGACCTTCAGCTCGGCCGAGAGCTCCTTTGCGGCCTCCTGTCCCGCCGCGGCGCCGGAGGTCGCCTCGGCCTTTGTCTTGTCTGTCTTTGCCTTTTCAGCGTGCGAGGTCGCGAAGACGGGGACAGACGACAAGGCGAAGATCAGGGCAATCCCAATAGTAGTTTTCGGCATGACGTTTCCTCCTGAGTTCTCTCTTTCAAAAAACAGTAGTGCCGAAGCCGGCCCGAACCCTACGCGCTCGCGGCCTCGGCGATCCGTCCCGTCAGCTCGGCGAGTCGCCTGAGGCGCTCGGCGCGCCTCGGGGTGAAGTCCTCCTTCCGGGCGCGCCAGAGCCAGTTCCCGGAGGGCTTCCCGGGCACGTTCATGCGCGCCTCCTCGCCCAAGCCGAAGACGTCCTGCAGGGGCACGATCGCGATCTTCGCGACGGACGTGTACGCGAGGCGGATCAGATCCCATTCAATGGTCTCGGCGCTTGCGCCCGCGTAGTCGAGCACGCGCTCTTGGGTGTCCCTCGAAAGCCCGTCGAACCAGGACCGGGTCGTGTTGTTGTCGTGGGTTCCCGTGTAGACGATGCTGTTTAAGACGTGCCGGTGAGGCAGGTATTCGTGGTCATGGCCGTCGAACGCGAACTGCAGGATCCGCATCCCAGGCAGTCCGGTCTCTTCGAGCAGGTCGCACACGTCCTGGGTGATGTCCCCGAGGTCCTCGGCAACCAGCGGAAGGTCTCCAAGCGCGGCACGGATCGCCGCGAAGAGCTTCGAGCCCGGCGCGGGAACCCAGCATCCCGAGATCGCGGTCTCAGAGCCTGCCGGAACCTCCCAGAACGAAGCGAGCCCCCGGAAGTGGTCGATCCGCAGGATGTCGACGAGCCTCAGGTTGGCACGCACCCTCTCGATCCACCAGGAGAAGCCGTGTTCCTCCATCACGTCCCAGCGGTAGAGCGGGTTTCCCCAGAGCTGGCCGGTGCGGCTGAAGTAGTCGGGCGGGACGCCCGCGACCGTTTCCTGCCGCCCGTCCTCGTCCACCGTGAAGAGCTCGCGCCTCGCCCAAACGTCGGCGCTGTCGTGGGCGACATAGATCGGAATGTCCCCCAGGACCGCAAGGCCGCGGTCCTTCGCAGCGTTTCGAACGCGCTCCCACTGCCGGAAGAACAGGAACTGGAGGTAGCGCCGGTAGTCGAGCTCCTCCGCGAGGACCAGGCGAGCGGCCGCGAGGGCTTCCGGTTCGCGTCTTGAGAGGTCGACGTCCCATTCGGTCCAATGGGCACCCTCATAGCGATCCTTAAGGGCCGAAAAGAGCGCCCAGTCCTCGAGCCAGTGCTGCTCGGGAGCGCTGCGGAACGCGCGAAAGGCCTCGGCGACCCCGTCCGGAGGCGACTCGCGAAAGCGCGCGAAGGACGCGCGCAGCACCCTCTCCTTCCAGCCCGCCACGCCTTCGTAGTCGAGGCGTGCCCTGGGGAAACGAGGGCGGGGATCCAGGACCGAGGCGTCGAGAAGGCCTTCCTCCAAGAGCCGCTCCGGCGAGATCAGCATCGGGTTCCCGGCGAACGCCGAGAGGCAGCCGTAGGGCGCGTTTCCGTAGGCCGTGGGTCCGAGGGGCAGAACCTGCCAGATCGATTGGCCGGCCGAAGCCGCCCAGTCGAGGAACGCGTCGGCGGCCGGACCGAAGTCCCCAATTCCGAAGCGCGAGGGGAGCGACGTGGGATGGACGAGGAGCCCCGCGTGGCGAGCCGGTTTCATGAATCGATGGTAGCCGGCTCGACGGCGTTGGCCGCCGCGGCATCGGGCGCCTCCTGTCCTCCGAGGAGCCGAAGAAGCCGCAGGTGGTCCTCGGGAAGCGGCGCCAGCACATCGAGGTCGAAGTCGAGGGCGTGAAGCCGCAACCGCTCCGCGTGGAGAAGAGGCCTCGCGACCGCTTGGAAGGCCGCTCGAAGGCGGCGGTCCCTGACGCCGCGAAAGCGCGTGGCTCCGCCGTAGAAATCGTCGCCCACGATCGGATGGCCGCGCGCCGCCAGATGCACCCGGATCTGGTGCGTGCGGCCCGTTTCCGGGTGGAGGGTGAGATCCGCGACCGATGGCAGCCGTCGCCGGGTTCGATACACGGTGCGGGCTTTCTTGGCGGAGGGCACCTCCGGATCGGCGGCCCTCATCTTCCGGCCGTCCGACGGGTCCCGCATCAGCGGCAGCTCGATCGTGCCGTGCGCGGGCCTGGGATGTCCCCACACAAGCGCGCGGTAGGTCTTTTCCACTTGGCGCTCCTGAAAGGCCCGCGAGAGCGCGCGGTGCGCCTCGTCGCCCTTGGCGAGAACCACGACGCCCGAGGTCCCGACGTCGAGCCGGTGGACCAGCCGCAGCTCGCCCTCTTCCTCGGGCGTTGGGACCAGGCCCAGGGCTGAAAGAAGCCGCGCGACGGCCTCCGGCGCAGACCGGTCCCTTCGCGTGGAGGTCGCCATCGAGATTCCCGCGGGCTTGTTCACGGCCAGAACGCGCTCGTCTTCGAAGAGCCGCATCGCGATCGATGGTGGCACAGGACCGCTTTCCCGGCCGTAAGATCGCGGCCCTTGGCGGAAACGGATACCGGCGGGCGCTACCCCTTCGTCCCGCTTTCTCACGAGCGCCTCACGGTCGAGGAAACGCGCCGGCGCGCCACGGCCTTTCTCGCGCGATTGGAGACCCGTCGCAGCGTGCGCGACTTCGCCGATGACCCGGTTCCAGACGACGTTCTCGAGGCGTTGGTGAGGGTTGCCGCCTCGGCCCCCTCAGGCGCGAACCGGCAACCCTGGCGGTTCGTTGTTGTGCGCGATCCGGCCGTCAAGTCGCGGATCCGCGCCGCCGCGGAGGCCGAGGAGAAGGAGAGCTACGAGCACCGCATGCCCCCGGCGTGGCTTGCCGCGCTGGCTCCGCTCGGGACCGACTGGCACAAGCCGTTTCTCACGATCGCTCCCGCGCTGATCGTGGTCTTCAAGAAGGACTACGAGATCGTCGAGGGGGTCAGGCAGAACGCTTACTACCCAAACGAGTCGGTCGGCATCGCCTGCGGGTTTCTGATCGCGGCGATCCACGACGCGGGGCTCGCCACGCTCACGCACACGCCGTCGCCCATGAACTTCCTGGGGGAGATCCTGGGTGCCGAGCCCGGCGAAAAGGCGTTCCTGCTGCTCCCGGTCGGCTATCCGGCTGCGGGGGCTCTGGTTCCGGATCTCTCGAAAAGGCCGCTAGAGAGCGTGCTGAGCTGGCGTTGAGCCCGGCGAGGCGGCTCGGGCCGGAGCCCGCGGGCGCGCTGCTCTTGGGCCTCTTTACGGTCGCCTTCTTCCATCGCGTGTTCCTGGGTGAGGTCTTCATCCAGGGAGACTTCCACCAGACGTTCGTACCGATGCGGGGCATCCTCGGCAGGGCGCTTCGGCAGGGTCTGCCGCTCTGGAACGACTGGATTGGGAACGGCGCTCCCCTCCTGGCCAACTCTACGGCCGCTGCCCTCTATCCACCCAATTGGCTGTTCGCGTTTTTGGCTCCCGCGGAGGGCCTCACGTGGCTGACGGTTGTGCATATCTTCTTTGGGTCCTTGGGAGCCTTTCGGCTTGCCAGGTGCTGGGGACAGGCGGGAGTCTCGGCGCTGGTGGCTGGTCTGACCTTCGGCTTTTGCGGGCTCTCGGTTTCTTGTGTGAGTTCTCTGACCGTGCTGGTCTTCTTGCCTTGGCTGCTTCTCACGGCCGAATCGGCCCGAACCGCTGAGCCAGGGCGCCTCCGGCGCGCGCTGGGTCTGGCCTTCGTGGTGGCCGGCATGCTGACATGCGGCGGAGAGCCGTTCTATCTCCTTTCCGGAGCCCTAGGAACCCTGCTTCTCGCCGGCAGGGGCAGGCCCGCGTTCGGCGCACTTCGAGAGCGCGCTTGGAACTTCTTCAGGCTTGCGCCCGGGCTCGCGCTTGGTTTCCTTATCGCGATGCCCCACCTTCTAGCCATGGCGCGGTATCTCCCCTCGTCGGTCCGGGGCGCGGGCTTCATCCCGGAGGGTGCGCTTCAGTGGTCGATGCACCCAATCGAGCCGCTGGGTCTTGTGCTTTCAGACCCATTCGGGGACCCCAACCTGTCCGGTCCTCAGGGGTTTTGGGCACAGGGCCTCGTAGCCCCGCGATCGCGGCCCTACTTCCCCGGTTCCTATGTCGGTGCTGTAGCCCTAGCGTTGGCCATCTTGGGTAGTCTGAAGGGCCGCTGGCAACGCGGGCCGCTCCTGGTTTGGCTCTTCCTCTCGCTCCTCTTGGCGTTGGGTCGGCATCTGCCGCTTGGGGAGGCGTTCGCGGCCGTGCCGGGCTTCGCGGCGTTTCGGTATCCCGTTAAGTGGCTGGCGCCCGCGATGCTCCCGGTAGCGCTTCTGGCCGGGTTTGGCCTTCAGGACCTCATTGCCGGATGCGGCGCCGGCGCGGCCAGGCGATCGAGCCGCGCCTCCGCCCTTTCGGTCGCGTTTGGCGTCCTGGCACTTCTCGCAGTCTTCGGACTCGGCCTCACGTCAGGCCTCGACGAACGAATGGCGCGCCTTGCGCTGACCGAACCGCCGGGCGGGAACGGGGCGCCCGTCCGAATGCATCCCGCCTTTGTTAGTGAGGTCCGAACCCAGCTCCTCGTGTGCGTGGCAAAGGCCGCGACTCCGTTGCTCCTGGCGACGCTGCTCGGGTTCTTCGCCCTTCGTATGCCGTCGGAGGCGGAAACCGCCCGGCTCCTGGGCCGCGGAATCGCCCTGCTTGTCGGCTTGGATTTGCTCTTCGCCAACCGCCACCTCATTTCGACCGTGAAGGCGTCCTCGTACGACCCGCCCCCGGTTGTGCGCGCTCTGCTGGCCGATCCGGGGCCGCGCGGGCGCCTTTGGCCTCCCGACACAACGGCGCCGAGCCGTCTTGCCAAGCCCCCGCGAGAGCTCGTGGATGTGTTCCGTTGGCAACGAAGCACGCTTCAGGCCTACGCGGCGGTCGACTATGGATTCCCCCTCGCGCTGAACGACGACATCGAAGCGGCTTCCCCGCTGTCCTACGCGATCTTCAAGCAGCTTGCGGACGGCGCGCCGCCGCGCGAGCGGCTGATGCTTGGGGGCGCCGCGGGCGTGACCCATGTGCTCTCTTTTGTGGAGCTTCACTCTCCCTTCGCAAGCGAAATCGGACGCTTTGCGGAGTTTGGGCAACAGCCTGTTTTCGCCTATCGCAACCATCTGGCGCTCCCAGGCGTGAGGGCCGTGGGGCGGCTCCTTGCCTATCGCGACCTCTCCGACTTTCGAACGAAGGTGAGGCAGGGTCCCGACGATCTCTTCGCGCGCGCCGCCTTCGTCGACTCGGCGACCTTCGCCCGTCTGGGTAATTCCCACGAGGGCACGGCACCGCGGCTCGGTTTGGTCGAGCGCTCGCCCGCCAGGCTTGTGTTGGATACCCAAGGGGCCGGATACGTGATGGTCGCCGAGACGCTTGCGCCGGGTTGGAGGGCGACGCTGGACGGCAAGCCCGTCGAGATCTTCGCGGCCGACATCGCGTTTCGCGGGGTCGCCATTCCCGAGGGGCGGCACCGGCTCGAGATGGTCTACCGGCCTTGGTAAGCGCGGGCTCTTTGTCTACTCGAAGTAGCCGGCGACGTCCAGCACCAGGTGGGTCGAACCAGAGGACATGTTGGACTGAACCGTGACCTTCCCACCGACGCCCAAGGCCGAGATGGTCGCGGTCGCGCGGGTCCGATTCGCCTTGAGGGATACGGTGCTGGTCCCCATCGCCAGGCCCCCGTGGGCAAACACAGCGAGATCGCCGGCCGCGGTGGGGCTCACCGCCGCGACGTTGAGGGACACGGCGCGCGCGGTGGATGGCACCCCGCAGAGGCCTGCGACGGCGAAGGGTCGCGACTCGCCGGCCAGGAGCGCGGGGCCGGAACCGCGCGTATCGGCGAGGCGGCACGGCGTGACCGTGTAGTACTTCGAGGCCTTGGGAAGGCGCGCATGCTGGCACAGCGAGGTTCCCGAGTCGTTGAGCACGTTTCCGGCGATGGGACGGAATTGCCAATCGTATCCGTTTGGGTAGAGCGTCAGCGCCAGGACGCCGAAGGCCGAGGCGCTGCGCACCTCGCTGTTGGCCCGCACCGTTACGATCGAGGTCAGGTTCGAGCCCCCGGTTCCCACCACGAACTGCCGAAGGCCTCGGGCGGGGTCGGCCAGGCCATTCGGGTCCTGCGGAGAGAAGCGCTCGTAGATGTGGTCGTGCCCAACCAGGACGACGTCCGCGCCCGCGCTGTAGAGCGTGTTCCAGAGCGCCACGTAGGTTGCGTCATCGCCGTGCGGGCCCGAGGAAAACCGTGGGTGGTGCCAATACGCCAACGTGCACACGCCGGGGTTTGCCGCCAAATCGGACGCCAGCCACTGTTCCTGCGGTGAGCCCGCGCCGCACCCCCCGACATCCCCGCAGTTGGAGTTCAGGGCGATGAGGTGCCAACCGCCCAGGTTGTAGCTGTAATAGCCCTTCGTGGGGTCGTGCGCGCGGGCTCCGAAATAGGAGTAGTAGCCGGCCGCGCCCGGCGTGAGGTACTCGTGATTCCCGGGAACCGGGTAGGTGATCGCGAACTGGGTTCCCCAGCTTGGGGCGTAGGAGGCTTGGTACTTCGCGAGCGTGCCGTCCACATATTGGTTGTCGCCCAGAAGAAGCACCGCGGAGTAGCCGCCCGTGGCGAGGAGCGCGGCCGTCGCGCCCATGCGGCACGCGGTCGCGGTGCCGGCTCCTCCGTTGAAGGAGCCGTCGTTGGGATCGCACGCTATGTCGCCGGCCGCGGCGATGACGGGCATCTGTGCGAGCGCGCCGCGCTCGTATGAAACCCAGGCCCAAACGAAGATCGCGAGGTGGAGCCGCCAAGACGAGCCTCGTTTGTGCATGTGGGCGCTCCCGGCTACGGCGTGGGCGCTGAGGTTCCGAAGGCCGGATCGCCCCAGCGCCCCGAGAACACCAGGCTCTCAAGGGGCCGCCGGGTCCTTTCGCGAAGAGCCTTCTGGCGGAGTTTGTCCGGGAGCTTCGCGACATCGCCGGGGTACCCAATCGCGACCGCGGTGACGGCTTCGAACCCCTCGGGAATCGCGAACAGCTCGCGTGCCTTGTCGGGAGAGAAACCGGCCATGGGGTGGGCAATGAGGTCGAGCGCCACGGCCTGCAGGAGCAGGTTTTCGAGCGCGAGCCCCGCGTCGTGAAAGGCGTGGCGGTTCGCGAGGCCATTCCGCTCCCACGTCAGGCGGGTACACGTCAGGGCCAGAACGTCCGCGGACTCGGCCCACGCGCGGTTGGCCTCGACGAGGCATTCCAGCATGAAGGCAAAGCCCTTGGCGTCGACCCGGGTCGCGACAAGAAAGCGCCATGGCTGCTCGTTGTTCGAGGACGGAGCCCAGCGCGCGGCCTCGAAGAGCGAGCGTAGCTTCCCGGGTTCCACGGGATCCCTTGAAAAGGCGATTGGGCTCGTTCTTCTCGTGAGGAGGTCGTGAATCGGTGAAATCGCCGGACTTTGGTCTGTCATTTGGCGGTCTGTCATTTGGCTACTTAACCTCTTCGGGCTGGCCGAGGCCGAGAACGATCTTCCATTCCTTCTCGGTAACGGGTTGGATGCTGAGCCGGTTGCCCTTGCGAAGGACTCCCATCGCCTCGAGGCCCGGAATCTCGCGGAGCTCGGGGAGGCCGAGCGGCCTTCTGAGCCGCGCCACGGCCTTCACCTCGACGCCGAACCAGGCCGGGGCTTCCGGGCGGGAGCGCGGATCGTAGTGGTGATGCTCGGGCTCGAACTGGGTCGGATCGGGAGCGGCCTCGACCACGACTCGGGCCGTTCCGACGATCGCGGGAGGATCGGCGTTCGAGTGGTAGATCAGGACGCCATCCCCGGTCTTGGCGTCGCGCAGGAAGTTGCGCGCCTGGTAGTTGCGCACCCCGTCCCAGAACGTGGTCCGGCCCGGGCTCTTTACGAGATCCTCAAACGAGAAGGACTCGGGCTCGGTCTTGAACAGCCAGTATCGCGCGGACTTCGTGGTCTTGGGCACTTTGGGTGTCGTCGCGGTCTTCGCTGTCGTCGTCACGGACGAAAGCCTACCATCAGGAAGGCGCGACCGTTAATCTGCGGCCCCCCGACGAAAAGGAGAGCGCATGGCCGCCGAAAAAGCCACGACCCTGTCGCGCGAGTTTCAACCCTACATCTCCTCCGAAACCAGGATGCGCGAGTTCACGCTTCGCGCGGTCGTCGTCGGAACCGTGCTGGGCACGATCTTCGGCGCGTCATCGCTTTACCTCGTGCTGAAGGTTGGGCTCACGGTCAGCGCGTCGATCCCGGTCGCGGTCATCTCGATCACGCTGTTTCGGCTGGCGTCGAAGTTCGGCATCGCGGACGCGACGATTCTCGAAAACACCACCATGCAGACCGCGGGCAGCGCCGGCGAGTCGGTCGCTTTCGGCATCGGCGTCACGATGCCGGCGATCATGATCCTGGGCTTCGACCTCGAGATCACGCGCGTGATGCTGGTCGCGGTCCTGGGTGGCCTCCTCGGGATCCTGATGATGATCCCGCTGCGGCGCGCGCTGATCGTCGCCCAGCACGGAGAGCTCAAGTACCCGGAGGGCACGGCCTGCGCCGAGGTGCTCAAGGCCGGCGCGTCCGAGGACTCGAAGGCCCTGGCGTCCGACGCCGCCAAGGCCGAGCTTCAGGCCGCCTCCGACGCGGGCCTCGGAGCCAATACAAGCGCGAAGACGATCTTCGCGGGCTTCGCGATCGGCCTTGTGTACAACTCGGTGATGAAGGCCTTCAAGGGCTGGAAGGACACGCCGGAGAAGGTCTTTGGCGAGCCGCTCAAAGCGGGCTCGGTCTCCGCCGAGATCACCCCGGAGCTCCTCGGCGTTGGGTACATCATCGGGCCGCAGATCGCCTCGATCATGTGCGCGGGCGGCGTGCTCTCGTACCTGGTACTGATCCCGCTGATCAAGTTCTTCGGCTCGTTCGCGCCCGGAATCGTGCCTCCCGGAACCATGCCCATCTCCGAGATGGGCCCGGCCGAGATCCGAAGCGATTACATCCTCTACATCGGCGCGGGGGCGGTGACCGCGGGCGGCATCATCAGCCTGTTCCGTTCGCTGCCGACGATCTGGCACGGGCTCAAGGAAGGGCTCCGCGACGTGGGCAAAGGAGCCGCCTCCCGGGTGGCCTCGTCGCGCCGGGTCGACCAGGACCTTCCGATGAAATGGGTTGGGGTGGGACTCGTCGCGCTCCTCGCCGCGATCATGCTGTTTCCGCAGCTCCACATGAACTTCCTGGGCGCGATCCTGATCATCGCGTTCGGGTTCCTGTTTGTCACGGTCTCGTCCCGCCTGACCGGCGAGGTCGGTTCCTCGTCGAACCCCATCTCCGGCATGGCCGTCGCGACGCTGCTCCTCACCTGCATCATCTTTCTCGCGATCGGTTGGACGGGTGGTCCGTACTACGTCACCGCGCTTTCGGTCGGTGCCATCGTATGCATTGCGGCGTCCAACGGTGGGACCACTTCGCAAGACTTGAAGACCGGCTTCCTGGTCGGTGCGACGCCCAAGCTTCAGCAGATGGCGATCCTGATCGCCGCGCTCGTCTCGGCGTTGCTGCTTGGGCCGATTCTTCTCAAGCTCAACAAGAGCGGGACCGTCTATGTCTCCGCGGAGAAGGTCGCGCCGAATCTGGCGGTCCGCCCGGACCAATACGCGGGCAAAAAGGGCCTCGAGGGTCCGCAAGCCAAAGCCGATCCCCGCGAGTTCCATGTCTTCTACAAGACCGACGACGTGAACGGACCCGCGGGGCAATATTTGTTGGACGACACTGGAAAGCCTGTCTACTTTGTCGACCCGGGAATTAACGGAAAGCACAAGATCCGGCCGGACGGATCCGTGGTCACCAAGTTCGACGCGCCCAAGGCGACCCTGATGTCCTACATCATCAAGGGAATCCTGGACCGGAGGCTGCCCTGGGGGCTCGTGCTCTTCGGAGCGCTGATCTCCTGCGTTCTGGAGCTGTCCGGGGTCGGCGCGCTCGCGTTCGCGGTCGGCCTGTATCTGCCCATCTCGACCTCAACGCCGATCTGGGTCGGCGGGCTTGTACGTTGGTGGGTGGACAAGAGAAGGAGAAGCGAGCTCAAGGACGTGGACCTGACCGAAGAACAGCTCGCGGCTGAAAGCGACAAGAGCCCCGGCGTGCTGATGGCCTCCGGCTACATCGCCGGAGGCGCCATCGCCGGCATCCTCATCGCGTTCATGGCGGGCGTTCTGACCGACTTTGACACTCGCCTTGGGGATTGGGCAAAGGCGCACAACCCGCTCTTTTATGGACCCAACTCCGATGCGCTCTCGCTGATTCCGTTCGCGGTCATCACGGCGCTCTTGTATCTCGCGGCCCGGGAGGTGATTCTGGGCGGGAAGGCGGCGAGCGGGAGGACGTGAGTTGGACTGACCGCATCGTTGTCCATTTCTTGTTCAGATTGAATAGACCTGGGATTCCTGGCTCCTAGAGGCGCGCTCGCGATCTGGTGAAAGCGGCCTTGGCACGCCAAGGCTCGATCGCTAATTTCTGCCGAGAAGACAGCGCCGAATGATAGGAAGGAGGAAGCAGCATGAAATGGAGATGGAGACTCCTGGCCCCGCTACTCATCATCGTTTCGTGGCCTTCGTGGCTCACCGCGGAGGAGGCGCCGACGGTGGTTCCCGCGGCTAAGAAGCCGGCCTGGGAATGGACGGACGAAGAACGGTTTGCGGTCCGCTATGACCCACGCCACATCAGCGAAAGGAGAGCACGGTCCGAGCAGCGCAAAGCTCAGTACGGACGCGCCAGCCGCCAGGCGCGTGAGGTTCAGGCTGCGCAACGCCAGACCGACTTCGTGGACGGCTCCGATACGCCGGAACTCTTCTTTCCGGACGAGCTCTTCGGTTGGCTCGTCACGATGCGGCTCGCGCCAATCTGGCAGGACCCCTCGGGCCCCATTGGGCGGTCGATCGGCCGTTGGCGCGAGTTTGGTCTTCAAACGTCGCCAGAGCCGCTGCTGCGACGGGAGACAAAGCGAATGCTCGAGCTCTACACGGCCGAGCTTCCGGAGAACGACCACAGCTACTGCAAAGAGACGATGGCAGCCTTCCATCGCGTGCGCGAAGCAATGGGTGCCCGCGAGTTCCAGGCGTTTCTCCGCCTCTTGTATGAGGCAACGACGCCTGGTCTTGGCGTCAGCAGCGTTGCCGACCCTGGAGATGGCCCCCTGGCTCGCGACGCCGCGACCAACAGACGTTGGCAAATGGAGGGATGCCCGTGAAGGAGCTCAGAGTTCGACAATTCCGCGGGGTGGCTCATCTGCCCTTGGCGGTTCTTCTCGCGTCGCTCGGATTCTCACCACGTCTGGTTGCCCAGAATAAGTTTGTTGGGGAAGGGTATGTCACCGGCGCCGGGAGCGGGATCCGATCGTTTGGAATCGCGACGAGGGAGGGTCCGGATCGCCGCGCGGACCCAAGGTACCGCGTTTTTGGGACCTTGACAACGGACCGGGTAACACCGTTCCTGCAGCAATATGCCACCTCATACAACAGCTGTGCTGGTGGGACCTGCGTGTGGGAGTACATCATTAACGTCGTCCCGACGAACGTCTGTTTTGTGGCTACGCTTGACGCGGACGCGTCACCGCAGACACCGGGACTGCCTTACGAACGTGGAAGCTGGTCGGACGCCGCCTATTGCACGGGCTCCGGTCCCGTGATCGTGCCGTTCGAGCCGACTTGCATTGACGGCTGTTTCAACGAGGAGCCCGGGTCGGCCTGCTGTTGAAGCCCCATCGTGTTCGCGTTTGGAAATGGGGGTTTCCAGCTGAGCGGACCCGCGGACCCGGTCGCATTCGATCTCAACTCGAACGGCTTTCCGGAATCGACTGGCTGGACCGCGGCAGGTGAGGAGACGGCGTTTCTGGCGCTGGATCTCAATAAGAACGGGATCATTGACACGGGGCGGGAGCTGTTTGGAAACCACACGCGTCTCTTCGGCCCGAATGTCGGCCCGGGTGTCGCGGCGAACGGCTTCGAAGCGCTCGCCCTCTATGACGCGCCCGCTCACGGGGGCAATGGAGATGGGTTCATCGACGAGGGCGATGGGATCTACCCAAGCCTCCTCCTGTGGACGGATCGAAATCACAACGGCCGGAGCGAACCGGAGGAGCTCGAGCATCTGGACGAGGCAGGCCTCGTGAGAATCTCAGTCGACTACCACGAATCGCGCCGGCGGGATCGGTGGGGCAACCTCTTCAAGTACAAGGGACAAGCATGGAGGAGGGACAGTCGCGGTCGCGAGCGACCGGTTCAGACCTACGATGTCTTCTTCGTCCGAAATCCGTAGGCTTGGCAAGCACCTTCTACCGGTAATACCCCGAGACGTCCACAACCACGTCGACCGACCCGCTGGTTTGGCCGTCGTAGATTGTGAGGCTCGCGGGGGCGCCCCCGAGCGCCACCGAGGCGTTGTTGGCACGCGTTTGGTTTGCCCCAAAGATGGAGACGATCGTGGGAGGCGCGGGTAATCCTGTCGCGTGGGCGCGAAGGAAGCCTGCGGTGGTCGCGCTGACCGCGGTGATGTTCACAACCGCCGCGGTGGCGTCGATCGGAACTCCGCATTGGCCGCCGATCGGGATCGGCCTCGAGGCATTTGCCGCCAACGCGGGCGGAGAGGTTCGCGTGTCGATGACCCGGCAAGGCGTGACCGTGTAGAAGCTGACCGGAGCGGGAGCTACGGTGACGTTCGTCGAGGCGGACGCGCAGCCGTCGATTGTCACCGTGTAGGTTCCGGACGCGGCCAGCGGCGCGTTGGGAAGCGTTGGGTTCTGCGTGGCGGCGACGAAGCCGTTTGGGCCCGTCCAGGCGTAGATCGCACCGGGAATCGTCGGCAGGGCGTTGAGGTTCAGGGTTTGTCCAACCACAATGGGCGAGTTGCTCGACGCGCTTGGGTTGATATTGCAACAGCAGGCGTAGCGGGAAAGCCGGAGCGAGAAGGCGCGCACGCTGCCTGTCAAGCCCGAGGCTTGGTCACTCACGTTCAGCGTCCAGGTGCCGTTTGGGTTCTCTCCGTCAAAGGCCGAAAGCGGGTTCGCGGGCTGGAAGGATCCGGTGTACGGCTCACCCGCGGTGGTGATCGCCTGAATGCTTCCCGCGACCTCATCGTCGAGGACCGTCCGGCAGAAGTTGTTCCCGCCACTCCCGTTCAGGCCGCCACCCGGCCGGCTCAGAAGCGTCACGGTTGTTCCGACAGGCGAGCGCAGTGTCGCGACGAGGTCCCCCACAAACGTGTGATCGAGCCCAACCGTTGTGGAGCCCGCCGTCGGTGAGCAACTGGTGCCGTCGAACGAGAAGTCCACGTCCGAGAGGGCCCCGGGGAAGCCGCTGACGACAAGCGGAACATCGATCCCCAGAGGGTTCGCGTCGGGGATCGCCACAGCGGGACCCGCGTAGCTTGCGACGACAGGCGCGGCCGGTTGCCCAAGGCGAAACACCACCACAATGCTGCCAAGTGGGTTTGCGCCATCAAGGAGATCCAGCGTGGCGGTGAGGTTTGCCCCACAGGTTCCGGACGCCGTGAATGTGAAGGGCTTGCTCACCGGGCCGCCGCCGGGCGCGAGCGCGCCGTAGGCCTGCGGGCCACTTGGCGAGTCGACGCCGCCGGTTGCCTGAAGCGTCGCCACGAGGGAAGTCGTGGGCGCGGTGCCCACGTTTTGCAGCGCGAGATCGAACGTGACGGTCTCGTCCGGATCCACGGCCGAGTTGGGCGGTGAGCAGCTTTCGGCGGTGAGCCCCGAGCCGGCGATGGAAAGCACGGGCTGGCTCGCCTCCAAAGCGTTGTAGACAACCAGCGCGTAGTCCTGATCGAGCGCGCCGCCGCTGTTGGGAACCCCATCGGAATTGATGTCCTTCGCGACCACGGAAACCGTGAACGTGCCCGAAACGCCCGCCGGCAGGAACACGCTCTCGACGTTGTTGCGCGGGTCCGCGGCGCCGCCCGCTGTCGAGAAGGCGCCGGAGAACACGTTCCCGCGATAGGTGTTCCCACCCGCCGTCACGACGAGGTCAAGGTCGTTCCGGTACGCGTTGCCGGCGGTGCTGCCGGGCGCGTCCGTCCACGCGAGCGTGACGCGGAATGGCTTGCCGATATCGCCAACCGTACCGGTCAAGACGCGGGTCTGGCCCGAAGCCGTAAACGTGTCGCCCACGATCTGGTCGCGCACAAGCGTGGGCGTGGTTCCGGGGGCGAGGCGATCGAAGAGGCGCCCCAGATCCACCTCTCCCATGCCCTGGAAGTTCGAAAACAGCGTGTCGTTCGCGCCGAGTCCGTCGAGGTAGCGCCCGGCGTTCATCAGCATCGCCTTGGTCATCGCCGCGCTGGGAGCCGGAAGCGCATTGTTGAGGAAGAATTGCCGAAGCAGCGCCGACCCGCCTGAAACCGCGGCCGTCGCCACGCTGGTTCCGGAATGCGTGGAGTAGAACTGCTGTCCCGCCGGGAAAAAGCGCGCAGCGGGAAGCGCGCCCGGCCCGCCGCAAATGGCAAACGAGCCCGCGCCGTCGTAACAAGTGAGCGCCGTGCCCGAGCCCGCCGCCGACATCAACGCGATTCCGGACGTGATGTGAGAGCCGGGCGCCACGAGGTCGGGCTTGGTTCGGCCGTCGGCGGTGGGTCCCCGGCTCGACGAGGCCAGGAGGTCGTTCGCGCTGTTCGCAAGCGCGTCGACGTAGCCGCATTGATCCGGCGCCGAGAACGGGCGGACGCCCTCGGCGGCGCCGACCGTGATCACGTTCTTGGCGGAGCCGGGCGAGTAGATGTTGGTGCCAGGTCCGCCATTTCCCGCGGCGACCACAACCACCATCTCCTGGTTTCCGGCCAGCGGAAACAGCGAGCCCGTGGGTTGGGCATCGCGCACCAACGCGTCGTAGGCCTGCGCCGTGATGTCGTAGGACCCGCTCCCGGACGAGCCCCAGCTGTTGTTGCTGATGCGCGCGCCATCGTTGGACGCCGCGGACAGAATGCGATCGGGGTGCGGATCGGTGAAGGCGATGGGATCGAAGATCACCGACGACCCCAACCTCACAAACGGGCAGATGCCGAGGCCGTAACGGAAACCCGACGCGTCGGCGTGGGGCGAGCCCACGAGGCCGTTGTATCCCGCGACGATGTGGGCATTGACGGTGCCGTGCCCGTCGCAGCCTTGGAGCGTGCTGCCATCGGTGGGCGTCCCGATGAGCCGGTTGTAAATCACGCGGCTCGTGCCAGGGGCGACCCCGTTGACGTAGAGGTTGGGATGCCCTGGGCTGGTCGTGGCGTTGTCGATTCCGCTGTCCGAGATGTCGACGGCGAACCCCGAGGCCGTGAACTGGGCCTGTGTGAAGCCCTTGCCGGCCAGCCACGACAGGTAGTCTCCGGGGATCGGCTGTGTTCCGGTGAGGTTCCCGGCCACGATCTGGCCTTGCCTCTCGTCGAGCTTCACCGGCGGGATGTACTTCTGAATCGAGATCACATCGGGGCGCTCGGCCAGCCTCCTTAGGCCGCCGCCGGGGAGCGTCGCCACGATGTTGACGTAGTGCAGGATCCGGTATTGGTTGCGGATGGGCCCCGTCCGAAGCTCGTCGAGAAGCGCGAGCGTCGCGGCGTTGACCGCAGCGTCCTCGAAGAGCTGGATCGCGTAAAGGTCGGATCCGGCCGCCTCCGCGAGCCCGCGTGCCATCTTCATCGGAGGCTTGTAGGCGCCCTGCCAGCGAACAAAGCCCTGGGAACTCTCCAAGCCGCGAAGCCTCGCGAGGACCGACTCGTCCCCGTAGACGAGGTACGCGGAGTTCGGAATGAAGTCCACGATGCGGACGCCGGTAGCCTCCAAAGCCGCATACCAGGCGGGCTGAACGGGGCCAGCCAGCTGGACCAGGTGAAGCCGCTTGGTGTCAGAGGCCAGGTACGCGGCGCCGCGAGGCGCGAGGGCGGGATCGAATGAACCCGAGTTCAGCAGGATCGTGTGATGTGGTGCGGCTTGAGGAGACGAGGCCGCGAAGGAGGGCGAGGGCGGCAGCGTCGCGGACAGAAACGCGAGAAGCGCGGCGTTCCGAATCTCAGGCATGGTGGGATGGTAGCGGCTGTGAGAATTCCCTTGACGCCGAGTTCCTGACACGGCAGATTTCCATATTGGAGGTGGAAAACGTATGGCTAAATCCAAGATCTACAAAACAACGGTCAATCTCCCAGAAGAATCCATTCAGGCACTCGAAGAAATCGCCAGCCGCCGCGGAACTTCGCTCTCTGCGGTGATTCGAAGCGCGATCGCAACCGAGAAGTACTTCTCCGACGCGAAGAAGTCCGGAGCGAAGATCCTGATCGAAGAGAAGGACAAGAGCATGAAGCAGGTCATCTTTCAGTGAGTGGACGGCGATGAGCGAGAACCCGCCGGGCGAAGGACTCGTACCGAAAGACCTCACGGTTGTTGATGATCAGGGGGAGCCAACCAACGCTCCGACCGACCAGCCTTACAACCCCGAGAAGGCGCGCGACGAACTCCGTGGGAAGATCGCGGGTTGGCTCATCGCCCTTCTGGGCTTCATCGTCTTGGCGTCGTTCATGACGCTCTGGTTAACCAATTCCAAGCTTACGGACGGCGTGAAGGACATCCTGACGATTGTGTTTGGCCCCGTTACAGCGTTGGTTGGCTCCGCGATCGGCTACTACTTCGGTGGCGCGACGAAGGGCGGGGCCGGAGGTGGCGGCGGGTAGGGTCGAATCCGGAGGGCGGCCTCCGTCTTCTTCTTCGGGGTGTTGAGTGATCACGATTCGGTTCACGCCGGTTGCCGGGAGCCCGGTGCTCTATCGGCGGTTCGTGGAGACACCAGATTGGGCCGAGCCCGCTGTCGACGAGGTTGAGTTTCCGCGTCACGTGCGGCCCGGGAAGACGGACCTGTTCTCGCCCGACCTTCACGAGCTCTCGGCGTAACGCCTTGAAGCCGTGGGGAAGGAGGTCTTCAAGCTCGCGCTCGGCGAGCGCGGCGGGCTTGCGCTGAAGGACCTTCGCCGAAAGCACCGGGTCGTCCAGGTGTCGATGTCGTCGGTGAGCTGGTGCGCCTCTCCCTCGGAATTGGCGGCTTCATGGCGAGTCAACGTGTGAAGGTTGTCGAGCTTCCACATGCCACGCCCGAGAAGCTGCGCCGCGCCTTGGCCCACGCGCCTTACGACCTCGTCTATTTCACCGGCCATGGCACGGTTTCGGAGGACGGCGTCGGCGCGCTGGTCTTGGAAGGTGACGATGGCAAGCACAAGCTTCTGCCAGCGGCGAAGGCGGGCCAGCTCTTCGCGAATTGCGCAAAGACCCCGGCTGTGGTCTTTCTGAATTGCTGCTTGAGCGGTGCCGCGACGGTCGAATTTCGCGATGTTGGAAGGCGGCTCGTGCGAGACGGTGTCCCATTCGTCGTCGCCACCTCGACACCTGTCTTTGTCGGGAGCAGCCAGCGCTTCATCACAGGGTTCCTGGAGGTTCTTCTAGCCAAAGACGCCCTCGACGTGGCTGGTGCCCTCGCGGCGGGCCGCAGTGCCGTCAACGAAGCCGACAGTTCCGCGCTCTCGCGGAGCTTCTTTCAGTACCTTCTTTTCTCCGGTGCGCGCGCAACCGAACCCGTCCGGTTTGAATCAGCCATCGTCGAGCCGTGATTGCCGAGGACGTGGAGCTGCCCGCCCGCCGCCGCGAGGCCCCGGGCGCCACGGGAGCCGACTCCGATCTTGTCTTCTTTCTCGTCGACCTCGACAAGTTCAAGAGCGTCAACGACACCTACGGCCACGCCGCGGGGGACGCGATCCTGGTGTCTGTGGCCGGGCTGCTTCGGGAGGCGTTTCGTTCCTCCGACCACTTGGTGCGTTGGGGCGGTGAGGAGTTCCTCGTGGTGGCGCGCTTCGTCCATCGGGAGAACGCCGAGGCAATGGCCGAAAAGCTCAGGAGCGCCGTGGAGCGCCATGCGTTCCCGCTTCCCAATGGCGAGACGTTGGCCCGGACCTGCTCCGTTGGCTTCGCGAGTTTCCCGTTCGTGCCGACGAGACCCCGCGGGGCTTCCTGGACAGACGTGGTGGCGCTTGCCGACGCCGCTCTCTACGCCGCAAAGGCGAGCGGCCGGAACCGCTGGATCGGTGTTGAGGCCGCTGTGGACGCGGCGCCCGGCCGAGCTGATCTCGCAGTTTCTGGAGGATCCCACGGCGGCTGTCCTGCGGGGCGAGGTGCGTGTCCGCGCGAGCGGCCCCCTGGAAGACGTCCGCTGGCGCTGAACCGTTGGGCTGGCTTACGCCGCGACTGGTGTCGCTACCAGGCCGACACCACCAAGTCCGGCCCAACGTAATGCTGATCCGAGAACCCGTCGTCGTGGTTGTGCAACGAGTGTCCGCCGTACCAGAACACAATGTCCTGGCCCGCGATCGATTCGCTGTTCACGTAATTTGAGAGGCGCACTTCGGTCTCTCCGGCACAGCTGAAGCAGCCACCATCGCCGTACTCGGCGACGCCCTTGTTGAGCAGCAGCCAATGGTCGCCGCGGCCGTAGGTGTCGGCGATGCCGTCGTTGGCGCCGGGTACCACCATGTAGGCGTCGCGGGTGGCGTTGTTTTGGATGAGCCACTTCTTGGAGACCGGGCGGTCCCTTCGACCGGTTGTCTCGGTCGACTTGAGGTTCCAGTTTCCGGCTTGGTCGCTCTCGTAGATCGAGTTGTTGGCGGCTCCGCCGATGTCGAAATCGAACCTCCAATACACGTGGTGCAGGTGCGGGTTGCACACGCAGCTGTTGGAGACCGCCCCGAAGCCGAAGCGCGGCTTGATCGTGCCGTTGTCCAGGAACGTCCATTCCGCGACGTAGCGGTACCAGCCGGCCTGAAGCTCGGTCACGAGGACCACGTAGTCCGGACCGACGTAGTACGCCACACCCTTAAAGTTGCCCGCGTCGGTGCCGTTCTCGAGGATGGTCTCGGGACGGGACGTGCAGTTTCGGATTCCGGAGCCCGGAGATGGCACGTCGGTGCCGTTCGCCACAAACGCGTTCTCGGAGTTTTGCCAATCGCGATACGGGCCGCAGACGTTGCCGTTGTATTTCACGTTGAGGACCGGCGTGTGGGCGCGCGCGAGCACCCGCTTGCCGCGGTAGTTGATGTTGGTCAAGTCGATGGCCGAGCCCCCGCTCGAGCCGCTCGACACCGCTGGGCGCTGGACCGTGAAGCGCCAGATCTCGTTGCCGGATCTCGTGACCACAAGCTCGTATCCGGTGACGTTGGTTCCGTTCGTTCCGCCCGAGCTTTGGAACGGAGCGCAGGGTGCCGCGTTGACAACGGCGGTCCGGGGGGCTCCGCCCCGGTAGCGCGTCACGACGTTTCGCGTGAGGTTCACGCCCACGATCTCGTGCTCGGAACGCGCGTCCTTGGTCGTGGGCGCAAGCCCGACGTGGATAGTTCTTTCGAGCCCGCCCAGCGGCTTGACGCCCTTCTTGTCGTAGGCCATCAACATGGGCGGCATCGGTTGGTATGGCACGAGCCGGCCTTGGACGAGAGCCGGTCCGATCTCCGGATCGGACTTGAGGCGGTCCACGGCCTCCTGAAACTCCTCGTCGTTCGGCAGCGGTTGCTCGTCGCGGAGGGCGATCTGCGCGGTCGCGCCGGCACCGCCCTTGTCAATTGGACCCGTCACGCTGAGCGTTCGATTTCTTGTGTAGTCATAGATCACCGCCTGGTAACGGCTCGGCACCGGGAAGACGCCGTCCTTGGCGTCCGCGGCCTGGAGCTCCAGGTTCAGAAGGCGGAAACGCGAACCCCGGAGTGCCTGCCTTACGGCGTCGAGCGCGAGGACGCTCTTTTTCACGTCTTCGTAGAGCTCGGGGGATGGCCCGACGGGGTTGACCACGACCTCTAGCGGCTCGGTCGCGGGCTCGGCGGGGCGAGTCGAGGGCCTCGCGCTTCCCCCACCCGATGTCAGGAAAAGGGCCGCGATCGCGGCGATCGGAATCGAGATCTTCGAACGCTTCATGGTGGGCCTCCCTCGAACGGTGTCCGGCCGCGCGAGCTTATTCCCTGGCCTTCCACGAAACAAGGACGCGGGTCAAGCGAAAAGTGATGGGTGAGGCGACCTCCGTGTCGATGGCGGGGGATGGCCGAATGCGGGCCGGAGGGCGCTTCGGCCGCGTCTTTCGGCCTGTGGCTGGGGTAGACTCCGCTGCCTTCGGAGCGCCGATCGAAACCGTGCCCACCGCACTCAGCCGTTCCAACACGACAACAGGGAGGTCAACATGAAACGCCTTCGTGCCCTTGCCGTCCTGGGGACCGTTCTGGTCCTCGGGAACGGGCCGGGCCAAGCCCAGGACATCGCCTCTTTCGAGAAGCGAATCACCGTGAAGACCCTTGCCAACGGGCTCACCGTTCTCGTCATGGAACGGCCCGTGGCGCCGGTCTTCTCCTTCCATATCCAGGTCGACGCGGGCTCGGCCCAGGACCCGCAGGCGGCCTCCGGGCTCGCGCACATGTTCGAGCACATGGCGTTCAAGGGCACGGACAGAATCGGAACCAAGGACTACGCGAAGGAAAAGAAGGCCCTTGAGGAGCTGGAGAAGGCCTACCTGGCGTACGACGTCGAGAAGCGCAAGCTGGTCGGGCAAGAATCCAAGAAGCTGGCCGAGCTCGAGGCCGCGTGGAAGAAGCTCGCCAAAGAGGCCGACGAGTACGTCAAGCTGAACGAATTCGGGGAGCTCGTCGAAAACAACGGCGGAGCGGGTCTGAACGCGACGACGTTCAACGACGAGACCACCTATTACTATTCGCTTCCGGCCAATCGCACCGAGCTGTGGGCGTACCTGGAGTCCGAGCGTTTTCTCAAGCCCGTCTACCGCGAGTTCTACAAGGAGAGGGATGTCGTCCTGGAGGAGCGGCGGCTGCGCACCGACTCCAGCCCGATCGGCCGGCTGATCGAGCAGACGCTCGCGATGGCCTACACGGCCCATCCGTACGGAAAGTCGGGAGTCGGCTGGTTCTCGGAGATCTCGAACGTGACCGCGACCGACGCGCACGCGTTCCACAAGACCTATTACACGCCCTCGAACATGGTCCTGGCGGTCGTCGGCGACGTCAAGACCAAGGAGATCCTCCCTCTCATTGAGGCGTACTTCGGACGGCTTCCCAAGGGACCCAAGGCACCGAACATGCGCACGGTGGAACCCGCGCAGATCGGCGAGCGCCGGATGGTGATGCGCGAGGCCGGCCAGCCGTGGTATCTGGAGGCCTATCACCGTCCCAACTACCTCGATGCGGACGACGCGGTCTACGACGCGATCACCGACCTCATGTCGAACGGGCGGACCAGCCGCCTCTACCGCTCGCTGGTTCGCGACAAGAAGCTGGCCCTCTTCGCGGGCGGACAGGGCGGTTTCCCCGGAAACAAGTACCCAAACCTCTTCATCTTCTTCGCGGTTCCCAACCAGGGCAAGACCGCGCTCGACATGGGCGACGCCATCCATGCGGAGATCGAGAGGCTCAAGAACGAGGACATCTCCGACGACGAGCTCAAGATGATCAAGACCCGCGCCAAGGCCGGCCTCATCCGGGGCCTCGCGGACAACCAGGGCCTCGCGATCCAGCTCACCATGATGCAGACCCGTTACGGAGACTGGCGCGAGCTCTTCCGCCAGGTCGAGAGGATTGAGAAGGTGACCAAGGCCGACATCCGAAGGGTCGCGGCCAAGACGTTCGTCGAGAACAACCGGACCGTGACCATGATCGAGACCGTCAAGCCAGCCGCGACCGCCGAAAAGGGAGGCGCGAAATGAACGGCGTCAAGAACACATCGCCAAGGCGCGTCGCCGGGGCTCTCCTCGCGTCGACGCTTGTCCTCGGGGGCGCCGCCTTCCCGGCGTTCGGCCAGGGGGCCGCTCCTTCGAAACCGGCCTCCGCGCCCAAGGCCGCGCCGGGTTCCAAGCCCGGCTCCAGGCTCGCGATCCTGCCCGGGGACATAAAGACACCCAAGCTTCCGGAGTTCAAGCCCCAACAGCCGGTCCGGGTCGCGCTCCCGAACGGCATGGTGATCTTCCTGCAGGAGGACCACGAGCTGCCGCTGATCGAGGGCACCGCCGTGATCCGCGGCGGAGGGCGTGAGGCTCCCGCGGCCAAGGCCGGGCTCGCGGGCATCTACGCGGCCTCCTGGCGAACCGGCGGCACGAAGACCAAGACCGGCGATCAGCTCGACGATTACCTCGAGGTGAGGGCCGCGCGGGTGGAGTCCGGCGGGGACGTCGACTCCACAACGCTCTCGTTCTCGGCCTTGAAGGAGGACTTCGAGGACGTGTTCGCGGTCTTCGACGAGCTTCTTCGCCAGCCGGAATTTCGCGACGACAAGGTCGCGCTCGCCAAGCAGCAAGCCGCGACCGCGATCTCCCGCCGCAACGACGAGATCGGCGCGATCGCCCAGCGCGAAGCGACCAAGCTGGCCTACGGCGCGGACAACCCCTACGCGCGTGAAGCGGAGTATTGGACAGTAGCCGCCGTCGAGCGCCAGGACCTTCTGGACTGGCACAAGAAGTTCGTCCATCCCAACAACATCCTGATCGGCGTGGAGGGGGACTTCGACGCCGCTCAAATGGAGGCGCGCCTTCGGAAGGCGTTCGCCTCCTGGCCGAAGGGCCCCGCGGCGGAGAAGGTGAAGGTCGACTTCAAGGACCCAAGGCCCGGTTATCACTTCATCGCCAAGGACGACGTGAACCAGAGCACGATCCACATGGTGACGCTGGGAACGACCAAGGACAATCCCGACTATTACGCGATCACGGTCATGAACGAGCTCTTCGGCGGCGGCCTCGGCGCCCGGCTCTTCAGCAACGTGCGCTCGAAGAAGGGGCTTGCCTATGGCGTGGGCGGCGGTTTGGGAACCGGTTGGGATCACCCCGCGGTGTTCCGGATCGCCATGGGAACCAAGAGCTCGACAACCGCGGCGGGCCTCGACGCGCTGTATGCCGAGATCGACGGCCTGATCAAGGATCCCGGCAGCGCGGAGGAAGTGCGCAAGGCCAAGGACAGCATTCTCAACTCGTTCATCTTCAACTTCGACTCGGCGGGCAAGGTTCTTCGCGAGAGGATGCGGTACGAGTACTACGGCTATCCGGCCGACTTTCTGGAGAGGTTCCGCTCCGGGATCGAGAAGATCACACCCGCGGACATCGCGAGAGTCGTCAAGAAATACGTCGATCGGAACAAGTTTGCGGTCCTGGTCGTGGGCAAGGCCGCCGACTTCGACCGGCCGCTCAGCTCGTTTGGGCCCGTCACAACGCTCGACATCACGATCCGGGACGAGGCTCCGGGGGCGGCGGGGAAGGCCGCGGAGGCGGAAGCGCCCAAGACGTCCAACCCGGAAGGCAGGGCCCTGATGGCCAAGGTCGTGGCGGCCTTGGGAGGCAAGGCCAAGCTGGCTTCGGTCAAGAGCCTTTCACAGAAGAGCTCGCAGACGCTCCAGACGCCGCAGGGAGAGATGTCCGCCGAGTCCGAGGTCCTGACGATCCTGCCGGACCGGGTTCAGCAGGTGAGAAGGCTGCCCTTCGGAGAGATGAAGGTGGTTCTGACGCCGGAAGCGGCCTTCATGTCAATGGGTGGACAAACCCAGGACATGCCGTCGAATATGAAGGAGGATGCCCTCAAGGATCTCCGCCGGGAGCCCCTCGTGCTTGCCCAAAACGCAGATGATCCCGGCTATGTCTTCATCGCGAGCGGCACCGAGAAGGTCGGCGACACCACCGCATCGATTCTGGACATTACGGGTGGCGGTGTGAGCGTCCGTTGGCATGTGGACGGGGCGACGGGCCGCATCGTGAGGGGCTCCTACAAGGCCTCGACCCCGGCAGGCCCAGCCCAACGCGAGATCGACTACGCGGACTACCGCACGGTCGACGGCGTGACGCTCCCGCACAAGAGGACCGTAAGGGACAACGGCAAGGAATCGCAGAAGAGCGAGATCAAGGAGCTGAAGATCAACCCGGCTGTAGATCCCAAGATCTTCGCCAAGCCGGGCGCGTAGGCAGGCAGAAAGCAGGAAAGCGGCGGGTTTGCTTCCTTAGTAGACCCTGCTGTTTGGCTTGCGTCGGCCCTCACCCTACGAGGTGCGGCCCCCTCTCCCGCGAGAGCGGGAGAGGGGGGGTGGGGGTGAGGGCCGAGCTTGCCAGCCGGACCTTATTCGGCCCTCAGAAACGTGGGGTCGTTGGAAATGTTGTCGTTGATGCTGATGTAGGCGTCGAAGGCGTCCTGTCCGTCCGTCCTCTCGACTGTGGCCGTGTAGCCCTCGCCTTGGACGCCGAATTCGCGAGACAGGACTTGGTTCCATTGGAAGGAGCGGCCCGGCTCGAGCGTCCTGGTGAGCGTCCCCACCAAGTTGCCGGAGGCGTCGCGAATTGTGATGAGCACGGAAATCGGCGCGGGAGTGTTGGTGGTCGCGCCGGTGTGGACGACCGTCAGGTTGGTCCGGAACGCGGTTGTCTGCTTCAGGCCGACAATTGTCTTCCTTCGCAGGGCACGGGCGATGAAGGGATCGATGGCGACGACTCCCAGGCCGGTCCCGTTTGCGGCCGTGGTTCTGGACGACACGAAGCCGGTCGCGTCTTGGCGGAAGACGATGCGGAGGGGGCCGAAGTCGTCGCCGAGAACGCCTGGATCGAGCGCCCGGAAATGGGCAACCGCGTTCTCGTAGAAGACGCCGCGGGCGTTCGCAAGGGCAAGGACCTCGGTGACCGAACGGCCCGTGTTCGCGGACGTGAACGTGACATCCGCGACCGTGTCGCGGCCGGTGGTGTTGGTGATGGCGCACTCGGACGTGAAGCGGGTCCCGACGCCTTGGGCATCGGTGACGAATGGCAGCGTCAGGCGGCTTGAGTTGCCGATGGCGATCGCGCGGACGAACGCGGAATCCTGGTTGGTGTTGTTGACGACGGTCGCGTAGGCGTCGTACGCGAGCGTGCCCTCGGAGAACGGGACGAAGATCACCGAGAAGGTCTGGCCGGTCGCGCCGAGCGCGTCGAGCGGGGCATTGAGCTGGCGCCATTCGCCCGGTGGAACCGAGATCGGAACCGAGGCTCCACCGACGAGGAGGCCCGTGGAGTCGTCGAAGAAGCTCGCGGCGATGTCCAGGGTCGTGCACGTCTTTTCGCCGCCGCACAGGTTCGCAACGGCGACGTTGGTGCGGTAGGCGGGAGTGTTCTTGAGGCCGTTCAGGGACTTGCGATAGGCGAGAAGCTCGGCGTTTGGGTCGAGCGACGTATAGCCAGTGCCGGTCGTCGAGCCGTCGGAGGCGCGCGTGTAGATGCGCGCAGAAAGGAGGCCCGTGCCGTTGCCGAAGTGAGCGGTCAGGGTGCCGGCGACGTCTCCCGCAGGAATTGCGGCCCCGAGCTCGCGCAGGGTTTGGACGATGTTTGGGAACACGCGGGTCGTGCCCGGGGCGAGAAATAGGGTCGAGGTGTATTCGCCGGCGGTCGTCCGGAAGGCCAGCGTGACGGTCGCCCCGCCGTCGAGGTTTGCCAAGGCGACCTCCGTAAAGAAGTTGCGCGTTGGGTCCGTCGGACGGACCTCGACCGCGACGGGCAACGCGGCCTTCGTGCGAAACGACTCGTTTGTCGGCAGCGGTCGCCACCATTGGACGGCGCTACCCGTCGCGAACTCGCCGCCGGAGCTCCACAGGATCGAGTTGTATCCATACCCGCTGGAGGTGAAGAGAGCGCGCCCTTCGTCGTTGCGGGCGTACAGCACACGCTCTTCGAACGCAATCGCGCGCTCCTCCCTCGCGGCCGTTCTCGAGGTCGTGACAGGAAGTTGTCCGACGTGGGGAAGGGAGACCGTGCTCGGAGTCGCCAAGGTGGTTGATACCCCGTCTCCGAGCCGCGTGATGTCGCTCGTCGCGAAATGCGGTCCGTAGGCGGCAGCAAGGCCGGCCCGGCCTCCCGAGACCAGAAGGCCGGCCCAGTTCGGCGCGGCATTCACAAGGGGATGGCGCGTGCGCACCCGCGTTGTGGGATCGAACCGGATGAGGTGCTGGCCCTGCGCGACCGGGAGCGCCCAGACGGTGCCGTTTTCGTCGAGGGTTGGAAACACGAGGCTCTCGCCCGCGTCGCGATAAGTGGTGAGCCGTTCGGTCGCGGCCGTGAACGAAAGGTAGGTGGCGTTGTCGTCCGACTGCAAGAACGTGCGGCCTTGGGCATCGAAGGGGCTCGCGCCGCCTTCGAAGTTGTCCAGGCTGTAGACCTGAACGGAGTTTTCCGCCACCCGCGCGAAGCGCCCGCGTCCGAAGACCCAAGGCGTGCGGGTGCCGGGCTCGAGCTGAAGGGAGTCCCCCTCGACCGGCACGTCAAAGCGCAGGACCGCGTTGTTGCTTGGGTTCAGGCGGTACAGGAAGCTCCGATTCGGCTCCAGGAGGGCCACGAGGACCCAAACCGCTCCGCTCGCGGGATCGCGTTTGACGCCTCGTGCGAAGAACGACTGCGGCGAGTCGAGAGTCCAATCTGTGAGCGTGCCGTCCGGCGTCAGGCGACGCACGACCGGGGTATAGAAGCCGGTTGGGTTGTCGTAGAGGCCGATCGCGAACCAGAAGGCGCCGGAGGTCCCCGGCTCGCGGTCGCCTAGGAGCCCCTCCGAGACCGATGCGTTTGGGTAGATGCGAACCCGATAGGCCTGGCCGCTTGTCTGAAGAGTTGCGGGCGTCGCGGGGCGAAGATAGAGGTCGTCATACAGCGCGGACAGGGTCCCGCCGGCCTCGACCTTGGAGGGGAAGGCCAGAAAGAGCACGCTCTTGGCGCCGGCTGGGGGGCGTTGCCCGGTCGCTCCGAGAGCCGTGTAGGAGCCGATGGTCGAGGTCGAGAGCCTGGGCTGGCTACCCAGCGAGGAGCCTTGGCAGGCCGAATCCGAGTACCAGCGGAGGCCGACCTGCGCGTCTCCGGTGCGTGTCTGGCCGGCCGGAAGAAGGACCCGGCCGCCGAAGTCGTACGAGCCGCTCGCGTCGATCCCGCCCACGCATTGGCCGATTCCCAGGCCCTGCTGTGCGGTTGTGGCGGAGTTGGTGACGAGGGCCGCGCCCGAGGACGGTGAGTCGCCGGCGACGTCGCGCGCCAGGACCGCTCCGCCCTCGGCCTGCCAGAACGCGGCGTCGGAAAAGAAATCGCCGTTGACAAGGAGATTCGGCGCCGCTTGCGCAAGCGCGGAGGCGGCCCATGAACCGCATGTGAGAGCCGCGAGGACGACGGCCGCGGCGACGCGGATCGAGCCGTCGCAAGGGCGGCGCCTTGCGGAATCGTGCGAGGGACCGCGGGACGTCGAGCCGCTTTTGATGGTCATGGGTTCCTCCGAGGCCTTGGCTTGTCTTCGACAGCGATACTATCGCGCGGAATGGGGGAGGAGACGCAGGCCGTGGAGGTGCCGGAATCGCGGGACGTTTCGATCCTCGCGGGCGACGGCACCAAGCTCGCCGCATCCCTGTTTTCGCCGGTGGAAGGATCGGTCGCGGCCACGGTTGTGATCGCACCCGCAACCGGTGTGAGGCGGCGCTACTACGCGGCCTACGCGCGGTTCCTCGCGCGGCACGGGTTTCTGACCCTGACATTCGACTACCGGGGGATCGGCGATTCGAGGCCCACGGGCACCCGAGGCCTCCGCGGGTTTCGGGCCGCGATGCACGAGTGGGGCGAGCTCGATCTCTCGACGGCGCTCGGCTTCTTGAGCACTCAAGCGCCCCACGTTCCCGCGCTCCTCGTCGGGCACAGCGCGGGGGGACAGCTCGTCGGGCGGGCCGCGTTTGCCACGCCGCTGTCGGGAATGGTCTTCGTCTCCTCGCAGAGCGGCTATTGGAAATGCTGGAGCGGCCGGGGCCGGCTGCGCATGGCGGCGCTTTGGTATCTGGCGATCCCGGCGCTCGCGACCGTGCTTGGCTATCTGCCGATGCGAAGGCTCCTCGGCGGAGAGGATCTCCCGGCCGGAGTGGCCTTGGAATGGGCTCGTTGGGGGCGCCATCCGCGCTACATCCTGAGCCATTCGGGACGCCTTCCGGACGGCGCTCCGGGATTCGACGGGCTCACGTGCCCTCTCGCGGCGTTCGCGTTCACGGACGACGACTTCGCGCCGGTCGCGGCGGTCGAGGCCCTTGTGGGCTTCTATTCCGGGACGCGTTCCTTCTTGCGCGTGGTTCGGCCAGCCGATGTGGGAGCGCGCGAGATTGGGCACTTCGGGTTCTTTCGGGAGGCGTTCCAGGAGACGCTTTGGAGAGAGTCGCTCTCGTGTCTCTCGGAGTTTCGGGACGCGGGGTCCGGCGCTTTGGTAAGGGAGCCTGGCGGAAAATCGCGATGAGGATCGTCTGCGTCTCCGACACGCACAACCGGCAGGGCGATTTTGAGGTTCCCGACGGGGACCTGCTGCTTCACGCGGGCGACTCGACCATGCAGGGGACGCCGGAAGAGCTTTTCGCGTTCAACGAGTGGCTGGGCTCGTTGCCGCACCCGGACAAGATCGTGACCGCGGGAAACCACGATTTCCTGTTTG
>WBZQ01000361.1_pt1 | contig 34701 bp, 28 predicted proteins | sample 5204251 | NCBI WGS metagenome assembly WBZQ01 (sample SAMN12412402, study PRJNA552823) | activated sludge metagenome | isolation source: activated sludge from nitrification reactor of wastewater treatment plant... | place: USA: Virginia | collected 2017-09 | reverse complement strand
ATCACCTACCCGCCTGAACTCCCCGTCTCCCAGCGCCGCGATGACATCATCGCGGCGCTACGAGGCAACCAAGTTGTGGTGGTGGCCGGCGAGACCGGCAGCGGCAAGACGACCCAGCTACCCAAGATCTGTCTCGAGCTTGGTCGAGGCTCATCTGGGCTGATCGGACACACGCAACCCCGACGAATTGCGGCTCGCAGCGTGGCCGAGCGCCTCAGCGAAGAGCTTGGTGTGCAGCTGGGGGAGGAGGTCGGCTATCAAGTCAGATTCACCGACCACACCAGCGCACGCAGTGCCATCAAGGTAATGACCGATGGAATCTTGCTCGCCGAACTTCAACACGACCCACAGTTGCGCAAATACGACACCTTGATCATCGATGAGGCTCACGAGCGCAGCCTCAACATCGACTTCATCTTGGGATACCTCAAGCGTTTGCTACCCAAGAGACCTGATCTCATGGTGATCATCACCTCGGCCACAATCGATGTGGATCGCTTCTCCGAACACTTCAACAACGCGCCGGTGATTGAAGTCACCGGCCGCACCTATCCAGTCGAAGTGAGATATCGCCCGCTCACCGAGGTGCCTGATGACCTCGATGAGGAAGGTGAGGTCGTCGTACGCGATCAGACGGAGGCGATCCTCGAAGCGGTCAAAGAACTGTGCGCAGAAGGCACTGGCGACATCTTGGTGTTCTTGCCTGGCGAACGCGAGATCAAGGACGTCGCAGAGGCCCTGGGCAATTTGAGCGAAGGACCCGCGAACTCTCGCGGCGGATTTGACATCGTCCCGCTCTATTCCAGGCTCTCAGCAGCCGAGCAACACCGCGTCTTTGCTGCTCACACGCGCCGTCGCGTGGTGTTGGCCACCAACGTTGCCGAGACGTCTTTGACTGTGCCTGGTGTTCGTTACGTGATTGATTCTGGACTGGCACGCATCTCTCGCTATTCGGTGCGGACCAAGGTGCAGCGCTTGCCGATTGAGCCCGTGAGCAAGGCTTCGGCCAATCAGCGGGCCGGTCGCTGTGGCCGAGTGGGGCCAGGCATCGCCATCAGGTTGTACGACGAAGCTGACTTCGAAGCACGACCTGACTTCACCGAGCCCGAGATCCTGCGCACCAACTTGGCCAGCGTGATCTTGCAGATGGCCGCCTTGCGGCTTGGCGAGATGGCGAGGTTCCCGTTTGTGGAGCCACCCGATTCGCGCAACATCAAGGCGGGTCAGCAAACACTTCAGGAGTTGGCTGCGCTTTCGAGTGCTGGTCACATCACTCGATTGGGCCGCACGTTGGCCAGATTGCCCATCGACCCACGGCTCGGGCGCATGGTGGTGGAGGCCGATCGGCTCGGGTGTCTACGCGAGGTGTTGGTCATCGTGGCTGCGTTGTCGATCCAGGACCCGCGCGAGCGCCCAGTGGAGCATCGGGCGCGCGCAGACCAACTTCACGCGCGCTTCAAGGACCCCCGCTCAGATTTCATTGGGTGGCTCAACCTGTGGCAGCACGTGCGCACCCAACAGCGTGAACTCTCCTCCAGTGCTTTCAGGAGGATGTGCAAAGAGGAGCACCTCAACTACTTGCGCATCCGTGAGTGGCAAGAACTTGAAACTCAGATTCGTCAGGTCGCTCGCCAAAGTCGTCTGCGACCTGGGCACCCTGCCGACACCCCCGATGGGGACGCGATCCATCAGGCATTGCTTAGCGGTCTGCTTTCGCACATTGGCCTGCGCGATGAGCGCCGTAAGGAGTACCTCGGAGCGCGCAACGCGAAGTTCTCCATCTTTCCTGGCTCTGCGCTGCATCGCAGCCAACCGGATTTCGTGATGGCTGGAGAACTGGTTGAGACCAGCCGGCTGTGGGGGCGACAAGTAGCAGCGATTAATCCAGCCTGGGCCGAGCGGCTGGGTGCCCACCTGGTCAAGCGCCAGTGGTCAGAACCGCACTGGTCACGCAAGCGGGCTCAGGTGATGGCCTATGAACGCGTGACGTTGTTTGGGGTGCCACTGGTCGCCCAACGACTCGCGTCGTTTGCTCAGCACGATCCAGAGTTAGCTCGCGAACTGTTCATCAGGCACGCATTGGTCCAAGGGGAGTGGCACAACCAGCACCGATTCACCGAAGAGAACCGACGCTTGCTAGATGAGGCTCAAGAGTTGGAGCATCGCGCCCGACGTCGAGGCATCGTGGTTGATGAGGGCACCTTGTTCGACTTTTACGACGCCAAGGTGCCTGCCGAGGTAGTCAGCGGGTCGCATTTCGACTCCTGGTGGCGCAAGACTCGACGCTCTCAACCCGATCTGCTCACCTTTGACCCGGCGATGTTGGTGCGCGAAGGGGTCGGCCCCACCGCTGCCCAGTTCCCCAGCACCTGGACCCAAGGCACCTGGGACCTCACGCTGAGCTACCACTTCTCACCCGGTGATGAACGTGACGGAGTCACGCTCGATGTGCCCTTGGCGACTCTGAATCAAGTCAGTGAGGCAGATTTCAGCTGGCATGTGCCTGGAGTTCGCGAAGAACTAGTCATCGCATTGATCAGGTCGCTGCCTAAACACTTGCGGGTCAGCTTCGTCCCTGTGCCCGACATGGCGCGCAGGTTCCTAGCCGATGTCACCCCAGGTCATGAGCCGCTCACCACCGCATTGAGCAGCTACTTACGATCGCGCACTGGGGTGCATGTGCCAGCCGATGCCTGGAACTACGAAGCTGTGCCGGCCCACTTGCGTCCTCGATATCGCGTCATTGATGGCGAGGGGGAGGTGGTGGCCACAGGTCGCGACCTGGAAGCCCTCAAGGCACCGTTGCGAGCCTCGTTTGAACAAGCAGTGGCTCATGTGGCCCAGCACGCTGGCATCACCAGCTCTGCGCAACGCCACTGGGCCTTCGGCACCTTGGAACCCACGTTTCGACAGGTGCGGGCCGGTCATGAAGTCCTGGGCTTTCCGGCCTTGGACGACGAAGGTGACGGCGTTGGAGTCGTCATCGCCACGAGCGTTGATGAACAAAGTGCCCGCCACCGGCTAGGAGTACGCCGCCTCCTCGCGATCAACACGCCCGCTCCTGACTTGGCCAGTGGGCTCTCCAACACAGAGAAGTTGGTGCTGGCTGGATCGCCGTACTCCTCGGTGGGGGAGTTGCTTGATGACTGCGTTCTCAACGCTCTCGACACAGCTGAACTAGCCGACGTGCGTGACGAGGCAGCCTTTGATCGTGCCCTTGCTCGGGCAAGGTCTGAGGTGTCCGAGCGCAGCAATCAGGTGCTGCGACTGGTCATCGACATCTTGGCTGCATGGCGTGAGGTCGATAAGGCGCTCAGTGGCCGAGCAGAGATGGTCGAACTGCCCGCTCGCACAGATATGGCTAGGCAACTGAGCGGCTTGATCAAACCTGGATTCATTGCCGAGGCAGGGTCGGCGTTGGTGCACTACCCACGCTATCTAGCCGCGCTGAAGCTACGGGCCCAGCGATTGAGCGGGCAGGTCGCGAAAGACCGCGAACTGATGGATCGGATCTCCCCACTCCAAAGTGCCTGGTCACACCGAGTGGAGGACGCCGCTGTGGTGGGTGCGGGTATGACTCAAGTCCGCTGGTTGCTTGAGGAGTACCGGGTGTCGTTGTGGGCCCAACAGTTGGGCACGCCCATCAAGGTCTCTGATCAGCGCATTCGGGCCCTGCTTGATGCCTAGCGGTAGGCCGCCGCGGCCTGGATGACCTGGGCAAACAAGAGCGGGTCGAGGGTGGCGCCCTCGCGGCGCACATCCGCATCAGCGATCTCAACGATCCGGTCTAGGCGCACTTCGGATGGTCGGTGGTGCACATCCCAATTGCCGGTGCCAATATCCATCCAAAAGCGGCCTTCGGCAGCCTCTTGGGCAGCATCGCGATCGTGATCGACGCTGGTCATAGGTAGCACCAACACGGTGTCTTCGGTGCGTTCGATCACCAGGACGGGACGGTCTTTGCCTCTGGTGGGGTCCTCTTCGTAAGGCACCCAGGCCCACACAACTTCGCCAGGTTCGGCCACGCCATCGCCGAGCACTGGGACCTGCGTGGGGACAGGCGTGGGTGTAGGAGCCGTTGTAGGAGCCTGGGCCGGTGTGCGGCGTGGCAGCCAGCGATGTGGCCACACCAACCGGATGCGAGGCAGTCTCACCAGAACCTCCTCATGGTTAGGTGCGTCGGGCTGGGAGCGCCTCACGGCGCGTGGCCGCTCGTAGCGGCTTTATTTGGGACCCGGGGCTGCCACAGCCCGACGCGTGGGTAAGGCTAACTGATGTCACCTAGATGACCGGCGAGTTCCAAACGCCCGGCGTGATGGAGTTGGTCGGCCAAGGTGGCCAACCGGGCAGATTGTTGGGCGTCGGCAGCATTGAGCCGTGCCCTGCCCAGAGCGACCACGTGTGCGAAGGCTGCTCCTCTAAACAACGCGTCAGCGAAGTCTGCCTGTGCCACTCCGCTGAGGACCGTGTCGACAAGCGCTTTCACTTCCTCGGGCCCAGGCGGGTCGACGACACCTGCCACCACGTGAGCGGCCCCTGAATTGGGTCGCCCTGCGGCATATTCAGCGGAGGCTTGGTTGGGGGAGTTATAGACGAAGGTGCGCAGCAGATACAGCCGCCATAGGGCGCCGGCGATTGAGTCTGCAGGTGCGTGCGACCACACCTGAGCCAATGAATCCAAACCCTCAGAGTCAGCCAGGGTGATGAGTCGACGTACGACGTCGTCATCGCCTGGTCCAGTTCCCCGCACCAGGGCCGTGGCACAACGCTCGGCTGCCTCGCTCATGAGGGCAGGATCAATTCCACCGACAACGGCCTCGAACATCTCAGCCCCCGGGAGCGCGGGGCGATGGTGGCGACGGGATCGATCCATGCACGGCACTGTACGTGCGCCGAACACGACATGCGTGATTGAAGATCGGGCTAGGGTGTCGGTACACATGCCTATCGGGAGGGATCTCATGCTGCGCTCGAGCGTCACGGCTGCCGTGGGAGTCATCGCGCTCGGACTCACCAGCTGCACCGCCCCAGGGTCGGCCCCCGCTCCCACTAAGTCAGCCAAGCCACCAATGCCGGCGACGATTTCGCTGGCGGTCTACGGTTCGGAGCCAGTGCTTGCCACCTACGTCGAGTTGGTGAAGAGCTTTGAGGTGCAATATCCCAAGGTCAGGGTGAAGCTTCAGACCTTCTCTGATCACGCCAAAGCGATGGCTTCGGTTGTGGACCAGGCGAAAGCCGACGCTACCCCAGACTTGTTCATGGTGACTCAAGCTGACTTGCCCCAGTTGCGCAGCGAACGCATCAGTCGACCCGTTGATGAACTCCTCGGCGAGCGTCACCTCGACTTCGGTGACGGTTACGAGCGCGTCGCTCTCGAGAGCTACAGCGCCGATGCCCATCTGCAATGTATGCCGACCGAAGTCTCACCTCTGGTCGTCTACTACAACCCGGCTTTAGTCAAGTTGCGCAGCTTGGTTCCCCCAGGCGACCGGCTACCCAATGCTTCATCAGGGTGGAGTTTCCAGCAATTTGCGAAGGCGGCACGCAGGGCATCCACGCAGCGTTCGCGGGGAGTTGAGGTGCCGCGTGATCTGAACCACTTTGCGCCGTTCATTTTGTCCGCTGGAGGCTCGCTAGTTGATGACCCCGCTAAACCCACCAAGCTCAGCTTGGAAACCCCTGAGTCCTTAGCAGGTCTTCGCCCACTCCTTCGACTGCTGCGCAGACCCGAGCACGTTTACACAGCAGGTGAGTTGGCTCAACGCGGCGCCGTTCAACGGTTCATGGATGGCCGACTTGGCATGCTGGTGGGCGATCGGACACTCACCCCGGTGATCAGGGAAAAGCCGGGGTTCTTGTTCGGCACGATGCCGATGCCGAAGCTCAGCCGCAATGCGACAACCGCAATGATCAAGGGCTTCTGCTTGGCCAAGAAGAGCGAGCATCCAGATCAAGCCGCAGATCTTCTGGCCTTTTTGTCCAGCGAGGACTCCGCGAAGGCTCTGGCTAGGACCGGTTACATCGTTCCCACCAATATTGCTGCCCTCAGGTCCACAGCTTTCGCGCAACCTGGCGGCAACCCACGGGGCTCGGCAGCTTTCACTGATCAAATGAGGTCGGTTATGCCGATGCCAGCTGGTCCCGCCTGGGATCAGGTGGTTGCCGCAACACAACTCCCTGTGGGGCAGTTACTGGTTAAACCTGTGATCGCGCCGCTTAAACCACGCATGGTCGAGATCAACGCTCTTGCCGCGACGTACTTCGTTAAACCCGCTAGCTGACAGGTCCTAGATCCCCGCGCCGGCTTCGATTGCTGCTTCAAGGACGGGGCTGAGTAGCTCTATTTGCCATTCACGTGCTGCGTAGTCGGCCAAGATCTCATGCAGACTCTCGCCTTCGGCTGGAGGTTGCCACATCACTCGGCGCACCGTGTCGGGAGTCATCATGTTCTCGACCGGGACGCTGAGTTCGACACTCAACGCAGCAATGGCGTTGCGGGCGTAATCAAGTCGTGCTGCCGCAGCAGGGTGCTTGTCGGCCCACACTCGTGGGGGCGGCGGGCCATCACCTCGTGGATTCGGCACGGGCAAGGCAGTGTCTGGAAGGCTGGCAGCTTTCGCGATCGCATCCACCCACAGTTGAGCGTGCGGTTTGGCTGCGCGTCCCTGGAAACCAGGGGTGCCCAGCAGCGCGCGCCTCGAGGTCGGCAACGCCTTGGCTGCGGCCACGATTGAACTATCTGGCAGCAGGCGACCTGCCGCCACATCTCGCTCACGTGCCAGTTGGTCTCGTGCCAGCCAAAGCTCGCGGGTGGCGGCGAGCGCTCGACGACTGCGAACTCGTTGGATTTGGGATGTACGACGCCAGGGCTCAGCACGCACCGTCGGCTCGAAACCCAACAGATGCTCGAACTCTTGGCGAGCCCACTCGGTCTTTCCGGACTTCTCAAGGTCAGCGATGAGGTGCTCACGAATCACGTCGAGCACCTCGACGTCGAGTGCGGCGTACTCCAGCCAGTCGTGCGGCAGGGGGCGAATCGACCAGTCCGACGCCGAGTGTTCCTTACGCATGGTCTGTCCGCAGATGACCGAGACCAGCGTGGCTAGACCGACGCGCGGATATCCCAACAAGCGGGCCGCGAGCTCGGTGTCGAAAAGCTTGGTGGGGTGCAAACCGACTTCGCGCAGGCACGGCAAATCTTGAGTCGCCGCGTGCAAGATCCATTCGGCATCATCAATGGCGGCAGCTAGCCCCGACAGGTCGGTGAGCACGCCGGTGTCGATGAGATGGGTGCCGGCACCTGCGCGTCTGATCTGGATCAGGTAGGCGCGTGCGGAGTAGCGAAAGCCACTGGCGCGTTCGGCGTCGATGGCCACTGGACCCTCTGCGTTGGCCAGTGCAGCGATCGTTTCGGCTAGCTCAGCAGGGGTATCCACCAATGGGGGCAGCCCATCGCTGAGTCTGAGAAGGGGGAGTTCGGTGGGCGCTTCGCTCATCGTTTCCGGTTGCCGCTGCGGGGTAACACCGCGACCCCTTCAGGCACCGGCGGAAGACCAGCGGCCTCGCACATCACGTTGGTCCACGCTTGGACGTGTGCGGTCAATGAATCAGTAGGAGTCCACGAGGCGCGAATCTCAATCTGCGCATCCGGATCTTCTTTGGCTAAGGCACCGAAGCTGGCGGAGTACACACAGGTCACCGTGCCTGAGGGTGCGATGTACTGAGCGCCTTCGCTAGCTAAGGCCTCGACCAGCCACGACCAGCCGACGGCGGCCAACATGTCGTCACTGGCCATCGAGGGCTCGACTTCGGCACGCACATAGGCCACGCATCGGAAGTCGCCACCCCACGCGTCGTTGCCACGCGGGTCGTGAAGGACGACGAGCCGACCACTAGCCACCTCATCGTCGCCCACGACAACTTCAGCGCTCATGGCTGTGGCGTAAGGGGCGATGCGCTGTGGTGCCGGCATTTCGTCGATGGTCACCTCAGGGCGCAGCCGGGCTGCGGTGATCTGCGAAAGAGCGACCTGGAACTCCTTGGGGAGTTGTGTCGGATCTAGGCGATGCTCCTGCGGTGAAGCCATGACGTCAGAGTAGGTGGCTGTGTCAGGAGGCCAAGTCACGACGCGCCGCCCCGACCTGGGAAGATCATCGAGTGTCGGTTCACAACAGTGCGTTCATGAAAGCTGCCCGCGGCGAGGCTGTGCCCCACACTCCAGTGTGGTTCATGCGTCAGGCAGGTCGATCCCTTCCGGAGTACCTCAAGATCCGCGAAGGCGTCACGATGCTCGACTCATGCATGCGGCCAGAGATGATCGTTGAGATCACCTTGCAGCCCGTGCGCAGGTACGGCGTCGACGCGGCCATCTTCTTCTCCGACATCGTTTTGCCACTCAAGGCAGTCGGGGTCGATCTCGACATCGTTCCTGGGGTCGGGCCAGTCGTCGCGCACCCAGTGCGCACGCTCCAAGACGTGGCCGCAATCCCTGATCTGAGTGCCGATGATGTGCCCTTCATTACCGAGGCTGTTCGTGCCCTGGTGGGCGAACTGGGCGACACACCGCTCATCGGATTTGCCGGGGCGCCGTTCACGGTCGCTTCCTATCTGGTCGAGGGTGGGCCATCGAAGGAACACGCCAAGACCAAGGCGCTCATGCTCGGGGCGCCCGATGTCTGGGATGCGTTGATGCGCAAGATCGCCGGCATCGCCTCGGCGTACTTGAAGGTCCAAATCGATGCAGGTGCCAGCGCGATCCAACTCTTCGACTCCTGGGCTGGGGCGCTCACGCCGCACGACTATGAGCGTTTCGTGATGCCGCATTCGACTCGGGTGCTTAGCAGTGTCGAGGGCGTGCCTCGCATCCACTTTGGGGTGGGCACCGGAGAGTTGCTCACACTGATGGGTCGCGCCGGAGCGGATGTCGTCGGTGTCGACTGGCGTGTGCCCCTGGCACAAGGAGTACGTCGAGTCGAGGGCCGCTGTGTGCAAGGCAACCTCGATCCCACGCTGGTGTTCGCCCCAACAGAGGTGATGCTCGAGCGGGCCGCGCAGGTGTTGGAGGCGGGCCGCGAGGCACCGGGTCACATCTTCAACTTGGGGCATGGGGTGATCCCCTCCACTAACCCTGACCAGCTGGCCAGGCTGACCGATTTCGTTCATGAGGCGAGTGCTCGATGAACTCAGCCGTGCCGCTCCAGGTGGTGGTTATTGGCGGCGGAATCGCTGGTCTGGCCGCCGCGCATCGCGTGCACCAGATCGACGACTCTGCCCAGATCACCGTGATCGAACGTGACGGGCGACTGGGCGGCAAGTTGGCGCTGGCAGAGGTTGGGGGAGTGCAGGTCGACACCGGAGCCGAGGCGGTGCTTAACCTGCGCCCGGAGGCGGTGGAGTTAGCCAGGGCTAGCGGACTTGAAGATTCCCTGGTCTATCCCGCCACTACCGCCGCAAATGTGTGGAGTCGGGGTGTCGTGCAACCGATGCCTCGCACCATGATGGGCGTGCCTCATGACCTGCGCGCTATTCGAGGAGTCATTTCGACCAAAGGTGTGGCTCGTGCTGCGATGGAAGCACGGATGCCGCCGATGCTCTTGGAGCCAGGAGATGACCTGAGTGTCGGGGCCTTGATCGAGGACCGGTTTGGCAAAGAGGTCGTCGATCGCCTCGTCGAACCGCTCCTGGGTGGGGTCTATGCGGGGCATGCACGGGAACTTTCGGTGCGAGCAACAGTGCCTCAATTGGCTATGGCGCTTGACGGATCCAGCACGCTGACCCAGATCGCGAGCCGGGCTATGTCGCGTCCCTCGGGCGATGTGCCGATCTTTGCGGGGCTCCGAGGCGGCATGGGTGAGATGCCAGGTGCCGTGGCGCAGGCCAGTGGCGCCCACGTGTTACTGAACACCACAGTCGAGGAACTTGCTCGCAACGGCGATGGTTGGCAGGTGCGGCTGTCCTCTGACCACGAGCCGTTGCATGCCGATGCTGTCATCATCGCGACCCAAGCGCGTCCCGCAGCGTTATTACTGGCTGCGGTGGCACCACGGGCCGCCCACGAACTCGACCGCATCGACTACGCGTCGATGGCAGTGTTGACCTTGGCGTTCCCCACGCGTGATTTGCCCCAGATCATTGGGTCAGGTTTTTTGACGCCTCCAGTCGAGGGTCGTCAGGTCAAGGCGGCCACCTTCTCGTTCAACAAGTGGCAGTGGGTCAAAGATGCGGGCCAGGCGCAGGGGCTGAGCATCATGCGCGCCTCGATCGGGCGTTTCCGAGAAGAACACACGCTCAATGCCACTGATGAGGAACTTCTCCAGCGGGCACTGAGTGACCTAGCTGACGCGGTCGGCATCAGTGTGAGGCCCACGGCGTGGCATATGCAGCGCTGGATCGATGGGCTTCCTCAATATGCAGTTGGCCACGTTGAACGGGTTGCCTCGATTCGTCGCGAAGTGGCTGCTTTGCCCGGGATCGCCGTCTGCGGCGCGGCGTACGACGGCGTGGGCATTGCTGCCTGTGTGGCATCTGGCACAACTGCCGCAACCAAGGTGTTAGGCGAACTCAGTGGTGGGGCAGACTCCAAGTCATGAGCAAACCTCAAGGCGCCAAGCTTCGCGAGATTAACAACACCATTCGCTACGCAGCCTGGTCGGTGTTTCGACTGGTTCGCCCTATCGGTGAGGGCGACCGTGCCGGCGAGGCAGCACAACTCGACCAGTTCATCGATGACCTGGCTGAGGTTGATGTCGTCGTACGCGGCATTTATGACGTCTCTGCGTTACGCGCCGACGCCGATGTGATGGTTTGGTGGCACGCGGCCACTTCTGAGGGACTTCAAGACGCCTACAACGCGTTCCGTCGGACTGCCTTTGGAGCTCGGCTCGAGCCGGTGTGGTCGCAGATGGCCCTGCACCGCCCAGCAGAGTTCAACAAGTCCCACGTGCCAGCGTTCTTGGCTGATGAGGAGCCACGCGCCCACATCTGCGTGTATCCCTTTGTCCGCTCGTATGAGTGGTACCTGATGGATGAGAAAGAACGCCGCGGATTGCTCGCCGAGCACGGCCAGATGGGCCGCGACTATGCCGATGTGCGCGCCAATACGGTGGCGTCCTTCGCGCTGGGTGACTACGAATGGATCTTGGCGTTCGAGTGCGATGAGTTGCATCGCATCGTTGACCTGATGCGTCACTTGAGGGCCTCAGGTGCGCGCCGCCACGTGCGCGAGGAGACGCCGTTCTACACCGGGCGCAAGATCACTGCGACGGATCTGTTGGCGCTGCTGCCGTAGTCGTTGGCTCAAGCTTCAAACTGATCGAATTGATGCAGTAGCGCTGCCCGGTCGGAGTGCCGTACCCGTCACCAAACACGTGCCCAAGGTGCGAACCGCACGTGGCACACCGAACCTCCACGCGTTTCATGCCGTGGCTGGTGTCTTCGATGTATTCCACGCGTCCTTCGGCCAGCGGTGCCCAAAACGATGGCCAACCGCATCCGCTGTGGAACTTCTCATCTGAGCGAAACAACTCAGCAGTGCAAGCGCGACAGCGGTAGACCCCAGTCGTCTCCGTGTCGGTGTATTCCCCCGTGAAGGCGCGCTCAGTGCCCGCGTTGCGGAGCACGGCAAACTCTTCAGGTTTGAGCTCTGCGCGCCACTGCTCCTCAGACTTCTCAACCTCATAACCCATGAACGGGAGCCTACGTGTCATGTCCACAAAGCCGTAGGCTCCCCATCATGCAATCCACCCAGATAGTCCTGCGTCAACGACCTGTTGGGGCACCCAACGCCGAGACCTTCGAAGTCCGCACGAGTGAGTTGCCAGACATCCAAGACGGTGAGGTGCTGCTGGCGATCAGATACCTCTCCCTTGACCCTTACATGCGTGGCCGGTTGAGCACGGCGAAGTCGTATGCAGCCCCGGTGGAGATCGGCCAGGTGATGGTGGGCGCCACGGTGGGGCAGGTGCTGGCCACTCGGCACGAACGACTCCACGAGGGCGACTGGGTGGTGTCTTACTCAGGGTGGCAAACCCATGCCGCAGAGCATGGCGACATGGTGCGAAAACTCGACCCCAGCATCGCCCCGGTCACTACGGCACTCGGCGTCTTAGGGATGCCGGGTATGACGGCCTACTGGGGCCTGCTTGAGATCGGTCGGCCGCAACCTGGCGAGACCGTCGTCGTGGCGGCGGCTACTGGCCCGGTGGGTTCAGCGGTTGGGCAGATCGCCCGCATCAAGGGCGCCCGTGCTGTTGGCATTGCAGGTGGGCCAGAGAAATGCCGCCTTCTGGTGGACACGTTTGGCTTCGATGCTGCTGTTGACCACCGTGCACCCGATTTCGTTGATCAACTTGTGGCCGCCACACCCGATGGCATCGACGTCAACTTTGAAAACGTCGGCGGCAGCGTCTTTGACGCTGTGCAGCGCCGACTTAACCCCGGGGCTCGGGTGCCCCTATGTGGGCTGGTCTCGCACTACAACGACACGGCGATGCCCCAGGGGCCCGATCGTTTGCCCGGCTTCCTCTCGGGGCTGTTGACTCGAAGCATCCTGGTGCAGGGATTCATCGTCGACATCACCAAGGTTTCGCGTGCCACCAACTTCTGGACCGACATGCCTGCCTGGATCCGCGATGGAGGAGTGACCTACCTCGAGGACATCGTGTCGGGGATTGAGCAGGCGCCCGAGGCGTTCTCCGGTCTCCTGCAGGGAGCCAACACAGGGAAGTTGATGGTGCAGGTGTCGTGATGGCCAGCGCGGGAGTGGTGATTGCTGACGGCATCGAGGTGCGCGTCTCTAGCCCGGATCGGGTGATTTTCGAGGCCACCTCGCGCACCCCCGAGGTGACCAAGTTGATGGTCGCGCAGTACTTCGCATCGGTGGGAGATGGCTTGATGCGAGCACTCAGGGACCGCCCCACGGCGCTCGAACGCTGGACCAAGGGTGTCAGGCCCGGCATGAAGTTGGCCACGGGTCCCTTCGATCGCGACGCCGATGCGTTCTACCAAAAGCGGGTGCCCAAGGGGGCACCGGAGTACGTCGAAACTGCACAGATCACCTTCCCGAGTGGGCGCACGGCCGACGAAATCGTGCCCACCGTCCTGGCTACTCCAGTGTGGGCAGCGCACATGGGCACGTTGACCTTCCACCCATGGCCGGTTCGAAGCAGCGATGTGGACCGTCCAGACGAGCTGCGCATCGATCTTGACCCCCAACCCGGTACCTCGTTTGGCGATGCGGTGCGTGTTGCTGGGGTGGCACGAGAGTTGCTCAGCGACCTAGGCATGACTGGCTATTGCAAGACCTCAGGCAACCGAGGGGTGCATGTGTTCGTCCGCATCGAGCCACGCTGGGAGTTTCTCGACGTACGCCATGCTGCGATCGCGTTTGGCCGCGAACTGGAAAAGCGTGACGACGGGGTCACCACCGCATGGTGGAAGGAGGAGCGCGGGTCTCGGATCTTCGTTGACTACAACCAAAACTGCCGAGATCGCACCATCGCTTCGGCCTATTCGTTGCGACCCTTGCCCGGTGCACCGGTGTCGATGCCGCTGAGTTGGGAGGCACTGGCGCAGGTCACCGATCCAGCCACCTTGAATCTGTTCACGGTGCCACCGATGCTGGCAGAAGTCGGCGATGCCTGGGCGGGGATCGATGAGGTCTCCCACTCGCTGCAGCCGTTGCTGGATTTGTGGGATGCCTACCCCGTCGAGCTCAACTTCCCACCCGATCACCCCAAGATGCCTGGCGAACCACCTCGAGTGCAGCCCAGCAAGAAGGTCGCCGCCCACTGGGACGAAGCCGGCAACCGGATCGAGGATTGAGTCACGCCACGTTATTGGTTTGCCAAGCTCGGTAGGTTAGACCCTTGTGACCACTGCGCCGACATCCCCATCTGAGCGAGTGGCCACAATCCGCGACGGGCTCAAAGTCATCGGTCACGGGATCGTGCGCGAACCCCGACTCTTTGCCGTCGCTGCTGGGGGTGCGTTGGTCTTTGGTGCCCTCACCGTTGTCGATGCCTGGGCGCTGGGCTGGGCCACCGACCACGCGCTGATCCCGGCCTTTCGCGACGGCACTATCGGAGCCGGTGTTCTGGTCGCAGTCGTTGCCATCTTTGTTGGCCTGGCACTAGTCCGAGCTGCCGGGGTGGTAGCCCGCCGGATGGGCGGGGGCATCATGGCCTTTCGGCTGCAGTCACGAGACCGCCGAGACGTGGTGAGCCAGTACCTTCGGCTGCCATTGGCCTGGCACCATCGGCACCCAACTGGCCAGTTGCTGTCCAATGCCAACGCCGACGTGGAGGCGATGTGGGCGCCGATCATGCCGCTGCCCATGGCCGTTGGCACGATCGCGATGATGGTGGTCGCCGTCGTACAGATGCTGCTCACAGATGTGGTGCTCGCACTCGTAGGCCTCATGGTCTTCCCGTTGGTCGTGCTAGCCAATGTGCTCTACCAAAGGTGGTCAGCGCCGGTCTTTACCCGCATCCAAGCCGTGCGTGCCGAGCTCAGCGAGATTGCCCACGAATCCTTTGATGGGGCCATGGTGGTCAAGACCTTGGGCCGCGAAGTTGAGGAAACCCAACGGTTCGGAGCGAAGGCTCAACACTTGCGTGACCTGGGCATCAAAGCAGGCCGGATGCGGGCCTTGTTTGAGCCAGTGCAAGAAGCGGTGCCAAACCTGACGGTGTTGGTGTTGCTCGCTGTGGGCGTGTGGCGAATTAGGCAGGGTCTCAGCGCTACGGGCGACCTTGTGACGGTGGCCTACTTGCTCACCATCATCGGCTTCCCATTGCGCTCCATCGGCTGGGTCGTAGGCGAAATCCCACGGAGTGTGGTGGGCGAACGCCGGGTGCGTGCAGTTCTCGAGGAGACCCAAACCCAGGAGTACGGCGACCAGGTGCTGCCTTCACTAACTGAGGGCGCCCGCGTGCAGATCAACCACCTCGACTACAGCTATGAGTCAGGCGCTCCCGTGTTGAGAGGCCTCGACTTCCACATCGAGCCAGGGCACACGATTGCCTTGGTCGGCTCAACTGCCAGTGGCAAGTCGACGCTGGCGACGTTGTTAATGCGGTTGGTTGATCCAGACCGCGGCGAGATTCGAGTCGACGGTGTGGACCTGCGCGATCTGCGAGCAGCCGAGTTGGCGCAACACGCGGCGTTGGTTCCACAAACCCCATTCCTTTTCGACGACACCGTGCGAGAAAACATCGCCCTAGGTGCCCCGGTGAGCGATGAGGAGATCTGGGCCGCCCTAGACGTGGCCCAAGCCACGGAGTTCGTAGGTGCCATTGGGCTCGCGGCGGCCTTAGGTGAGCGCGGAACCACACTGTCGGGTGGTCAACGCCAACGACTCTCCCTAGCGCGAGCGCTGGTGCGCAAGCCCAGGCTTCTGATCCTTGATGACGCAACATCAGCAGTTGACCCTGAGGTCGAGGCCCGCATTTTGGGCGCGATGCGCAGCGCATCCTCGCAAACCACAGTCATCATGATTGCCTACCGCAAGGCGACCATCGGGCTCGCTGATGAGGTCTACTACCTCGATGAGGGGCGCATCGTCGACCACGGACCGCACAACGAGCTCCTTCAGCGCAACGATGACTACGCACGCTTGGTCAACGCCTATGACGTCGACGAGGAGGGGCTGGAATGAGCCAACTCTCTGACGGCGCCGAACTCGGGGGGCTCCAGACCATCCGCAAGGGCTTTGCACATTCACCAGAACTTCGCGAGGGGCTTGGGTTCACGGCGTTCCTTGCCGTGATCGGCACCGCTGGCCGTGTTGTTGTCCCGATCGCGGTGCAACAAACCCTCGACAAGGGGCTGCATGGTCCACACGGGATCGACCTTGGGTTGGTCACCACTGTTGGTCTGCTCGCGACGTTGGCCGTGGTGGTGACGGGTGCGTCGTCGTACTGGATGACAGCGAGGCTGTTCAAAGCAGCTGAGTCTGGCTTGGCGACCTTGCGCACCAAGGCGTTTCGCCACGTGCACGACCTGCCGGTGCTCACTCAAAACACTGAGCGTCGCGGGGCTTTGGTTTCACGGGTGACCAGCGACGTCGATCAGGTGAGTCAGTTCCTGGTGTTCGGCGGCATGATCGGGGTCATCAGCGTTGGACAACTGCTCGTTGCCACCGTCGTGATGGTGGTTTACAGCTGGCAGTTGGCTCTTGTTGTCTGGATCTGTTTCGCCCCGCTGTTCCTAAGTCTTCGATATTTCCAGCGCCGCATGTCGCATGCCTACTCCGAGGTGCGTCGACTGGTCGGCGTGATGCTCTCGGCGGTGGCCGAGCCAGTGGTGGGTGCAGCCGTGGTGCGCACCTTCGCCATTGAAGCTCGCACCCAGGCTCGCATCGACTCATCAATCGCTGACTGGGAGAAGGCTCAAATCAAGGCTCAGGCCTTGACCTCAGTCTCCTTCTCACTTGGTGGCATCTCAGCTGGTCTAGCCAACGCCGGCGTGCTGGTTATCGGGATCTTGCTAGGACTTGGTGGACAGCTCACTGCCGGTGAGATTTTGGCCTTCGCGTTCTTGGTGACCCTGTTCGTTGGGCCGGTGCAGATGGGCACCCAAGTGCTCACCGATGCTCAAAACGCGGTGGCTGGCTGGCGGCGGGTCATTGGCATCTTGGAGACGCCAGCCGAGCTAATCGATGCCGGACCTAATGGCGTCGAGTTACCCCGTGGCCCGCTCGATGTGCGTTTCGACTCGGTCGATTTCGCCTACCCGACTGGGCCACTCGTTCTGCGCGAGGTCAGCGTGCACTTGACCGCGGGTTCGCGGGTGGCGGTCGTGGGCGAAACTGGATCGGGCAAGACCACCTTCGCCAAGGTGTTGTGCCGCTTGATGGATCCCACTGAGGGCGTCGTCGAACTCGATGGCGTCGACATCCGCGACATTTCTCATACCTGCTTGAGGCGCTCTGTCGTCCTCGTGCCGCAAGAAGGCTTCTTGTTTGACGACACGATCCTGGCTAACGCCCGATACGGGCGCCTAGACGCCACCGAAGAGGACGTACGTCGAGCAGCTGAAGAGCTTGGCCTAGCCGACTGGCTCGACGGGCTACCGCGCGGACTCGCAACACGTGTGGGACAACGCGGGGAATCGATGAGCGCTGGGGAGCGTCAACTCATCGCTTTGCTCCGCGCCCACCTCGCCGAGCCCGACTTGTTGGTGCTCGATGAGGCCACCAGCGCGGTCGACCCTGAACTCGAGATGCGCATCGCCCGGGCGTTGGAGTCGTTGATGCGCGGGCGAACAGCTGTGACGATTGCGCACCGACTCTCCACTGCTGAGGCAGCCGACGAGGTGTTGGTCTTTGATCAGGGCCAGATTGTGCAGTCGGGTGCCCACCAAGAGTTGGTCTCCCAATCAGGTGTCTACCAGCGTCTGCACGCTTCGTGGGTCGCCCAGCAGGCAAAGGACTAGGCCGACCTAGGCGATAATTGCGCCGTGACACACCTTGATTCGGCCATCACTACTCGACTCAAACGAAGCGCTGATGGACTCGTGCCTGCAGTTGTCCAACAACACGACACCGGCGAGGTGCTCATGTTGGGCTGGATGGATGACAGGGCGCTCCACCTCACTTTGACCACGGGGCGGGCGACGTACTGGTCTCGTTCGAGGCAGGAGTATTGGGTCAAGGGCGAAACATCGGGACACCGTCAGTGGGTGCACGAAGTGCGTTTGGATTGTGATGGCGACACGTTGTTGGTGCGCGTGGATCAAGAGGGCCCTGCCTGCCATACCGGAGCGCGGACGTGTTTTGACCACGACCTATTGCTGGGTGAGAAGTGAAGGCCCCGGTGGTCATCGGTGCCGGAGTTTGCAGCGCGGCCCTGTGTGCCGTGGCCAGCGCTAAGCCGTGGCTAGCAGGGGATCAGGGGAGCGTAGGCACGATTGCCTCACTGCCGCTGGCAAATGCCTTGGCACTGGTTGCCTTAGCCGCTTGGGGAGCCTTCTTGGTGCTGCGTGCGCGCCCTCGCCAATTTGCCGCAGGGCTGTGTGCCCTAGGTGGGCTTGGTGTGGTGAGTGTGACGCTGCTGGGTCGCAGTGACCTGTTGAAACAGGCTGCCGATAGCTCGTTGGTGGGGGCCACCTTCACGGGTTGGTACTGGACGTGCCTCGTGGCGGCAGTGATCACCGCCATTACGGGCGCGATCGCATTAGGGCAGGCGCGCATTTGGCCAAGCATGAGTGAGAAGTACGACGCTCCACGCGCACAGGTGACGACCGGTTCAGACATGTGGGGCGCATTTGATCGGGGCGATGACCCAACCAGCTAAATGAGCACTAAGATGCTTTGAAACACTTACGTCACTTCGCGAATTTAGGAGCAGTTATGGCGATGGATGGTCACCACGGCAACACTTGGGCGGCCTGGGCCACCGTTGGTGTGATGTTCCTGGGTGTTTTGGTGGCAAGCATTGGCATGATGACGTCCTCGACAACGGCAACGTGGATCGGTGCTGCGCTTGTGCCTGTTGGGCTTCTTGTTGGTGCAGCGATGTCCAAGATGGGTTACGGCGCAAGCCGCTAACGCCTTATGGCAGTCGACGTCGCGGCGATCCTCGCGCCGCGCTCGAGATCTCAGCGGATCAAGCCATTGCTTAGTGGGGCGGGTGTCACCGCAGCGGCGACACTCGTGCTGCACTTTCGAGACCCCCATATCTCTGGCAGTTATGGCGGCTGTCCCTGGCTTTTCCTCACCGGCACCTATTGCCCCGGATGTGGTGGCCTGAGGGCGGTCAACAATCTCACCAATGGCGACCTAGCAGCCGCTTTCTCCTCTAACCCGCTCTTTATCGTCTTGATCCCAGTTGCCCTCATCCTCTGGTTTGTGGCGCTGCGCAGAGCCTGGGTCGGCGCGCCTCGCACGCGTAGGCAAGAGAAGGTCCACACAGGCTTGACCTGGATTTTTGGGTTGGTCTTTCTCGTGTTTTGGGTGGCGCGCAACCTGCCCGCTTTCGCCTGGATGACCCCATAAGCGAGGGAAAAATCGACCGTGGACCCCACCACTGTGAGGTCCACGATGAGGTTAAGTGGTGGCGAACTAGCCGGCGCCTTGCATGGCGCGGCTGAAGTGCCACACCAACCAGCCGACGCTAATCACCGTGCTCACGATGCCCAAGATCAGGCCGGCCATAGCCATGCCTTGACCCTGCTGCGTGCCACCAGAGGCCGCGATCTCTTTGCCACCGACGACACCCAAAATGATGGCCGGGAGGCCAAGCGGGACCCCACAGCACAAGCTTGAGATCCCGATAATCATTGCCCATAGCGCCATCTGGTTGGTGCCGCTGACCGGTGCCGCGCCGTAAGACTGGCCATACTGCTGGCCATAAGGCATGGGGCGCGGCGGGGGAGGCGTCTCGTCTGACGGAGGTGGCGGGGGTGGCGGGGGAGGCGCGTCGTAGCTCATCTAGATCGAACCCTTAGTCGTGTGATTGCCCTTTGAGGACGCGACCTTACCCCGGTCAGAGTCGCACTAGACTCAAGAGTCTGTTCGATCGAACCTTTGCCCATTGTCGTGTCCCATGAGGTGTTGCATGTCCGTGCTCGACCAAATCGTCATTGGAGTGCGCGAAGACCTCGCCCAGCGGATGACTCAGGTCAGCCTTGAGCAGTTGCGTGAACAGATTTCACAAATTGACGCTCCCCGTGACCCCATGCCGCAGTTTCGTTCCCCCGGGCTTTCGGTGATCGCTGAAGTCAAGCGACGCAGTCCGAGCAAGGGCGATCTGGCCAGCATTGTTGATCCGGCCGCATTGGCTGTTCATTACGCGGGTGGTGGGGCCGCAGCGATCAGCGTCTTGACCGAACAGCGTCGTTTCAACGGTTCATTGGCTGATCTTCGGGCGGTGCGCGCAGCCGTCGACACGCCACTGCTGCGCAAAGACTTCATCGTCGAGGACTATCAATTGTTTGAGGCGCGCGCGGCTGGTGCCGATCTGGCCCTGCTGATCGTGGCGTCATTGCCAGGAGATCGACTCGATCACCTCTATGCCACTGCCACGAGCCTGGGTCTGACAGTTCTGGTCGAAGTGCACGACGAAGTCGAGACCGAGCGCGCAGTTGCGCTGGGGGCCGAACTCATCGGAGTCAACGCCCGCAACCTCAAAACTCTCCAGGTTGATCCCGACACATTCGGGCGACTAGTGCAAGGCATTCCTGCCGATCGGGTGCCGGTGGCCGAGTCAGGGATCAGCGGAGTCGAGGATGCTGCGCGCTACTTCAATGAAGGCGCCAAGGTCATCTTGGTCGGCGAAGCATTGGTGAAAGATGGCGACCCTGCAGGCGCCGTACGAGCACTCAGAGGGGTGTCATGAGCAGTTACGGAGCCGACGAGCGCGGCTGGTTTGGTGAGTTCGGCGGGCGATTCATGCCCGAAGCGCTCGTGGCGGCGCTCGACGAACTCGATCACGCCTGGCGCGAAGCGATGGCCGACCCGGAGTTCGTGGCCGAGTTCGCCGCAATCTGTCGTGACTACGCCGGCACCCCTTCGTTGTTGTACGACGCACGTCGCCTCAGCGATCGTGTGGGGGCGCGCATCCTGCTCAAGCGTGAAGATCTCAATCACACTGGTGCCCACAAGATCCGCAACGTGTTGGGGCAGGCATTGCTCACCAAGCGGATGGGCAAGTCCCGGGTCATTGCCGAGACAGGGGCCGGTCAGCACGGTGTCGCGAGTGCTACTGCGGCGGCGTACTTCGGGTTGGAGTGCGTGGTCTACATGGGTGAAGTCGACACCGAGCGCCAGGCGCTTAACGTCGCCCGGATGAACCTCCTTGGCGCCAGCGTGGTGCCGGTGAAGAGTGGCTCGCGCACCTTGAAAGACGCGATCAACGAGGCATTGCGTGACTGGGTGGCCAGCGTTGACCACACTGCCTATCTGTTTGGCACTGCCGCTGGTCCGCACCCGTTCCCCAGCATGGTGCGTGACTTCACGCGCGGCATCGGTGATGAAGCCCGGGCTCAGAGTCTGGAGCTTCTGGGAGGTTTGCCAGACGTTGTTGCGGCGTGTGTCGGGGGTGGCTCGAACGCTATTGGCCTGTTCACCGCCTTCCTCGATGACAGCGACGTTGAGATTTATGGGTTTGAGGCTGGCGGCGACGGAGTTGAAACCGGGCGGCATGCGGCGACGATCGTGGCAGGGGACGAAGGCGTGCTTCACGGGGCACGCACCTATGTGCTGCAAGACGACGATGGCCAAACGATCGAGTCGCACTCGATCAGCGCGGGACTCGACTACCCGGGCGTTGGCCCCCAACACGCACACCTGGCTAAGACTGGTCGCGCGACCTATGAGCCAGTCACTGATGCGGAGGCGATGGACGCACTAGCGCTCTTGTCTCGCACCGAAGGCATCATTCCGGCCATCGAATCCGCACACGCCCTAGCTGGGGCGTTGCGAATCGCCCAAGACCGACCTGGGCAAACGATCCTGGTGAACCTCTCAGGACGCGGAGACAAAGACATGGGCACCGCCATTGAGTGGTTCGGTTTAGGGGAGACCAAGTGAGCACCGCACGAGCCTTCGATAAGGCCAAAGCCGAAAACCGGGCGGCCTTGATCGGCTATCTGCCCGCAGGCTTCCCGACCGTGGCCGGCAGCATCGAGATCATGAAAACCATGGTCGAGGCCGGGTGCGATGTCATCGAGATCGGCTTGCCCTACACCGATCCAGTGATGGATGGCCCCACGATCCAAGAGGCGGCCCAACGTGCACTCGAAGGCGGGGTGCGAACGAGCGACGTACTGCGAGTGGTTGAGGCTGTCGCCGCCACCGGTGTGCCAACCGTCGTGATGACTTATTGGAACCCAGTCGAGCGCTATGGGGTCGACCGCTTTGCCGCCGACTTGGCCAGCACAGGAGGCGCTGGTCTCATCACGCCCGACATCACCCCCGACTATGCACCCCACTGGATCGCGGCAGCCGACACACATGAGTTGGACAAGATCTTCTTGGTAGCCCCGTCGTCCACCGACGAGCGACTAGCCATGACCACAGCCGCTTGTCGAGGTTTTGTCTATGCGGCGGCCGTGATGGGCGTAACCGGCGCGCGTACAACATCCTCTGAACTTGCCGCGCCCCTGGTCGCACGCACCCGAGCAGTGACATCGCTGCCCATTGGCGTGGGGCTTGGGGTCTCCAATGGCGCCCAGGCGGCGCAGTTGGCCGCCCACTGCGACGGCGTGATCGTTGGCTCGGCGTTCGTGCGTGCGATCTTGGATGCCCCAGATCGCCAAGCGGGTCTGCGGGCGATCGAGGCGCTCACTGGTGATTTGGCCCAGGGAGTACGCCGCAACTAGGCGCGTTGGAGACCAATCAACAAATGAGCACCGCGGCAGTAAATCAGGCTCGATGAGGCGGATTCCGAGGCGTCGCGGCAGTTTCGCTACGAGATTCGTAGCCATCAGGCGAACCGAAGGTTGCTGAGGCGCAGCTAAGGTCCGCCAAGGGTCAAGACACCTGCCTTGTGCCCCTATGGGCTGTTGTAGATTGTGCTCTCCGCCTGGGCCAACGACGTCTCGAGCATGCATCAATGACCGCTTCAGCTTGCGCTGTTGCACGACGACGGGAGAAGGCCTTATGCACGCATTCCCGCCGCCCCAGGGCCTCTATGACGCTCAACATGAGCACGATGCCTGTGGTGTCGCATTTGTAGCTACCCTCACCGGCGTCCCGAGCCACGACATCGTGAGCAAGGCTTTGACGGCCTTGCGAAACCTCGACCATCGTGGCGCCGCGGGCGCAGAGATCAACTCAGGCGACGGCGCCGGCATCTTGATGCAGATTCCCGATGCCTTCCTTCGTGAGGTCACCGCTGAGTGCGGATTCACCTTGCCTGCCCGTCATGCCTACGCGGTCGGCACCGCCTTCCTCCCCGGCGACGCTGAGCAGGTCGCAGCAACGCGTCAGCGCATTGAGGAATTGGCCGTCGAAGAGGGGCTCACTGTCCTTGGCTGGCGCGAGGTGCCCGTCGATGCGCAGAGCCTGGGCCAAACCGCCCGTTCGGTCATGCCTGCCTTCGCCCAGATCTTTGTCTCCGCAGCAGGCGAGCGCCTCGTGGGGATGGCATTGGAGCGTCGAGCCTTCTGTCTGCGCAAGCGGGCAGAGCACGAAACCCCCGTCTACTTCCCATCACTGTCGAGTCGCACCTTGGTTTACAAGGGAATGTTGACCACAGACCAACTCGACCGGGTGTTCCCTGACCTCGTCGATGAGCGGGTTGCCTCTGCCATCGCGGTGGTCCACTCACGGTTCTCCACCAACACCTTCCCGAGTTGGCCGCTCTCGCACCCATTCCGCTACATCGCGCACAACGGTGAGATCAACACCGTGATGGGCAACCGCAACTGGATGCGCGCGCGAGAGGCTCTGCTCGACTCCGATCTCATCCCGGGGGAGTTGAGCCGGCTCTATCCCATCGTTACGGCGGGTGGCAGCGACTCGGCCAGCTTTGATGAGGTGCTCGAACTTCTCTACATGGGTGGGCGCTCACTGCCTCACTCGGTGCTGATGATGATCCCTGAGGCGTGGGAAAACAACGCCAGCATGGATCCCAGTCGACGCGCCTTCTATGAGTTCCACTCCACCTTGATGGAGCCATGGGACGGACCCGCGTGCGTGGTCTTCACCGATGGCGCTCAGATCGGTGCCGTGCTGGACCGCAATGGCTTGCGCCCCTCGCGCTACTGGGTCACCGATGAAGGACTCGTCGTACTCGCTTCTGAAGTGGGCGTGCTCGACATCGACCCGGCCACGGTGGTGCGTAAAGGTCGGTTGCAGCCAGGGCGAATGTTCTTGGTCGACACCGAAGAACACCGCATCATCGAAGATGAGGAAATCAAGGGCGAACTCGCCGCCGAGCACCCCTATGACGAGTGGCTGCACGCCGGACTCATCAAGTTGCCCACCATCGATGACCGCGAGCACATCATCCACTCCCATGCTTCGGTCACGCGGCGCCAACAGATCTTTGGCTACACCGAAGAAGAGCTCCGCGTCATCTTGACCCCGATGGCCAACACTGGCTACGAGCCAATCGGTTCGATGGGCACCGACTCACCTGTTGCGGTGCTGTCCAAGCGTCCTCGGCTGCTCTTCGACTACTTCGCTCAGCTGTTTGCCCAAGTCACTAACCCACCCCTCGACGCGATCCGCGAGGAGTTGGTGACGAGTCTGTCCGGCTCAATTGGTCCGGAGGCCAACCTGCTGGAGCCTGGACCGGCCAGCTGTCGCCAAATCGTCTTGCCGTTCCCGGTGATCGACAACGATGAACTGGCCAAGATCCGTCACATCAACCGTGACGGTGACATGAAGGGGTTCATCACCCACATCGTGCGCGGGTTGTACGACGTCAGCGGCGGTGGGGAAGCCCTGGCCGCGCGACTCGATGAGCTGTGTGCCGAAGTGAGCCAGGCCATCGCGAACGGCGCTCGCGTCATCGTGTTGTCAGATCGCCACTCGAAGGCAGACCTGGCCCCCATCCCATCGCTGCTGATGACCGCAGCCGTGCACCACCACTTGGTTCGGGAGAAGACCCGCACCCAGGTGGGGCTGGTGGTTGAGGCTGGCGACGTACGCGAGGTGCACCACATCGCCACGCTGATTGGCTACGGCGCCGCCGCGGTCAACCCCTACCTGGCGATGGAGTCAGTCGAAGATCTCGCCCGCGATGGCTATTACGTCAAGGTCGATGGCGACGTGGCCGTCAAGAACCTGGTCAAGGCACTTGGCAAGGGCGTCTTGAAGGTGATGTCGAAGATGGGCGTCTCCACCGTGGCTTCTTACACCGGTGCGCAGATCTTTGAAGCTCTAGGCCTTTCCAAAGAACTCATCGACCGGTATTTCACCGGGACCACGAGCAAGTTGGGTGGCATTGGGCTTGACGTGATCGCTGAGGAAGTGGCCCAACGTCACCGCACGGCGTACCCACTTGATGGCATCGGATCGGCTCACCGCGATCTTGCAGTCGGTGGTGAGTACCAGTGGCGTCGTGAAGGCGAACCTCATCTGTTTGACCCTGAAACAGTATTCCGGTTGCAGCACGCCACGCGCACCGGTCAGTTTGAGGTCTTCAAGCAATATACCTCACGTGTCAATGAGCAGGCCGAACGCTTGATGACTCTTCGGGGTCTGTTCGGCTTCAAAGAGCGCACGGCGATCTCTATCGATGAAGTCGAACCGATTGAGGCGATTGTGAAGCGCTTCTCGACCGGCGCGATGTCCTACGGCTCGATTAGCCAAGAGGCACACGAGACCTTGGCCATCGCCATGAACCGGCTGGGCGCGAAGTCCAACACCGGTGAGGGCGGCGAAGACCCAGATCGGCTCTATGACCCCGAACGTCGCTCGGCGATCAAGCAGGTTGCCTCGGGGAGGTTCGGCGTGACCTCGCAGTACCTCACCAACGCCGACGACATCCAGATCAAGATGGCCCAAGGCGCCAAGCCCGGTGAGGGCGGTCAACTGCCCGGCCACAAGGTGTATCCGTGGGTCGCCAAGACGCGGCACTCAACCCCTGGGGTGGGGCTGATCAGTCCGCCACCTCACCACGACATCTACTCGATCGAGGATCTTGCTCAACTGATCCACGACCTCAAGAACTCCAACCCGTCGGCTCGAGTGCACGTCAAACTCGTCGCCGAGGTGGGGGTCGGAACCGTGGCGGCAGGAGTGTCAAAGGCCCACGCAGACGTCGTGCTCATCTCTGGGCACGACGGCGGCACCGGCGCCTCACCCTTGACCTCGCTCAAGCACGCCGGTGGTCCTTGGGAACTAGGGCTAGCCGAAACCCAACAGACCTTGCTGCTCAACGGACTGCGCGACCGGATCGTCGTGCAGACCGATGGGCAACTCAAGACCGGGCGTGATGTCATCATCGCGGCGTTGTTGGGAGCTGAAGAGTTCGGTTTCGCAACGGCACCGCTGGTCGTCTCCGGTTGCGTGATGATGCGGGTGTGTCACCTCGACACCTGCCCAGTTGGCGTTGCGACCCAAAATCCAGTGTTGCGCGAGCGCTTCTCGGGCCAGCCTGAATTCGTGGAGAACTTCTTCCGGTTCATTGCCCAAGAGGTGCGCGAACTGTTGGCCGAACTCGGCTTCAGGTCCATCCAAGAGGCTGTTGGCCAGGTTGAGGTGCTTGACGCGGCAGGGGCGGTGAACCACTGGAAAGCCTCGGGGTTGGACATCTCCGCAATCTTCCACAAACCGCAGGTGGAGGCTCAGTTCGCTGACCAGACCACCTATTGCTCCAAGTCCCAAGACCATGGTCTTGATAAGGCGCTCGACAACGAACTGATCAAGATTGCGGAGCCCGCACTCACGAGTGGTGAACCAGTGCGCGCGCAGGTCAGTGTCCGCAATGTCAATCGAACTGTGGGCACGATGCTTGGGCACGAGGTGACCAAACGCTATCGAGGTGAAGGTCTGCCTGAGGGCACCATCGACATCACCTTCACTGGTTCGGCCGGTCAATCCTTTGGTGCCTTTGTGCCAGCAGGGGTGACATTGCGGCTTGAAGGCGATGGCAATGATTACGTCGGCAAGGGACTCTCTGGCGGTGTCATCGTCGTACGCCCTCCGCGGGAGGCGAGGTTCGAGCCGCGTGAGCAAATCATCGCCGGCAACGTGATCGGCTACGGCGCCACCTCAGGATCGATCTTCTTGCGAGGCCAAGTGGGGGAGCGGTTCTGTGTGCGCAACTCCGGGGCTTCGGCAGTCGTCGAGGGCGTTGGCGACCATGGTTGTGAGTACATGACTGGTGGGGTCGTGGTCATCTTGGGACCGACCGGACGCAACTTCGCGGCCGGCATGTCCGGCGGCGTGGCTTATGTTCTCGATCTTGACCCCGCATTGGTCAATCCCGAACTGGTTGACCTCGATCCGGTCGAGACCTCAGAGGAACTGCACGCGCTCGTGGTGCGCCATCACGAGGAGACCGGCTCCGACGTGGCTGCAGAGTTGCTGGCCGATTGGGACAACAACGTACGTCGCTTCACGAATGTCATCCCGCGTGACTATCGATTGGTCATGAACGCCAAGGCCAAAGCTCAGGCAGCGGGGCTCGATGAGGCATCGATCGCCAACGCGATGATGGAGGCACTCCATGGCTGATCCAAAGGGCTTTATGAACCACACTCGCGAGGTGGCTGGGCGTCGCCCGGTGCCTGAGCGAGTGGGGGACTGGAATGAGGTCTATCCCGACGGCATTGGCCGCGCACTGTTGCCGATCATCAAGACCCAGGCCAGCCGGTGCATGGATTGCGGGATTCCCTTTTGCCATCAAGGCTGCCCGCTAGGAAACATCATTCCTGAGTGGAATGACCTGGTGTGGCGCGGTGACTGGGATGGTGCGATCGAGCGCTTGCATGCCACCAACAACTTCCCCGAGTTCACCGGGCGGCTGTGCCCAGCTCCCTGTGAGACCGCGTGTGTCTTGGGGATTAACCAAGACCCTGTGACTATCAAGAACGTCGAAGTCTCGATCATTGATCGAGCCTGGGAGTCAGGAGCGGTTCGCCCTGCGCCTCCCGAATGGCTCACCGGTAAGACGATCGCTGTGGTGGGCTCGGGGCCGGCAGGTTTGGCCACAGCCCAGCAACTGACTCGAGCCGGCCACACCGTCGCGGTCTACGAGCGGGCCGACAAGCCTGGAGGGCTACTGCGCTACGGCATTCCCGAGTTCAAGATGGAGAAACAACACCTCGAGCGGCGGCTAGACCAGATGCGCCGCGAGGGCACTGTTTTCCGTGCCGGCGTTGACGTGGGCAACTCGATTACTGGGGAACAACTCAAGGATCGCTATGACGCGGTTGTTCTTGCGGTCGGGGCCACGTCCGCCCGCGACCTTCCCGTTCCCGGTCGTGATCTGGTGGGCATCCACCAAGCGATGGAGTTCTTGCCGCAAGCTAATCGGGTGGCACTCGGAGAGAGCGTTGAGGGCCAAATCCGAGCCGACGGCAAGCACGTGATCATCATCGGTGGCGGCGACACGGGTGCCGACTGTTTAGGCACCTCGATTCGCCAAGGGGCTGCCTCAATTACCCAACTGGAGATCATGCCCGAGCCTCCGGCGGATCGGCCTTCGGGCCAGCCATGGCCGACGTACCCGATGATCTTTAGGGTTTCTTCGGCCCACGAAGAGGGCGGTGATCGTGTCTATGGCGTATCGACCAAGGAGTTCATTGGCGATGAAGCCGGCAATGTGAGCGCACTTCGTCTCGTCGACGTTGTCTTCGAAGCCGGTCGCCTCAGTGAGGTTGAGGGCACTGAGCGAGTCATTCCAGCTGATCTGGTGCTGCTGGCAATGGGTTTTGTGGGGCCAGAGACTGGATCCGTGGTTGCTCAACTGGGCTGTGATCTAGATGAGCGGGGCAACATCGTGCGCGATCAGTCCTACATGTCCTCAGTCGAGGGCGTGTTTGTGGCCGGGGACGCAGGGCGTGGCCAGTCTTTGATCGTGTGGGCGATCGCCGAAGGGCGTTCGGCCGCTGCCGCAGTCGATGCCTGGCTCACTGGCAGTACGACGCTGCCAACGCCGATCAAACCCACGGAGCGCCAACTGTTGGCGTGATCGTGTCGTACGCAACTTTGGAGTAATTGGATCGTTCAAGTCTGGCCAAGTAGGCTCTCCTCATCATGCGCAGAGCAAAAATTGTGTGCACACTCGGGCCAGCCACTTCCAGCAAAGAACAAGTACGTGCCCTCGTTGACGCAGGCATGGACGTCGCTCGTCTCAACCTGAGCCATGGCGACTACGCCGACCATGAGGCCGTTTATGCCAATATCCGCGAGGCCTCAGATGACTCCGGTCATGGTGTGGGCATCTTCGTTGACTTGCAAGGTCCCAAGATCCGGTTAGGGAGATTCGAGGACGGCCCCCACACGCTCAGCCCTGGCGACAAGTTCACCATCACCACCCGTGACGTGCCTGGCGACGAGACCTTGTGCTCCACAACCTACGGGGGGCTCCCAGGCGATGTCGTCCCAGGTCATGACGTGCTGATCGATGATGGTCGGGTCAGGCTGCGCGTCGACAGTGTGACCGACACCGACGTGCACACCACCGTCGTTGTCGGCGGGCGAGTGAGCAACAACAAGGGCATCAACCTGCCCGGCGTCCCTGTCAGTGTCCCAGCCATGAGCGAAAAAGATGTGGCTGACCTGCGCTGGGCTTTGCACCTCACGGTCGACTTCATCGCGCTGTCGTTCGTGCGAAGCGCGGAAGATGCCGAAGCGGTGCGGGCGATCATGCGCGAAGAGGGCGTGATGTTGCCCGTGATCGCCAAGATTGAGAAGCCTCAGGCCATCGACAACCTTGACGAAGTCATCGAAGCATTTGATGCCTTCATGGTGGCCCGCGGTGACCTTGGGGTCGAATGCCCTCTTGAAGACGTTCCTTTTCTGCAAAAGCGAGTGATCGCAGCGGCCCGACGAAACGCCAAGCCGGTCATTGTGGCCACTCAAATGCTTGAGTCGATGATCATTTCCCCAGCGCCCACGCGCGCCGAGGCTTCTGATGTGGCCAACGCAGTACTCGATGGCAGCGACGCGGTCATGCTGTCGGGGGAGACCTCTGTGGGTGCCTACCCGATCTTGGTGGTGGAGACGATGGCTCGCATCATCGCATCCACAGAAGATCACGAGCTTGAACACATGGCCGCAGTTGATTGGGTGCCTAGCACTCGCGGCGGCATCATCGCCAAGGCTGCGGCTGAGGTCGCCGATAGCGTCGAGGCGAAGTACCTGGTGGCCTTCACCCAAAGCGGTGATTCTGCGAGGCGGCTCGCACGCTACCGCGGTTCGGTGCCTGTGTTGGCATTCACGACCGAAAACTCGGTGAGATCCCAGCTAAGCCTGACTTGGGGAGTCGAGACTTTCTTGATTGACCCAGTTGAGCACACCGACGAGATGGTGCGAGCAGTTGATGAGCAATTACTGCGGATCGGGCGAGTCAAAGAAGGCGAACTGGTCGTGATTGTTGCGGGGTCTCCGCCGGGAGTGCCGGGGTCAACAAACGCACTTCGCATCCACCGCATGGGCGATGCGATCAACGAGGTGACCCCGGCCTACCAGCGCCCAGTTCGATGAGGGCGCACACGCTCAGTTCGAACTACGCCGTGATTTCCTCACCGAGGTAGGCCGCGCGCACACGGTCATCATCGAGGAGGTCTTGACCGGTGCCTTCGAGCACGATTTCACCAGTCTCAAGCACGTAGCCCCGGTCGGCCAGAGCCAGCGCCTGCGCAGCGTTTTGCTCCACGATCAACACGGTGACCCCATCGGCATTGATTTCTTTTACGATCTCAAAGATCTGGGCCACAATCAGCGGCGCCAAACCCATCGAAGGCTCATCGAGCAGCAGCAATCGCGGCTTGCCCATCAACGCGCGCCCGATGGCCAGCATCTGCTGCTCGCCACCGGAGAGCGTGCCAGCCATCTGGTTGATGCGCTCGTTGAGACGTGGGAAGAGTTCAAAGACGCGATCGAGCACCGCTTGGTCGGCTTTCTTGAAGCGGAACGCGCCCATCTCCAGGTTCTCTGCGACCGACATGCGCGGGAACACGCGACGACCTTCAGGAACGTGACAAATGCCCAAGTGAATCAACTCGTGCGCAGCAAGGCCATCGATGCGCATCCCGTCGAAGCGGATTTCACCCAACGAGGGTTTCATCATGCCTGACACGGTCTTCTGCGTAGTCGTCTTGCCGGCGCCGTTGGCACCAAGCAGGGCGACGACTTCGCCTTCATCGACGTGGAACGACATCCCCTTCAGAGCACGGATGGCGCCGTAGCGGACCTCGATGTCGTCGACTTCGAGCAAGCTCATGCTTTGCCTCCCATTTCGTCTTCGATCAGATCTTCAACCGAGGTGTTATCAAGAACCGGCTTGGACAAGTCGATCCCGTCCACCAACGGTCCCTCTGCGATGACCTCCTCGGCCTCCTCAGTTGAGGTGCCCAGGTAGGCCGCCACCACCACCGGATCCTTTTGGATCTGCTCCGGGGTGCCTTCGGCGATTTTGCCACCAAAGTTGAGTACGACGATGCGGTGAGCGATCGACATAACCAATTTCATGTCGTGCTCAATGAGCAGCACTGACACCCCACGGTCCTGGTTGATCTTCTGGATCAACTCGGCCAGCGCCTGCTTTTCAGCGGGGTTGGTACCGGCCGCGGGTTCGTCGAGCAGCAACACACCCGGATCTGTGCCCAAGGCTCGGGCAATCTCCAGACGCCGCTGCTCGCCGTAAGCGAGTGACCCAGCCAACTCGTTGGCTCGACGGGTCAAGCCGACAAATTGGAGCAAGTCATAGGCCGCTTCGGTGGACTCGCGTTCCTCTTTGCGCTGCCAGGGCATCCCAAGCATGGCGCTAATAGGGCCAGACCTTTGCCGCGTCTCCACAGCGATCTTGACGTTCTCGAGCGCAGTCAGAGCGGGGAACAACCGAATGTTTTGGTACGTGCGAGCCACGCCCATGTGGTTGATCTTGTGAGTCTGCTGCGAACGCCGCGACTTCTTCACCAGGCCCTGAGTGGCCACGATGTGGCTCGCGGAGTCACCCTTTCGGCCCGAGAGCTTGATCACGCCTTCTTGAGGTGTGTAGACGCCCGTGAGGCAGTTGAACAGCGAGGTCTTCCCGGCACCATTAGGTCCGATGATCGCCAAGATTTCCCCACGGCGCATTTGCAGAGTGACATCGTTGAGCGAGGTCACACCTCCAAAGCGCAAGGTGACATTGCTGATGTCGTAAACGATGTCGTGGACCGACGCTGACTTGTCAATGAGTTCCGTGCTCACGCTGATCACATCCCTTCCGCTGCGGGAACTGCCGGTGGTTCGGCAGTCTTCGGACGATCTAGTCCAGTCAGCTCAGCATGGCGACGCCGTGCCGGGATGAGGCCTGCAGGTCGGAAGATCATCATCAACAAGATCACGACACCGATCCACATCTGGCGGTCAGCGGCCGGGACCTGCTCCTTGAGGAACTCCGGGAGCCAGGTGAGCACTGCTGCGCCGGCCATGGCGCCGGGCAATGAGCCCATGCCACCAAACACGACGTAAGCGACGACGAGAATGGAGTAGTTCAAGATGAAGTTCTCCGGAGTGAACGAACCCACCTGACTGGCGAAGAACACGCCCGCCACACCTGAGGTCGAGGCACCGATTGCGAAGGCCAAGAGCTTGGCCCGCATCGTGTTGATGCCGGTTGCCTGGGCGGCGACTTCGTCTTCGCGAATAGCAGCCCACGCGCGGCCCAACCGGGAGTTTTCCAAGCGGTGGAACAGCACCACAACGATGACGATCAACACCAACAGGAGGTACCAATAGCCCAAGGTGTTGCCGCCCCACGCGAACTGGATGGGGCCGATGTTCACCGAAGGCGGTGGGATCTTGAAGGCGCCCCGTGAGCCGTTAGTGATCGCCTCGGCGTTGTTGGAGCTTTGCCGGATGATTTCACCAAATCCCAGGGTCACGATTGCCAGGTAGTCACCGCGCAACCGCAATGTGGGCGCACCCAACATCACACCGGCGATCAGACAAATCACGATCGCAAATGGAATGGCCTGGAGTGGGCTCAGGTGCAACCAGCTTGGCGGCTGGTGGGGGAGCCGACCGGTTAGGTAGGCCGTGGTGTAGGAACCAATCGCGTAGAACGCGATGAAACCCAGGTCGAGCAGACCTGCCCAACCGACCACCACGTTGAGGCCCACGGCCAACAGCACATAGATGCCGATCTGGGTCACAAGCACGGTTTGCCACTGCAAGGTTGCGGTCGGGGGGTAGAACAGTGCGCCAGCAACGATGAGAGAGAACAGCACTTTCGAGACAGAAGGTGCATTGAATTGGTGTGCGCCAACCTCATCTGAGGACACTGCATCAGCAACTGAAACGCGCTTGCGAGTGGCCACGATCCAACCGGCGCCAGCGCACAGTGTGAGCACGCCACACATCAACCAGCCACCAGTGCCGAGGTTGTCCCAGGCACCCTCAACGCCATCAAACTTGACCTTGGCGGCAGCGCTGCCCATGTCGTGCAAGGCGATCAAGTTGACGACTGTTGCGACCACGCCAAGACCCAAAGCTGCCCAGCCAAGCTGCCGGTTCTGGCGGTAGCAGGCGAGGAACGCGAGGGCCAGCGTGCCCAGGAACACTAGGTACACCAGCCAAGAGACGTAAGCGTCAGTGAAACCAGAGATTCCGGCGCCAGCAAACCGGCCCGAGAGGTCCCACACGTTGTCGTCTTTATTGGTGGGGGAGAACCAGGTGGCCCATCCCAGTGATAGCAAGCCTCCGATTGCTCCGATCACGACCAGCGGCATGCCCGGGCGCCAGCCGAAGACTCGGTCAACGAACGCCTTGGTGTCGGCCAATTCGCCTTCGCTGCGCGCGCTGGTGATGGCGGCAGCCGCGATCACCAGGTAGCCGATCAGGGCAACGAACGGCCCCGTGGCGTGGTCGGGCACCTTCAGGAGAGCCTGCACCTGCGCATGAGCGAAGAAGCCCCAAATGCCACTGATGATCGAGAACGCGGCTGCGGCGTACGCCAGTACCTTGCTCCGCGTAACGATGGCAGCCAAAGCTGCAATGAGGGCGACCAACAACAAGACCCAAGCCAACCCGGGAATGACGGATCCAAAGTACATCCGCGTGAGGGGGTCAAGTGCACCTGTGCTTGCTGCGGCCGGCGCTAATCCGTTGAACTTGGAACTGGCCAGTTGAGGGTTGTCGCTCCAGTTCAACAGGCCGATGGCTGCGATCACCGTGATCGCACCTCCAACAAGCGGACGCATACCGGGGCGCTTGATGAAGGGCACCAGGCGTGGCCAGAACGTCAGGGCAAAGAAAACTGCCAACCCGATGCCGAGGAACACGAAGATGCGAGGGCCAAACACGGCCTCACGGAACGCGTATCCGAAATCGTCTTGGGTGCCCTCTTGGGTGCCGACCATCAAGGCAAGGACGAAGCCCATGCCTAGGCAAGCGAAGAGCCGCTTAAGGATCGTGAGGTTGCGCTCGGTTGACTCGCTGCGACGCGAGACTTTGCGCGTAACAATGTGGCCTGATGTGGTGCTCATGCTGCACGCCCCAAACGCTCGCCCAGAATGCCGGTGGGTCGGAAGATCAAGATCAGAACCAAGATGACGAACGCGACCACGTCAACCCAGGCGTTGCCGCCTGGGATCCAGGTCGTGTCACCGTGCCAGGGAGCCGTGGGCACTGTTGCTTCAATGACGCCGAGCAACATCCCGCCCAGCATGGCCCCGCGAATGTTGCCGATGCCGCCGAGCACTGCAGCGGCGAAGGCCTTAACGCCTGGTTGGAAACCCATGGTGTTTGAGAACACGAAGGCGGTGCCAAAGAGGAACCCAGCCGCGCCGCCGAGTGCGCCACCAATGATGAAGGTGCGTGAAATGGTCTTGTCGATGTCGATGCCCATGAGGGCTGCGGTGGGCGCGTCTTCAGCCACACCGCGAATGCTTCGCCCAAGTTTCGTCTTGCTCACGATCGTGTCGAGGAAGAACATCATGATCAACGCTGAAACGATCAGAATCGCCTGAATCATCGAGACCTTCGCGGGCCCGATGTGGAAGACGGCCTTGTTGAGGTCGAAGTACTCAGGGAACGTGTTGTTGTTGAGCCGGTTGAAGAGCTTTCCCGCCAGTTGGGAGAGGAAGAACGAG
>WBZQ01000407.1_pt1 | contig 34836 bp, 39 predicted proteins | sample 5204251 | NCBI WGS metagenome assembly WBZQ01 (sample SAMN12412402, study PRJNA552823) | activated sludge metagenome | isolation source: activated sludge from nitrification reactor of wastewater treatment plant... | place: USA: Virginia | collected 2017-09 | reverse complement strand
TGATCAGCCCTGACAGCCTTCTTGGTGGGAACCCCACTCGGAGTCTGCGTGCATGAGACTATTGTTGACCCACTATCAGTCCGCTCGTTAAGATGCCACCCCAATGACTACTTATCGTGATGCCGGAGTCGATATCGATGCCGGCGATGAATTCGTCGAGCGGATCAAGCCGCATGTGCGCGCCACATTTCGCCCTGAAGTGATGACGGATCTGGGCGGCTTCGGCGGCCTCTTCCGGTTCCAGGCCAATCGTTACCAGGATCCGGTGCTCGTTTCCGGGACGGATGGCGTTGGCACGAAGCTTAAGATCGCGTTCCTGATGGATAAGCACGACACGGTCGGGATCGACCTGGTCGCGATGTGCGTCAATGATATTGCCGTGAGCGGCGCGGAGCCTCTGTTCTTCCTCGACTATTTTGCCACCGGCAAGCTGTCCATCGCGACGGCGGCGGCGGTAGTGAAAGGCATTTCCGACGGATGCCGCCAAGCCGGATGCGCGTTGATCGGAGGCGAAACGGCGGAGATGCCCTCCTTTTACGGTGAAGGTGAATACGACCTGGCGGGCTTTGCCGTCGGTGTGGTCGATCGGCCGAAGATCATCGATGGAAAGCAGATCGTTCCGGGTGACGTGGTCATCGGGTTGGCCTCGAGCGGTGTCCACAGCAACGGCTTCTCTCTCGTCAGGAAGGTGCTGCTGGAGCGGAGTGGCCTGACCGTCGGGACGGTCGTGCCGGAATTGGGCGGGCCGCTTGGCGAGACCTTGCTGACGCCCACGCGGATTTATGCCAAGCAGGTGCTGTCGCTGATGGAGTGTTGCCCTATCAAAGGGATTGCGCACATCACCGGCGGAGGTATTACCGACAATCTGCCGCGAGTCTTTCCTGCGCGGTGCGGCGCACGGATTCGCCGGGGATCCTGGCCGGTGCTCCCGATTTTCGAGGCGATCCGGGAACGTGGATCAGTGGCCGTGGACGAAATGTATCGCGTCTTCAACATGGGGATCGGCCTGATCCTCGTGGTGGCTCCGGAGCATGCAGACCGGGTGATGGCGAAGGCTCGGGAGCTAGGGGAGCAGGCCTATCACATCGGGGAGATGGTCGCGCAGCAGACCGACGAAGGGGTGGTCGACTATGTCGGGTAAGGCCCCTCGGCTCGTGCGATTGGGTGTCTTGGCCTCCGGACGGGGATCCAATCTGCAGGCGATCATCGAAGCGATCGAGCAGCGGGCGCTCTCGGCTGAAATAGCGGTGGTGCTGAGCAACAAGCAGGACGCCCTGGCTCTGGAGCGAGCGCGCAAGCATGGTGCGCCAGCGGTCTGGCTCGATCCCAAGCCCTTCGCGGGGCGACCTGATAGCCGCGAGGCCTATGATCGAGCCGTCCATGAAGTCCTGCAGAAGCACGAAGTCGATCTGGTGCTTCTGGCCGGATACATGAAGATCGTCACAGCGGTGCTGGTCTCAGCCTACGAAAACCGGATGATGAACATCCATCCGTCGCTGTTGCCCTCCTTTCCTGGTCTGGATGTGCAGAAAAAAGCCATTGACCATGGCTGCAAAATCGCCGGCTGCACGGTGCATTTCGTCACCGAAGGGGTGGATGAAGGACCGATCATCATCCAGGCGGCCGTGCCGATCGCTGAAGGAGACACCCCCGAGACCTTAGCGGCTCGTATCCTTGAGCATGAACACCGTATCTATCCGCGAGCCATTCAACTCTATGCCGAGGGACGTTTGCGCGTCGAGGGGCGGCGGGTGCTGGTGGCAGAGCCCGATTCTCCGACGGTCGGATTCCACTATCCCTGATGGAATGCCTCGCAGCTTCGTAGACTTTTTCCGTGGCCTGCTGGAGACTGGCGGGCTGGTTGTGTATAATGCCGGTTCGGTTGTGGGGGGCTAGCTCAGTTGGGAGAGCACTACGTTCGCAACGTAGGGGTCGGGGGTTCGACTCCCCTGCCCTCCACCAAACCATCTTTCCGTTGAACCGGCGGCTTCCAAGGGAAGCCCAATACCATCGTCGCCGCCGGACACACTCCTTCAGTAAACCTCAGCTCTCGTGCCACGCATGCGTGTCTCCGTGCGGTGACTGCATGTCGAACTGGTCATCACCTCTGGCAAAATAGGCCGTAGCTTCGATGCTACTGCCAGCTGTTCACGCCGAGCTGTTCGTCATTGTCACCGCCGAATAGCCGCGCTGCGTATCATCCGTCCTGCTCTCTCCAGGCACCCCGATTCTGTATGCGGTCGCCAAGAGCCGATAGCACCTTGTGCTGGCTTTGCTCAATAGGGAAACAATGCAAAGACTCCACTTCCGTTCTCTCGAACAATCTCGTTCTGGGTCGGAGTTCACATTGCGGCTTCCTGCATTGAGCAGGGAAGCCGTCGAAGTCTGACGGGAGCGCGCGGGGGTGTGGCTAAGGCGTGTAGACGACTTCCACTCGAGCGAGAAAATCCTTCAATTGCGAGCATTGCGCGGTCACTGCCGCAAGATCTTGTGCCAGCACAGCTTGCTCAAGCCGGTCGCCGATCGTGCTGATCTGATCAAAGCCGTACCCGCCGCCATCGCCCTTCATGCGATGCCCCAGCAGGCGAATTGTGGTGAGGTCACCCTGCTTCAGACAGGCCTCGATCGTCACCACATCTCGCCGGCGATTGGCGAGAAATCCAGGGACAATGGCCTCAAGGTCCTGCTGGATCTGGACGAGGATTTTGGCCGGGCTGGGATCTGGGCTGTGTAGCATCACTGGGCGCGCGTCTTCTCGTAGGCTGCGAGTAACTCAATGAGCGTCGTCCGCTTGAGCGGCTTCGTCATGTGGGCGTTGCATCCCGCTTCGAAGATGCGTGCCGATTCCTCCTTCAGCGCCAAGGCGGTCAAGGCAACGATCTGGACGGCGGGAAGGCCCTGCTCCTGTTCCCATCGCCGAATCGTCCGGGTGGCCGTCAGGCCGTCCATGACCGGCATCTGCATGTCCATGAGGATCAAGTCATAGTGCCCGTTCTGAAACTTGGCGACGCCGATCTGGCCGTTATCGGCCAAGTCGATTCTGTGCGTCGTGTTCTTCAGATACGACTGAATCAGCACCTGGTTGTCAGGTGAGTCCTCAACCAGCAGGATTCGCAGGGATCGTCCTTGTGATGTGACCAGCGGAGGCGCAGCCGATGGGGTAGCAGGCAGGCCACGCTTGCTGCGCCCCAAGGCAATGCTGATGGTCTGCTGCAGGTCGGACCGCCGGATCGGCTTGACCAGGTACCCTCCCAGGCCGAGGTCATACGTTTTCGCAATGTCGTCGGCCCAGCGGTCTGAGGCCAGCATGATGATGGTCAGGTCCTGGAGTCGGGCATCCGCATGGATGCGCTCGATGACTTCGAAGCCGTCCATGCCGGGCATTCGACAGTCCAGGAGCAATAGGTCGAAACGCGTGTCCGAATGCAACGCCGTTTCAAACGCCTCCATGGCCTGCTCGCCGCTATCAGCTTCAATGACCTCGGCTCCCCAGGCGAAGAGGGTTTCCCGCAGGATCAAGCGATTGGTCGGGTAATCATCCACGACGAGGCAACGAATTCCGTTCAGGTTCAGGGCCCCTGCTGCCTTGGAGGGTGGGGGATCAGCCTGGATGCCGAGTTGCACGACACAATGGAACGTGCTGCCTTTGCCCAGGGTGCTCTCAACCCAGATGCGACCGCCCATCAGGCTAGCCAGCTGCTGCGAGATCGACAGGCCGAGCCCGGTGCCGCCGTACCGGCGGGCAATCGTGCTGTGCGCTTGGGTGAAGGTGTCGAAGATGGCGGTCATTTTGTCCTGGGGGACCCCAATGCCCGTATCGGTGACCGAAAAGCGGATGGCTCCCGGCGTGCGGCGCTCCGGATCGTTGGTGATGGTCATGACCACCGAGCCCTTCTCGGTGAACTTGATCGCGTTTCCGAGCAGGTTCAGCAGGATCTGGTACAGGCGGTTGGGATCGCCGATGAGATGGCAGGGGACGTCGCCGGCGAGGTGACACACGAGTTCCAGGCCCTTCTCGTTGGCTCGCAGTGCCAGCATTTCGCTCGCCTTATCGATGAGCTCCGACAGATCAAAGTCGATGCTGTCCAAATCGAGCCGGCCCGATTCAACTTTTGACAGATCCAGGATATCGTTGATCAGGCTGAGCAGGCTGGCGCCGGCGCGTCGGAAAATGCGGAGGTATTTGCGTTGCTCCGGCGTGAGCGTCGTGTCCCAGAGCAAGTCGGCCATGCCGATGATAGCATTCATGGGAGTGCGAATTTCATGGCTCATGCTGGCCAGAAAATCACTTTTGGCCCGATTGGCAACCTCGGCGGCGTCCTTCGCGCGTTGTAATTCCTCCACCCGGTGCTGCAATTCTTTCGAGGCGCGCTCGAGCGCTCGTTCAGCACGCCGGCGTGCCGCTTGCTCGCGTTGTAGGGCGGTCAATGGACGGGATGTGGTGCGAAGGGTGCGTTTGGGAGCAGTGCTGGCTGTGCGTCTGGTTGGCGGGGTACGTTTTGCCATGTCGTCGTCCGGTCGCGCGCAGTCAGTGATGACGGACTTCCGTCGCGGCTCGTGGAAGCGTGAAGTGGCCGTCGCGACGTCGAAGCGCGGTCAATCTTTATGTGTGTGGTGCACGAGGGTCAGCACTCCGGCCTGTTTGGCCCGATTGCGCCCTTCTTGTTTGGCCTGGTACAGCGCCTGGTCTGCGGCTCGAATGAGGTCGGTCGGCGCCGCGACGCGACTGGGCACGGTGCACGCAAAACCCAGGCTGATGGTTACAGGATCGCCGTTCGGATGTTTCATCTCCGCTTCGCACACTTTCCGCCTCAGCGTATCGGCAACCTGGGCCGCGCCGTCGACGGTGGTTCCTGGCAGGACGATCACGAACTCATCACCACCATACCGCGCGACTAAGTCGCCCGGACGGTTGACGTGGCTGGAAATCAGTTGGGCAACCTGGCGGAGGCATTCATCTCCGGCCTGGTGGCCGTGGCTGTCGTTATAGGTCTTGAAATAGTCGATATCGAGCATGATGAGGGACAGTGGCGTGGATTCGCGCGCGGCGCGCCGCCATTCCTGATCGAGGAAGTCGTCGAATTGTCGTCGATTGGTGATGCCGGTGAGCCCGTCGAGGCAGGACAGGCGTAACAGCATTTGGTTGGCTTCCTGCAACTGCCGCATGACCTCCAGCAGTTCCTGCTCGCGAGCCCGGCGTCGTTCGATTTCATGGACGAGCCGCAGGACGCAGCGCACGCGAGTCAGCAGCTCGATCTTGCTGATGGGCTTCGCGACGTAGTCGATGGCACCGGCGGCGAAGGCCAGTTGCAGATCCACGGGATCGGTCTTGACGGTGACCATGATGATCGGGATGTCCCGATAGCGCTCCACGGCCTTGATCTGCCGACAGGCCTCAATGCCATTGGTGGAGGGCATGACGATATCCATGAGGATCAAATCCACCCGGCCGGCCATTTGCCGCATACCGTCGAGGCCCAATAGGCGAAACGCGGCCGCAGCGGATTCCGCGACAAAGGTTTCTTCGTACCCGGCATTGGCAAGGATGGATTGGATCAACAGACGATCGTCTGTCGAATCATCGACGATCAGGATACCCATGGTCAGTCTCCCTGAAGGTGTGTCGTAAGTCGATGCTAGCAGCTAGTCTGGGTAAACGCCAGGGTAATGCTTTTTGATGCACGGGGTGCAGAGACCGTGACTGAATTCGGCCTCGGAGTGTTGCTGGATGTACTCTTCCAATTGCTGCCAGAAGCCCTGGTCGTTGCGAATTTTCTTGCAGGAGGCACAGATGGGCACGAGCCCCTTCAGCACTTTCACTTCCCGCAAGGCCCGTTGCAACTCATCATTGCTGCGGCGCAGCTCCAGCTCACGGGCTTTGCGACAATCCATCTCCTTTTTCAGCATGAGGGCGGAGTTGACCCGAGCCAGCAACTCCGTGCTGGTGACCGGCTTGGTGATGAAGTCCATGGCGCCGGCAGAAAACGCCGCTTGAAGGTCACCCAGGGCGGTCTTGGCGGTAACCACGATGATGGGAATATCCCGCAAGGACTCCAGGCTCTTGATGTGCCGGGTGGCGTCGACGCCGTCGATGCCCGGCATCAGGAAATCCATCAGAATCAAATCGATGGCATGGGGATTGTTGTGCGGCTGCTCGATGCCCAGTTGAGTGTAGGCGGAGGTCGCCGAGTCGGCGATCAGCAGGTCCTGATGGCCTGCCTTGTGCAGAATCGTTTTGAGCAGCAGTTGCTGGTCGGGGGAGTCATCGACGATGAGAATGCTCATGGGGTGCCTCCTCAGGCGAGGTGGTGGCCATGGCCGGTTGCACAAGCCAGGTTCGCGTGCCTACAGGGGCAGCCATGCCGCTGCCCGGGCCAGAACCAGTATCGGCCGAAAGGGCCCGGAGGTTGAGCGCGACGGGAGCCGGCTTATCGTTGAAGGGCGGCTTTGACCAGCTCGCTAACGATCTTGCCGTCGACGGAGTGGCCGGCCAGGCGAGCCATGACCGTTTTCATGACCTGGCCCATGTCCTTGAGGGAGGAGGCGCCGGACTCTGTCACCACCGCCTTGACGATCTGGGCGAGTTCGTCGGCGGAGAGCGCTGCGGGAAGGTAGCCCTCGATGATGGTGATTTCCTGCCGTTCCTTGGTCGCGAGGTCCTGACGGTTGCCCTTTTCAAACTGCTCGGCGGCTTCCTTGCGCTGCTTGATGAGTGTCGTCATGATGCGGCTCATGCCGGCATCGTCGAGGTCCTGCTTGAGTTCCACTTCTTTGTATTGCACGGCGGCTTTGATCATGCGGATCACGTCGATGCGTAACTGATCACGCGACTTCATTGCCGACTTGAGATCTTCGCTGAGACGGTCATGGAGTGACATCGAATTCCTTTCAGCTGGGAGCCTGCTTCGTCGCGGAGGATAGCGCCTTTGGAAAAGGCAGTCAACGTGGGGAATCCGGTTTCGTTTTCATGTTGAGCGCGGGAGGGGACTATCCCATAATGCGCTGTCCACAGTGAGGGGCACACGTGCATTGATCGAAAGGGGGGCGGAATGGTTCAGACACGCAGCAAAGGTGCGACATGGGCTCTGGGTGTCAGGATGGTCGGCTGTCTGGCTGTTGGAATGGTGCTGCTCGCTGGCTGTGCAAGTGAAAAGCCCAAGCCGATGGCCCAACCGTCTTCAGAGCAGGTGAAGGGAAGCGCCGATCGTGCCTTCGACCGCCTGAAACAGGAAGAGGGAGAACGCCGGCCCTCGGGGATGTAGTGCCGGCCGGGGAATCATTCACGCCTACGGCGTGACGCGCGGGTTTCGCCAGGGCATCCACGTCGCGAGGGGCTTCAGGAAGGGGAGTTCCCAGACCAGGTGCCCTTGTGGCGGAGAGGCAGTGCTGCGCGGCTCGGCGAACGTCCGCAGCAAGGTCATGGCGATTACGAGTCGCAAGCCCCCGGAGAGGCAAAAGAGAAACGGCAGGTTCGAAGCCGGGGTGAGCTGCCATGTGCCGATCGAGAGTTCGGCGGGCATGAGCGTGGCCAGCCAACTGCCGGTGAGCGCGCCCAGTCCCCATCCCACCGCATTCATGGCATTGGCCAGGGCGACGCCTCTCGTGCGCTCTTCCGGCCGCAACGAATCGAAGACGTAATTTTGTAATCCCAGCGACAGCCCCGCCCAGACCATTCCGCCGAAAAAATTCACGGTCAGCAGAAACAGATAGTGCTCGCTGAGGAGGTACCCCATCGGCAGAAACGGCACTGCGGAGGCGGTCAGCGCCAGCAGGGCTTTATTGCCGAACCGATCGCCGATTCGGCCCCAGGGCCCCAGCGTGAGAAATTGGGCCGAGATACTACTCGCCATCCAGCCGGCATACTGCAGGTAGGACCAGTGGAGGTCTCGCAAGAGATAGATCACAAAAAACGGCCCGGACAACAGTACGGCGAAATGCATCAGTCCGGAAAAGAGGAGAAAACGACGGAAGTCTCCGCTGGCGGCATGGGCGAGAAAATGCCGGAATCCATGCGGAGCCTCGAGTCGGTGCATCGGTAGTAAGCGAGATACGTGAGTCTGGCAGGTAGTGGCTCCCATGCGCGCCGCCGCCGCGCCTAGAAAAATGACGAGGAACCCGATCCAGCTCAAGTCCCACCGTTGTCCCAGCGTGAGGATTCCTCCTGCCAGTCCCAAGGCCATAAAACTCGTCAATGCCGTCGTGCGAGCCCGCCTGGCAAAATAGGCGCCGCGGCTGTCGGCTTCCGCGACGTCGACCAGGAGACTATTCCAAACTGGGGCGGTGACATGGCCAAAGCTGAAATAGAGCATGACACAGCCGATCAACAGCCATGGGCCATGTTCCGGGGCAATCAGGGGCAGCGACAGGATCGGGAGCCAACACAAGGCCTGCGCCCGGCCCCCGGCAATGAGCAGACGGCTGGGGATGCGGAGATATTGCAGCACCTTCACTGATGCGAGTTGTGCCACCACGCCGACCAATTGAGGCAGGGCGGACAGGATCGCAATCTGGAATGGCGAGGCCTGCAGGAGCAGGGCAAATGCTGAGAAGTAGTTTTCCCCACCCCCCTGGGCCGCGGCCTGGCAGGCCGCATCGCGGACGCCGTATTCCTGGCTCTTCGTTTTGGCTTCGCGTTCCGCAATTTCCGTCTCGTTCGACAAGGGGACTGCCTGCGAGGGTAAAGGCGGGGAGGCGGTCGTTGAGTCATTCATGGGACTTTGCACGGGAACGAGCGCGGAGGCGTATGAACGTTGTGTTGAATGAAAGGCATTATATCAGAGGTGGCCGATTTGCCTCTGTTTCGATCAAATCCCTGCAGGGCCGGTTGACCCCTCCTTCTCACAGTGGTTACCATTACTCTATGGACGCGATGGCTGGACGACAGAGGCGGGGTGTGATCGGTCGACCGGGATGGCCACGATGCTCCCGGAGGCTGACACTCGCGCTGTGTGTCATGTTGGCACTGGGATTGTTGCAGGCCGGAGCTGAGGCGCGCGACCTGATGGTGCCAAAAGAGCAGGCCACGACGGAGTTCGAACCCACCGAAACGCCCTCCTTGGACGTGCAACAGAAGGGCGTGCCGCAATCCCTGTTTACCTGGATCAAGATGGCGCGTGGCTACGAAGTGGAGTGGGACACGTTTGGCCGGAAAGGTTGGTTCACGCAAGATCCGCGGCTGAAACCGATCGCCCCGGGTACGACGGTCTTCACGCCGGATACTCCGGCTGTCTACATCGTGTTCGAAGTTGCCCCGCTGGAAGATCCGGCCCAGTTCGCGGCGCAGGTGTTTGCCGTCGGGGCGGATGGAAAAACCGGCGACGCGGTGATCGTGCAGGATAGCCTTGAGGTGCCGGGACACGAACGATATGGTTTTCTCGAGTTGAAAAGGCCGTCTTCGCAATGGCCGCAGGGCAAGTATGTGGTCAAGATTTACATCACATCGCTCGGGCAGCAACCGTTCCATGCGGTGAACCAAGTGGGAACGATGCGGTTTGCGGTGACCGACCAGCCGGTTTCCGATATCATGCCCACCGTCACCGAGCCCGCTTCCCGTTGAAAATTTTCCCTCGCTTGGTCTAACGTGCTCGCACCGTTCGTACAGACGTGTGCGGACCGTCGATAGTTATCAGGGAGCAGAGGTATGAAGGAAACCGATCTGGAGAAATTGACGCTGTTGTATGAACGGTTGTGCGATGTGTGTTTAGTGGAGAAGGAAGTGTGGACGGAGATCTATATGCCTCGCACGTTCAAGGACGGCACGGCCGTGCGGACCAACATTCAGGATCGGTATCACGTCGTGATCGATGACCAGGGCGTGGAGGATGCGCTGGAGGCGAACATTCCTCTTGGGAAGGCCGCATTGACTGCGGCCATCCAAGAGTATCGTTCGCACATCAGTTTCGAGAAACAGACCTGACAGCGATCAGCTTTTCGCCAGAAACCGTTCGACGTCCTTGACGATTTCCTGCGCCAGCGGTTTTGTGCCGTGATGATAACGGGCGACGACGTTGCCCGACCGATCGACCAGGTACTTCTGGAAATTCCATTCCACCTCGCCGGGGAACGGGCTCTGTTCCGTCAGATAGCGGTAGAGCGGATGTTTGTCACCGCCTTTCACGCTGATCTTGCTGAAGAGCGGGAAGCCGACACTGTACTTGGTCAGGCAGAATCCCTTGATCTCCTCATTGCTTCCCGGTTCTTGCTGGCCGAAGTTATTGGCCGGGAAGGCCAGGATCTCAAACCCCTTCTCCTTGTAGGTCTCGTACATCTTTTCGAGATCGGAGTATTGCGGGGTGTTCCCGCAAAAGCTGGCCGTATTGACCAGCATGACGACCTTTCCCTTGTATTGGCTCAGTGAGACCGGTTTTCCGTCAATGTCGTTCAGTGTGAAATCATAGACGCTTGAGGCTTTGGCTGCCATGCGTGTTGCTCCTTGTTGTGCCGCATCAACCGAACCGAGGCCCATTGCGACGGCACCAAGCCCGAGACCCACTGCGAGCCCAAGGACCAGAACCTTCCATGAACATGTCGGTCTATAGATCGGCATTGTATGGACTCCTTCAGTTAGAGACGTTCTAGGGCCGCGACACGCTCCTCAATCGGAGGATGGGTCGCCAGCAAGTGCATGAACCCCGATGTGTTGCCAGAAATCTTCATCGTGGCCAAGGCATCTTGCGTCGAATATTCGAATTGGGCGCGGTTGACCCAACGGTTGATCGCCTGCAGCGCGTTGATCATCGACTCTTTGCCGTACACCTTCGCTGCAAACGCATCGGCGGCATATTCCCGGTGGCGGGAATGCCAGCTGACGACCATCATGGCAAGGACCGACAGCACGATCTGCAAGAAGAGGTAGACGACGAAGCCCAGAATCGGGCTCCCGCTTTGACCCTCTTCCCGATCGCCACCCTGCGGCTGCGCCACCATCTGGTAGACGAAGTTGCTGATGTAGTGCACGAAGGTGTTCATCAACCCGGCCAAGACCGTCGTGGAGAACATATCGCCGTTAAACACATGGCCCATCTCGTGCGCGAGGACGGATTTCACTTCATCTTCTCGCAGGTTCGCGAGCAGGCCGGTCGAGACCGCCACCATTGCGTTGTTCTTGCTCGGTCCCGTGGCAAACGCGTTGGGGTCTGGTGACTCATACACCCAGACTTCCGGCATGGTGATCTGAAGGCGGTCCGCAATCTCCCGCACCGATCCGTAGATCACCTGCTCCGCATGTGAGCGGGGCTCGGTAATCTGGGTGCAGTCCAGCATGGCTCGCGCCATCTGCTTGGAAAACATCAAGCTGATGAATGCGCCGCCGAAGCCGATCACCAGTGACCAGACCAGCAACTCCTGACTAAAGACCCCCCGGACGTCGATACCGAAGGCCGGTAAGACCATGTTCACCAACACTCTGACGGTAATCGACAGGGTGAGGTAAATAAGAATGTTCGAAATAATCAGCAGCCCGATACCCTTCAACGACTTCATATCCCTCCTCCTTGAAGGTTCGTGGTGTATTCTCGTTCTACGGAATGCCACGAACCTTGGATGTCATTATACCGAATGCCGGGCGGATTGTTGGCCCTTCAGGTCGCAGCCTCATTTCCATTCCGGTGTTCACAGATAATACCAGGTTTTTCGCCAGTCAAGACGGTCCAAGCTGGTTTCGCCGGCCTGTGTCCTTGCTATGAGGCGGAACATCTGGTTGTCAGGCTTAGCGCGGTTGACCGGTTCTAAGGCCTTCTGCTAGAAACCTTGTCATGCGTATAGGTCTCTTGTCCCGGCCGCTAGGCCTCCTGGTGTCGGTGATCGGATTGACGGTGATAGCCTCAATGCCGCTCAGCGCGGCTGATCCGGCATCGCAGGTGCCCCCGTTGCAGGTCCCGGTTGATCTGATGGACGGCCTTCAGCGAGCCACTGTCATTCTGGACAGCTATTCCTATACCCCGCATCACTTAATCGTGCGGGCTGGAAAACCGGTTGAGTTGCTGCTGACCAGCATCACGTCCATTACGCCACATAATTTTGTCTTGAAAGATGAGGCTGCCGGACTCTCGATCGAACGGGATGTCAGTGCCGGCAAAACGGTCACGGTGCAATTCACGCCGACGAAGCCGGGTATCTACACCTTCTACTGCGATAAGAAGCTGCTCTTTCTTCCCAGTCACCGGGAGAAGGGCATGGAAGGAACGCTCGAAGTCAGATAAGCAGGGTGCGCCACGAGTACTCAGCCCTCCAAGCACGAACTCCTTCACGTCATTCTCAAGCAGGTATCCCGGTCGTTTTACCTGACGCTGAATGTCCTCCCCTCGGATGTGCGCGACGAGATGGGCTTGGCCTATTTGCTTGCGCGAGCAGCCGATACCATCGCCGACACCGAGTTGATCGGGCGGGCGGAGCGTCTTCGATACCTGAACATGTTTCGGGACCAGTTCAGAGGCGACCAGGTGCAGCCCCAAGCTGTGCAGGCGATTCAGGCAGGCCTTCTGCCTCACCAGACCGACTCGGCCGAACGGGTCCTGCTGGAGCGACTACCGGAGTGTTTGGAACTCTATCGGCAGTTCGCTCGCGGGGACCGCGAGCGCATTCGCTGGCTGATGGAGGTGCTGCCGAATGGCATGGAGATGGACCTGACCAGGTTTCCCGGTTCATCGTCCAAAGACCTGTCGGCGCTGGAGCATCCGGACGAACTGGATCGGTATACGTACTACGTTGCGGGTTGCGTGGGTGAATTCTGGACGAGAATGGTCTGTGCGCATCGGCCAGCGATGAGGCAGTGGGATGTCGATCACATGTCTGCGATCGGCGTGCGTTTTGGGAAGGGATTGCAACTCACGAACATTGTGAAGGACCTCGCCCGTGACCTCCACAACGGCCGCTGTTATGTGCCGACACAGTGGCTGGATGAAGTCGGGCTGAAGCCGGCTGATTTGCTCAGGCCGGAAAGTCTGCCGATGTTTCGCCCCATCCTCCTACGGATGATCCGTCAGGCGGTCGAACACCTGGATCAGGGATGGATGTATACAATGGCGCTGCCGCGGTTCGAAATCCGGCAACGACTCGCCTGCATGTGGCCGATTTTACTGGCAGGGGAAACACTCAAGCGGGTTGCCACGGCGCCAGATCTCCTTGACCCGACCGTCAACGTCAAGGCTCCGCGTTCAGTGGTCTATCGAGTGATGGGCCTTACCACCTTCACAGGCGCATGTGGCTATGTCGGCACCGCCTACTGGGGGCGATTGCGGAAGCAGATCATTTAGAGCGGGGGTGTCCGCGCACAGGAGATCTGCCAGGTGACCCCCTCTACTTCTTCTGCGGCTCCAATAACTTCTCACCCTTTTTGAATACGGCATAAATCGCTTGTGAGGGGCAGGCATCCAGACACAGCCGGCAGCTTTCGAGGCAGCGTGAGGGATCGAACTTGTAGGGTGGCGTCGAGAGCCAGGCACTTGTGGGGCAGACCGGCATACAAATGGCTTGGTGGGTGCAGCGGTCGGGATGGCGCACCAGGTGGTCACGAATGAGCATCATAGGCTTGACTCCTTCGAAGAGACCTTGCGAGAAGATCTCGAACATGTTCTTTTGTGGCAGACTGCTCACTTCCACTCCTTGATCAGCTCGGTGAGCCGGTCTTTTAACTCCGGAAGCTGTTCTGCGTTGTTGCGAATCGCGCCCAGAATGTTTTCGAGGCGGGCGGTCCGTTGTGCTTCTTTGTCCTTCTTCAGTAGCTGATCGTACCCGGCGTAGGCCTCGGAGTGTGCCGGCTCGAGATACGCTCGGCCAACCTGCAGCGCTTCACCCAGTTCGTACGGTTCCGGACTCAGCGCCGGCACCACCAGAAACGATCCGTCCGTGCAGAGGAGCGCAGCGGATCCGGATTTGCTCTTGAGTGGCAACACTCGCTCCACGGTTTTTCCGATCAGTTGATCCCAGGTGTGGAGCAGGCCGGGGAACGCTTTCATGTAGGCCACCTTTTCCATGTTGGCCTTCCACTTTTCATCAGCGGGCATAAGGTTCTCGCAAGACTCCGCAGGTGTGACCGCTTAGACTTTCAATGGAGAAAGCAGGGGGGAGGGGGTTTGATCGGGCATCAGCAGTCGATCAACCAGCTCTCCCTTCATGATATGGCGCTCCATGATTTCCTTCACATCGGCTTCAGAGCGTACGCGATACCACACCCCTTCCGGATAGACCACCACGGTGGGGCCTTGGGCACAATAGTCGAGGCAGCCTGCCTTATTGGCGCGCACGACCCCCTTGAGATTGAGTCGCTTGGCCTCCTGTTTGAAGCAGGCATGGAGTGCCTCGGAGCCGAGTTTGGAGCAGCTGCCGCGAGGATCATCGGGCTCGCGCTTATTGGTGCAGACGAAAATGTGTCGTTGATAACCGGTCATGGGGGCAATCCCGGGGCTGTGTCGGTTCGTGTGTAATCCGCACGATCAGGCGCGCGCGTGGAATTGTTCGATGAGTTGTGCGACGTCCGCCGCATTGAGCAACGAGGACCCGGCAGCCTGCGTGCCGGCAATCGCGGCAATTTCACGAAGGCGCAGTTGCGCACGCTGTTTGGCTTCGGGCTCGGACAGCGCGGACGCCTGGCCCTTGGCGAGCTTGTCGAATTCGACGCGGATATCACGAAAATCCCGCTGCAAATTCTTCATCATGGAGCAGGGCTCGCAATACCACTTCGGACTTTGATCCGAGGACGGAGACAACCGATCGTAGGTGCGTCCGAAGAAATCTTTGCCCAGCGAGAGTTTCATCAACGGTGTGCCTGCAGCGCTGCAGGCATTACAGGATCCGGCATCCATGCGTGAAGTGCTCCTTTACGGGGAAAACGACGATAGAATTCGGATCTTACCGCACTGCTCTTTCTGCTGGCAAGGTGGACCTCCGACAACGGTTGGCGATCGCGTCGGCCGATGTATAATGCGGTATGGACGGAGGCCGGGGTCGCGCGTAAGGAGGCGGGTATGGTGATCGGGGTTCCGAAGGAGATCAAGGACTACGAATTTCGGGTGAGTGTCACGCCTGACGGGGCTCGTGCGTTGCAACAGGCCGGTCATCAGGTGGTGGTCGAGCCGTCGGCCGGGCAGGGAAGCGGATTTTCCGACGACGCCTACCGGCAGGCCGGCGCCGAAATCGCGCAGTCGAAGGAAGAGGTCTTTCACCGGGCTGAGCTCATCGTGAAGGTCAAGGAACCGCAGTTGTCGGAGTGTACGCTCTTCCGGCCTGGGCAGGTGCTGTTTACCTATTTACATCTGGCGTCCCTACCGGATTTGACGAAGGCCTTAATGGCGGCCGAGATCACCGCGATTGCATACGAAACGGTCGAAGCCAGGGACCGCAGCTTGCCCATGTTGCGGCCGATGAGTGAAATTGCCGGGCGGTTGTCCGTGCAAGTCGGGGCGCACTATCTTGGGACTGTTCAAGGGGGGCGCGGGGTCCTGTTGGCCGGAGTGCCCGGTGTCCAGCCGGGGCATGTGGTGGTGGTCGGCGCGGGTGTCGTGGGGACTTCGGCTGTGCGCATCGCGGTAGGGCTGGGTGCGCGGGTGACGGTGATCAACCTGGATTTGGATCGATTGCGGATGCTGGACGATCTCTACGGGGGGCGAATCGCAACCTGCGCGGCGTCCGCGTCTGCTATCGAGCGGGCGGTCGTGGAGGCGGATCTGGTGGTCGGCGCGGTGCTGGTGCCGGGTGCGCGCGCACCGAAAGTGATATCGCGCAGCCTCGTGGCCAAGATGCAGCCCGGTTCAGTGATTGTCGATGTGGCCGTGGATCAGGGGGGCTGCTGCGAAACGACCAGGCCCACCACCCACTCGAATCCGGTGTACATGGTCGACGGGGTGGTGCACTACTGTGTGACGAATATGCCTGGCATCGTCCCGCACACCTCAACGCGGGCGTTGACCAATGCGACGCTTCCGTACATTGTGCGTCTCGCATCGGAAGGGGTCGCCCAGGCCATTCGCTCAGACGCCGGGCTGGCCAAGGGAGTGAACGTGATGCATGGCAAAATTACGTGCCAGGCGGTCGCTGAATCACACGGCTTGCGTTTTACCCCTCTGTTGTAAGACAATCCGCTCTCCGCTTTCTGATTCGCCAGGTCGGGGCGTAGCGCAGCCCGGTAGCGCACTGCGTTCGGGACGCAGGGGTCGGAGGTTCAAATCCTCTCGCCCCGACCAACACTTCCTCCTTCATTACCATCAATAGCAATGCCGCTTCACGGGCGGCTTCCACCCCCGGCTCATGCTTTGTGCGATCCCTACCGATAAGGGAGAAGCAGAAGCGTGGACGCGCCGCGCAAACTCCTAAATCGCGTGACGCCATCTAGCCGCTGTGAGAGTATCCTGATCATGACGCGAGTCTCGCTCTGCGCCGATGTCTGTGCCCAAGGGAGTCGTGAGCCGATGACTGAAGCCGGTGAAGCCGTTCGAGCAAGAATCCTGGTGAGTGGTCGTGTGCAGGGGGTGGGCTATCGGGCGTTCACCTGTCGCATGGCCGCGTCGCGCGGGTTGACCGGCGGCGTCGAGAATCTGGATAGCGGGCAAGTGTCGGTGGATGTTGAGGGAGGTCGGAGTGTCCTGGAGGAATTCTTGACGGATCTCAAGCGGGGGCCGGTGGGGGCGCGGGTGACCCAGGTGCAAGTGGAATGGGGCAACGCCACGGGACGGCATCATGACTTTACGATTCGATAACAGGTAACGACGTTATGGCTCGACGTGCAACCATGCGACAAGACACTGGGATGAACCCGCCGGTCTCGGCTCGCCGCCCCCGTGTGGCGCGGGCGGATGAGGATGAAGAGGCGGACTCGCAGGGTCATATGGAAACGGACGAGTCCGGAGCCGACAGCCGTTCGTCGGAATCCGGGCGCGCGGAAGGCCTGGATACGATCAAGAGTTATCTGCGCGAGGTGCGCAAGTCGACGCTGCTGAATTTCAAGCAGGAGCAAGCGCTGGGCAAGCGAGTCATGGCCGGCGATGAAGCGGCGCGTCAGGAGATGATCGAAGCGAATCTCCGGCTGGTGATCAGTATCGGCAAGCGATACATGAACCGCGGATTTCCGTTTGCCGATATCGTCGAAGAAGGCAATCTGGGCCTGATCAAGGCGGTCGAGAAGTTCAACTACAAGCGCGGGTTCCGGTTCAGCACCTATGCATCCTGGTGGATTCGTCAGTACATCGAGCGAGCCATTATCAACCAGGGCAAACTTGTTCGTTTGCCGGTTCATGTGGTCGAACGGTTGAACCGGTATCTCGGCAAGGTGGAGCAATTGGTCCATGAACTCGGTCGGGAACCGCTCGCCGAGGAAGTGGCGGCCAAATTGAAAACCAGTGTCGCCGAGGTGGACGATCTGAAGCAGCTGGTTCGCACCACCTGCTCGCTGGATAGTCCGATCAGCGACCGACAGGATACCTTCCTCCGGGATGTCATCGAGGACCCGCTCTGCCTGACCCCTGCCGATACGGCTGAAGGCGTCATGCGAAGGGCCGAACTGATGGCGTGGGTCAATGAGCTGCCGGAAAAGGAACGCACGGTCATTTTGGCGAGGTTTGGACTTGACGGCGCTGAGTCCCGGACGTTAGAAGAGATCGGCCAAGAAATGGGGCTGACTCGTGAGCGGGTACGTCAGATCGAAACCGCCGCACTGGCCCGGCTCCGCGGAATCATTGAACGGAAAACCATGAAGCGGGCGGATCTCTTATGAGAACGGCCCGATGCCCCCACATCCATGAACTACAAGGCCCTCATCCGCGAAGTCCCCGACTTTCCTAAGCCCGGCATCCTCTTCTACGACATCACCACGCTCCTGAAAGATCCGAAGGCCTTTCGGACCATCGCCGATGAGCTTGCCGCTCGTTACGAGGGCCAGGGCATTGCCAAAGTCATCGGGATCGAGTCGCGCGGGTTTATCCTCGGCGGGACACTGGCGGCCCGACTGGGCGCCGGGTTCGTGCCCGTGAGAAAGCCCGGGAAATTGCCGGCTGATATCTACGAAGTCGAATACAATCTCGAATACGGCTCCAGCGTGCTGGCGATCCATCGGGACGCCGTATCGCCCGGGGAGCGTGTGCTGATCGTGGACGATTTGTTGGCCACAGGGGGGACGGCGGCGGCCACGGTCGACTTGGTCGGTCAACTCGGCGGGGAGATTGCGGGCCTGGATTTCCTCATTGAATTGAAAGGCCTCAAGGGGCGTGACCGGCTGAACGGGCACACCGTGCATTCCATGATCGTCTACCCATAAACACCCAAGATCTTGGGGAAGCGGGTACTTGTCAAACGATCTATAGCGTGATATACCTGCCAAACTTTTTCGCCTTGCACTCATCACGAAAGGGCATGAGACTCTATGGCGACGAAAGTCGGCGCAAAGAAAAAAACACCAACCACGAAAGTCAAAGCCATCGCTCCTGAGAAGCCCGTGAAGAAAGAGCGCCCGGCTCCTGTAACAGCTATGACGGAAAAAGATGAAGACAGCGTAGCCGCGCGTGTTGTGGCTGCGTTGACGCAGAAAGAAACGCCAAAAGAAAAAGAGGAACGTCAGCGCCGGCGTGAAGTCTTGCAGCGAATGCTGCTCGGGAAGCGTCAGGAAATCATGCGGGAGATCGAGGGCAACCTCGGGCAATCGCTGACGGAAGATCAGCAGCGTCGGTTGGAATCAGCCCGCGACGTGGGCGATCAAGCCCTCATGGATCTGGATCGCGAACTGGGCATCTCGCTCATGGAGATGCGAAACCGGAAGCGGCAGGCGATCGACGAGGCGCTGACCAGGCTCAGCGAGGGAACCTACGGCATTTGCGCCGAATGCGGCATCGAAGTGAGTGAGAAGCGCCTGGAGGCGGTGCCCTTCGCCAAGCTCTGCGTTCAGTGTCAGTCTCAGCAGGAACTCCTCGAGAAGATTGAGAAGGAAGAGGATCGAGACTAGCGCGCCCGCGCCGGCTCGATCCTCTTTCGGTTTGCCTTCGGTTCTTGCGCCTGTGGCCACACGGGTGCTTCCTCCCCGGCATCTGACCACAGTGGTGTCCGGCAATCGTGCCTCTACCTATGACTCATCCCCAGTCGAATGCGGTGGTGTTGCTGAGCGGCGGATTGGACTCCACTGTGACGGCGGCCATTGCGCAGCGGGACGGACATCGCATTTACTGCATGACCGTCGCCTACGGCCAGCGCCACGGCATTGAGGTGCAGCGTGCTCAGGCCGTCGCCGCGGCATTGGGGGCGGCTGGTCATGTCATTGTCACGGTCGACCTTCGGGCACTAGGCGGGTCCGCTCTCACCGCCGAGGTGGACGTACCCAAAGATCGCACGCGGCAGGAACGGGCCGGTGAGATTCCGGTCACCTATGTCCCTGCACGCAACACCATCTTCCTTTCGCTGGCCCTGGCATATGCCGAAACTCAGGCTGCACAGGCCATCTACTTCGGGGCCAATGTGCTGGACTATTCCGGGTATCCGGATTGCCGCCCGGAGTTCATTCGTGCGTTTGAGGCAGTCGCCAGGCTCGGGACGAAAATGGGAGTCGAGGGGCGGGCGGTAGAGGTTCGTGCGCCGCTCCTGATGCTTTCCAAGGCGGAAATCGTTCGTCGGGGGCAGGATCTCGAGGTGCCGTTTGCCTTGACGCATAGCTGTTATGACCCCGGTATCGATGGCGTCGCCTGTGGCCGGTGTGACAGTTGCCGGATCCGGCGCGACGGTTTTCGTCAGGCGGGAGTTGAGGATCCCGTCCCCTATGCGATACTCTAACCAACGATGAGGACGAGCGTGCCTGAGCTGGGAGACAGAGACTGATGACGCCTGAAGAATTTTTCATGTATCTGATCATCGCGCTGGTGATCGTGACCCCGATTGCGGCCCGGCTCTACCGTCGCCTGACCCTGAATCGTACGACGCAGATGTTACGCGAGCAAATGAACCAATCGCAGCCCAATCACTCGGCAACGACACCCACGGAGCCACCGCGATGAGGCAGATGAAGACGAGGAGCATGCCGATGAAGGCCTGGATGGTGGGCGCAAGTCTGGCGGTGATGGTGGCGGCATTGGTCGCCTGTGAATCGAATGCGACCAATCCGGAGGCCGCCAAGCCGGCTGCCGGCGCCACGCCGGCCGATGTGCAGGTTGGTGAAGCGAAGTTCACGGCCAACTGCGCCGCCTGCCACGGCGCTCGCGGGGTCGGCACGAAGCAAGGGCCGCCGCTAGTCCATAAGATTTATGAGCCGAATCATCATGCCGACATGGCGTTCCAGCGTGCGGCTGAGAACGGCGTGCGCGCACACCATTGGGAGTTCGGGAATATGCCGAAGATTGAAGGCGTGACCCCTGCGGATGTGGAGCAGATCATCCGGTATGTGCGCTGGTTACAACGTGAGGCGGGGATTTACTGAGCCACCGTTCACGTTCCTCTTCGCTGTCCTGTCCTTGTGCGCTCCCTCCGCGTTTTCTCCTTCAAATCCCCCGGTTTGACAACCTCCGCGTGCGGTTCGTAAGGTAGGTGCATGGCCAAACGAGGCCGGTGACACCCGCCTCGACTGCAGGGCGGCTCGGTTCGTTGGCGAGGCCTTTTCACAGGAGGAACCTATGCGACAGGGAGCCTGGTTCATGCTGGGGGTGGTGGGGATTGTCGGTGCCTCGTTGTCGATCTCGGGCTGTGTGGCGATCGAGGCCGGTCACGAGGGCGTGATGGTGGAGCAGCCATTCTTCTTCGGCCATGGAGGGGTTGATCCGTCACCCTCGAAAACCGGTCGCGTCTGGGTGGCGCCCACGACGAAGGTGATTGAGGTGGACGTCCGGCCGCTGCAGTATTCAGAGCATTTCGACATCATTTCCGCCGAGAATGCGCCAGTGTCGTTCGACGCGTTTTTGATTGCTAACGTCGTCGAGGGGCGGTCGCCTGAGCTGATTGGTCGTTACGGAACCACCTGGTATCAAAACAACGTCAAAGAAGCCTTCCGGACCTTTGTCCGTGAAGAGGTGCAACGGTATCCGCTCTTTCAGTTGACGACGGACCCCACGACGAGAACAAAGTTGCAGGACGCGATTGCGCGGGAAGTGCAGAACAAGCTCATCGACAAGCAAAACATGCCGATTCGGCTCAATCGGGTTGTGGTCGGGAGTATCCTGCCGCCCAAGGGCGTGGTCGAACAGACGACGCAAACCATTGTGCAGGAGCAGCGCAAGATGACGATGGTCGAGTTTCAAAAGGCGGAAGAGGCGCGTGAGAAGGCGGAAAAGCAGCGTGGTATCGCAGATCGTGCCTATCGGGAATCATTGGGGCTGACCGCGCCGGAATTTGTCGATCTTCGCCGCATCGAAGTGCAGAAGGAAATTGTGCAGCATTCCCCGACGGCGTTGACGGTCATCATGGGCTTGGAACGGGTTGGCATCAATATGCCGTCGTCAGGGGCGGATCGGTAGAGGGGGGCGGCAGGGTTCTGTCGATTAGATGAACAAGGAGGTCAAGCTGGAGTGGGTCCGGCTTGGCCTCCGCAGTGGCCTCCTACTTCACGACCCAGACTCGATAACTTTTTGCGTTCAGTGGTTTGGCGATTTTGAGCGTACCCACTTCCCCGGGATTCATCACATCATCACCCGTTGCAGTTTTTCTGGCCGGATGCCGGCTGCTGCGGACCAGTATTCCCTGCTCGTCGTAAAAATCCACCATCACATCGGCTGATTCCCGAAGCCCTCCTTGATAGGCCGTACCTAACCAATCCAGGCGTTTGAGCGCCTGGTAGGTGATGACGAGCGTGCCGTCCGCCTCCTCCCGTGCGCTGAGAATTTTGAGCGCTCGATTCTGGTCCAGGACCTGGTCGGTTCCGCTCACGGTCTGGGCACGCATCACCCGCTCGACGGCGTCCGTTTGCAACCTCGCCTTGACCTTGCAATACACCGTGCGGCCTTGTTCTGCCTGTTGCACAATTTGTTGGTCGGAGACATGTTGCGTGGCCAGGGTGTGAACCAGGCGGTGAAAAAACGGCGAATCGACCAGTGTGGCGGTGCGTTCTTTCACGACCGCCGAATTACTGACGGCCTGGTGGAGGGCTTCGGTACAGGCATGCTGCTTGGCCTCGGCGAGCGTTTCCGGCTGATGAAAGGCGTATCGATAGTCGCCGGTGATTTCAACCGGACCATTGTCTGCGAACGCGGGAGTCGGCCCAACCCATGCGAGGCCTTGAAGGGTGATCGCGAAGAGGGCGAAGCCCCCTGAAAAAGACAGCCGCGAAGTCATCTGAGCCACCTCCCTCTCGATCGTGCAAGCCACGTCCAGCACTGCGCTGGCGCGGAGCTCGTGAATTTATGCTACCACGCGTCGTGAATGGCGGCAATGCGGGTTAATCGGGGATGGCAGCCAGTGCGTCCACGATGGCTTGAATGGTCAGAGGGGCGTTGCCTTCGGAACGATTGTTGACCAGCACATAGGGCATGACCTTCTGCGATGCGGCAGCGTGAATCAGGGAGGCGGCTTCGCGACGCATCTGCGGTTGAGCGGTGACGATGCGGTTATACGGGGCATATCGCTCGACGGCGGACGCGTACCGCAGCCCAAGCGGGGTTAGCAGGCGCATCACAAGAAAGGGGGCGGTGAGCTGTTCGCCCATCAGACGATGTTGCATGAGGAGCGGGGGCATACCAGTCCAATGGTTGTAGGTATGTGCCACACCGTGGGTGCGGAGAATCTCTCGATAGCGCGGACTCAGCACCGCGGGATTTCTTATCTCCACGGCATAGGGATATCCGAGAGGCAGCGTCGCGAGGAATCTGTCGAGTGCCTCCAGGAATGGCTCCGGTGCGAGCCCGCTGCGTTGGAATTCGAAGATGAACGGGCCAATGCGGCCGGGTAACCCTTCGACAAACGGTTGTAGGACCAGATCCCGGAAGGCGCCCACGTCGAGGAAGCGGGGATTCGTTTTGCCGGCCTTGATGCCATAGCGAGGAAGGTTGGCATAGGTCGGGATGGTGAGCTCTTCCCACACTTTGGAGCAGAAGTGAAAATCGGACGGAACCTGGGCGGCGTATTGCGCGAGCTGAGCTGGTGTCGCCGGCCGGTAAAACGTGTGATCGATGCCGACCGTGCGGAAGAGCGGCGGCCCGCCAGGCGCGTAGACGGCATACTCGGCGAGGCTCTCTTTGGAAAACCGGCTGGCGGCATAGGTGCGATGGTAGACCTGCCCCTGCCAGCCTTCATAGGCCCAGGAACTGGTTCCGAAACGGACCTGTGCGAGGTCCATCATCGAGTCCACGCCTTGCCGCGTCCATGTGCGCTGACGTTGACGGGCGGTCTGCTCAGGAGTGGTGGAGCCTGCTGTCGATCCCGGATGAGGCGCATGCGGCGAATTCTATCGCAACCCTGCGGAAAAACGTAGGATGCCTTGACTTGATGGAGGTCTTCACTCACACTCGCACGACACTATGTACGACGGTACTGAGCAAGATCTGCTGCGCCTGCTCGCCTCGCGAGCCGGTATTTGTTCAGATTATCACGACATCGCCGGCACGTTACACGTCACGAGCGACGACACCCGTCGCGCCATCCTTTCTGCCATGGGGTTCGATGTCGCGTCACAGGAGACGCTGACCCAGGCCCTCCTTGCCTGGGACGAGGCGCCCTGGCACCAGGCCTGTGATCCGATTCTGATTCTCCAGCAAGGGTATGGCTCCACGTCGTGGACCTGCCGTCTCGCGGTTGAGGTGGACGAAGAGGCGCGTGCAGGGGTCACCTGGCAATTGACCGACGAGAAGGGCGCCACGATTCATCGCGGAGAAGCCGGGCCGGGCCTGCTCTCACAGGAGGTGCGATTTCTATCGGGGCGGCGGATGATTCGTATCGAGGTGCCGCTGGTATCGGATTTGGCGCTGGGTTATTACGATCTGTCGGTCGCGAGTACCGGCTGTGCAGTGCCGACGAAAGGCGCCCTGCGTATCGTCGTGGCGCCGCCGCATTGTTATGTGCCGGACGACGTCGCCCGCGGATCCCGGGTCTGGGGCCTGGCTGTACAACTCTACTCCTTACGTTCGCGCACCAATTGGGGCGTTGGCGATTTCACGGACCTCGCCCGCCTGGTTGAATGGGCCGGCCGGGAGTTGGGTGTAGGTATTCTCGGGCTGAATCCCTTGCACGCCTTGAAGAACTCACGCCCGCACCATCTTAGCCCCTATTCCCCCACGAGCCGGCTGTTTCTCAACGACCTGTATATCGATCTCGACCGTCTGCCGGAATATCACGCGTCGGCCGAGGCGCAGCGCGTGAGACACAGCCCCGAGTTTCAAAAAACATTGGATGAGGCACGTACGTCCAACTTCGTCGATTCCGAGTCTGTGGCTCAGGCAAAGCGGAGAATGTTGGATCTTGCCTACCGCCAATTCCTCATCGACAACTACTCGGGCACCGAACCCTCCTTGCAACCGACGAGTGCGCGAGGCTGGTTGCTGGAACGATTTATTCGCGATGAGGGGGAGTCGCTGGAACGGTTTGCGTTGTTTCAGGCAGTCGATGAAGATCGACGACTGATTGAACAAACCCACACCCTGTGGCCTGACTGGCCGTCGCAGTATCGCAATGCGGATTCTCCGGCGTTGCGCGAGTTTGCGCGACGACATCGCAAACGGGTCCGGTTCTTCCAGTACATCCAATGGGTGGCCGCCGATCAGCTCAGAGCCGCCAACGCCCGTGCTGAGCAGGTGCACATGACGGTCGGGTTGTATCCGGATTTAGCATTGGGCAGCGACCGCAACGGGGCGGAGGCCTGGATGCTGCAGGATGTGCTGGCCTTGGGCACGGACTGCGGGGCGCCGCCGGACGCATTTGCCCCGCAAGGCCAGAATTGGGGTTTTGCGCCGTTTCACCCGCTGCGTCTGAGGGCGACAGGGTATCGATCGTTCATCGAATTGTTGCGGAAAACGTTTCGGCAGGGTGGTGCGATCCGGATCGACCATGTCATGACGTTGTTCCGCTTGTTCTGGGTCCCTCGCGGGATGACCGCGGCGGCGGGTGCCTATGTGCAATACCCGGCGGAGGATCTGTTACGGATTCTTGCGCTCGAGAGTACACGCGCGCAGACGCTGGTAATCGGCGAAGATTTAGGAACGGTGCCCGACTGTGTACGCGAACAGTTGGCCCGCTACAAGGTGCTCTCGTACCGGGTCTTGTACTTTGAACGAAATTGGGATGGCTCCTACAAACATCCATCGGCCTACCCTGATCAGTCGCTTGCGGTCGTGACCACGCACGACTTGCCGACGCTGACCGGTTATTGGATCGGCGAGGATATTCGCTTACGAGCCAGACTCGGCATGTATGCGAACGAGCAGGCCGTGCAGCAGGCATTCGAGGAACGGGCCCGGGATAAACACCACATCCTGGCTGCGCTCAGGGGGATGGGAGTCCTGCCGGCCGGTGTGAGTGATCAGCCGGAGCATGTTCCGGTCATGACCCCGGATCTCTGTCGGGCGATTCACGTGTATCTGGCGATGTCACCAGCCTGGGTCGTGATGGCAAACCTTGACGATCTGATCGGCGAAGTGACACAAATGAATTTGCCCGGAACCGTGGATGCTTATCCCAACTGGTCGCGCAAACTGTCGCTATCGCTGGAGGACCTCCAACGGGATGAACGAATCCACTCCCTTGCCGCAGCCGTGCGAGCACTTCGGCCTCCTGCCGGAACGTGCTAGCCGCTCGTCCGCTCCTGTCCGTCGCGTGCACGGGCTGTGGGGGCTCCTCCACACACAGGAACGGTTTGATGCGTAGTGATCGGTCTGTCAGATCCCTCTCCCCGTCGAGCAGGGAGCAGCCATGAAGAACCGGAACCAGGTCGTCCTGGTCATCGCCGCGCTGCTCTTCCTCATCGTTACCGTGATGGAATGGATGTTCCCGTTGAATGTCGTGGGGGCATTCGGATTCGTCTTGCCGATTGTACTCGTGGCCACGGTGCGAAATCGCGGGCTCATGCTCGTGACCCTGGCTCTGTGTATTCTTGTGACATTCATGGGATTATTTCAGCCCGCCAAGAAAAAAGAACGGTTCACGACGGTCGTGTTCAATCGCATCATGGTGGTGTGCGTCTTGAGCAGCGTGGCCTACATCGGTGTGACGTGGGAGGAACGCAAGGCGCGCGAAGAGGCGGCACAGGCGGCGTTGGCGACACAGACGGAACATCTCCTGCGGGCAAATACTCAGCTGGTGGAGATCAAGGACAAACTCGCGCGATCGGAACGACTGGCGACGGTGGGGCAGTTAGTCGCCTCGGTTGCACACGAGGTCGGAACCCCTCTGCACTCCATTGCATGGCACGTGGAAGCGTTGGCGGAGGAGCCCGGGGTCACGCCGGAGATGCAGAAGCGCATCACCATTGTCGAGGAACAGTTGAATCGAGTGGTGCGGATCATTCAAGATCTTCTTTCCTCCACCCGGCAGCGCAAGCCTGAGCCAACCTGGTATCCGGCTGAACGCCTAATCGAGCCGGTCATGGCCTTGATGGAGCCGGGTTATCATGCCAAGGGCGTGGCGCTTGTTTCGGAGGTCGCGCCATCGTTGTCGGTCTGGGCCGATGCCGAAAAGATTCATCAAGTGTTGGTGAATCTCCTCACTAACGCTCTGGCCGCCACCGGGGCGGAAGGCCGGGTGACGGTAACGGTGACGATGCGGCCGGCCTCGGTCGACGAACGAGAACGTGCGGCCTGCACGGGCCGCTCTGATCTCGACACCGTGGTCACACTGGTTGTGGCCGATTCTGGCTGCGGGATGCCACGGGAAGATGTGGAGCGGGCGTTTCAGCCGTTTTTTACGACCAAGGCGATTGGCAAGGGAACCGGACTTGGGCTCTTTCTCAGCCGGGAAACTGTTGTGGCCCATGGCGGGCAGTTAACGCTGGAGAGTGACTTAGGGATCGGGACGACGGTGACGGTGGTGCTTCCCGGCATGCCGTCGGAGCCAGCAGCAACCTAGGAGCAACACGAGGATGAGTCAGGCAAAACTGTTTGTGGTGGACGACGATGAGGCGGCACGCACGTTGCTGGCCGAAGCCTTGGTGAAGGAGGGCTATGAAGTCGAAGCCTTTGCCAGCGGCCAGGCTGCCGTGGAACGTGGCAGACAGGTCCTCCCCGACGTCGTGCTGACCGACATTCGAATGGAGCAGGGCGACGGATTTCTGGTGCTGAAGGAGTTCAAACGGTTCAGCCCCGATACATCGATTGTCCTGCTGACCGCGTTCGGCTCATTGGAAGGGGCGATCGAGGCGATCAAGCAGGGTGCGTACGATTACCTGGCTAAGCCATTTAAAAGGGAAGACATCCGCCTTGTCGTGCAACGGAGTTTGGAGCATTGCCGGTTGGTGCGGGAGAACGCCCGCTTTCGCGAGGATGCGCGTGTACGGGAGCCCTGGTCGCATTTGGTGGGGAGCAGCCCGGCCATGCTGGAAGTGTATAAACTGGTGGCGCGAGTCTCGGACGGGCGAAGCACCGTGCTCATCGAGGGAGAAAGCGGCACCGGCAAAGAATTGATTGCACGGGCGGTGCATCTCAACAGTCCGCGACGCGACAAACCCTTCATTCCCGTGAATTGCGGAGCCTTGCCCGATCATCTCCTGGAATCAGAAATGTTCGGGTACGAAAAGGGTGCGTTCACGGGAGCGGTCGGCGCCAAGGCCGGGTTGTTTGAGGCGGCCAATGGAGGCACCCTGTTCCTGGATGAGATCGGGGATCTTGGCCAGGCGCTTCAAGTCAAACTGCTACGCGTGATGCAGGAACATGAGGTTCGGCGTGTTGGCAGCACGTCGTCAGTGAAAGTCGACGTGCGCATTATCGCCGCCACCAATCGCGATCTGGCCGCTCAAGTGAAAGACGGGAAGTTTCGTGACGATCTGTATTACCGCTTGAACGTGGTGCGGATCGCGCTGCCGTCGTTAGCCGAGCGGCAGGAAGATATTCCGATGCTGGCGCATCATTTTTTGCAGAAATATGCCAAGCAAGCGTCGCATGTGCGCGGGTTCACCCCGGAGACCATGACGTTACTTAAGCGCTACCATTGGCCGGGAAATGTGCGTGAGTTGGAAAACGCCGTCGAGCGGGCGGTCTCGCTCAGCCACGGCCCCCTGTTGCTGCCTGAAGATCTTCCCGACTCGATAAGGGCCGAGCCGGATCCATCTGTCGTGCACAAGGGGAGTGACGGCGACGCGGACTCCGACGCGTTGTTGACCCTCGATGAGGTCGAAAAACGGCATCTCTCCCGTGTGCTCAAGGAGACGCGAGGCAACAAGGTGAAAGCCGCGAAGATTCTTGGAATTGATCGGCGGACATTATACCGGATGGCGGAGCGCTTCGGGCTGGACTTTGGCGAGGAGGGCGAGGATAAGTAGCCCGAGACTACAACAAACGCAGCGCGTTCTTGATCCGGCGAACTTCATTTGCGGCGCTCTGCGGGAGAGGTGTTTCCGCATCCTCCCATGTGTCGAAGAGCCCATCCTTCCCACGGTGAAACACTTGTAGCCGTAGCCGCGTCGTTGATTCGTCCTGTGGAACGACGCGTGCTTCCACTCGACTCTTGCCGACACCAAATCTCCAACGCAGCAACCAATTCCACGGGCTGCTGACTTCCTGCCGCATGCCGGTCGTCAGATGACCCGACTCGTCTTGGTCAACCGTGTAGCCGTCCTGTGCAAGCACATCAGCCACTGCGGCTTTCACCTGTTCCGCAGGCGCTTGGAGCGTGACGTCCATGACGTCCGGCTCCGGAGCGGGAGGGCTGCCCGCACAGCCAGCGATGACCGCGAACAGCAGAATGGCCGCGCGGTAGGGCCGGACCTGCGTCATTTCGATTTGCCTTCCTGCAGGCGATAGACCATGTGTGTGTCGGTCTGATCGACACCGGGGATGGCGTGAATTTTTGCTAAGACCAGTTGGGTTAAGGCGTCTTGATGAGGAATCTCAACGATCGTGAAGATATCCGGTTTGCCCCAGCAGGGATCGATCTGTTTGATCTCTTTGATGTCCGACAAGGCTTTCACGACATCGGCGGTTTGGCCGGGATGGACGTTGATCAAGACGTAGGCTCGGTCGGGCATGGGGGGAAGTCTCCCTTGAAATGGTGTGGGCCGGCAGGCACCCCGCTCCACGATGCGAAACCTATCGGATTGGTCTGGATGAAGTCAACAAAACGCACGCCGAGAGAGCTTTGGCGCAGGGTTATTTGGGCGCGACAATGACCTCGACCCGGTACGGTCCTTCTGTGGAGGTCAGATCGGCTTCCAGTCCACGAGGATTTCCTACGCGGCCCTCGGGGTCATAGATGAAGCACACCAAGGTGGCGCCATTGGGGCGGGCGGCGTAGTGGGCCTTGTCTGCCGCAACCTGCTCGGCGAGATCCTTCGTCGTCAACCCTGAGCGGGTTTGTTTGACGACCACGGCAGTCTTGTCCCAATCGAGCAGGTAGCTGGTCCGTCGCATACCGTTTGCGTAGGTTGGCGACCAGTCCTCCGTGCCGACTTCATCAAACTGCAAGCGCAAGAGTGCGTAGAAAAGGTCTTGGAGATCATACTCGTCGTTGATTTCCAGCGTCGGGCGATATTCCTTTCGGAGCCGCAGTTGGCGCGCGACCAAATGAAACCTGGCGCAAACCCTTCTCAGGATGTCGAGCGTTCCATTCTCGAGGTGGCCCTTGGACTCTTGAACCTTCGGCGGAATCGGATTCTCCGTCGAGACGGACGGGGCTGGTCGGACCAGCGGAGGGGTTTGTGCCACGGGTTGGGAGGCAGTCAATTCCTGTTGCGGCATGGGAGTTGTGCTGGTTGGTACCGGAGCCGTTGCCTGACTGATGGGATTCACGTTTCGCATGTCGGGAGCGGGGGCTGGCGCTGCGCCGGTGGTGGCTACTGCCGGAGACGGGGTGGCCAGTCGCGGTGACATGGCAGCCTGAGCGGGGGGCTGTGCCTGCGTGTGTGCCGGCGGAGTTGCTGCCTGAGTTTCGGTGCCGACAGGCAGCGCAGCCCGAGGGCGTAACGTGGTCTGGGGTACAGGCGGCATGGTGCCGTGCGGAACGGCGCTCAGCGTCGGGGCGAGAGGAGGATTTGTTGTCGTGGGGATGGGGGCATCTCCGGCCGTCTTGATGCGTGCCGGCGGCACTGTTTCCGGAGGAACACCGGCACCGACCGGAGGGGCAATCCCGATTTGTGGTGCCGCTGCGGCTTCTGCTGATCCTGAGGTGACAGGAAGTGATGGCTGAATGGGTTGGTGCTCTGGCGTGGTGCGCACAGACGGAGGCAAGGTACCCGTGGCAAGTATCGGTGCGGACGAGACGGCGACCGAAGAGGTTACGGCGGCCGTCGGGAGCGAGGGAGGAAGTGGGCTGACGGGAGCAGACGCGATGGGGCTCGGCGCAGGGGGATTGGAAACCGTGGCGGCTGCAAGCGGGGCCGGTTCCAGCGCGCTTGGGGGCGTGGCAGTGTCAGGCGAGCTGGCGGGCGGAACCGCAACCAACGGCGGGCGATCCGGTGCTGCCGACACCACGGCAAGGACTTCCTCAGGCTTGAGCCCGAGTACCTCAGCTTTTTGAATCTCCAACGCCGCGATGAATTCCTTCAGGAGCGAGGTGCTCTGTGCGGACTCTGCACGACTGCCCACCCTGAGCTTGTGATTCTTGTGCGCCTGATATTCGGGGGATTTTTCGCCGAACAATCGGCGAATCGTCTCACGGAAGGAGAGCTCCGTTCTCGCGCGAACCGCTTCTCGATACGGAAATCCGTCCCGGGTCAGATCCTCGATCTGCACGCTTAATTCCCGGAGCGTGGCGATACCGCGGGTGAGTTCCTCGACAGCGTTCGGTTTGGTTTTGCTGCGCAGTGCGTCGGTTGCTTTTGCTCGTGCCATACAACGTGCCTCAGTGGTGAGAAAAGTCTATCCGAGGGGATGGTGCCTGACAAGGAATCCCTGCTTTTGATCGTTGCCGGCGGAGAGCAGCGGGGGCGTGAGGGGGCTTAGTCGACCCACTCGACGTCACCCTTGCCTGATGCGGAGGCTTTCGACGGGGCCTGCGTGGCGGGAGGGCCGGCCAAGGTGTCGTGGATGATCGTGAGCAGGACGTCGCTGGTGAAGGGTTTTTTCAGGAAAGGCAATCCCTCGCGAATGAGCCCGCGGCTCTGCAGGTCGGCTGCGGGAGTGCTGGACATCAACACGATGCGGATGTCTCGCTTGTTCTCCAGCAGACGGTCGACCATCTCGAGACCATTGACCCGGGGGTACGGGTTCTTCTCGACGGAGAGTTGGAAGCCCGGAGGGGGAAGGAATATATCGGTGACGACGAGATCAATCGGCTGAGGGTGTTCGGCGTAGAGCCGGAGGGCTTCGGCGCTTCCCGGTGCCTGAAGCACCGTATAGCCAGCGTTCTGCAATGGCTTGGTGGCCAGCAGGATGGTGGTGGGATCGTCGTCGACGATGAGAATGGTCGAGCGCCGTACCGGTTCCATAGCCATGCTGGTCTCCTTGTTGAGGCTACTTGCCGCCCCGTCAGAATCTAGGATGTTGCTCCTTCAGCCGGTCGTACTCCCGCTGTTCGCATGCACCCGGTTTGGGACGGAGTGCGTCGGGTACCTCTGCGAAACGCAGCGAGCAGTAGCGTTGGGCTGCCCGGCGACGTTCCTGGTCTTGCTGTTCTTCGAGTTGTTGGAGCCGAGTCGTGAGGTCGATGGTCGGGAGATTCTTGCCCGCAGGCGGCTCCTGTGCGGCGGGCGGCATAATATCGTCACTGGAGCGCGGATGCGGGCCGTTCAGGCGCCATCGTGTCAACACATCATCCTGGTTAAACACGATGGTCAGTCCGAATTGCGCATAGTCCCAAATCAGTTCGCCTTGTTCCGGTCTTGCCCAGATCGATCGCGGCAAGCCGTAGCGGTTCCAGACTTCGTCTCGTAGCATGCCCACCCGGGGCGTGAGGTTTCGGATTGCGGTGACTTGGGCCATGATTGGGGAAATGTCCGCTGATCTTCCCGGGGCGGCGTGTTTGGCCAGCGACTCTAAGGCTGCACGGGAGGCCCTGAGCAATCGCCAGACGGTGACCGATCCTTGTGCGCAGTCCGCCGGACGAGTGTCTTCAAAGATCATCTGCGTATCTAACGGAAACCCTTCCACTTCCTTGGCGCGAGTGAAGTTTCTGACTTCCTGCACCGCGGCGAGGTACGCACGCTGACGTCCTTCCTCAATCGACGGCGCACAGGAGGAACGGCCGGTGAAGAACACGTCGTCCCCGAAATGAAACAACGCTTGTTCTGTCCAAAATGGGCGATTTTCGACCGCCACAGCGAGCATGGGGCAGGCGACGCCGAGGCTTAGCAGCAGAATGAGGAGGCGATAGGCCATACGTGTCTGCGACCAAAAAGAAGGGCGCATGTCACCTAGCTAGTATAACGCGTGGGGAAGGAAAAGCGACAAAAAGAACGTGATTCTATGCAAACGGGGGGACAGAAACTGGAACGTCGTTAGTTGTTCATCGAGGGCGTGAGGCTTTCACGGCCTGAGGCGGGTGGATTGATCGATTGGCGATGGCTGTCGGTTACCATGACGCCGGATCCTTGCGGACAGACGTTCTCCGGTGCGGTTGCCCCGGGATTGCGCATCCCCCAGGCCGTAGCCAAGGCATGGCACGTTAGTAGGCTAATGCCTTCCTCGATATTGCTGAACCGTTCGGTAGACTGAGCCTTCCCGCTCCACTCGATTTCTCCGGTATTGACATCCACTGCACGCAAGGAAATGGTGGCCGAGTAGACGCGTTGGCTATGCGGAAGCCCAGTGCTCCAATCAAGCGCTTCCCACGACCCGACTTCGGCATTGCTGAAGACCACCAGGCGGGCACCCACCAGTTTGGCCATCCGTAAGACGTCGGTCTCGAGATATTGGTACCCGCTCAAACTGACTTTCTGATCGGCTGCCGTCTGGAGCACCTTCGCCTGGTCAACGACCAGGAGCCCTCGTTTTAAGAGCCAGGTGCTGGCGCTCTGTACCGAGTCGGGGCGGCCACCCCACACGACGGCTCGCGTATACGGAGCAGGTAGTTTGGAGTGGAACCCATCCGTCGTCGGCGTGTCGAGGAGGGTATATCCATGGCACCCGGCCATCAGGCAGAGGAGCATGGCCAGACACCCTGACAGGTATGTCGGTTTGCGAGACTGCTGGGCGGTGCGTGTGCTGGAGATGGTTGCGGTATCAGGTCTGTTCATCAAGAACCGTTCATCCGGCGCCAAGGATCATGCGCTTGTCACGTGAGCGCATTATACATGAACAATTCTACCTACGTCTGCCTGATTCGTCGAGAGCTAACGTATTGACCCAAGGTGTGCGTCCACACCTACACCTACGTATTCGTAAGGGATCGTAGAGGAGGAATCGTCTGACGGGCGTGGATCCGGGGATAAAGTGTTCCAGGCGAGCGCTAGCCGGATGCGGTTGGGGAAGAACGTGTCGCTGCCCGGCAAGGCGGCGGCTCTGCTCATGGCCGGCAGAGCCGCCGCAGGCTTACAGGATCTCGACCTGCGGAAAGGCGTTCTGGTTGCCTTTCTGCTGAGGACGGTCAGCCATGATCATCAGCTGGAAGGCGATGATTGGCACCAGGGCATAACCTATGAGAATTAGCGGGAACTCAATCATGATGGAAACTCCTTTTGTTATGTGGAGTCTCCACTGCAAGCGCAGTACCGCGCCCCTGCGTTGCGACAACCCGTTGATACTACGGGCTATGCACATTCTTTGTTCGTCCAGGGCTCGCGGAGGAGGCCAAATCCGAGGGAGAGAACTGTGCAATGGGAACATTTTACGCTGAGCCTGAAGGCCTAAGGGTAGACGTGCAAAAGGTCAGGCAATCTACAAGGCGCTTTCGCGGGAATCGTTGTTCGGGCTTGCGGCGTTGACCGGGGAGCGGTTATGGCACGCAGGTACCATGGGGCGCCAATGGCTGCGGTGGATCACGGACTGTGACGTGGAAAATGCAGCCGGGACGATGGCAGGTGCTTGAAGGTACGGCTGGTTGGTGCCCCCGACACGAATTGAACGTGCGACCCGCGGTTTAGGAAACAGGCCGGGACAGATTTTAAAACGCTCGGTGTATCAATGGTTTCCCCATTTTTTGCTGCCAAAACAGATACTTGTGCGCCTTCCACTGATTCGATGGATTCGAGGGGTATTGGTCGATTTTGAAAATTTTTAGCACAAATTTAGCACAGCAGTTTCCACCTGATTTTCTTGAAGCCTCCTAGTTCCGTGCAAAAGGCGTTTCTGATCTTTTATGAGGCATTAGTCCAACACGACCGGGACTTGCTCGGCTCGTAACAACACGATTGATGCCCCAATAATGAGCGCGGCACTCACAACGACCCAGAGCGTCAAGGGTTCACCAAAAAATATTGCGGCAAAGACAATCGCATAGACCGGCTCAAGGGCAATGAACCCGCTGCACGTCGTGGCTGACAATCTCTTCAACGCAAACAAGTAGAGCTGGTGCATGAATGCCGTCGTCACTACTCCGAGGAGCATGAGGCACACCCAGTCAGTGGTTGTGTGGGGCGCGTGTGAGCTGAAAACGAGCGTAGGCGTGAGGCATAAGGCCACCGTGAGATTTTGTATCAATGAGACCATGAGGGGCTGTATTTCGGTGGTCAGAATTTGTGCCTTGATTCCAAAAGCGGCAAAAGACAGTGCTGATCCAAGCCCAACGATCGCGCCAGTGAGTTGTGCCTCAGAATCTTTCGCATCAACCAGCAAGGCCACCGCCAGAATAATCGCAAGTCCAGCTCCGAGTTCCAACAGGCTTGGGCGTCGGCGCGCCTTCATCGTTACAAGGATAACAGTAAACAGCGGAAAC
>WBZQ01000406.1_pt1 | contig 34848 bp, 33 predicted proteins | sample 5204251 | NCBI WGS metagenome assembly WBZQ01 (sample SAMN12412402, study PRJNA552823) | activated sludge metagenome | isolation source: activated sludge from nitrification reactor of wastewater treatment plant... | place: USA: Virginia | collected 2017-09 | reverse complement strand
TATTCCCCCGACCTCAATCCCATCGAGCGGGACTTCGCCGTGCTGAAGAAACGCCGGGAATATCAGGAGCAAGCCACGCTCGACGACATCGTCAAGGCCTATCAATGATTGTGAACTTAGCTATAGATACAGACGATGTACTGACAGGTGGGGTGCCGTTCTTAGGTATGGAGGTATGGTAGATAGTTGTGGTATAGCCGTTCGGTTGAACTATCAGCCAATGCTTCAGTTCCAGCCGAGGGGAAATGATATGTCGTCATGAAAAGAGGATTCGCACGGGGGTCGTCGAGTCAACGGCAGCCTGTTCTGAGGCACTGGAGTAGTGGGCGCTCTGGAAGATCCATGGTCAGAGTTGTAAGGACGGATACCCTTGTCGCTGATCAATGATTGGTTCAGCGTCTGATGCCATGGCACTCCATTCGCTCTCTTTGGCTTGACTGTGCGGCTGGTTGTGGGTCATAAAGCCGCGACATCGATGGTCGCTCACGCTTTGTAACGGCAAGCTGTTTTCATGGGAAGTCTCCTGATTCCAGGGACTTTTTCTGCGAGCTCGGCGGTGATGGTTTGCTCGTGGCATCGCTTGAGAAGCGCGGTGAACAAATCGTCGAGTGCCATCAATGCCTCTCCCACGACATGACGAGCTTCTCGTTCTGAATATTGTAGAGGAATCAGTCGCCGCCGCTGCCATCCCCGGAGCAGAAACGTCCGCCCAAGTTGGGTATAGGGTCGTTCACACCCCATCACGAATTCTCTGCCTTGGTCGTCTTCGAGAATGAACCCTTTCACATTCATCCTGCCCCTCCTATTCCTTTCGTATCCTGCAAGCTTTCTCAGGATGTGCCAACATGTTCTCGCCTGCGTATTGAATGTCGCCAAGACGGGATGCTCTTCACAGACTTGTCATGAGAGAATCGCCGAGAGATCGGGCCACCGAAGAGCATCGACGACAATCGATACATTCTCCACCTCAGCCCAGGACAGTACGACGATCTCTGGTTCGGCGCTGAGCGATTGAAGCAGCAGGAGGATACCGAGAAATACGGCAAGGACTGCAGGCCAGACCATCGAGAGCGCGCCGAGGACGAAAGCGAGCGTGATGGCTGCAAGTATATGCTGGACGAACTGGCTTTTGAACATGATCATGGGGTTCTCCTTCGTATGCCCTTTCGGTACACCTCAATCTGGTGATGGAGCAGTTGTCATGATAAAGCCCCGCAACAGGTCGGCTATCGTTAACCGGATATTTCAGAAATTGGTCATTCCGTTACAGCTCATGGCACCTGCGCATAACCATCGATTCTGAGAACACGAGGCAACGTTGAGAATGCACCTCGCATGAACCATGCCTCGGTACATTCTCAGGGCGTATCAATATTTCAAAGAGTTATCGGTGGGCAGGTTTACGTAATAGATCGTGCATGCGTATCTTTTCTGGTCTAGTGAGTCCAAAAGGATTCATCGAGAGGGGTAAGAGGCTGTCCCTTAGACTGTGACGGATCTTGTCTTTGCTCGTCGAGCGGATCGTCTGGATGGGTGCGGTTTCACGAATGTGAGCGGGAAGCATCGTACCCGCTTGAGCGGGATCTCAATATTCAGATCTGGCCAATACAGAATGTCAGAATGGAGTTGGACCACGTGGTTGAGCTTTATTGAAGAGGCGGCTCGAAGGTGAGGAAATTCGAGAAACGAAACAAAGAGCTCGCTGTTGTTGGTCAACAGCCAGAGTCCATGCGTAGAGACAAGGGTTATATTCACTTTCGAATCGGTTTCGCTTTGGATGAGAGGTTGCATCTGGCTGCTCCTTGGAAAAAGGCATGTTCACTCTCGGTCGAACCTGCTCCTGAATCAGGCTGATGTCAGCTGTCCCGTTTTGATAGCCCTTCACTTCGCAGAATATCGGCGACATTTTGTCCATTCACAAACACATCGGCGACGAGGCGATGGTAGACGTCACGCCCCTGTGGCACGATCCGAATAGAGCCACTGCGCAAGAGCTCGTCCAGCCGTTGTTTGGCGGCCGGCCCCGCCGGCTCATTCATTTCTGGTGTATCGATGCCGCGCAGTCTGATGCGCTCGCCTCCAACGCGAATGGTGTCTCCATCGACTGCCCGCACCTGGAGGGTGCTCAGTAGTCTCATCTCGTGTCGTGTGCTGGATCGAAGAGTAGAGAGCCGAATAGATTTGTGGTCGGCTCTCAACTTGTACCGTCCTTTGGGATAGCGTTGTGGGCGGCTGTCCGGTGGGCGCTTGTGTCGTGGCTGTTTGTAGGTGGGGAGCCGATCAGAACGGTCTTCGTTCGGCGAGGGATACCAACAGAGGTCACAGTGCTGGTTCAGGGTTGATCCAAGCTCGGACTGTTCAAGCCGTGCTGCAGAGGCGTTTGATGCTATCTGGAGAGAACACCAGCCGATGAGCACCCAGGTTGTCAGAATGAAATGCGGTTTCATGGTTTACTCCATCTAGCAGGTGTTGTGCCAGATCCAGACCAATTGACAATGGTCAAAACGGCATGCTGGAATGGTTTCCGTGAAAGTGCGGATGGCTGATGGTAAGTGGCTTATGGCATGAATGAAGAAGATCACGTTTCCGCGTAGTTGGGTATGTTCTTAGCTATTCTCTATCAGTTCTTTGTTTCATGTAATGGAGGTTTCAAGCCATGGATATGATGGGACGGGTGGGGTTGATTGAAATTCCTATGCTGATCGCCCCCGATCAGAAAGCCTGGATGGATCGCATGATCAAGGAAGGGAAAATTGCCATTCCACCTGGGGGAACATTGGAAAAAGGGTCGTTATATTCAATGTTTGTCCGCATGCTGCTCCATAACGCCATGGAAGAGCAGAAGCGGCAAGAAGCTATGGAAGCAGAAGATGAAGATGATGAATAGTAAGGGGAGCGAGCGGTAAGTAGAGACTTCTAGCGAAGCGCATCTGAATCTAAACAGATACGCCCTGTATCTATTTGGATTCAGATATCTGTCTCAGGAGGGGACTACTAACAGGCTGCGGGAAAACTTGTTTTGACCTCGGTAGCTGTCTCAGCTATCGAGGGATGAGCGGACTCTGAACAGCTCAGCAGGATTCGCAAAAAGGCTGTCCGGCAAAGCTGCAGCGAGCGAGGAGGCGAATCGTACTCAGTGCCGTACGGTGAGCTTCTGAGCGATGTGAGAACGCCGCTGGCGGACTTTTCCCGTATCCAGCTAAAGCTTCTTGAATGCAACCTGGGCCGCGCGGATGGTTTTCTCGACGTCTTGCGCACTGTGGGCAGTGGAAAGGAATGCTGCTTCGAACTGAGAGGGGGCAAGATAGACGCCCTGTTCCAACATGTGGTGAAAAAACTGGCCGTACCGTTTTGTGTCAGATTGTTTTGCCGTGCTCCAGTCCACCACCGGGCCTGGGGTAAAGAAAGTCGTCAGCATCGATCCGACGCGTGTTTGCGTCACGGGAACTCCCGCCCGTTTTGCGGCTTCACCGATGCCCTTGGCAAGGGTCACGGACCTTTGCTCTAACTGCTTATAGACTCCCTTTCCCCGTAATTGCTTCAGCGTCGCCAATCCAGCTGAGACGGCCAGGGGATTTCCCGAGAGGGTTCCTGCCTGGTAGACCGGTCCAACTGGTGCGATGAGATCCATGATATCTTTCCGTCCGCCGTAGGCGCCGACAGGCAGCCCTCCCCCGATGATTTTCCCTAATACCGTCAGGTCCGGCTTGATGCCATACAGCGCTTGAGCTCCGCCATAATTCACGCGAAAGCCTGAAATGACTTCGTCAAAAATTAATAGGATTCCATGCTCGGCAGTCAATTGGCGAAGGGCCGGCAGAAAGTCCGGTGCGGGCGGTACGACACCCATATTGCCCGCGATCGGCTCGATGATGATGCAGGCGAGTTGCTTGTGATTGGCTTTGATGAGCTGTTGAACAGTCCGAATGTCATTATAGGGCGCCGTCAGGGTGTGTTTTGCAAAATCCTCAGGCACACCCGGTGAGTCCGGAATTCCCAACGTCGCCAGACCCGAACCGGCCTTTGCCAATAAATAGTCGCTGTGTCCGTGGTAGCACCCTTCGAACTTGATGATTCCAGTGCGTTGGGTGAACCCCCGAGCGACACGAATGGCGCTCATGACGGCTTCGGTTCCAGAGCTGACCAACCTGAGTTTTTCCATCGATGGGAATGCGTGGCGAATTTCTTTCGCCAGCGCGACTTCCAATTCCGTCGGTGCGCCGTAACTGGTGCCTTGTCCAGCCGCCTTCTTGATCGAGGCAATGACCGCTGAATGGGCATGTCCCAAGATCATCGGCCCCCAGGACAGCACGTAATCGATGTAGACATTCTTATCTACATCGTAGAGGCGCGATCCTTTCGCACGCGCGATGAAGCGCGGCTGTCCTCCCACCGAGCGGAACGCGCGAACAGGGCTGTTGACGCCGCCTGGAATCAGCTGTTGGGCTTCCGTAAAGAGTTTGGCAGAGCGGGATGTCTTCATAATGGGGGCGCACCCTACCATGGAGGACGAGAGTCGGTCAAGAAACTGGAGGGTAGGTCATCGGATATCGGTTCCTTAGAAGGCCAAAAAGAAGGCCAAAAAATGTCGATAGGATCCACTTCTTATCAATATGGATACAGCGGAAGGCGGGGTCTTTCGATCGAAAGGTCAAATTCCTTTGTAATTGTCTACTGGGTTGTCAGGTATGGGTGGCGGCGTGATTCTTGCTGTGTTTACATATGGAAAGTGAGATGGCCATGAAGGTTATTTGTTCTTGGTGCCGAGGGGAAGGTCAGGATGGTTTCGTCGGGGAAAAAGCGCCGTTTGATGATCCCCGGGAGACGCATAGTATCTGCCTCACACATGAAACAGCAGTCAGGGCTCGCTGGGAGGCGCGTCGACAAACGACAGGGGGCTTGTCCCTTCCTGTCAGGCTTATCCGAAGTCCTATCTGCTGTATGAGCTAGTTGGTGCTCTCTACCCTGCAGTTGGGGCGAGGACTCTTAAACGGCTGGTTCCTACGGGTCTTTTTGATCTCTGCCTGCCGTATCAGACTCTGAACAGCTTTGGCGGAACTCTATTTCTTGGTGGGTTTCTGTTTAGAAGTCGCGGAGCGTGTTCGGAGTGGGTTTTCTGCAGACTTTCTCTGCTTTGTGGCGCTGAACTCTTCCAACTCCCACCGATGTCGCGTCGACTTATCCTGTGCCGTCACGGCAAACACCGCATGAAACGGGGCGCTTCGACCGTCCGCCGTTTGTCCCTTGCTCCAGGCTTCTCCGGCGTCGTTGAGGACTTCCAGCAGCGTTTCATACTCTTCCTCATCATCAGGGAGTATCGCATGGGCGTTCGAAATGAGGAGGATGTAGCCTTTGGCGGGTAGCCACTCGAAATCGGCGAGACATTCTTCCAAGGCATCCCAGTTGTGCCCAAAGTATTCCGGGAAGGACAATGCCTGCGCGAATTCATCGAAGAGGCTCGACGTCGTTCGACATTTCTTGCCCTCGATCGTGCGCACCAGAAATCCGGCGGGAGCAGTGACTATCGTTGTGGCCGAACCCCCGCGAGGTAAGACGAGCAGCCCTGACCAGGGAGGTACTGAAGTGCTGAGATGGGTGCGAAGGGACAGTTTTACCGGCATAGGGCGCTCACCTGCTGCAGTGTCTGTCAATTGAGGGGGACAAACGTTCTGTAGTGATCTCCGGTATAGTAGGCTTTCCCGGTTCGCTGCTCGATCACAATCCGCTCGGCATCACGCCCGCGGCCGTGGATCTTCGGGTTGACATCATACTCCCGATAGCGACCGGGAGGAAGCCGGCGTTCTCGATTTTGGAAGTCACGCCCCCCGACATAGCCTGGAAGCGGACGCCCTCTTCGCTTTTCCAGTTGTGTGAGGAGATCGTAGGCTTTTTCAGGCGCTGTTGCAAACCATGAAGGATCGTCGGTCTGCGGGGAAAGAAGAATCGAGGCGTTGGTGGTCAGGGTGTTGGGATTGAGGTTGTGAGTTGCGATGCCGATCGATGGAACGAGTGCAAGCGTACAGCAGAGGGTGGCGAGTAGGCCGAAGAATTGAAGTTGCGGCCATCGATGGGTGGACACAGGTCCTCTCATGTGTGGATCCGGGGGCAGACGAGAAGACCGTAGCATTCTCTTTTCGCGAAGGTCAAACATCCTCCACTGGGATTCACGTACTTGCCTGGATGTCTTCAGCCCTGTTTGCTAGAATGAGCGAACTGGGTGTGCCGCGGCCAGAACCGAAACAATCATCCATATCGCCATTGATTATCTTGCGGAATGTACGTCCTGTGCTGAGGAGTGGTTTGAGCGGATCGGTCTGTGTATCGCGGGCATGTGTTTCCACTCTACTTGTGCTGGTACTCCTCACGTTGTCGGGGCCGTCGAATGCGCAGATGAGTCCGAGCGGTTCGATGCGGAGATCTCCGGCAGACGTCGTCAAGCGCTATGTGTCGTTGGATCGGAAGGGGGCACGCCTCGAGGCCGCCTCATTCGATACGGTCATGCCCTATATCGAGTGGAAAGAGGAGCCGGCCTGGGGGCGCATCGTGGTGGTGCAAAAAACGACCGTGTCCGAGGATTACCGGCAATGGGAGATCGTGAATAATCTGGAAGTTATCATTCCGGTGACCTTTCAGGTACGGGGCTCGGTGTATCTCGAGACGGCCAGTTTCGTCCCTGAGGACAGGACCGAAGAGGTTCGCTTTCATGTGAAAGTGGTGGGTCATTACTGGCGTATTCTCTCACCGGTCATCCCACCCCATGTCGGATTGAAGCGGATGGTGAGCTTTGCTCGAGATGCGGCTCTCCGCGAATCGGACGACACACAACGCACAGTACTCACTGACCTTATCGAATCGTTGCGAAAGGCAAACTAATGGCACAGACGCCTGTGGATCTCCTGATCTTTGACTTGGACGGAACGTTGATCGAGTCCAAATGGGACATCGCCCATGCCGTCAATTTCACGTTGAAAGAGTTGGGATTGCCTGAGCGTCCTCTCGAAGAGATCTTCGGATTTGTCGGAGACGGGGTCAAGCGACTGCTGCGTCTGGCGGTTGGAGAAGGCAATCAGGAGAAATTTGAAGAAGCTTTGAAAGTGTTCCGAGGCCATTATCTCGAACACTGCTTGGACCGGACGACCTTCTACCCGGGAATCGAGCCCATGCTCGAGCATTTTGCTCACAAGCAGAAAGTGATCGCGACCAACAAGTCGATTGAGTACACGCGCGTAATCTTGAATGGGTTGGGGCCACAACATTTCATGTATATGGTGGGCGGAGACAACGGCTTCGGATTGAAGCCGGAGCCAGGGATGCTCCTCCACATCATCAGCAAAATGGGCGTGCCGAAGGATCGGACGGTCCTTGTCGGAGACAGCACGAACGATATCAACGGCGGGCATAACGCAGGCATTCGGGTCTGTGCCGTGGGGTACGGCATGGGCAATCGGCAGAAGATGGAAGCCTGTCAGCCTGATTGGTTCATCGAAAAACCGGAACAACTCACGGAGATTTTCATATGACTATTCATCCGTCTCGCGTATCTCGTGAAGCGTCTCTCGTCGAGCCGTCAACACAAGAGAGGGAGGTTGTCGGCGATTCCGTTTTTCGCATGGGGCATCAATCCCTCGTTCCTACCGCGCTTTACGTTTCACGTTTCATGATCTGTGCTGTTGTCATGGCCCTCAGTCTTGTCTGTAACGTCAATGCGCTGTCGGCAGCCTCACCAAGCTTTGCCGATCGGGTGATCGAGCATCGGCTCGCTAATGGATTGACGGTGCTCATGGTCGAGCGGCATCAGACGCCGGTTGTCTCGATCAACATTACCTTCGCCGTGGGCGGCATCAATGAGCAGGTCGGTCAGACGGGCATTGCCCATCTCTACGAACACATGGCCTTCAAGGGCACGCGTGTCGTGGGAACGACCGATTACGATAAAGAAAAACCGATCCTCGCCGAGCTGGCCGTCGTCGGGACGGAGCTCGATCTGCGGGAACGAGAAGCGGCAGCGAAAGGGGGAGGGTCGACGGCGGACGAACGCGCGACAGTCGAATCGCTGCAGAAGCGGTTTTTGGCCTTGCAAGCACAGGCCGGTCAGTATGTGGTCGGCAATGAAATGGCACTGTTGTACCAGCGTCACGGTGGGGTGGGACTCAATGCCTCAACAGGGAAAGATCTGACGCGGTACATGATCAGCTTACCTTCCAATCGACTGCCCTTGTGGGCGGCGATCGAGTCGGATCGGATGGCCAATCCTGTCTTGCGCGAGTTTTACAAGGAGCGCGGCGTCGTGATGGAAGAGCGCCGGATGCGCAACGACGACAGTCCGAACGGGCTGTTGTTCGAAACCTTCACTTCGGCGGCATTCCGGGCCCATGGGTACGGGATTCCAACCATCGGATGGGGATCCGATATCCTGTCGTTGACACCGGCGGCTACAGAAGCCTTTTTCAAGACCTATTATGGTCCGAATCGCGCCACGATTGCCTTGGTGGGGGATATCAATCCCAAGGAAGTCATCGCCTTGATCGAGCGGACGTTTGGAAAGATTCCTGCCGCGCCGCCGGCACCATCCTTGGTAACGGTGGAGCCGGAACAACGAGGTGAACGCCGGGTCGAAGTGGAATTTGATGCCGAGCCGGCGATCGTGATCGGGTATCACAAGCCGACCCTGGGCCATCCGGATGATGATGTGTGCGATGTGATCGATGCAGTGCTCAGCGATGGCCTGACGTCCCGCTTGCACCAGAAATTGGTGCGGGAGAAACGTCTGGCCGTCTCGGTCGGGTCCGATGCCAGTCATCCCGGAGTTCGTGCGCCGAATCTGTTTGTGATCACGGCCACGCCATTGGCTCCCCACACGACGGCGGAAGTCGAAGCGGCGATTTATGAAGAGGTTGAACGACTGAAACAGGAGCCGGTCTCAGCACAGGAGCTGGAGAAAGTGCTGAATAACTTGGATGCGGATCTCGTGCGCGGACTGCGATCCAACAGTGGGTTGGCGTCTCAACTGGCTCTGTACCAGGCTCTCGCTGGTAATTGGCGATACGTTCTCATGTCACGTGACAACGTGGCGAAGGTCACGGCTGCCGAGGTTCAGCGGGTCGCCGCGCAATACTTTACCCGGTCGAATCGGACCGTCGCCGTGTTGGTCAAGAAAAGCCACAGTAAAAGTATAACGGCCATGTCGGGCAACGAGGTGCAGCCATGAGGATGGTGAGGAGTGAGGGGCAAGGGGTGAAGGGATGGCGCATAGCCGGCTTGTTGAGCCTGGCCGTACTACAGGCCTCGGCCATCACGGCGTACGCAGGGGAACCGGTACTTGGTGATCCTCGGACCATGACATTTCAACCCGTGGAGTTTTCACCGCCGGAGCCGGAGCGGGTGATTTTAGAGAACGGCATGGTCGTCTATCTTCTGGAAGACCATGAGTTGCCGCTCGTGTCGGTGACGGTCACGATGCGAACCGGAAGCTGGCTTGATCCCATCGACAAGATCGGATTGGCATCCATGACAGGGGCGGTCATGCGGACGGGCGGTGGGGGAGGGCTGTCGGCCGAGCAAGTTGATGCGGAGCTAGAGCAATTCGCAGGCGATGTGAGCATCGGAATCGGGCGGCAATCAGGGTCGGCTTCGTTGGATGTGTTGAGTAAGGATGTGCCTCGTGGGCTGGAAATCTTGGCCGGTCTCTTGCGACGACCCACATTCGAGCCGGCTCGCGTGGAGTTGGCCAAGCTGCAGGCGATCGAGGGGATTCGCCGAAGGCAGGATAATCCAGGGTCCATCGTTGGTCGAGAATTTGCCAAGGTGCTCTATGGAGCTGATCATCCCAGTGCCCGAGAAAGTTCCCTGGATTCGATCACGCGGATTACGAGAGAGGATCTCGTCACCTTCCATCGCGATACCATTCGTCCCAATGGGATGATTCTTGGCGTGACCGGCGACTTCAAAAAGGACGAGATGCTTGCCGCACTGCGCAAGGTCTTCGGAGACTGGAAAAAGGGAACGGTGCCGGAGTTGAGGATTGCCGATGTGCCGGAAGCGGAGCTGTCCAGACCGGTGGTCCGATTCGTCAGTAAAGAGACGTCGCAGACCCATCTTCGTCTGGGACATCTCTCGATTAAGGAAAATGATCCCGACTATGTCGCCCTGGCCATCGCCAACGACATTTTAGGGGGAAGTTCGTTTCGTAGTCGCCTGTTCAATGATGTGCGGACAAAGCGGGGGCTGGCCTACTCCGTCGGCAGTCGTCTCAATACAGGTACGCATGACCAAGGAGTCTGGCTGATGCGGGCAGAGACCAAGCTGACCTCAACCCAGGAAGTGATCGAGCGGTTTGTGGCGAATATCGAACGGATGCGTGCGGAGCCGGTGAGCGATACCGAATTGGCCGAGGCCAAGGAAGCCTATGTGAACTCGTTCGTGTTTTCCTTTGCCAGCCCTTCGGCGATTGTCAGCCGGCTGGTCGAGTTGGAGTACGATGGGTTGCCGAAGGACTTTCTGCAGCAGCTGCGAGCCAAGGTCGTGGCGCTGACCAAGGAACAGGTCCAGGCCGCAGCCAAGAGACATTTGCGTCCGGATCGGTTGAAGATTGTCGCGGTTGGGTCCGGTGAGGCCTTGCCGAAAGCGCTCGCAACCTTTGGAGATGTGAAAGAGATTAAGCTGAGTCCGGAAGGGTGAAGGGGTGGCGTAGCTGGTGAGAGTCGATCACGATGTCAGCACCCGCCATCGCGTAGCCTCGCCGCTACGCCTAGGATGAAGGGAAAAAGAACTCATCGCTCATGGTTAATCTATGCCGCTAGAAGACGATTTCTGTGACATCCTGAAAAAATCACGTATGGGACAAGGGTTGTCGGTCGGCGACGTGGCCCGAATGACGGGTTTACCGGGCGGCGATATTACGGCGTTGGAACGAGGGGATCAACCGAACGATCGTGCCGAGGTGCGCGCGTTGGCGAAGGCCTTGGGATTGCGTGTGGAGCCGCTGGAGCAGATCGCGATCAATAAGTGGGAACCGGTTGCCCAGTGCATGCCACCATGGGTGGAGATGGTGCAGGGCTCCGTCAGTGGGTATGGGGTCCAGGGGTACATCGTCCATGATGAGGGCGACGCGCTGTTGGTGGATACAGCCTATAACGCACCACTCATGCTGGAGCAGCTTCGCCGTCGTGGGTTGAGACTCCTCGGCATTTGTTTGACCCATGGCCATGCGGATCATGCCGATGGGATCGAACAGATTCTCGACCGGTATGAGGTTCCCGTCTACCTCGGACCAGAGGATGTGGACCTCCTCAGTTGGCGGCCACGGCGGGAGTTGCTGGTGGCCCCGGATAATGATCTCATGATCAGGTTCGGCCGTCGCACGCTCCGATGTATGACGACGCCTGGCCATACGCCGGGAGGGATCTGCTACTGCGCGGATGATGCCCAGTGGCCGGTCTGCTTCGTCGGGGATACGCTCTTTGCCGGATCGATCGGACGGTCCAATCCCAAAGAGTTGTACCCATCACATCTCAATTCAGTCACCCACCGCGTGCTGAAACTCTCGCCAGACTATCGTCTTCTGCCCGGCCATGGACCTGCCACGACTGTCGAGGAAGAACTCGAGCACAATCCGTTTGCAGCGTTTCCATAAAGCAGAGTGACTATGGATGGTATGGGGCGAGAGGAATATCGAAACCGTGAGAACAGAACTGTCCCTGATGTGGGGGAGCAGCCTCCACCCCAGATCGTCGATGTCACGGAGGATGAAGACGAGGGTGCGCCGTCGTTTTTTTCTAAATGGACGCTCCCGATTGTCCTCTTTCTCCTGACGGTCTTTACAACGCTGTGGGCTGGAGCCTACCAAACTTACAATGGTCCGGCGCGCGGCCCGTTGAATTTTCTCCTGACATCTCCCGAGATGCTCTGGCGAGGCATCCCGTTTGCCGGGGCCTTACTCTTTATCCTCACCACACACGAGTTAGGGCATTATGTGCTGTCGAAGATCCATCGAGTGCCTGCCTCCCTACCGCTGTTCATTCCGGGGCCGCCGTATTTCATCGGAACGTTCGGCGCCATCATTCGTATGCGGGGCCCAATTCTGAGCCGCCGTGCGTTGTTCGATATCGGCGTCGCGGGCCCTTTGGCCGGATTTGTGGTTGCTGTCGCTGCACTGATTGTCGGATTGAATCTGTCGACGGTGGTGGATCGAACCGCCACGTTGGGATTGCAGCTCGGTGAACCGTTGCTCCTCCAATTCATGTCCTGGCTCATCATCGGGCCGCTCCCACCCGAGGCTGATGTAGTACTTCATCCGATCGGGTTTGCTGCTTGGTTCGGTCTGTTTGTGACGTCGCTCAATCTGTTGCCCATCGGCCAGCTGGATGGTGGCCATGTCGCCTATGCCCTCTGGGGGCGGCGACAACGAACCATGGCGCTGGCGTTTCTCCCGGTCCTCTTAGCCTTGGGATTTTCCGGCTGGCCCGGCTGGTTTCTCTGGGCCTTTATGGCGGGCTTGTGGGGCCTCGGCCATCCACCAGTCCTAGACTCTCACGTCCCGTTGGGGCGTAACCGGACGATCGTCGGCTGGATCGCACTGGCCGTGTTTATCGTCACTTTCGTGCCGGTGCCGTTTTCTGTCCACTAAGTATTTCTTCGCTCTTCAAGTTGCTCGCGCGTATTCGCCCACTATTCTCGAGGTTTTCTTGTCCAATTCGCTCCACGAGCTTAGAGTATGGGCATGATACGGAAGGCACATCTACGGCTCGGCGTTCAAAACGTCACGCCGATCATAAGTCAATAGTTATGCCTGACCCTAAGAGTTTGACCCTACTTTTGAACTCATGTCACCATCTCTCTTTCACTGGTCTCAACGAGCCCCAGCTATAACTGAGTTTTAGGAATTGCCGTTGCGGTAGCCGTGCTGAATATCACTGGAAGCTTCTGACACAGAATCCTTAGAGGCAGGCAGGAATTTTATGAGTTGGAGAGGTAATCGAAGAGTGTCTTGTGCTCGACGGGAGGAGTCTGCATGAAGCCAGAGCCTTCTGCTACGCAGCCGAATACCGAAGATGCACAGAAATCGAGCAGCGATGAAGCAATCATCAAAGACGGTACGAGAGTTGGAATTATTCTTACTGCCGTCCCCGTTATTGTTCTGGTATTAATGGCTTTAGGCGTACAAAACGGAGATTTTAGGTTTACCGAGATGGTTCTTTACAACAACACAGGTGGCGAGATTACCACGTATGGTGCTGGAGGCCCCCTCGTTATTCAGAGGAACTCGTGGAGAAGGAGACCTCATCCCCTATCAACAGACTCCTGGAGCAAAAGGTATTATAAAGGGTTTACCGTAGTTACGGTAAATAGAAGATGGTCATACTTCGTAGTTGCTCCCTCATCTGACTATAGATTACGGGGGAACTCCGGGAATGAATATCGGTATCAAATCGAAGCTGATGGCATAATCTATCTTCTTTCCCCTGAATCTGAATCCCCTATGCACAATCTGCCGCCACAACCATCCGGATTTCCGTGGCTGCCTCAGTTTAGTTGATCGGTACAAGTGAGTGGTGAAATATATGGGGTCGGATACCTTTCTAAAGCAAAAGTCCAGCTCGCACCTTGCTGTGTAGCACTCTATGGTCTGGCTATCAAGATGCGGAAGAACGCCGTGACCGAGACGATCTCAAGCGGTTGGATTTGGTGAAGGCTCAAGAGGTCGTCGTCTCCGCTGACGAGCCAGCGTACTCCTGCTGTTGTCGCGGATAGAACAAATAGGGACAGTCTGGTTTTCCAGCTGACATACGAGCGGGGTGTGGCTTTGAAGTTGATGCGCTAGTGACGGCCATTCCTGGCACGTCGAGGAGAGCGTCGTGCTCCGCTGGACCTGCGAGTGGCGAGCCATTTTTTAAATGAGGTCTGGCTTTCACCGGATGGTCTGCCTGCGAGGAGGCCTTCAATGCTGATGTCCTCATCAAGCTTCTCCCAGTGAATGCCATGCCCTCTGCCGATCAATCGCCAGCCTCTGCGTTCTACAGGTGTGGCATGAACGAGGCGTGGAAACCAAGCAAGTGGCACGGACAGGCTCCGTCCATCGCTCAACTCGACTGTGAGCGTGTCTTCCGTCACGGTCACCGTTTCGGCGACCGGTAATGAGATTTCAACTGCCCAAGTATTCATCCCATGCCTCCAGAAGGCTGTTTTCATACTCAATCACGAGCTTATGCAAACGGACGATTTCCATACGAGAAAACCCTCCGCTTTCCTGTAACCGAATCGGATCGAGCCAAAACTTTGCCACCTTATCTTCCCGCTCAATGTGTACGTGCGTCGGTTTTTCTCGATCACCTGCATAAAAGAAGAACCGATAAGGGCCAGCCCTCAGAACCGTCGGCATGAACGTTCGCTCATACGCGCATATTAGCACGTCTGCGCTCTCGAGCTGAAGCGATCTGCTGCTTCTCTGGGGCCAGGCTGATCGGAGGTTGCAACGCCTGCAACCTTCTTCAGATTTCCTTGTCCGATTTTCTGAGGAGCCCTACAGTGGGGAAATGATTGCAGAGAGTGTATCGGTCACACATTGTCCGAAATGTCAGGCGCAACAGTCTGATGGAGCAGAGGAATGTATCCGCTGCGGGATTATCTTCTCAAAATACAAGCCGCTAACGGCGAAGGCGTATCTTTCACCATCTCGGCCAGCATTCACAGAGTCTAAGTGGTTCATAGCAGCCAAGGAATGGCTGATCGAATCAGACACAACGACGGAATCCATGACGTTCTATGGACGGCTTGTGGTGTTCATCGGACTCCTCTGGTGGGGCTGGACGTTCATCGTGACGCCCCTTGAAACCAATTACACCGGCGAATCGTTTCTTCATCTGATCAATCTGCCGTTTCATGAGGCCGGCCACATTCTCTTCATCCCCTTTGGGCACTTCATGACGATTCTCGGAGGAACGCTTGGCCAGATTCTCATGCCGATGATCTGTCTCGGGACATTCCTGGTGAAGACCCGTGATCCGTTCGGTGCCTCCGTAGCCCTCTGGTGGATGGCAGAGAGCCTGATGGACATCGCGCCTTACATCAACGATGCGCGGGCGATGGATCTGATGTTACTCGGCGGAGTCACCGGAAAGGAAACGGATGGGCATGACTGGAACAACATCCTGACAATGCTGGATTTATTAGAGTGGGACCATCGCTTGGCTCACTTGACCTATAATCTTGGAATACTTCTGATGCTCGCTTCCTTCCTCTGGGGAGGCGCGCTCTTGCTACGGCACTATCGACGACTATCTACCTAGATCATCGTTCCACTCTCTGTTAATTCGTCTCGCTTTCAAGTCGTCATCATTCTTTGATGGCGCTACCAATCATTTTGACGCCATTTTTATGTCGAGGGGAGTAGCTTAATTGCTCATGGGGGATTTCGATGGACCTGATTTATGTTGGCCTGATTGTGGGCTTCTTCATCCTTTCAAGATGGCTAATGTCATGTTTGGAACGGCTCTAAGGGGGCAGTGATGAGGGCAACCTACGTGCTGGACGGAATTGTGTCGTTGGGCCTGTTGATCTACCTCTTCATCGCGTTGCTGAAGGCGGAGTGGTTCTGATGACGACGAATGCAATCCTCCAGGTGATTGTGTTTTTTGCCGCGCTGCTGGCGCTCGTCAGGCCGCTAGGCTGGTACATGGCGAGAGTGTACGAAGGCAAACCCTGTGGACTGGATCCTCTCCTTGGTCCTCTTGAACGAGCTATGTATCGACTCTGCGGCGTTCGACCAACAGATGAGATGAACTGGAAACACTATGGGGTGGCGATGCTGTGCTTCAATGCAGCCGGGCTCTTTTTTCTCTATGGTTTGCAGCGTCTGCAGAGTCTTTTGCCTCTCAACCCAGCCAATCTTGGTGGCGTCCTACCCGACCTGGCCTTCAACACGGCAGTGAGCTTTGCGACCAATACCAACTGGCAGGCGTATGGGGGGGAAACCACCCTCAGTTACTTGACTCAGATGCTGGGCCTGACGGTGCAGAACTTCGTCTCCGCGTCGACAGGAATGGCAGTGCTCGTTGCATTGATCCGAGGCTTGACCCGGAGTACGTCAACGACGCTTGGAAATTTTTGGAGTGACCTGGTTCGCAGCACACTCTATATTCTTCTGCCTCTGGCTCTGCTGTTATCCGTTCTCTTGGTGTCTCAGGGAGTCGTTCAGACCCTCGATTCATATCGGACGGTGACCCTGTTGCAGCCGGCAGGTTATGCCAAGACAGTGACTGATGCCACCGGTCAGGCGGTCCTCGATGAACAGGGGAAGCCGAAAACCGAACCTGCAGCGATAATCCAGCAGATCATTGCGGTAGGTCCGGCAGCTTCCCAAATCGCTATCAAAGAACTTGGCACGAATGGCGGTGGATTCTTCAATACAAATTCCGCTCATCCGTTTGAGAACCCAACACCGCTGTCCAATTTTCTTGAGGTCTTGGCCATCGTCCTGATTCCCGCGGCGTTCTGCTATACCTTCGGCAAAATGGTCGGAGATACTCGCCAAGGTTGGGTCATTCTCGCCGCCATGACCATTCTATTGCTGTGTTTCATTCCCATCGGGTTGTGGGCCGAACAAAGCGGCAATCCATTGCTATCCGATATCGGTATTGATCAGCAGTTTGAAGCCGGTCAGGCCGGCGGAAACATGGAAGGAAAGGAATTGCGATTCGGCATTGCCCAATCATCCCTGTGGTCCGCCGTGACGACCGCCGCCTCCAATGGCTCGGTGAACTCGATGCACGATTCGTATACTCCATTGGGCGGACTTGTGCCGCTGTTTCTGATGCAGTTCGGCGAAGTGGTCTTCGGCGGAGTTGGGTCGGGACTGTACGGCATGATCGTCTTCGCCATTATCGCCGTGTTTGTCTCAGGGTTGATGGTCGGACGGACACCGGAATATTTGGGCAAAAAGATCGAGCCCTATGAGATGAAGATGGCCGCACTGCTCATTCTCATCATGCCCATCGTCGTCTTGGGCCTCACGGCCCTTGCGATCAGCGCTGAGAATGGTAGGTCCGCTATCCTGAACCCCGGTCCTCATGGGTTCAGTGAAGTTCTTTACGCCTATACGTCCCAGGGCAACAACAACGGCAGCGCGTTCGCGGGGCTCAATGCGAATACTCCCTTCTACAACCTCACCGGTGGGATCGCGATGCTGATATCCCGATTCTGGCTGGCGATTCCGATTTTGGCACTCGCAGGCTCCTTGGCGCGCAAGAAACTGGTGCCGATCGGCCCCGGGACTTTACCGACTCACACTCCGTTGTTCATGATGCTCTTGATCGGCATCGTCGTGATGGTCGGGGCACTCACGTTTCTACCTGCTCTCGCCTTAGGACCGATCGTTGAGCAGCTGATGTTGAGGGGATAGTAAGGAGTCACGCAAGATGAGTATATCGACCACAGCGCATACGTCTCAGTCTCTTTTCGATGCCGCAGTGGTGCGCCTGGCGTGCCGCGACGCCGTCGTGAAGCTCGATCCTCGCCATCAAGTCAAAAACCCCGTCATGTTCGTGGTGTGGGTAGGAAGTGTCTTGACGACCCTTCTGCTTCTCCAGGCGATGGCCGGAGCAGGGGAAGCGCCGACTTGGTTCATTTTTGCCATTGCTCTCTGGCTCTGGTTCACGGTCCTGTTTGCCAACTTTGCGGAGGCTATGGCGGAGGGTCGGGGCAAAGCGCAGGCCGATTCGCTCCGGCGCGCTCGCCGAGAACTCACGGCCAAGAAGCTTGGCGTCCTCGGCCCTGGAAGTGAGCACTATGCCGTGTGGAGCCGACAGTTCCAGCGGCGCGATACGTTCAGTGTGGTGTCGGCGGATCAACTCACGCACGGAGATGTATTCCTGGTGGAGGCAGGGGATTTCATCCCCGCCGATGGCGAGATCGTAGAAGGCGTGGCCTCCGTGAATGAAAGTGCCATTACCGGTGAGAGCGCGCCCGTCATTCGAGAAAGCGGCGGCGACCGCAGCGCCGTCACGGGGGGCACGAAGATACTGTCCGATTGGCTCATCGTTCGTGTCACGGCCAGTCCGGGAGAAAGCTTTCTGGATCGGATGATCGCCATGGTGGAAGGGGCCAAACGCCAGAAGACGCCGAATGAAATCGCCCTCACCATTCTCCTCGCGGCGCTCACCATCATCTTTCTCTTGGCAACCGTGACCCTGTTGCCGTTCTCTCTGTATAGCGTGCAAGCCTCGGGACAGGGGACGCCGGTGACGGTCACAGTGTTGGTGGCACTCTTGGTCTGTCTGATTCCGACGACCATTGGCGCTCTCCTCTCGGCTATTGGAATTGCCGGCATGGACCGCATGGTTCAGGCTAACGTCATCGCGATGTCGGGGAAAGCCGTTGAAGCGGCGGGAGACGTGGACGTCCTACTGCTGGATAAGACCGGCACGATCACGCTGGGAAACCGTCAGGCGACTGCCTTACTTCCGGCGGAAGGAATCGACATCCAGACGCTGGCCGACGCGGCCCAACTCTCGTCGTTGGCGGACGAAACGCCGGAGGGCCGCAGCATCGTCGTGCTCGCGAAGGAGAAGTACCGATTACGAGCACGAGACATCCATGAATTGGGTGCGACGTTTATTCCGTTTACCGCTCAGACGAGGATGAGCGGGGTGAATCTTAACGGGCGAGAGATTCGCAAGGGATCGGCGGATGCCGTTGAGGCTTACGTGAAGGCGAAGGGCGGACAGTTCACTGAATCAGTACGCAGCCACGTTGCGACCATCGCCAACCGTGGGGGAACACCGCTCGTGGTGGTTGAAAAGGCCAAGGTGCTCGGGGTGATCGAATTGCAAGACATCGTGAAAGGGGGAATCAGGGAGCGGTTCGGTGAGCTGCGCCGGATGGGCATCAAGACCGTCATGATCACCGGCGATAACCCTCAGACGGCGGCAGCCGTGGCGGCGGAGGCCGGCGTGGATGATTTCCTTGCCCAGGCTACGCCTGAAGCCAAGCTGAAGTTGATCCGTGATCTTCAAGCCGAAGGTCGTCTCGTGGCCATGACCGGGGACGGGACAAACGACGCGCCGGCCCTGGCACAGGCCGATGTGGCGGTCGCCATGAATACCGGGACGCAGGCGGCCAAAGAGGCTGGAAACTTGGTTGATCTAGATTCGAATCCGACGAAGTTGATCGAGGTTGTGGAAATCGGCAAACAGTTGCTCATGACACGCGGGGCGTTGACCACGTTCAGCATTGCGAATGATGTGGCCAAATATTTCGCCATCATTCCCGCGGCCTTCGCTACGACTTATCCGGCACTCAATGCCTTGAACATAATGCAGTTGGCGTCTCCACAAAGCGCAGTTCTGTCCGCAGTCATCTTCAATGCCTTGATCATCATTGCGCTGATTCCACTCGCTTTGAGAGGAATCGCCTATCGACCGATCGGAGCAGAATTGCTGCTTCGGCGGCATCTCCTGATCTATGGATTGGGTGGTGTCATAGTGCCGTTCGGTGGTATCAAGCTGATCGACATGCTGTTGGTGGTCCTGCATTTGGTGTAGTTCAGGCGTCGATCAGGTTGTCGAGAGGGACAAAGCATGAAAGAACATCTACGACCAGCCCTCACCATGTTGCTGCTTATGACCGTCTTGACGGGGGTAGTCTATCCACTGACGGTCACAGGCCTGGCCCAATTGTTCTTCCAGGAGCAGGCGAACGGCAGCGTGATCGTGCGGGAAGGTAAGGTAATCGGGTCCAACTTAATCGGACAGTATTTTGACAAACCGGAGTACTTCTGGAGTCGTCCGTCGGCGACTATGCCGTTTCCCAATAACTCCGCTGCGTCGGGAGGCTCGAACCTTGGACCAACCAACCCTGTATTGATCGAAGCAGTCAAAGCGAGAGTAATTGCCTTACGAGCCGCAGATCCGGGCAACGACGTAGCCATACCGGTCGACCTGGTGACCTCCTCCGGGAGCGGACTGGACCCTCACATCAGCCCGGCCGCAGCGTTCTACCAACTGAGAAGGGTGGCTCGCGCTCGAGGGATCGAGGAATCGGTCCTGCGGGATCTCGTTGCCCAACACACACAGGGCCGCCAGCTCGGCGTTCTTGGAGAACCACGAGTTCATGTTCTTCTACTGAATCTCGCTCTGGACGAGAGGCGTTAGTTGAAGCGGGCTCAGCTCTTGTTAGGATCAATCGTGCCGTTGACGCTCCTCTGAGCCTTCCCTAGAATTCAATCGCCGGTCGTTAAGTCATCTTCAACTTTGCATGCCTCGTTGCACGAAGAGCTGCTCGCATGAACCTACAACGCCCAGATCCCGACGCAATGCTCAAACGTGTACAGGCCGAAGAAGCCCATCGGATGGAAGGCAAATTCAAGGTCTTTTTCGGCGCAAATCCCGGGGTTGGAAAGACCTACGCCATGCTGGCGGCGGCGCACGAGCAGCGACGTGATGGTGTAGATGTCGTCATCGGTATCGTAGAGACCCATGGTCGGGCGGAGACTGAGGCTTTGGTCGACGGACTCGAGACCCTCCCGCGCCGCACGGTCGACTATCGCGGTACCCAGCTGCAGGAATTCGATCTCGATGCGGCACTTGTTCGTCATCCCACTGTCATTCTCATCGACGAACTCGCACATACCAACGCGCCGGGCCTGCGTCATGCCAAGCGCTGGCAGGATGTTCAGGAATTACTCAAGGCCGGCGTCACGGTCTACACCACCGTGAACGTCCAGCATCTGGAGAGCCTGAACGATGTGGTCGCGCAGATTACCGGCGTGCGGGTGCGTGAGACGGTGCCGGATTCCGTGCTCGAACGGGCGCATGACGTGGAGTTGATCGACCTTCCGCCTGACGACCTGCTTCAGCGCCTCAAAGACGGGAAAGTGTATGTGCCGGAGCAGATTCAGCATGCGATCAAGAATTTCTTCGCCAAAGGCAATCTCATCGCGTTGCGCGAACTTGCCCTACGCCGCACGGCCGAGCGAGTCGATCAGCAGATGGAGGTCTATCGGCGCGACCATGCCGTGGTGCGAACCTGGCCGGCGGCGGAAACCATCATGGTCTGCGTGAACACAAAGTCGCGTGGGCCGCGTCTGATCAGGGCCGCCCGCCAGATGGCGGCGGATCTTCACGCCAAATGGGTCGCGGTGTACGTACAGGTTCCCAGACATCTCCGATTACCCCAGTCTGAACGAGACCGGCTGGTGCAGACCCTACGGCTGGCTGAGCAGCTGGGAGCTGAAACGGTCACGTTAACGGGGGAGAACGTGGCTCAGGAGCTCTTGAATTACGCGCGGAGCCGGAATGCCACAAAGATCGTCGTCGGGAAACCGCTCAGGTCCCTCTGGAAAGAATGGCTGTTCGGGTCGGTGGTCTCGGAACTGGTCCATCAAAGTGGAGAGATCGATATTTACGTCATTACAGGAGCGGCGGGCGAGGGACAACCGCTTGTGCGCCGAACCCTCCGAAGTACCAGTGATTTATCAGGATATGCCTACTCCTTGGCAGGGGTGTTGATTGCGACGGCAGTCGACTGGCTGATGTTTCCCTATTTCGCAGCCGCGAACTTGATCATGATGTATCTCATTGCCGTGATTGTCATTGCGATTCGTTGCGGTCGTGGGCCATCGGTGTTCGCTTCTGTCCTGAGTGTGGCGGCGTTCGATTTCTTTTTCGTGCCGCCCTACTTTACTTTTGCAGTCTCTGACGCCCAATATCTCCTCACATTCGGCGTCATGCTTGTGGTCGCCCTGGTCATCAGCAACCTTGCCGTGCGTCTCCAGCAGCAAGCCGAGCTCGCCCGCTCTCGAGAACGACGTACCGGCGTGCTCTATGCCATGAGTCGGGATCTCGCCACTCATCGAGGAACAGGGATGTTGGCCCAGCTCGCGGCCAAACATCTTAGTGATGTGTTCGACGCACATGTGGCCATATTTCTCGCGGATGCCGAAAAGCGGGTGCAATTGCAGCGCGGAGAGCTCCTGTTTTTTGAGTTAAACCCAAAGGAGTCGGGTGTTGCTCAATGGGTGTACGACCACCATGAGCGAGCGGGACTTGGAACCGATACGCTGCCGGGAGCTAGTGCCCTCTATCTGCCGCTGGTGGCGTCATCCGGCGCGATCGGTGTCGTGGCCGTGCGCCCCAAAGACCCCGTACTGTTGCTTGATCCGGAGCATTTGCATTTGCTGGAGTCCCTGGTGAATCAAGTGGCCTTGGCAATTGAAAGGACTCGTTTATCCGATGAGGCTCAGCAAGCGCACGTGGCGGCAGAAGCTGAACGGATGCGCAGTGCCATTCTGAGTTCGGTCTCTCATGACCTACGAACGCCGCTTGCAACCATCAGCGGTGCTGCCAGCAGCTTGGTTGAAGGTCGGGAGGAGCTCAATGCCGCTGCCCGGCTGGAACTTGCTCGATCCATCTATCGAGAGGCTGATCGTCTTGATCGATTGCTCAAGAACCTTCTTGATATGATGCGGCTTGAAGCTGGAGCCGTACGACTCAATAAAGAGTGGCACTCCCTGGATGAGATCATCGGTGCAGCCCTGGCCAGGCTCGAAGGACGATTGGAGAGTCATGAGGTCAGTACGGCATTTCCGACCGATCTGCCGTTGGTATTTGTTGATGGAGTGCTTCTGGAGCAAGTCGTGATTAATCTTGTTGAAAACGCAGTGAAGTACACACCCCTGAGAAGTACGATGGATCTGTCTGCGTCGGTCAGCGATCACGAAGTCATTGTTGAGGTTGCTGATCGTGGACCTGGAATTCCTCCCGGAGAGGAGTCTCGTATTTTTGACAAGTTCTATCGTGGCAAATCTGCGCGAGAAGGAGGCGTCGGACTGGGGCTGACGATTTGTCGTGGCATCGTTGAAGCGCATGGCGGGCGTATTTGGGTGGAGAATCGGCCAGGAGGCGGTGCTCTCTTTCAGTTCACCATTCCGTTATCGGAGAAGCAGCCGGCTGTCGAAATGGAGCAGGCACAGGTTCGATGAGCCGATCGGTTTATCCGAATGTGGTAGTCCGAGTCCTGGAAATCTCATGTCACAGGAAGCAGCGATCCTCTTGATCGAGGACGAGCCAGAAATCCGACGTTTTCTCAGGACGACCTTGCCTGCACATGGTTTTCGACTCTACGAAGCCATGACGGGCAAGGATGGACTCGCAGAAGCGAAAGCAAGGAATCCGGATCTCATCCTGCTTGACTTGGGACTCCCTGACCTCGAGGGAAACGAGGTGATCCGCCAGATAAGGGAATGGACCACAACGCCTATTATCGTACTGTCTGCTCGCGACCAAGAACATGCAAAAGTCGCTGCCCTCGACCTTGGTGCCGACGACTATGTGACAAAGCCATTCGGGGTACAGGAACTTCTCGCACGGGTGCGAACAGCGCTCCGACATGCGGCACAATCTGCCGATGCCCCTGGCTCGGTATTTGTGCTCGGCGATCTGAAGGTTGATCTCGGGCGGCGACAGGTATTTATCTCAGGGAAGGAGGTTCATCTCACACCGATTGAATACAGGCTTCTTACTACGCTGATCAGGTACGCCGGGAAAGTGCTGACTCATCGCCAGCTGCTAAAGGAAGTCTGGGGGCCCCTCCATGTGGAGGAAGGACACTATCTGCGGGTCTACATGCGGCAGTTGCGGAACAAACTGGAGAAAACTCCCGCCCATCCTCGGTATCTCGTGACGGAACTTGGAGTCGGGTATCGGCTCCGGACAGAATAACTCTGCCTTGCTTCACATTTCTCTGACGCTCACCCCCACCTGTTTTTATCCCATTTTGATATCTGACGCAGTATAGTTCGTGAGTCGGTTTATACCCTAAATGTAGGAACGAACAGTCTCAACAATCGAAGGTGAAGAGGTCGTATGATCGAGAGGAGTGGAATCTTAAAAGCAGTTGTCGGCTGTGTGTTGATGCTCATGCCTGTCATTGCGTTTGGAGAGCGTCAGCGCGGAGATAGCGGGCAGACCACTGCTGCGGAGCGCGTTGATAATCATGTGCGCGAGGGTAAGGCTCTGTTCTCTCTGCACGTGTCTGAGACCTTCGTGGCACAAGATCAGAGTTCAAGCGGAATCTCTTTGTCTCCGGTATCGGGAGCTGGCGGACCGGATAAACCGTCAGACCAATGGTTTGTTGGAAGGCTGTTCAACGCCTATGTGGATGAATTCAAAGGCACGACCCCTATTGGAAAAGAGTTGCCACGTCGGGCCTTGGCCTCACCCTGGGAAGCACCGCCATTTCCCATGTCGGAATATCAAGGGAACCCATTAATAGGAGTTCCGATTAGCACTAAGGAATATCCTTTGATGCGGGCCCTCTATGGAGGTCCGCTTGGAGAAATGTTGAAAGAAAGCCGGATCAGAACATATGGCTGGGTCAACGGCTCCTACAACTGGAGCACCAATAAGAATTCAAACATGCCGACCTCCTATTGGATCGCTCCCGATTCAGTCATGCTGAACCAGGCTTTGTTTCGCGTTGAACGCGAGGTCGACACGGTGCAAACCGATCACATTGACTTTGGATTTCGCGCGACGGTTATGTATGGCTATGACTATCGGTACATGACGGCTGGAGGCTGGTTCGACAGCCAGCTTCATAAGCGCAACCAGCGTTACGGAATCGATCCGACCGAGCTGTACGCCGACATGTACATACCCTGGGTGGCGCAGGGACTTCTGCTTCGAGTCGGGCGCTGGGTTGCAACTCCTGACATTGAAACGCAGTTTGCCCCGGACAATTATTTGGGAACGCATTCGATTTTATTTACTCATGATACCTACACGCAGACTGGCGCGATGGCAACGGTGATGCTCAATCAACAATGGTCGGTCCAAGGTGGGGTGCATGCAGGTACAGATATGGCTCCGTGGTATCGAGGGGCCGTCCCGACGGGAATGGTCGGTGTCCGTTGGGTGGGTTTGGATAACAACGACTCTCTCTATGTGGTCTTGAACTCAATCAATAATGCCAAATATCAAGATTTCGAGCTGGATGGCCAGCCGGCTGGTCATACTAATTTCAATATCGTCAACGCGACATGGCAACATCGTTTTACTTCCAAGATCCATACGAAGACGGAAGGGTATTATATGTGGGAGAAGGATGCGCCTGTGGGCGGGACGGTTATCATAGGTCCGGCAAGGTCTTTCGGGGGAGGCGGCGGCAAGGGAGCGCTGATTCCCGGCATGTCGAAGGCGTATGGCATCGTCAACTATACGGCGGTTGCCGTATCTCGACGCGATTACATCACGATCCGAAATGAGTGGTGGCGAGATGAAACCGGGTTTCGTTCAGGTTTTGCCGGGCATTATTCGAGCCACACTCTAGGCCTGAGTCATCAGTTTAATGATGTAGTCATGATTCGCCCAGAAATCGGCTATTATCGCAACTACGATCGAGCGGCGTTTGATTTGGGTACGGAGCGGGACATGGTGATGGTGGGAGTCGATACTACTTTGCGCTTCTAAGTGGAGGATGAATCAAGAGCCATGTTTGTCGCACATTCCATTCTCTTATTCCTTCTTGCGGGGTTGTGTGAGATTGGTGGTGGGTACTTGGTCTGGCAATGGTGGCGTAACGGTACACATTGGACGGTCGGTTTAGCAGGAGCTGTGATCTTGTTCCTGTACGGCATTATCCCGACCTATCAAGCGGCTCACTTCGGACGTGTGTATGCTGCGTACGGCGGTTGGTTTGTGGTTCTGTCGATTGCATGGGGGTGGAGTGTGGACCATGTCGCACCGGATCGATTCGACCTCATCGGCGGCTTAATTTGTTTGTTCGGCGTGGCCATGATCATGTACTGGCCTCGGTGAAGCGACCTCACCCCTTACTTGAGGAGTCTCAGCTGATCCGCTACGCGGTTGGCGAGTGTTTGGATGGCGAGCTTCTTCGCTTCCTGCAATGGAGTCTTGTCTTCGAGGAAGGCCGCTGCCCCCACCGCCTTTGATCGTTCTTCCACTGTCTGAATAGGAGCCTGCCAGTCGGAGCGGGTGGCCCAGAGCCTTCCCGTAGCCATCACGAGTGCAGCGCTTTCTGTGCCAGGGACAAGGTAGGCTCCGAGGAGGGTCGGATACAACCAGGCTAAGTAGTTGTTGTACCGGTCGATGGCCGCGATGCCATCAATGATGAGCACGGCGTCCGCTCCAAACCGAGCCCCCGCTTGTCTGATTTCTTTGATGTCATCGCCGCGTAATCTGACATCCGTCAGTACGAATATATCCGCAAGGAGCTGTTCATCTCGTAGTGGTGCTAGCTCGCGAAGGAGCTGATCGCGATCTGCGCTCAGCCACTCGAACTTTCTGATGGATGGTGTGTTGGGAATCTCATGCTTGGCAAAAAAGATTCCCAGGCGAAACGGCGGGGAGGGGCGCGTGTTTGGATGCGAGACCGATGGGTTTTCTGAGGTTGAGAGAGAGTCGAGATGGAGCGCTTCGCGCATCGCAGTCTGATCGAACCCTCGACTGCCCGCACAGCCAGCCGACCCTGCCACGATCAGCGCAAGGGCAATTCCAAAGGAATACGGGGGTACCTTCCTGCAGAGCCGTCGCATCGCATTCCACCTGTTAGAATCCGCTTCCCCCTCCGCCACCAAAGCCTCCCCCCGACGATCCGCCTGAAGACCTGCCACTGCTGAAACCGGATCCTCCAGAGCTTCGTGGTGCAGAGGTCATGACCGCTCCGGTTGCGGTCGACATCTGCGAGATGTTGCCGACAAATCGGCCAGGGTGAAAATCTTTCAGATGTCTTCCTTGATACCAGGTGGGCGGTTGCGTGTAAATGCCCTCAAAGGCGCGGACCCAATTGTGCTCGACGCCCAATGCCATCGCGAAGGGCAGGAATTTCTCGAACATCTGGGGAGTCTTGATGACTCGATCAAAGCGATCGGACTCAACTCGGGTCAAGAACTCTTCGAAGCCAAGTATCTGCTCCAATACCCGCGTGCCACGAATCGTTCTCGCAGGCATCAACCATCCGAATCCCATGATGATCGCACTGGACAGTAGCCCCGCTGCGAGACCGGTCTGGAGTGCGAGACCATAGTGTTCCTGTAAGAATGCTGCCCCGTAGAGTGACGCGATTGCCGCAGCGATACCGATGGCCACATAGATGTACCTGACCCGATCTGGCCGACTTGCATAGTATCCTCTCTTCATGAGTTGGTCGAACAGCGATGATTTGATCCCATCAAGATAGGTATAGAAGCGATTCTTCAGATCGGAGAGGGTCACAACGGTCCTGGTGCCGTTCGAAAAGATTCCGTTCATGATGGTCTGTTCATGCGGCTTGAGCTCCGTCCACTGTCCGGCGGACTTCACTTGGTGCAGAGAGAATTCAGTGATTGACCATAAGCCGAGGAGCTGGGGCTCCTCCCGTTCCTCAATACGGACAAATCCACGAACGGCGAGGTCTACCACGGTTGCTGTGATATCGCGAAGATCCGGCGAGTTATCAATCAAGGTGCCGAGCTCGGCGGGTGTCAGCTGTCCCGGAGGTTCATACGCGACCGTGATGGGATGTCGATGTGGATCACGGCCTCGCAGATACCACAGGCGCCACATCAGACCAAAGACGCTGATCGGGAGGACCAACGGCCAGTTGGATCGGAGAAAGAAACCAGTCAATTTCAGTGAACTTGGCTCGATGACGAATCCCTTATCCCAGCCGACCACAGCCGTGAGCCCCTCACGAAAGCCGAGTGGTCGTGTCATCTGATAGCGAATTTCAGGGCCGGTAATACCTACGTCCGCTTGTTGTTCACGTGCTCCGTAGGCACCGCTGAACGCGAGAGCTTTGACACCCGTCGCTCCGGCGGGAAGGAGAATGCGCGCCCCTGCTGATTCTATCGGTACGTCCCATTCGTCACCCGTCACGTTCCAGTACAGTTCGTCGTGCTCTTCGAAATATTTCAGCCCATTAGTTACCCTGTAGCGCAAAGTCAGCGTCTTGGTGGTGTCCTGCGCATCCGGCAACCAGACCGTGAAGACTTGATAGTGCCGATCGCGTGAACTCTCGTACTTGAGTGGGGCCTGGTGCTCGTCCGTTGCGCTGAGGAGATCCAACCATAGAGTGTAATTGAATCCTTGCGGGGTTCGGTATTCGACTGGAATGTCACGTTTCAAGCCGTTCCACGAGCCTGTAAATCGAGGTCGGATCGTTTCGGTGACGATCAGGTCCCCATTCGTGAGGACCTGAATCTCGGCGTGGAACTGTTCGATGACCATCGTCCGGCCCTGTGCGGGAGGACTGAGGAGAAGGACGACATCAAGCACGAGCCACAGGGTGAAGAACAACGGGAAACAACCGGCTCTGAGGATGGATGGGGTGCGCTTTGTCACGGGGCAATCAGCGTGTCTGCTCGAAGCTGACTTTCGGCACGCCGCGCTCTGTGACATTGACGAGCTCAAAGAATTCGCGTGCTTTAAAGCTGAAGAGATTCGCGATTATGCCGGAGGGGAATTCCTGGATCTTGGTGTTCAGGTCTCGGACGACGGCGTTGTAGTAGCGGCGAGCATTCTGCAGGGCATCTTCGATGTGATTGAGGGAAGCCTGAAGCTGTGTGAAGCTTTCGACAGCACGCAGTTGCGGATAGGCTTCAGCGACGGCAAACAGAGATTTCAAGGATTGCGCCAATAGGCCTTCTGCTTCAGCCTTTGCGGAGGGAGTAGTCGCTGACATCGCGCGGTTGCGGGCCGAGATTACCGCTTCGAGGGTCTGTTTCTCATGGCCTGCATAGCCTTTGACCGTTTCGACCAGATTGGGAACGAGATCATGCCGCCGCTTGAGTTGTACATCGATGTCTGCCCAGGCACTTTCAGACTGGACCTTCAACCGCACCAGGCTGTTATAGATGCCGATGACGATCAGCACGCATACTGCCAAGACGATCAAGGGAATCCATGCCATGGGTGCTCCGTTGCAGGGGTATTCAGAAGTCGGGAACTTGTGGGAACTATATCGCTGGGTCGGGGTGCTGTAAAGAAAAGGGAGGATAGCCGACACCAGGCAGGAGTTATTCCACGATGGGAAGAATTCGATCAACGACTGCCTGTACGACCGCCTCTTCGTCCGTCACCGTTTTGGGACCCTTGAAGCTCAACACCGTTCCCCCGTGACTCGGTGCTTGAATCGTGACACTGACCTCGACCCGATCACCGTCTTCGACTTCCGGATCACGGACGACCGGTCTGCCACAGATCCCCAAGACGGCCATTGAGAGGGTTGCCTCGTCCTCTTCTAGGCGAAAGAGATAGGCGCCATAACAAGGATCCCCATTCGCGAGGGTATAAGGGGCCAGTGGTTGCACATCTCGTACTGTGCCTCGCACGGTCACGTGGCGAAGATGATAGATCTTGGGCGCTTCAAGGATCTGTTGGATGCTGGTGGGTTCCTCACCCCAAACCAGCGCCGAGGGCATGATTGAGAGAGAGAGCGCGAAGTAGTAGAGGCAGTGAGTTGCACGACGAATCATGAGTAGAAACAGCTTGGGATTGGGTGTCATTCTAGCATGTTCTTCGTATGAAACCCGCAGCGGCTTTCTCTTAGGCACCCGCCTCGTTATAATCCAGCCCCGTTGAGTCAAGGAGGAGCTTGGATATGGAACATGAACAACGACTGCGGGCCTTTATCGCCGAAACGCGGCCAAGGTTTGAGGATCTCTTGGGCCAGATGGTGGAAGTGTCATCGATCAGTATGGATTCGTCTCGTGCAGGTGAGATGCGGCGTATGGCTGAGCTCGCGAAGCAGTATCTCGGCGATTTGGGGGCCGATCCGCACATCGTCGAGACCGGGGGAGCTCCCATTGTTTCGGGCGGCTGGACCGTGGGGGCTGAGTATCCCACCGTCACGATTTACAATCACCTGGATGTGCAGCCTGCGCAAGAGCCTGAGTGGAAACAGGCTCCCTTCGCGTTTCGGAACGATCGCGGGATCTACCATGGCCGGGGGGCGACGGATGATAAGGGGCCGGCCCTGACGGCGCTGTTCGGTGCCAGATATGCGATCGAGCAAGGGGTGCCGATCAACATTCAGTTTTTATGGGAGCTCGAGGAAGAGATTGGTAGCCCGAATTTTCGGGTGGGTCTTAAAGATCGCACGGCGATCCCGAGACCGGACTCGGTGATCGTGTCGGATACAATCTGGATCGCCAAGGGGAGGCCTGCGGTCCCCTATGGTTTGCGTGGCCTGCTCGGAGCACGCCTGGTTTTGCGCACCGGAGAAAAAGATGCGCATTCCGGCGTGACAGGGGGGGCGGCTCGGAACCCGCTGGCCGAGTTAATTGAGGTCGCACACGCCTGCCTTGACGCGCGAACCGGGAGAGTGAAGATTCCCGGCTTCTATGATGATGTGGTTGAACCCACGAAGACCGAGATCAAGAGCTTCCTGAAATCAGGTTTCCGGGTCAAGGATTTCAAGGAAGCCTATGGCTTCCGATCACTACGGGTTCAGGATCCGGCCGATGTCCTGCGGCGGATTTGGGCTTCGCCGACGTTCGAAATTCATGGTCTCAGCGGGGGATATCATGGACAGGGTGTGAAGACCGTCGTGCCTGGGCATGCTGAACTTAAGATAAGCATGCGCCTGGTTCCCAACCAGGTCCCTGAACGTGTATTTGCCCTCTTCAAGAAACACGTCGCCAAGATCAATCCGACCATCAAGGTAGAGCGAGAGGGGATGCTCCATCCATTTCAGGGGAGCTTTGCCGGGCCGTATGTGGATTGTGTGAAGCGGGCTGTGAAGGCAGGATTCGGAAAAGAACCAGCCTTCGTACGAGAGGGAGGATCGATCGGGGCGGTTGTCACGATGCAGAATATGTGGAAGGTTCCAATCTTATTCATGGGACTGAGTTTGCCGGAACATGGCTATCATGCGCCCAATGAATATTTTGACTGGGGGCAAGCCTCCGGTGGAATGAAGGCATTTGCCTGTTACTTTGAAGAGTTAGCACGAATGGGAAAGGGGTAGGGGTAGAATGTAGCTCTAATTGTGTAGCTCGCTTATGGGACCTACAAGGGTCAGTTTTGAACAGAGTTTCACAAAAATTGGTTGACTGTGCTTTTTCCTCTGCAGTGATAGGATGAAATTTCCCAACGCTTAACGATTCCAACCCCATAAGTCATTGAAAGTGCGAGCGAGGCAAAGCCTGCCGCTTCAATGGTAGGGCATAGAAGTTGCTCAATGCTCAAATGGGTATATGGTTTTCCATGGGTTTCCCATGATGGGGGACAAGTATCGGGACGGTTGAATGTACGAGGATTGGTTAGGTATCCTGGCGGCCTATGGGTATCGAATCCGCTGAGGTAGTTGTTGTGATGGTCAGTACGGCAAATCAAGAGGAAGCAGCAAAAATTGCCGACCTGGTGGTACAGTCTCGCCTCGCGGCTTGTGCGTCAACCATTCCCACAGTTCGGTCAACCTACTGGTGGGAAGGAAAGATTGTGAACGATCAGGAAGTGCTTATTTTAATGAAAACAACATCCGATAAAGTCTTGCCCCTTCAAGAGACGATTCTGAAAGCGCACTCTTATAAGGTGCCTGAAATTATAGCGATTTCTGTCACTCATGGATTTCAGCCGTATCTTGATTGGGTTCGGAGTGAGGTATCCTAGCTCATGGAGTTGAGATGGCTTCAGGGGCACCCCGGTTTTTAGGGGGGTTGACCGAGAGGAAGAGAAGTCGGTAACGTGGCGGTCTCATCGGGTCAACCGACCGGGATCAATTGGCAGGGGGGCGATCATTATGGCTCAGACAACGAATCAAGACGGCGGGACCTATACGGTTGTCGTCTTTCGAGGGTCCACGGCAAAGCCACTACGATTCAGCTTTTCGAAAAAGCTTCTTCGGACGCTGCTGACCTGTGTCGGCCTTCTCGTTGTTGCCGATCTGCTCGTCGTTTCCCACTATGTTGTGAGGACAGGAGAGGTCTGGGAGCTGTCTGCATTTCGCAGTGAGGCAATGAGTGCGCGTGAGCAGACTGCGGCGTTTACGGCAGCCATTGATGATCTCAAGAAGCGAATTGGGGCCATGAACGAGGTTAATCAGCGCCTTCGGGTTATGCTCGGGATCGAGGTTCCAAAATCAGGTGATATGGTGAATGGCCGAGGCGGCGAGGACGTTCCCCTTATTGAAGGCGGGGCCATGCCAGGCCCCACTGGAAATGTGGGTACGGGTCCAGCAAGTTCGGGAAGTTCCAAGGATAGCGGAGAGAGACCCACCCAGGATTCTGCTTCGAACGGGGATCCATCCAAAGATCATCGTGAAGCGGTTGCTGCCGTGAAGGATGGTCTGGAATGGCTCTCGAAAGCCACGACAGCCCAAGAACGCATCTTGTCTGAATTATCAGACGCTGCGGAACAACGCTCCTCTCGATGGGCTTCGACACCTTCTATTTGGCCGGTCAAGGGTTGGGTGACATCAGGGTTCGGCCCACGGGTTTCTCCCTTCACTGAGAAGCCAGCCTGGCATGATGGGTTGGACATCGGGGCGGCCCCCAATACACCGGTTCGTGCGCCGGCACAAGGCCGGGTGACCACAACAGGCTATGATCCCAAGCTCGGGAATATGGTGCGTCTGGACCATGGGTTCGGAGTTGAAACGCTCTATGGGCATTTGGCCAAGGCCTTGGTCAAAGAAGGTCAGAGAGTCGATCGCGGTGATGTCATCGCGCTGGTCGGAAGTTCAGGCCTGTCGACCGGTCCTCACCTGCACTATATGGTGAAATTGAATGGCCAGGCGCTCGATCCGGCCAAGTACATCTTGGAGTAGTTGCAACTTCAAACCCAGAGAGTCTCCACCGTCTTCCTTGTGAGTTGCCTCCCGTTCATGCTTTTGAGCCAGGTCATCAGTAACCTACTCTTCACCCTAAAGCCTAACAACCAGTGGTATACTCCGCTCCTGTGTAATTGAGTTCAAGCCAGAGTGAGTACCTCTTGACGGATCTAGAAATCGCGCAAGGTGTAACCCCTCGCCCTATTCTTGAAGTCGGAGCCCAACTTGGAATCCGTGCCGAAGAGCTGACCTGTTATGGACGGGATAAGGCAAAGGTTTCACTGGAGACTTTGGCCCGTCTCAACACTGCACCCAAAGGGCACTACGTCCTTGTCACGGCGATTAATCCTACGCCCTTGGGAGAGGGAAAAACGACGACGTCGATTGGTCTGGCTATGGGGCTAGCCCGGCTCGGGCATCGTGCTGCTCTTACACTGCGGCAGCCCTCGCTCGGTCCGGTGTTTGGAGTGAAGGGTGGTGGCACCGGTGGCGGGCATGCCCAAGTCATTCCGATGGAGGAGATCAACCTTCACTTGACCGGAGACGCTCATGCGGTGGCCTCCAGTCATAATCTGCTCTCTGCCTTTGTGGACAATCACCTATTTCATGGGAATCGGCTCTCGATTGATCCACAGAAGATCACCTGGCCGCGAACGCTGAATGTCAATGATCGGGCCCTTCGGGAAATTGTTCTCGGCGAAGGGACGGGCGGACGGCACGGCCAGTTTGTCATTACCGAAGCATCAGAGATCATGGCGGTCTTGGCCTTGGCCAAGGACCAACGAGATCTGCGGGAACGTCTCAGTCGCATCGTCGTTGGACTGACGGCGTCAGGAAAACCGGTCAGAGCCGAAGAGCTCGGGTGTGTGGGAGCGATGGAGGTCCTTCTGAAAGACGCGCTGAAGCCGAATTTAGTTCAAACCTTAGAAGGAACTCCGGCGTTTGTGCATACAGGCCCATTTGGGAATATTGCCCACGGCAATTGCTCCGTCATCTCGGACGCGATTGCGTTGAGATGTGCCGATTTCGTTGTGACGGAGGCGGGATTCGGGAGCGATCTTGGAGCGGAGAAGTTTTTCAACATCAAGTGTCGGGTCTCGGGATATACACCGACGGTGGCGGTAGTCGTGGCGACGCTACGGGCGTTGAAACTTCATGGCGGGGGAGGTGTAGCAAAAGCCGGTGTGCCGTTGCCCACAAGCCTGACAGGGCCGAACCAGGAAGCCTTATCAAAGGGCATCGCGAATCTGGAACAACATGTAGCTAATGTACGGGCACATGGAGTACCAGTGGTTGTGGCGGTGAATGCCTTCAAGGATGATCCCCAGGACGAACTCGATTGGGTATGTGAACAGTCGATGAACATGGGAGCGGTAGATGCCGCTGTCTCAACGCATTGGGCGGACGGAGGTAAGGGCGCAGAGCAACTAGCGTCCGCTGTGGCAAAAGCTGTCCAACAGCCAGGGCAGTTCACGCATCTCTATGACGTGTCCTGGCCGATCAAGAAAAAGATTCAAACGATCGCCATGAAAATGTACGGTGCAGCGGGGGTGCAATTCGAGCCTGAGGTTGAACGCCAGATAGATACGGCTGAGGCTCTTGGGTATGGCAACGTGCCGGTCTGTATGGCTAAGACTCCGCTCTCGCTCTCACACGACTCAGCACTCAAGGGGAGACCAACGGGGTTTATCGTTCCAATCAAAGAACTCAGAATCCTGGCTGGGGCTGGATTTGTAACCGCCGTTTGTTCAGGGATTCAGTTGATGCCGGGGTTGCCGAAGAAGCCAGCTGGTGAGCGGATCAGCCTTGATGCGACCAGTGGAAAAATTGTAGGGCTTTCATAAGCAGCAGCTCAACGTTACGAAGCGTACGCCTCGCTACTTGGTTCGCTCCGGCCTTGCCGGGTGGGCTGAATTCTTGAGGATCTGCAGGCATCCACGCCTGTTACAAGTCAGCGTTGTTTCAAGTAGCGGAAGAATTCTGAGTCCGGGCTCATCACCAGGGTTGAGCCGTCCTTAAACGCGGTCTTATAGGCCTCCATCGAACGCGTAAACTCGAAAAACTTTTGATCCTGTCGGTAGGCGTCGG
>WBZQ01000402.1_pt1 | contig 34960 bp, 27 predicted proteins | sample 5204251 | NCBI WGS metagenome assembly WBZQ01 (sample SAMN12412402, study PRJNA552823) | activated sludge metagenome | isolation source: activated sludge from nitrification reactor of wastewater treatment plant... | place: USA: Virginia | collected 2017-09 | reverse complement strand
CGGCGTCGTGGCGGTGCTCGGCGCGGCGATGCTGACCCTGTCCGGCTGCGTCAGCTTCAGCGATCAGGACCAGACCCGGGAGGCCGGGAAGTTCAGCAACAATCCCGTTCCCGACATCATCGCTCCCAAAACTCCCGACACACCGGCCGAACCCAGCGAGGACCAGCAGGGCCCGCCACCCACCGGGCCGTGCGTCGACCCCGACAACGCGGTGATCGCCACGTGCCTCGCCTCCACCGGTGGCGTGCATCCCGCCGACTCCGAGGGCAAGACCACTTACGTCGCCGAACGCACCACCGGCAAGATCATCGTATCCAAAAGGTATGGGCCGCAACGTGTTCTGGCCACCATCCCGGTCGACGCCAGCGGCGACGGCGGGCTGATCGACTTCGCCTTCTCTCCCACCTACGGCCAGGACGGACTGATCTTCGCGCTGATCACCACCGGCAGCGACAACCGCGTCGTGCGGGTGGCCGCCGGCGACGTCCCCAAACCGATCCTCACCGGAATCCCCAAGGGCGCAGGCGGAAACATGGGATCGATGTACTTCCAGTCGGCCACCGAACTGATCGTCGCCACCGGTGACGCGGGCAGCCGGGCGGCCGCCTCGGACCCGTCGTCGCTCGCGGGCAAGATCCTGAAGGTATCCCCGTTCCGTGACGCCGGCCGCCCCCAAGTCGTCGCGAGCGGATTCGGCGGCAACGTCGCGCTGTGCCCCGACTCCGAAAGCAAGACCCTCTATGTCGCCGACCACGGCGAGGCCGGCGACCGGTTGTTCTCCGTCGACAAGAACGGCCCCAAGAAGCTGTGGCAGTGGGACGACAACCCGCAGATCGGCGGCTGCGCGGCCTCCGGTGGCGTCATCTATGTCGCGATGACCCGCGCGCGGCGCATCGACTCCATCGCCGCCCCCACCGCGCAGAAACCGACCGTCACCAACCCGGCACCCGCCGACGTCGCCAAACGATTCGGCCACGTGGCCCGCCTGGCCCCCATCCCCGGCGGCGTCCAGCTCGCCACCGTCAACAAGTCCGTCCCCCGGGCGGACGTGAAGACCTACGACGACCGCGTCGCCATCTTCAACCCGCCGCAGCCCACCGAAGACCGTATGTAACCCGGTAAGGCCGGATTCAGCGATCCTCGGGCCTCATTGGGTCCGACCGACTTGGGTGGCCAGGATGTTGCGCCCGGCGCCTCAGAGGACCAGACGGTATCCCATTCCCGCTTCGGTGAGCAGGTGCCGCGGGTGGGTGGGATCGGCTTCGAGCTTGCGACGCAGGCCGGCCAGATACACGCGCAGGTAGTTGGTTTGCGTCCTGTAGGACGGTCCCCACACGTGGGTGAGGATGTCACTCTGGCTCACCAGGTTGCCCTGATGTCGGGCCAGCAATTCCAGGATCCCCCATTCGGTCGGGGTCAGGTGTACGTCGGTTCCGGCGCGGGTCACCTTCTTCGCACGCAGGTCGACGGTGAACTCGCTGGTTTCGATCACCGGGTCACCGCCGTCAGCGACGGTACTTCCGCGGCGCACCGCGGCGCGCAGCCGGGCCAGGAACTCCTCCATCCCAAAGGGTTTGGTTACGTAGTCATCGGCGCCCGCGTCCAGGGCCTGGACCTTGTCGGAGGCGTCGGTGCGCGCTGAAAGCACGATCACCGGGACGTTGGTCCAGCCACGCAGACCCGCGAGGACGGTGAAGCCGTCGATGTCGGGTAGCCCGAGGTCGAGCACGATCACATGCGGATTGGTCCGGGCGGCGGCCGCAAGTGCATCCGAACCCGCGGCAACAGTGGTGACGTCGAAGCCGCGGGCATTGAGGTTGATGCGCAGGGTGCGCAGCATCTGGGGTTCATCGTCGACGACCAGGACCCGGACCTTGTCGCTCATGATGACGCGTTGGGTTCGGGGGACGTCGGGAGGTCGATGACCATCGTCAAACCCCCACCTCGGGTGTCGCGGGGCGTTATCGTACCGTGCATAGCGTTGACAAATCCTTGCGCGACCGAGAGTCCCAACCCGACACCGATACCCGCATTCTGATCACCGAGTCGCTGGAACGCGGCAAAGATCCTGTCTCGCTCCTCCGCAGGTATTCCGATGCCGTGATCGGTCACGCAGATCAACGCTCGCGGCGGATCGGCTGCGGTGAGGTGAGCGGTGATCCGGATCGGCGAGGATGTGCGGCTGTGCCGCAGTGCGTTGTCGATCACATTCGCGAGCGCCCGTTCGAGCAGGCCGGGATCTGCGTAGACGAGCAGTTGGTCCACATCGATCTCGAGCCGGCTCACCACGGCCGAGTCGAACCGGGAAATGCCGACGGTAGCCCGGTCAATGATTTCGGTCAGGTACACGACCTGCAGGTCCGGGCGCACGGCGCCGGCGGCGAGCCGCGACGAGTCGAGGAGGTTGCCGACGAGGGCGGTGAGGTGATCGGTGGATTCCTCGATGGTGGCCAGCAGTTCTGCTGTGTCCCCGGGCGAGAATGTCACGTCGGTTCCGCGAAGGCTCGACACCGAGGCCTTGACCGCCGCCAGCGGGGTGCGCAGATCATGGCTCACCGCCGTCAACAACGCTCTTCGGAGGTGATCTGTCTCGGCGAGAACCCTCGCCTCCGCAGCTTCGGCAGCGAGTTGCCGACGCTGAACCACACCGGCGGCCTGGGTTGCGACCGCTGCCAGCGGACGACGGTCCCGGCCTTCGAGGGTCTTGCCGCGTAATAACATCTCGAACTCGCCTCCGGGTACCGGGCACACCGTATCGGCCTCATCGGCCGTGCGGGGTGGCCGGGCCCCGACCGATCCCTCTATGGTGTTCGGCTTGCGATGACCGACCCGCACGAACGACACCGCCTCCTGCTCGTAGGTTTCGCAGACCTGTGCCAGCAGACCGTCGAGGCCTTCGCCGCTCAGTACGGCGCCGGCGAAGGTCGCCATCAGTTCGGCGTCGCGTGCGGCGCGTTGGGCCTGCACCCGCCGGACTGCGGCCGAATCAACCAGCGCAGCAACGGCTATCGCGACCACCAGCAATACGATGATGGTGATGAGATTGTCTACCTCCTTGATCGTGAACGAGTGGCGTGGCGAGGTGAAGAAGTAGTTGAGGAGCAGCCCGGACACAATCGCGGACAACGCCGCCGGACCGATACCGCCCAGCATCGACACCGCGAGCACGACGACGAAGAACAGGGCCGATTCACTCGCGATCCCGAGCCGACTGTCGAGCAGACCGACGAATACTGCCGCTACCGCCGGGACCCCAACCGCACACATCCAGCTCCGCCGACGGTAAAATCGGTTGTGCCTGATGTCAAGCCGACGGGTCTTCTTGGTCTCCTCGTGGGTGACCATGTGCACATCGATCTTGCCCGATTCCCGGACCACGGTGTTGCCCACACCTTCGTCGAACAGCCGCTGCCACCGTGAGCGGCGCGAGGTACCGAGCACGAGTTGAGTGGCGTTCACTCCACGTGCGAACTCAAGCAGCGCGGTGGGCACGTCGTCGCCGGCAATGGTGTGGACCCGCGTACCGAGCCCTTGTGCCAGTTCTGTGATCGCGCTGAGATCCACCGTCGTCGGATCGGCCAGGCCATCGCCACGCACAATGTGCACCACGCTCAGTTCCGCGCTCGACCGAGAGGCGATCCGGCTGGCGCGCCGGAGCAATGTCGCCGACTCCGGTCCCCCGGTGATGGCAACGAGCACCCGTTCGCGTGCCTCCCACGTAGCGGTGATTGCATGTGCTGATCGATAGTCGGCGAGGTTGTCGTCGACCTGGTCGGCCAACCAGAGCAGGGCGAGCTCGCGCAATGCTGTGAGGTTGCCTTGCCGGAAGTAGTTGGCCAGTGCGCCGCCGATCCGGTCGCCGGGGTACACCTTGCCGGCCGAGAGTCGTTGTCGCAGAGCCTCCGGGGCGATGTCGACCAGTTGGATCTGGTCGGCGTCGCGGACGACGTCGTCGGGAACCGTCTCGCGTTGGACGATTCCCGTGATCTGTTGAACAACGTCGTTCAAGCTCTCCAGATGCTGGATGTTGATCGTGGAGAGTACGTCGATTCCGGCGTCGCGCAGCGCCTCGATATCCTGCCAGCGTTTGGCGTTGCGGGATCCGGGCGCGTTGGTGTGGGCCAGCTCGTCCACCAACGCCACCCGCGGTGCACGTGCCAAAACGGCATCGAGGTCCATCTCCTCAAGAATCGTGCCGCCGTGATCGACAGGCCGTCGGGGAACGATTTCGAGGTCGGCAGTCATCGCAGCGGTGTGGACGCGTCCATGTGATTCGACCACCGCGACGACAACATCGACGCCCTCGGCGATCAATGCGTGGGCCTGGGCCAGCATCTCGTACGTCTTGCCCACGCCGGGGGCACACCCGAGGTAGACCTCGAGCGTGCCCCGGTTCTGCGTGGCTTTCACCATGGTGTCGACGTTAATCGCAGTTCGGCGCGGTCAGGCCCAGGCCCACGTTGACCTGGAGAACATTCACTCCCGGTTGACCGAGGAACCCGAGCTGACGCCCGTCCGTGTGGGCCTTGATCAACGCACGGACGCGCTCCTGGCTGATCTGGTTCTCCCGGGCGATCCGTGGCACCTGCAGTTCCGCGTAGGCCTGACTGATATCCGGATCCAGTCCCGACCCCGACCCGGTCACGGCGTCCGGCGGGACCTGGGCCGGAGTGACACCTTCCCGGGTTGCGATGATCAGCCGGCGGGCGTCGATCCAGCCGGCCAGTTTGTCGCTGCCGGGTCCCTGGTTGCTCGCCGCGGACGCGGACGGGTCCCCGGGTGCCATCGGATCGTCTACCGACCCCAGTACCCGGGCGTGCAGGTACTTGTCGGGCTGGCCGGCCTGAACCCGGGGGTCGACACCGATCAGGCTCGAGCCCACCGCGCATCCGCCGGCGTCGGTTACCTGCGATCCTTCGGCGGATGTCGAGCCTACCCGCGACACGGCCCACACAAGAGCCGGATACCCTGCACCCAGGATGAGGGTCATGGCCAACAGGATCGATAGGCCGACGACGCACTGCCTGAGCCACGAACTGACGGTATTCATAATGCTCTACCCCATTCCCGGGAGAAAACGAACGACGAGGTCGATCAGCCAGATCCCGATGAACGGGGTGATCACACCGCCCACTCCGTAGATGAGCAGGTTGCGGCCCAACAACGTCGATGCCGCACCGGGCTGGTACCGCACACCCCGCAATGCCAACGGAATGAGCGCGACGATGACCAGCGCGTTGAAGATGACTGCAGATACGATCGCCGACTGCGGCGAGGACAAACCCAGAACGTTGAGATTGTCGAGTTGCGGGTAGACCCCGGCGAACAGCGCGGGCAACACCGCGAAGTACTTCGCCAGGTCGTTGGCCAGTGAGAAGGTCGTCAGCGCACCACGGGTGATCAGCAATTGCTTGCCGATCGCGACCACGTCGATCAGCTTGGTCGGATCGGAATCCAGGTCGACCATGTTGCCTGCCTCTTTCGCCGCCGACGTGCCGGTGTTCATCGTCAGCCCGACGTCGGCTTGAGCCAGCGCAGGTGCGTCGTTGGTCCCGTCGCCGGTCATCGCGACAAGTCGGCCACCGGACTGCTCTTTGCGGATCAACGCGAGCTTGTCCTCCGGGGTGGCTTCGGCCACGAAATCGTCGACGCCGGCCTCCTCGGCAATCGCCCGGGCGGTGCGCGGGTTGTCGCCGGTCACCATTACGGTCTTGATGCCCATCGCCCGGAGCTGGGCGAAGCGTGCGGCCATACCCGGTTTGACGACATCCGAGAGTGCGATGGTTCCGAGGATCTGTGGTGGTTCCGCGTCGATGCGGACACCGACGACCAGGGGCGTACCGCCGGCGGCGGATATGCGGTCTACCTCATCGGACACCTCAACCCCGGGCCGTCCGCCGGCCTCGTCGGCCCACCGCAGCATGGCGTCGGCGGCACCCTTGCGGATGCACCGCACGCCGGCCGCGGTGGTGATATCCATGCCCGACATGCGGTTCTGCGCGGTGAACGGCACAATCTCGCGCTGCCCCTGCCCTGCGGCCTCGAGTGCGTGCGGGTCCTGCCCGTACTCGTCGCGGCACAGGTCGATGATGCTGCGGCCTTCCGGTGTGTCGTCGGCGAGACTCGACTGGCACGCCTCTCGAGCCAGTTCGCCGATCGTGACTCCCGTTGCCGGAATCAGGTTGGTCGCGCGGCGATTGCCGAAGGTGATCGTGCCGGTCTTGTCCATCAGAAGGGTGTCGATGTCGCCGGCGGCTTCCACCGCACGTCCCGACATCGCCAGTACATTGCGCTGGACCAGTCGGTCCATGCCCGCGATACCGATCGACGACAGAAGTGCGCCGATTGTCGTCGGGATCAAACACACCAGCAGCGCAATGAGTTTCACCGGCTCCGGCGCTTGGCCGGCGTACTGTTGCATCGGTCCGATCGCCACCACGGCGAGCAGGAAGATGACGGTCAGACTTGCCAGCAGGATGTTCAGGGCAATCTCGTTGGGGGTCTTCTTCCGCGATGACCCTTCCACCAGGGCGATCATCCGGTCAACGAACGATTCACCGGGTGATGTGGTGATCCGGACGATGATCCTGTCCGACAACACGACTGTGCCACCGGTCACCGCACTGCGATCACCGCCGGATTCCCGGACGACGGGCGCAGATTCGCCGGTGATGGCCGACTCGTCCACGGTGGCGATTCCCTCGACCACATCGCCGTCGCCGGCGATGACCTCGCCTGCTTCGACAACGATCTTGTCGCCCACGGCCAGGTCGCCGCCCGAGGTCTCGGTGATCGATCCGTCGGCGTCAAGTCGGCGTGCCATGGTGTCTTGCCTGACCGTGCGCAAGCTCGCCGCCTGCGCCCGACCGCGACCCTCTGCGACAGCTTCGGCCAGGTTCGCGAACAACACCGTAAACCACAACCAAAACACCACGGCGAAGGAGAACCAGGACGGTTCGCGGACGGCGAGGACAGTGGTGATGATCGCGCCGAGATAGACGACGAGCATCACCGGATTGCGCGCCTGACCACGGGGATCGAGCTTGCGGAGTGCCTCCGGTAGGGAGGTTATGAGCTGGCGTGGCGCGAAAGCGCCACTGCGGACAATATCGGCGGAGTCGTCGGTCAGGCGATCTTCGCGTGCAACCCCTGTGGTCATGACAGTGCCTCTGCTATCGGTCCCAGCGCCATCGCCGGAAAGAAGGTGAGTCCGGCGACCAGCAGCACGGTGCCCGTCAGCAGGCCGCCGTAAAGAAGACCGTGTGTCGGGAGAGTCGCTGTGGTTGTCGTTCGGGTCTTTTGCGTCGCCAGCAAACCGGCGATCGCGAGGATAAAGATGATTGGCAGGAGCCGTCCGAGCAGCATCGCCACGCCCAGTGATGTCTGGAACCAATCACTGGTGACGGTCAGGCCGCCGAAAGCACTGCCGTTGTTATTGGCAGCGGATGCGAAGGCGTACAGCACCTCGGAGAATCCGTGGATGGATCCGGGCGTGCCCGGATCACCGCCGTTGCCCTGAAAGTCCTTGGTAGAGGGCAGAATCACGGTTATCGCCGTGCCGACCAGCACCAGTACCGGCATCACCAGGATCGACAGGGCGGCCATCGTGATCACGTGCCGGCCGATCTGCTTTCCGAGAAACTCAGGCGTACGACCCACGAGCAGGCCACCGACGAAGACCGCGATGATCGCCAGTACCAGCATCCCGTACAGGCCGGTTCCGGCACCGCCGGGCGCCACCTCGCCGAGCAACATGTTCCAGATCATCGCCCCACCGGCGCCGGCGGAGAAACTGTCGTGTGCCGAGTTGACCGCGCCTGTCGAGGTTCCGGTCGTCGACACTGCCCACAGCACCGATCCCGCGACACCGAATCGTTGTTCTTTGCCCTCCATCATCGTGCCCGCGGCCTGCGCTGCGACACCATTGGTGTGCGATTCGAACACCCACATCACCGCCAGCATCCCAGCCCAGATGGTCGCCATGACGCCGAGAATCGTCAGCCCCTGACGACGGTCGGCCACCAGCGTGCCGTAGGTGCGGGTCAAACACACCGGAATGATCAGTAGGGCAACGATTTCCACAACATTGCTGAGCGGCGTCGGGTTGGAGAACGGGTGAGCCGAGTTGGCCGACAACGTTCCGCCGCCATTGGTGCCCAGTTCCTTGATTGCTTCCTGAGAGGCGAACGGTCCGACCACACTCGAGCCATTCCTCCCGTCGATACCGATGAAGTCGAAGCCGCTCTTGAACGATTGGACAGCACCCTGGGTGAGCAACACGATCGCAACGATGATGCTCAGAGGCAACAGGATACGCAGGGTCGCCCGGATCAGGTCGACCCAGAAGTTGCCGAGTCGCCCATCGCCCTTCGTCGCCACGATCCCCCGCACCAGGGCGACCGCTACGGCGATGCCGACCGCTGCGGACAGGAAGTTCTGCACCGCCAGGCCAAGCATCTGGGTCAGGTTACTCATCACCAGCTCGGGCGAGTACGACTGCCAATTGGTGTTGGTGACAAAGGAAACGGCGGTATTGAACGCCATCGCCGGGCTGACCGCGGCGCGTCCGTCACTCCACGGCAACACTCCTTGACACCGTTGCAGCAGATACAGGAACAGAACGCTGACGAAGGAGAAGGCGATGACGGCCATCGCATAGCCGGTCCACGTCTGTTCGCGGCGAGGGTCGACGCGCGCAAGCCGGTAGAGAAGTCGCTCGGGCAACAGGTCACGGCCACCGGAGAACACCCGCGCCATGTAGTCACCCAGCGGGACGTACGCCGCGGTCAGAACGACGACCACCACGCAGACCTGCAGGGCGGCAGCAAGAGAACTATTCACGTGCCCTAGAACCTTTCGGGAAAGATCAGGGCTGCGAGTAGATACACCGCCACGGCGACTGCGATGACCACCAACACCACGTTGGTGGTGCCGGCCGCGGTCACCGGCGGACCCCCGCGCCGACTCCCCGCAAGACAAGCAGGCAGATCACAAACCCGCCCAGAATTGCCAGCACGAACCACAAATCCGTCACGCCCACTCCTGAAGACACCCCGGGACTACTCCATCGAGCCCGGGCCGATCTTCACAGCATGCGGACCATTTGCGGGTTCAGGCACCGCTCTTAACGACACTCATACGTCTGGTCAACGGATTTATACGCAATCTTCACACCGGGTCGGCCGGCGGTGCCGGCTACCCGGCATTCACTGCGGCCAGGACCAACTCCTGGACGCGGGCGGCGTCGGCCTGGCCGCGGGTGGCCTTCATGACGTCGCCGACGATCTTGCCGGCGGCCTTCACCTTGCCGCCCTTGATCTTCTCGACGATGTCGGGGTTGGCGGCCAGGGCGTCGTCGACGGCCTTCTGCAGCGCCGAATCGTCGCGCACCACCTCAAGGCCGCGGTCGGCGACGATCTGCTCCGGTTCACCCTCGCCGTCGAGAACGGCGACCGCGACCTGCTGACCGAGTTTGGTGGTGAGTTTGCCCTCGTCGACGAGGCCGATGATGGTGGCGACCTGGGCGGGGGTGATCGGCAGGTCGGCGAGCTCGGTGCCGCGGGCGTTGGCCTGCTGCGCCAGGAACGACACCCACCAGCTGCGGGCGGCGTCGGCCTTGGCGCCGGCGTCGGTGGTGGCGATGATCAGATCGACCGCACCCACGTTCACCAGGTCGCGCATCACCTCGTCGGAGACACCCCACTCCTCCTGGATGCGGGCGCGCCGCACCCACGGGAGCTCGGGCAGGGTGCCGCGCAGTTCCTCCACCCATTCGGCGGCCGGCTGCACCGGCGGCAGATCGGGTTCGGGGAAGTACCGGTAGTCCTCGGCGGTCTCCTTGCGACGGCCGGCGGAGGTGGTGCCGTCGGTTTCGTGGAAGTGCCGGGTCTCCTGCACGATCTCACCGCCGTCGGTGAGGATGGCGCCCTGCCTGCTCATCTCGTACCGGACGGCGACTTCGACGCTCTTGAGGGAGTTGACGTTCTTGGTCTCGGTGCGGGTGCCGAACTCGGCGGCATCCTTGGCCATCAGCGACAGGTTCACATCGCAACGCATGGAGCCCTGGTCCATGCGGACATCGGAGACACCGAGCGCCTTGAGCAGGTCACGCAGCGCGGTCACGTACGCGCGCGCCACCTCGGGCGCGCGCTCGCCGGCGCCGACGATCGGCTTGGTCACGATCTCCACCAGCGGCACACCGGCCCGGTTGTAGTCGAGCAGTGAGTGGCTCGCGCCGTGGATGCGGCCGGTGGCACCGCCGATGTGCAGCGACTTACCGGTGTCCTCCTCCATGTGTGCGCGTTCGATGTCCACCCGCCACGGGGTGCCGTCGGGCAGCACCACGTCGAGATGACCGTCGTAGGCGATCGGGTCGTCGTACTGGGAGATCTGGTAGTTCTTCGGCTGATCGGGATAGAAGTAGTTCTTGCGCGCGAACAGGCTCGACGGCCGGATCGAGCAGTTCAGCGCCAGGCCGATGCGGATGGCCGACTCGATGGCCTTGCCGTTGGCGACGGGCAGCGAACCCGGGAAACCGAGACACACCGGGCACACCTGGGTGTTGGGTTCGGCACCGAACGCCGTGGGGCAGCCGCAGAACATCTTGGTCTCGGTGCCGAGTTCGACGTGGACCTCCAGGCCCATCACCGGATCGAAATCCGCGATGACCTGGTCGTAGTCGAGAAGTTCAGTCGTAGCCGAAGTCATGACCGACAGTTTATGCGGAGCTGTCCCGGCGCACCGGTGCGGGCCGAAGTCCGGGACAAGATCAGGGCGTACCCCGATGCCGGGTGCCGTTGCCATCCATAGCGTGGATGAGGACGAAAGGACGCAGCGATGAGCGCACCCGAACTGAACAAGTCCACCCCCGGCCCTGCCGGCGACACGCTGCCGGAGCACACCTCTGCGCCGGCCGGCGATGCCGTGGACACCGGACCGACGGCCGGCCCCGGGCCGACCCCCGCACAGCAGCTCGGCGCACAGGCGACCGCCACACAGCAGCCCGGCGAGCCGACGCGGATCCCCGACCCGGCGGAGGTATTCCCCGAATTAGGCCGGCCGACCACCTTCGCCGGGTATATCCCCCCGAACCTGGGCGCCGGCAGCGCGAGCTACACCCCGGAATCGTTCGGACAGGGCCCGGAGCAGCCCTACCCCGCCGTAGCCGGCGCACCCCAGCAGTATCCACCCCGGCCGTACGGATCGCCGTCACCCGAATCCCGGCGTCTCCTGCGTTCACGGCAGGACCGGTGGATCGGCGGTGTGTGCGGCGGTCTCGGCGAATACTTCGGCTGGGACCCGAACCTGGTCCGCCTCGCGTTCGCGCTGTCGATCCTGCTGCCCGGCCCGCAGTTCCTGGTCTATCTGGTCCTGTGGGTGGTGATCCCCCGCGCCTCGGCGTGAGAGCGGGAGTCAGCCGAAAATGACGCGGGCTTCCTGATACTGGTCCTGCGGAACCTGTTTGAGCTTGCCGAGCGCCTCGTCGAAGGTGATGCGGGCGATCTCGGTGCCGTGCAGCGCCACCAGGTGCCCCCACGCGCTGTCGGCGACGAGATCGGCGACGGCCATGCCCATGCGGGTGGCGAGCACCCGGTCCCAGGCGCTCGGCACACCGCCGCGCTGAATGTGCCCGAGAACCGTTGCGCGCGTTTCGATTCCGGTGCGATCCTCGATCAGCGGAGCCAGCACCTCACCGATGCCGCCCAGGCGGGGCCGATTGAATCCGTCCAGCCCCTTCACCGCATGCGCCTCCTTCATGTCGGGGAGGGTGAATCCTTCGGCGACCACCACCATCGGGGCACGGCCACGGTTCTTGACGCTGGTGACCCACGCGCAGATCTGATTCAGGCTCTCGGGCTGCTCAGGGATCAGGATCGCGTGGGCGCCGCCGGCGATCCCCGAATGCAGGGCGATCCAGCCGGCGTGGCGGCCCATCACCTCCAGCACCATGCAACGCCGGTGCGAGTTGCCGGTGGTGCGCAGCCGGTCGATGGCCTCGGTGGCGATCTCGACGGCCGTGTTGAACCCGAACGTGTAGTCGGTGGCGTCGATGTCGTTGTCGATCGTCTTGGGGACGCCGACGATGTTGATGCCGTCGTTGAACAACCGGTTGGCCGCGGTGGCGGTGCCGTCGCCACCGATCGCGATCACCCCGGCGAGGTCCAGGTCGGCGAGCACGTTCTTGATGTTCTCCGGCCCGCCGTCGGGTTCGGTGTACGGGCCGAAGCGGCTGGTGCCCAGGATGGTGCCGCCCTGGTTGGACAGGCCGCGCACCGTGGAGCGGTCCAGTTCCATGACATCGCCGTAGACCAGGCCACGCCAGCCGTCGCGGAAGCCGACGAAGGTGTGGCCGTAGACGGTTTCACCCTTGAGGACGGCACCCCGGATCACCGCGTTGAGGCCGGGGCAGTCGCCGCCGGAGGTGAGAATGCCGAACCGCTTGCCCATCGCCTGCCCGCCCTTCTTCTGGGGATATCCCCGTCGGTGTCCTCAAGTCGGCGTCAGTGGTGCCCACAACGACCACCAATCTAGGACACTTGACGCGCTCCCGCCGGGTTCGCCGAGATCGCGTCCGGGCGCCCTACTTGAGGCCGTTCTCGTAGGCGAACACGACCGCCTGCGCCCGGTCCCGCAGCGACAGTTTGGTCAGCATGCTGCTCACATGGGTTTTCACGGTCTGCTCGGACACGAACAGCGCGGCGGCGATCTCGGCATTGGACTTGCCGTCGGAGACCAGCTCCAGCACCTCACGTTCGCGGGGTGTGAGGGCACTCACCGCCGACGACCGCGGCGATCGCGACCGGCGCGCGGTGACCTCCTCGATGAGCCGCCGGGTGATCGACGGCGCCAGCAGCGCCTCCCCCGCCGCCACCACCCGCACCGCCCGTACCAGTTCGTCGGCGGGTGCGTCCTTGAGCATGAACCCGGACGCGCCGATGCGCAGCGCCTCGTACACGTAGTCGTCGATGTCGAAGGTGGTCAGCATCAGGACCTTGGTGCCGGCACCACTGCCGATGACCTGTTGCGCCGCCCACAGGCCGTCGCGGCGCGGCATCCGCACGTCCATGAGCACGACATCGGGACGCAGCCGCACACACACCTCCACCGCCTCGACCCCGTCGGAGGCGTCGCCGAGCACCGAGATGTCGGGCTGGGCGGCGAGCAGCGCCGAGAATCCCTGCCGGACCATCGCCTGGTCGTCGACGACGACGACGGTGACCGGACCCGGACGTGGCGACGGTGACGCCGGTCGTGGTGAGGCTGGCACGCTCTCGAGCGTAATCGGTCGCTACCCGTCGATCGTGCCGGTTCCGGCGCTCAGCGTTGCCCGCGGTCCGTCGGGGATGTGGGCCCGGACCTCGAAACCGCCGTCGACGCGCGGCCCGGTGCTCACACTGCCACCGACGATGCCGGCCCGCTCGGCCATCCCGGCCAGCCCGGTCCCCTGCCCGTCCAGTTGCAGTGGTGCGCCGCGTGCGGGCCCGTTGGTGATCACCACGTCGGTCGCGTCACCACGGGCCGGACTCAGCCGCACGCTGATCGCCGCCCCGGGGGCGTGCCGGGTGGCATTGGCCAGCGACTCCTGCACGATCCGGTAGATGACCAGTGCCGAAGCCTCGCCGACGGCATCTCGGTCGGCGGTGTCGTCGACGAGGACGTCGACGCCGGTGCGGCTCGTCTGAGCCACCAGTTCCGCGATATCGCCGAGGCCCGGATTGGGTGCGGCCGCATAGGATCCCGCGCCGTCGTCGAGGCGCAGCACACCGAGCATCTGCCGCACCTCGTCGAGGGAGGCGCGCGCCGCGTCCGCGATCGCGTCGAATTCGGCGGCTGCCTCGTCGCTGACGTCGCCGAGCCGGTAGCGGGCGGTCTGTGCCATCACCACCACCACCGACATCCGATGCGCGACAACGTCGTGCAGGTCACGCGCGATGCGGGCGCGTTCTTCGAGTACCGCCTTCTGGGATTCGGCGAGCTCGGTCTCCTCGGTGCTGGCCCGCAGTTTGGTGCTGACCCGCAGGAGTCCGCGGATCAGGGCGGTCACGACGGCCAGGAACGTCAGGCCCACCGCCCAGCCGACCTTGCCGTCGTCGGGCGCGGTGAGTACGAAGATCGCGACGGTGCACAACCAGACGAGCGGCAGCCTGACGAGTGGTCCGCGCGTGAACGCGAAGAACGTCAGCACGAGCAGCGCGATGATGTGAACGACCTGGATGTCCCAGTACCACCCGTTGGTCGTGGGCACGGTGAGTGCGATCAGATACGCCGACACCACCGACACCGCCCACCCGACGATAGGAGCCGACCAGGCCAGCGCCACCGGCAGCGCCGCGAACGCGGAGACGATGGGCAGCATGTAGGCCGGCAGGTCGTGGGTCAGCGGCAGCGTCGGCCAGGCCACGGCGAACATGATGAGCGCGACCAGCAGGAAGAACCAGTTGCCCTTGGACGAGAAGTAGTGCCGCACAAAGGGGTCCCGGATCGCCGGATGATCGGACACCTCGCGGGCGAGTGCGGTGCCCACCGACCGGAGGCCGTCGCGAACCTTGTCCTGCATGTTGTTCCATTCCTCACCTCACCGGCTGAGCGTGTGGTCGCCGCCGGGTATGTGCCCGAGGCTATCGGCGCCGGTCTCGTCAGTCCTCATACTTTTGGGTGAGATTGCGGCCCGTCGCGAGAGGGACGGTCCGGGTCCGGGCGGTCCGCGCGGGTGACGGGAAGGCCCCTCATTCGCCCGATGTGGGCCGGTGTCGCAGGTTCATAGCTTGGGCCACATGGTTATTCACCGACTTTCCGAGATGAACGAGCCCACCGAATCGGGCCCGACCGCGCCCCTGGCACCCGTCGGCGACCAACCGGCTTCGCCGTGGGCCACGGTCGCGGCCCTCACCCTGCTGGTGGGGCTGGCCGCCGTACTCGGGCTCTTCACGGGAGCCGGCCGCACCAGCGCACTCGGAAATCCGGTTCGTTCAGGTGAATCCCCGGCCGCACAAACGATCCTGGTGCTCACCGGAGACCATCCCGACCGGGCCGCGGCCGTGGTCCCCGCCGAATTCGCCGCGGTGATGGGCTATCACCCGACGGTGTCCGGCGGACTGACGATCAACCCCACCGGCTCGTGCTCGTCTCCCATCGACCTGCCCGATCGTTTTGAACCATTCTGCCGCGCACATGATTTCGGCTACGACCTGCTGCGGTACGCCGATCGCTCGGGGCGGCCGCTCGGGGGCTGGGCGCGGCGCACGCTCGACCAGACCCTGGTCCGGCAGATGCATGCCTCGTGCACCGCCCCCGCCTGCCATGCCGCGGCCGAGACCGCTCGGGCCGGGTTGGGCCTGAACTCGTGGCGTCAGCACTTCGGGCCACCGACGAGATCGGAATCGATACTGTCGATCGGGACGTCGCTGGCCGGCACTGTGGCGAGTCTGTGGACCGCACCCGCGCGCGAGCTGATCGGGGCACTGCGATGAGCATTCCCCGGCTCCCGGCTCCCCATCCCGCGCTCCCGGTCGCGGGGGCCGCCGCGATCCTCATCGCCTCCTATCCATCCACGTTGCCGCGCTCGCCTGTCGTCGCCGCTGTGGTGACCGCCGTGTTGTGTGTTGTGGCGACGGTGCCGGCGGCGTTCGCGACCCGGCGCCGCATCCGGCAGGACAACGATTCGTCGCCGGACCGCACCGGCAGGGTCGTGGTCGCCGCCGCCGCGGCGGTGTCGGTGGTGGCCGTGATCGGCAGCGGGTACTGGCAGGCGCTACTGCGCGATCAACTGGCCGCGGCGGCCGGTACCGAGCCGGCGGGTGCCCTGTTCGCCTGGCAATGGGCGGCCGTGGTGGCCGGGCCCGCGCTCGCACTGGCCGCGGCCGTCATCTGGTGCCCGCGCGTGACCGCGGTCGCCGCGGCGATGGTCACCGCGCTGGCCTGTGGCTATCTGCCGGCCGCCGGTGCCGCGGACACCCCGGACCGCACCGACGACCAGGTGCTCTACAGCGCACTGCCGCAGGGTGAGTACGTGAGCACAATCGAGCGGCGCGCCCAGACTCTGGCCGAACGCTGGAGGGACGCCCGTACCGATAGGGACGCTCCCATCGTGATCGCGGTACCGACAGGGTCGGGCTGGGTCGATCCGGATGCCGTCGAGGGCGTGCGGATGCGCTGGGGTTCACGGGTGACGGTGCTGGCGTTGCAATACGCGGACGCGCCGTCGTGGCGGGTGTTCGCAGGCGATCGAGACGGAGCCGGCCGCAGCGCCACCGCACTTCTGCGTGCTCTGATCACCACGGTGCCACGCGACGAGCTGCCACCCGTGTATCTGTACGGGCAGAGCCTGGGCGCCATCGGCGCCGACGATGCCCGCGAGTGGGCGCGGACCCACGCACCGGGCGTGGTCGCCGGCACGGTACTGGCCGGGCCTCCCGACGGATCCGTGGCCCGCCGCAGCGACACACCGCGCACGATCATCGCCAACCGGTCCGATCCCGTCGCGCGCTGGTCGCCGGCGTTGCTGTGGCGTCCCGCGGCCGACGCCGAGGGGACGATCAGGACCGGTGTCCGGTTGTCGCGGCCACCGTGGCTGCCGGTGGTCTCGTTCCTGCAGACCACCGTCGACCTGGCCGGATCGCTCGACGGACCGAAGGGCACGGGGCACCGGTACGGCACCGAACAGGGCCTGTGGATCGGCCGGACGGTCGACCGGACAAACGACAATTCGGTCCGATGACCAGTACTGACTGATAACAATCCGCCTCGCCGCGTTGGTGCATGCCCGCCAGACATATAGCATCGCAGGCGTGCCTTCCCTCTCACCACGTAAAACGCTCCGCGCACGTGTTGCGGTTGCAGGGATCGGTCTCGGGGTCGTCGTTTCCGGCGCTGTCGTGGCCGCACCGGCGACTGCCGCACAGCCGTGCGACACGCAATGGCAGTACGCCATGGACATCCAGCGTCAGATCAAGTCGCACAACGCGCAACCGCGTACGTTCACACTGCCCACCCAGCAGGCTCAGTTCGACGCGTACAACGCACGTGCGGCCCGGCTCAACTCGGAGATGAAGACCGCCCGCGACAACTACAACAACTGCCGTGATGCGATCAAATCGCTGAAAGACGGTCAGGAGCTGCCCGATCCCGAGGCCACCATGATCGCGAAGATCAAGGATGCCGCGGCCAAGATCCCAGCCGGCTACACGCCTCCGGCGCTGTCGAAGCCCACGCGGTCGACCACCGTGGTGGCGGTTGCCACCGAATTGCAGCCGCTGTACGACGCACTCGGCGACAGTCCCATCACCGATACGGACGCCATGCGGCTGCAGAGCGCGGCGAAGCCGTCCGAAGGCGAGCGTGATCCGGCCTACCCGTCCAAGAGCGGCCGCACCATTGTCAAGGGCACCGACGGCAAGGCCGCGGTGACCGTCGACCGGGTGGTACCGCTGTCGCGACTGCTCTCGATCGAGGGTTTCACCAAGCTCAGCCCGGAGTCGATGTACTACGTCTCGCGCGCGCCACTCAATCTGCAGTGGCTCTCGCGGAATGCGGCACTGTCGAAGACATCCGGCAGCGTGGCGGCCGTGACCGGCACCGATGAAACCTGGTTTGACAAGCAGATCGACCTGCAGAACACCGTCGAGCAGAGGCTCAAGACCCTGATCGCCCAACTGATCGCGAGCGAGAAGAAGTGACGACCATCGCCCGAGCAGCGGGTGCGGAGAGACTATGACGCAGCCACCCGAAGGACCCCAGCAGCCCGGCGACGAGCAGGCCGGACACGAAGCCCCGGAACCTCAGCAGGTCGCGGATACCCCGACAGCTCAGAAGAGCCCTGCCGCCCCGGAGCCACCGGCCGCACCCGAAGCTCTGCCGACGCCGGACGCCCCGGCTGCCGAGCAGCAGTCGGGCGGACCGGAGCCGGATGCCCAGGCACCGGATGTCCAGCCGTCGAGCGGACCGCTGCCCGGTGCCCAGTGGTCGAACGATCCGGTGGACAACGAGACCACCACGATCTCGTCGCCCCAAAATCCGGTGCCACAAAACCCGGTCTCACCGAGTCCGTATCCCCAGAATTCTTATCCACAGAATCCGTATCTGCAGGCACCGGTCCCACCGGCGGCTCCGGGCTCGGGCGGGTACTCGTCGAATCCGCAGAATCCCGTTCCGGCTGCCCCGGTTCCCGGAGCCCAGTACGACCCGGCGGGCAACTACGACCGGACGATGGTCGGTCAGCCGACGTTCGGGATGCCCGAACAGCCCGGCGCACAGCAGCCCGTTCCCCAGCAGGCCTACAGCCAGCAGCCCTACGGTGTGCCCGCATCCGGAGCCACGCCGTCCGGAACAGCGCCATTCGGATCCCAGCAGCCGTACAGGCAGCCCGGCCCGGATTCGCAGGGTTTCCCGGCACAGCCCTACCAGCAGCCGTCCACCGGTGGGCAGGCACCCTACGGGACGTACGGCCAGCCCGGCTCGGGTACGCAGCCGTTCCAGGGGCAGCCCGATTCCCCCGCGAAACCGGCCAAGAGCAAGAAAGGTCTCAAGGTCGGACTCATCGCGCTCGGGGTGATCGTGTTGCTCGCCCTCATCGGCGGCGGCGTGTTCTGGTTCCTCAACCGCGGTGAGAGCGACGACGAGGCCATCAAGCGGGTGAGCTCGGAGTTCGCCAAGGCGGTCGCGACCCAGGACACCGCCGGGATGACCAAGGTCATGTGCAAGGCGGAGGCCGAACGCATCGGCACCGAGGACACCGCCACCCCTACTTCGGGTGAGGGTGACAACAGTGCCGCCGAACCCGAGAAGTTCGACGTGAAGAAGACCGAGGTCTCCGGTGACAACGCGAAGGCCGAACTGACGTTCCCGTCGGATGGCCGGACCACGGCGCTGTACTTCACCAAGGAAGACGGCAACTGGGTGGTGTGCGACTCCGCCGCGGAGAACTTCACTCCCGGCTCCTGACGAGCCGCCCGCCGGCGCACCACATCACGAACGCCCCGCGAACCGAGAGGCTCGCGGGGCGTTCGTGCGTCGATCGTGGCGCGGAAGTCAGCCGATCGGGCCGCGCGCGGCCTCGTACGCCGCACCCACCCGGTACAGCCGGTCGTCGGCGAGCGCGGGCGCCATGATCTGCAGACCCACCGGCAGCCCGTCGTCGGCCGACACGCCGGACGGCACCGACATCGCACCCACGCCGGCGAGGTTCACGGGCAGGGTGCACAGGTCGAACAGGTACATCGCGAGCGGGTCGTCGACCTTCTCGCCGAGCTTGAACGCCGTGGTGGGCGTGGTGGGCGAGATCAGCACGTCCACCTGCTCGAACGCGGCCGCGAAGTCGCGGGCGATGAGCGTGCGTACCTTCTGGGCCTGGCCGTAGTAGGCGTCGTAGTAGCCCGATGACAGCGCGTAGGTGCCGATCATGATGCGGCGCTTGACCTCCGGGCCGAACCCGGCATCACGCGTGAGTGCCATGACCTCCTCGGCGCTGTGCGAGCCGTCGTCGCCGACGCGCAGGCCGTACCGCATCGCGTCGAAGCGGGCGAGGTTGCTCGACACCTCCGACGGCAGGATCAGGTAGTAGGCACCGAGTGCGTAGGTGAACTTGGGGCAGGACACCTCGATCACCTCGGCGCCGCGGTCGGTGAGCACCTTGACGGCCGCGGCGAACGAATCGAGCACGCCGCTCTGGTAGCCCTCACCCTGCAGTTCCTTGACGACGCCGATCTTCACCCCGGTCAGGTCGCCCTGGGCACCTGCCTTCGCGGCGGCCACGACGTCGGGCACCGGGGCGTCGATGGAGGTGGAGTCGCGCGGATCGTGTCCGGCGATGACCTCGTGCAGCAGCGCGGTGTCCAGGACGGTCCGGGCGCACGGGCCACCCTGGTCCAGCGACGACGCGCACGCGACGAGGCCGTACCGGGAGACGGTGCCGTAGGTGGGTTTGACGCCGACGGTCGCGGTGACGGCGGCGGGCTGGCGGATCGAGCCGCCGGTGTCGGTGCCGATGGCCAGCGGCGCCTGATACGACGCGAGTGCCGCCGCGCTGCCGCCACCGGAACCACCGGGGATGCGGTCGGTATCCCACGGGTTGCGGGTGACCTGGTAGGCGGAGTTCTCGGTGGACGAGCCCATCGCGAACTCGTCCATGTTGGTCTTGCCCAGGATCGGGATGCCCGCGGCGCGCAGCCGGGCGGTGACCGTGGCGTCGTACGGCGGTACCCAGCCCTCGAGGATCTTCGAACCGCAGGTCGTGGGTGCGTCGGTGGTGGTGAACACGTCCTTGAGCGCGAGCGGCACACCGGCCAGCGCCGACGGTGCCGCACCGGCGGCGATGGCGTCGTCGGCGGCCTTGGCGGCCACCAGTGCCTCCGCACCGCTGACATGCAGGAAGGCACCGAGCTTGTCGTCGATCGCGGCGATGCGGTCGAGGTGGGCCTGGGTGACCTCCACCGACGACAGCTCGCGGGCGGCGATCTTGCCGGCCAGCTCGGCCGCGGTCAGACCGGTGATCTCACCGGCGGCACGCGTGTCAGTGCTCACTGCTCTTCTCCCAGGATCTGCGGAACGGCGAACCGGTCCTGTTCGACGGCCGGCGCACCCGAGAGCGCCTCGTCGGTGGTCAGGCCCGGCACCACCGCGTCGGCGCGCAGCACATTGGCCAGCTGCGCGGGGTGCGCGGTGGGCGGTACGTCGTCGGCGGCGACCTCGGACACCTGCGCCACGTGGGCCAGGATCGAGTCGAGCTGGGCCGCGTACTGGTCGAGTTCGTCGTCGGTCAACGCCAGCCGCGACAGGCGCGCGAGATGCTCGACCTCCGCACGCGATATCGACTGCGGTTCTGCTGCCACCGAGCCGTCCTTTCTCACCGGGGACACAATTCCCTGACCAGCCTAGGCGAACACCGGTCATGAGCCGTGGCCGGCCTTGCTTGCCCGGATAACGACCTTGGCGGTCATACCAGACCGGTTCGCCTGTGCCGGACACCACTCGTCGCACACCCGCATGCACCCGGTGCGACAATGTGCGCGTGTCGTATCTGCTGCGCGTCTCTCTGCAGGATCGTCCGGGCAGTCTCGGACTGCTCGCGGTCCAGCTCGGTTCCGTCGGGGCCGACATCCTCTCCCTCGAGGTCGTCGAACGCGGCGACGGATTCGCCGTCGACGACCTGGTCGTCGAGGTGGCGCCGGGCGGTCTGCCCGACAGTCTGATCACCGCGGCGGAAAAGGTGAAGGGGGTCCGGGTCGACTCGATCCGCCCCTACTCGGGCGTGCTCGACACCCATCGGGAGCTGGAACTGATCGATCAGGTCGCCACCGCCGACGACAAGCTGCAGGTTCTCGTCGACAACACACCCCGGGTGCTGCGGGTGTCGTGGGCGACGGTGATCACCGAGGGCGCCAGCGGCGTCATGCAATTGTTCGGCTCCGCCGGTGCACCGGAGACCCCGCTGGAGGAGGTCGACTGGCTGCCGCTGTCGGCGTCCAGACAACTCGATTCCGACGGCGACTGGGTGCCGGAGGCCTGGAAGGACATGGACACCCGGATGGCCGCAGCACCGTTGGGCCGCGGCGACAAGGCGATCCTGCTGGGCCGGATCGGCGGCCCCGACTTCCGGCCGTCCGAGGTGGCCCGGCTCGGCTATCTCGCCGGCATCGTGAGCACCGTACTGCGGTCATCCCTCTGAACGGTCGATACCCGTCACGGTGACGGGTTGCCGGCCGGCAGCGACAGGTCCAGCCGGAAGCCGCCGGTGACGTTCTCGGCGCGGACGTCGCCGCCGTGCGCCTCAACGATGCCACGCACGATGGCCAGCCCGAGTCCCGCCGACGACGAACCGATCTCCGGTGCCTGCCCGGCGGTCGACGGAGTGCGGGCGGCGTCGGCCCGCCAGCCCACCTCGAAGATGTTGGGCAGATCGGCGTCAGGAACACCCGGCCCTTGGTCGGTGACGCTGACCACGGTGCGGCCGGTACCGTCGTCGGCGTGCGCCGAGATCAGGATCTCGGTTCCGCCCGGTGCGTACTTGATGCTATTGGTGAGCAGGTTCACCACGACACGGGTCAATTCGTGCGGGTCCGCCCAGACCGTGATCCCCGCAACCCCCGAATGGGTGATGCGCATGCCGCGTTCGGCTGCGGCGACTCGCACGTCGGAGACCGCGTCCGAAACCACATCCACCAGTTCGAGCGGTTCGCAGCGCAACCGCAAACCCCCTTCAGTGAGCCGGGACAGTTCGAAAAGGTCGTCGACGAGGCGGGTCATCGTGCCCACCTGCAGACGGATACGACGAATGTAGTCGCCAGGATCACCGGCCACACCATCCTCCAGAACTTCCGCCATGGCCTGCAGGCCCGTCAGCGGTGTACGCAGATCGTGGGATATCCAGGCGAAGAACTGGCGCCGCGACGCGTCGAGTTCTTCGATCTCCTTGCGGGCTGCGGCAAGTCGCCGCGACGTATCCGACAATTGCGCAGATACCTCGGCGAATTCCTTCCACCCCGCACCGTCGGTGCCGATGACGTCGCCGTCACCGATCCGGCGCACGGAGTCGCGCAGCGTCATCATCGAGGACCGCGCTGTGCGGCCGACGACGGTGGCAGCGAGCGCGCTCATCGCCGCCGACACCCCGAGAACCCAGAGCAGCACCTGAAAGTCGTGCTGCGAGACGTACATCTGGACGGCGATCACCGTCACCGAGGCGACCACCGACAGTGGCGAGGCGATCGCCATCAGCCAGATCTGGGAGGTTATCGAGCCATGTGCGTTGTACCGGATCAGTCCGATGCAGGCCGCGGTCACCAGGACCGTGCATCCCGCGGCGATCGCGACGATCTGGGCGATGTCCCAGGCGTGCAACATCATCGGGCGCTCCCTCCGGCTCTGCCGGCCCCGCTTGCCCTGCCGGCCCCGCCGGCGACGGTGAATCGGTACCCCGCACCCCACTCGGTGAGCAGGTACCGCGGATAACGCGGCTCGGGTTCGATCTTCTCGCGCAACCGCCGCACATGTACCGTCACCGTCGAAGCCTCGCCGAACGTCCATCCCCAGACCTCGCGGAGGATGTCGTCGCGGGTGAACACCTCCTCGGGATGCCGGGCGAAGAAAAGCAACAATTCGTACTCGCGGGTGGTGAGCGGAATCGTCGCATTGTTCAGGAATGCGATCCGCCGGGCGGGGTCGATCCGGAAGGGTCCGATTTCCATCGGCACCAGAGGACTTTTCTGTCCGCGGCGCAGCAGGGTTTCGATTCGTAGTTGCAGTTCCCGCATCGAGAACGGTTTCACCAGATAGTCGTCGGCGCCGCGTTCGAGACCGCTGATGCGCTGGGCCACCGAATCGAGCGCGGTCAGCATGATCACCATGACCTGCGGGGAGTTCTTCCGGATCTCCCCGCACAACACGTCGCCGCCCACGATCGGCAGCATCCGGTCGAGAACCACCACGTCAGGAGTCTGTCCGGCGAGCTCATCCCGGGCCCGGCCGCCGTCGGCGACGGCGGTCACCGTGTAGCCCGCCGCGCGCAGGTAGTCGCCGACAGCGGTCCGCACCGCGGCGTCGTCCTCCACGATCATCACCGTCGCATTCACCCTGCCGACGATAGTCGCCGCCATGGCCCGGGCGGCGACTTCTTACGCTGCTGAAATGTTTGGTCCCGCCGAGGCTGCGCGCGGTTACGTTCGTGTCCGTAGCCGATTGCCGCTACCTCAACATTTCCCTCAACCGAAAAGGTGACCATCGTGCATACCAAGATCTTTTCCGGAATCGTCGGCGCGGGAATCGTGGCCGCCGCCCTGACCCTGAGCGCCTGCGGCGATTCCGACACCGAATCCACACCCACCGCATCGATGTCCATGGCCCCCACGTCAGCTCCGATGATGGCGTCGATGAAGGGCACGTTCACCGGCATGGGCGGCAAGAACGTCAGTGGTTCGGCCACCGTCGCCGACGGCAAGCTCATGCTGTCCGGCTTCCGGACCGACGAGGGCCCCGATCTGCACGTGTACCTGACCAACGGCACCGACGAGGCGGCGGTCATGGCCGGCAAGCAGATCAGTGCCATCGACCTGAACGCGATGTCGCAGTCCTTCTCCCTCGACGGCATCGACACGAGCATGTACCACAACGTCGTCATCCACTGTGACAAAGCCAAAGTGGTGTTCGGCGCCGCGATGCTGAGCTGACCGGAATGACTACCGTGACCCCACCGGTCCTGAGCCCGTCGCGAACAGCATCCCGGCGGCGCCGTGGTGCGACCGTCCTGACGGGGGTTGTCGGACTCACGCTCGGGGTGTTGTGGATCCGGGAGAGCGCGATCAAGTACCACGCCGGGTTCGGTGCCGCCGACATTCATCTCGTCGCCGATGGAGCCGCACAGAATTCCCGGGTGGCGGGATTCTTCCAGGAGTTCTGTGCGCACATCCTCGGACCGAACGCCGGTCTGTTCGGATATGCCATGCCCGCACTCGAAATGGGGCTCGGCGTCGGGTTCATTGCTGTCATCATCGCGGCACTTGCCGATTCACAGTGGTCGGCGGTGCTGACCCGTCTCGTGGCCGGCGGTTCGGTGTTCACGCTGATGACGTACTGGCTGTCCGATCAACTGATCTGGGAGTACCCGATCATGGTGCTGCTGTCGGCGTGCTTGCTCGCGACTGCGTCATCACGCGGGACGTGATCCCGGAATCCAGGTGCTACTCCTGGGTGGCACCTGGATTCGGGTCTGCGTCGGCCTCCGCGTCTGCCTCTGCCTCGCCCGGTGCGGCACCGGTGTCGAGCAGGATTTTGAAGGCGTCCTCGTCGAGGATCGGTACGCCGAGTTGTTCGGCCTTGGCAGCCTTGGAACCCGGTGAATCCCCTACCACCACATAGTCGGTCTTCTTCGACACCGACCCCGATGCCTTGCCGCCGCGGGACAGGATGGCCTCCTTGGCTCCGTCACGGGAGAAGTCCTGCAATGAGCCGGTGACGACGATCGTCTTGCCCTCCAGGGTGCGGGCGATGGTTTCGTCGCGTTCATCGGCCATGGAAACACCTGCCGTACGCCACTTCTCGACGATCGTCCGGTGCCAGTCGACGGCGAACCAGTCGACGATGCTCTGCGCCAGGGTCGCGCCAAGTCCGTCGACCTGAGCCAGATCGTCGACGGAAGCATCCTCGACGGCCTGCAGTGAACCGAAATGCGTTGCCAGCGAACGTGCCGCCGACGGTCCGACGTGGCGGATCGACAGGGCCACCAGCACCCGCCACAACGGCACCTGCTTGGCCTTGTCCAGATTGGTGATCAGCCACTGCCCATTGGCCGACAACTCCCCCTTCTGATTGGTGAACAACGGCACCTTGAGCAGGTCGTCGGCGGTGAGGGAGAACAGGTCACCCTCGTTGTGGATCACTCCGGCTTCCAGAAGTGCCTGTGCCGCTTTGTAACCCAGGGCCTCGATGTCGAAGGAGCCACGGCCGGCGAGGAAGAACAGACGTTCACGCAGCTGCGCCGGGCAAGACTCGCTGTTGGGGCAACGGATGTCGGCGTCGCCCTCCTTCTCGGGACGCAGTCCGGCACCGCATTCGGGGCATGTCACCGGCATCACGAAGTCGGTTTCGGTGCCCTCCCGCAGGTCGACGACCGGTCCGAGCACCTCGGGGATCACGTCGCCGGCCTTGCGAATGGTGACGGTGTCGCCGATCTTGACGCCTTTGCGTTTCACCTCCGACTGATTGTGCAGGGTGGCGCGGGCGACGGTGGAACCGGCGACCGGCACCGGTTCGAGCACCGCGTACGGGGTGACGCGCCCGGTTCGGCCCACCCCCACCTCGATTCCGAGCAGCTTGGTGGTGACCTCCTCGGGCGGATACTTGTAGGCGATCGCCCAGCGCGGGGCGCGGGAGGTGGCTCCGAGACGCCGCTGGACGGCGAAGTCGTCGACCTTGACGACGATGCCGTCGATCTCGTGCTCGACGTCGTGGCGATGTTCGCCCCAGTAGCTGATCTTGTCCAGCACCTGCGCACCGGAGGTCGCCTTCGCGGTGTGCGTGGACACCGGCAGGCCCCACGCCCCGAGCGCCAGGTACGCGTGGTGCAGAGAGTCGGGCCGCCAGCCCTCCACCTTGCCGATGCCGTGGCAGATCATCCGCAGCCGGCGACGTGCGGTGACCTGCGGGTTCTTCTGCCGCAGCGAGCCGGCCGCCGAGTTGCGGGGGTTGGCGAACGGCGCCTTGCCGTCCTCGATGAGGGAGGCGTTGAGGTTGGCGAAGTCCTCCAGCCGGAAGAACACCTCGCCGCGCACCTCTAACAGGTTCGGGATCGGGTACTCGTCGGTGCCGGTGAGCTTGGCCGGGATGTCCTCGATGGTGCGGGCGTTGAGGGTGACGTCCTCACCGGTGCGACCGTCGCCGCGCGTCACTCCCCGGACCAGGTTCCCGTTCTCGTACACGAGGCTGAGCGCGACCCCGTCGATCTTCAGCTCGCACAGGAACTCGACGGCCGCCCCGGCGTCGTCGTCGACCTTCTGCACCCACCCGGTCATCTCGTCGTAGTCGAAGACGTTGTCCAGCGACATCATCCGTTCGAGGTGATCGACCGGCGTGAATGCGGTGGAGAATCCCCCACCCACCAGTTTGGTGGGCGAATCGGCCACCGCCAGTTCGGGGTAGCGGTCCTCCAGCTCCTGCAGCTCCCGCAGCAGGGTGTCGAACTCGCCGTCGCTGATGATCGGCGAGTCCCGCACGTAGTACCGGAACTGGTGGTCGCGGATCTCGTCGGCCAGCTGCGACCACCGCTCATGGGTGGCCGTGTCCGCGCGGCCCGCGCCGGTCGCCACGGGTTCGATCACATCGGCATCATCCGGGGTCGTGTTGTCCTCTGCCACGCCGTCGAGGTTAGCCCAGACGCACGACAGCGCCGTCACCACGAATGCCCGGCCTGTCACAAACATCAGCCGTCGTGCTGGGCCAGATTGTCGCGCAGGGTGGTGCCGCTGTACTCGCGGCGATGCACGCCACGTTTCCACAGGTGCGGCACGATGTGCTCGGCGAACTGCGGTAACGACTCCACGAACACCGTGTATCCGTCGGCGGCACCCCGGTCCGTCCAGCCGACGAGATCGTCTGTGATCGATTCCGGAGTGCCGAACACCCGGCGATGCCCGCCACCACCGAGCGCGATGAACCTGCGCAACGTGAGACCGGGTTCGGCCGCGGCGAGATCGACACCGCCCTGCGCGAAGCCGATCGAGCGGGACCCGTCGTGGGCGCTCACCTCAGACGGGACCGGTCCGTCCAGATCGAGTCCGCCGGGGTCGAGGTTGAACCTGTGGGCGAACCGGCGCAGCACCGTCGTGTTGTCGAGCGCGTTCTCCGCCTCGTCGAGCAGTCGCGCCACCTCGTCCTCGGTGCTGCCGACAGTGAAGAAGATGCCCGGCAGCACCAGAACCCGGCCCGACGGGCCACGCCGGGCCCGGGCCGCGGCGTTCAGCTTGTCGCGGTAGTCGCGCGAGGCCGCTTCGGTGATCCCCACCGAGAACACACCGTCGGCGAACCGGGCGGCGGTGCCGATCCCCTGGTCGGAGCCGCCGGCCTGGAAGACGACGGGCGTCCCTTGCCGGGACCGGGGAATCTGCAAAGGCCCGGCCACGGAGAAGAACTCACCGTCGTGATCGATCGGCGAACGGTCCGGTGCGTCGAGATCCCAGCTCCGCGTGACATCGTCGCGCCACGATAACCACAGCTTCTCGACGACCTCGGCGAATTCGTCTGCGCGCCGGTACCGTTCGTCGCGCGACGGCGGTTCGTCCAGACCGAAGTTCCGGGACACCGCCGGATCCATCGTGGTGATGATGTTCCAGCCGGCCCGGCCGCGGGAGATGTGGTCGATCGACAGGATCGCCCGCGCCAGCGCGTACGGGGTGCCGTAGGTGGTGGACGCGGTGGCGATCAGACCGACATGTTCGGTCTCGCGGGCGATCGCCGGCAGCAGCGTCAACGGATCCAGGTAGGCGAAGCCCAGCCCGTCCGGCCCCAGCGCCTGAGAATCGGCGAAGAACACCGCATCGACTCGCGATTCTTCGGCAAGCTGCGCCGAACGCACGAAATCATCGATATCGATGAACGGGTGGGTTCCGTCAGCGGTCTGTATCGGGCCCGGAATCAGATTGACGGTGAACTTCAAGTACCTGTTCAACGGACCGCCCCTACCGGTAGGTCGGTGGCCGTCCGGGCGACATCGGGGATCGACGCCACCAGCGCACGCGTGTAATCGTCGGCGGGGTCGGCGAACACCTGGGCGGTGGGGCCGTCCTCTTTCACCACTCCGTGCTGTAGGACGGTGACGGTGTCGGCGAATTGCCGGACCACGCTGAGATCGTGCGAGATGAACAGGTAACTGAGGCCCAGCCGCACCTGTAGATCGACGAGAACGTCGAGGATCTGCGCCTGTACGGTCACATCGAGCGCCGAGGTGGGTTCGTCGAGGACGAGGACATCGGGATTGAGGCTGAGCGCGCGGGCGATCGCGACGCGCTGCCGTTGACCGCCCGACAGACGCCGGGCGCGCCTGTCGGCAAAACTCTCGTCCAGCCCGACCAACTCCAGTACCTCGACGACGCGGCGCCGACGTTCCTCGCGGGATCCCTCGCGGTAGCGCACCAGTGGTTCGGCGACGATCCTGCCGACGGTGTAGGTGGGGTCCAGGGAGTTGAACGGATTCTGGTAGACGAGCTGCAGATGCCTGCGCGCGGACCGCAGATCTTTCCGATCGAGATGCGAAACATCCTGTCCGTCAACAATAATCCGGCCTTCATCGGGTTCGAGCAGACGTAGCACCAGACGCGCGATGGTGGTCTTCCCCGAGCCCGACTCACCGACGAGGGCGTGGGTGCGCCCCGGCGGGATCCGCAGGGAGACACCCTTGAGGGCCTCGGTCCGGTGCTCGCCGGCACCGAAACTCTTCTGGACGTTCTCGACTTCGAGCGCGTAGCGACCCGCTTCCGGCTCCGCGCGGCGGGAGATCGCCGGCGCGAACCTGTCGAGATTCAATCGTGGGATATCTCGGATAAGGGCGCGCGCATACGCCGATCTGGGCGCCGTCAGTGTCTCCCTTGACGGACCGTGCTCCTGTAGTTCGCCGTCGTTGAGAACGACGACCTGATCGGACCGCTCGGCTGCCAGCGACAGGTCGTGCGTGATCAGCAGTATCGACACACCGAATTCGGCCTTGAGACTGTCGAGCAGATCCAGGATCGTCTTCTGGATTGTCACATCGAGGGCGGAGGTGGGTTCGTCGGCGACGATCAACTGTGGCCGCCCGGCGATGGCCAGGCCGATCAGCACGCGCTGCAACTGTCCACCGGACAGTTGATGCGGATACGACCGCAACGCCCGCTCTGGGTCGACGATGCCGACCGACGCCAGGAGCTCTCGCGCCAGCGCTGGATAGCGCTGCCGGTCGGCGTGCTCGGGCTGGTCGGATTCGCGGAACGACTCGTACACCTGATGGTCGATCCGCCGGACCGGATTGAGCGATGCCGTCGGATCCTGCGGTACGAATCCGATCTGCCGGCCGCGCAGTGCCCGGAAGGCCCGCTCGGACAGGCGCAGGATGTCGCGGCCGGCGAAGAACGCCTCGCCACCGACCGCCGTCGACGAATCCAACAGCCGCAGTATCGCATTGACGAGGGTGGACTTGCCCGAGCCGGATTCGCCGACCACCGCGACGGTCTCGCCGGCGGCGACATCGAAGGACACCCCGTGGACGGTCGGCGATCGCAGGTCGCCGCCGTACGCGACGCGCAGGTCGCGCACCGACAGCACCGTGTCCGATCGCGACGATGGCCGCGAGCCGTGTCGCGTGCGAGGGGCTGTGTCGATGGAAACCGTCACGTCACTTGTCCTTACCGATAGTGGTGCTGAGTTGATTCAGTGAGAGCACGGTGGCCACCATGACCAGGCCGGGCAGGTACACCACCCATGGATAGCGGTACAGATAGTCCTTGCCTTCGGCGACCAGCAATCCCCAGTCGGGACTCGGCGGCGGATTGCCGTAGCCGAGGAAGGCCAGTCCGGCGATGCTGATGATCGCCAGCCCGAATTGCAACACCGCCAACGCCACCACCGACCGATAGGTGTTGGGTAGCACGTGGGCGAACAGAACCGACAACCGGCTTCCACCGATCAGGTACGCCGACTCCACGAATGTCAGATTCTTCACCCGCAGCACTTCCGAACGGATGAGCCTGCCGAATACCGCTATGGATGACACACCCACCGCGATGGCAGCATTCACTGTCTGAAAGCCCAACGACACCACCACGATCACGGCAAGCAGAAAACTTGGTATGGCCAGCACGATGTCCAGTACCCGCCCGAGGATTCCGTCGACGATGCCACCGAAGAATCCGGCGAGCAGGCCGATCGCGCTGCCGGCCACCAACCCGATCGTCACCGCCAGGAGCGCGGACAGGACGGCAGGCCGGGTGCCGTGCACCACCCGGGCGAAGACATCCCGGCCGAGTTGATCGGTACCGAACAGGTGCGCGGCCGATGGTTCGGCGAATCGTTCGGCCGGAACGCCGGCGTACGGGTCGTGGGAGGTGAACAGACTCGGTGCGATCACCCACGCGATGAGCACCAGGATGATCAAACCCGCCAGCGTCGTGGCAATGGTACGTACCGAGAGCCCGGGCACACGTACGGCCGGACCGCGGGACAGTGTCAGCGTCGCCGTCATGTGGCTGCCGCCTTTCGTAGACGTGGGTCGAGTACGGGATAGATCAGGTCGACAACAAGATTGATCGTGAGGAACAGCACCGCCGCCAGGGTGACCGCCGCCTGCAATACCGGCACATCCTGTTCGGTGGCGGCGGTCTGAATGATGCTGCCGATTCCGGTGCGCCCGAATATCGCTTCGGTGAGTACCGACCCGCCGAGCAGATCGCCGACGATGATGGCGGTGATGGTGAGCGTCGGCAGCGCCGCGTTGGGCAGCAGATGCCGTCCGAACAGTCCGATCCTGCTGATCCCCTTCGAGATAGCCACCGTCGAATACTGCTGAGCCCGTGCATCATCCAGAGCGGTGAGGAAGATCTGCGCGATCGGCGCCGACGCCGGGATGGCCAGCGTGATCGCCGGGTAGATCAGCGCATTGATGCTGTCGTAGTCGTTGATCGCGAAGAACCCGAGCTGGAAGGAGAAGATGTCGATGATCACCAGCCCGATCAAGAAGTTGGGCATCGACAGGAACAGCGGTGGGAATGCCCGGAACACCGCACCGCCGAACCGGGCCGGAACGTAGATCGCCGCCAGTGCGATCAGGAAGGCCAGAATAGTTGCGAACACGAATGCCGTTCCGGCCAGTTGTAGCGTCGACGGAATTCCTTCCCACAGCACCGCCGACACCGGACGGTGCGAACTGATCGACAGTCCGAGGTCACCGGAGAACAAGCGTCCCAGGGCGATCCCAAGTTGCTCGAACACCGAACGATCAAGCTTGTAGTACGCCAGCAGCCTCGCTATCTCCTCCTCCGAATAGTTGTTCTCCGGGTTACGCAACTGAGAGGACACCGGGTCCCCGGGCAGCACCGTGACGATGACAAATACCAGCACGTACACGCCGAGAACCGCCAGCAGCGCCTGCCCGACCCGGGAGGCGATATACCCGCCGTTCGCCGAAAGCCACAGCCGTGGGCCGGAAGGACCGGCCAGGATACGCGTGTCCTGTTCGCGGACCTGCAGTCCGGCTGTCATGAGTCGAGCCAGGTGTCGTAGAGCCGGATTCGGCCGTAACCGTCGGCGCCGATGCCTTTGAGCTTCGCCGATGCAGCGAAATTCTGCGGAAATTCGTGCACTGGAATGAAATAGGCGTGGTCGATGACATACTCCTGGGCCTTCTTCGACGCGGCGAACGCTTCGGCATCGGTCGGCGCGGTGGCCACGTCCTCCAGGATTCGATCGAATTCTGCAGACGGCTTCTTGAATTGGTTCTGCTGGCTGGAATGCCACCACCGCCACAGGTACACCGGATGAGGTGCAGCCCAGTGGATCTCATACAGCGGAACACTGTCCTGTTGCGCGACGGTGTTGTAGTTGGAGAAGTCGACGCCCTTCAGCTCCAGACGTACGCCCACCTTCTTCCACTGCTGGGCGATCAGTGCAAGATCGTCACGCGAGGTGGTGATGAACACCGACGGATACTCGAAGAAGTAGAGTTGCCGACCGCCCTTGGTGCGGTAGCCGTCCTTGTCCCGGCCCGTCCAGCCCGCCTCATCGAGGAGCCTGTTGGCCAGATCCGGGTTGTAGGCGAAGCGATCACTGAGATCAAGCCCCCAGGGCGTCGACGAATTCAGCGGTCCCGTCGCCACTTTCCACTCGGACGAGTACAGCGTGTCGACGATCTCCTGCCGGTTGATCGCATGCGTGAGCGCCTTACGGACCCTGATGTCGTCAAGGTGTTCGGCACCTAGTCGCAGGTGCAGGCCCCACACGCTGCCCGGAACGAAGCTGTTGAGCAGCGTCGCACCCCGCTCGACCAGACCTGTTTCTTCGGATGGCTGGGGGTAGTGGATGAGGTCGACCTGCCCGGAGTCGAGTGCACCTACCCGAAGCGACGCCTCCGACAATTGTTGAATGGTGATCTTGTCCAGGTAGGCGGGCCCCTGGTGGGCCGAATCGGGCCGCGGCCACGCGTAGTCGTCGCGCCGGACGAGCACGATCTCCTTGTTCGGTTTCCACGAGTCGACGACGAACGGTCCGGTGGCATAGGTGTTCTTGAGGTCGCTCTGCTCCTCCAGGCTGAGCTTGAGCGTCGCGGGCGCCAGGATCCCGGTGGTCGACGTCCCGGCCAGAACCGGAATCAACGCCGGGAACGGCGCGGTCAGCCGCACCTGGACCTCGGTGGCACTGATCGCCGTGGCCTTGTCGAACGTTTCCGGCAGGTTGGCCACCCGGGTGATACCCCGCGAATCGTCACCGAGGCCCTGCAGATTCAGGTTCAACGCCACCGCCGCCGCGTCGAGTTTCTCCCCGTTGGAGAAGGTGATGCCCTCCCGCACCGTGATGATGAATTCGGTGAAGTCGGCGTTGTGGGTGAAGCCGGACGCCAGATGCGGCAGTAGCGCACCCTCGTCGTCGTAATAGAACAGGTACTCCACGAACTGCGCCCACACCTGCAGGACATGCCACGAACTGACCTGCTGTTGCGCATACCCCTGGTTCAGGTGCGCGTTGAGATAGGTGATCTCACCGCCGGGCTTCGGTTCGGAGTTGCCGGATCCGGCGGGCGCCGGGGAGCCGGAGTCACCGTCGCGAGTACACGCAGCCACCACTGCGGCACCGGCAAGGAGCGCACCGAGGCGCAGAAACTGGCGCCGGCCGACATCGTGTCTCATGGAGATCCTTCTTTCGGAATACATCGGTGCGGGTTGCCGATAATGGTGTGATCGGTCAGTGGTTCGGTGACTATGCACGCCAGGCGTCGTAGAAACTGATCAGGCCCAAACCGTCGACTTGCAGGCCCTGCACCGTCTGTGCGGCGCCCCAGGTCTGCAGAAACTCGTGGATGGGGATGTAGTAGGCGTTGTCGATGACGTATTCTTGGACCTTCTTGGATGCCTCGATCCGGGCGTCGGCGTTCTTGGCCTGAATGACATCTGTGAGCAGGGCGTCGAGCTCTGGGTCGGGGTTCTTGAACTGATTTCCTTCGCTGCTGTGCCACCACCGCCATACCTCGCTTTGACTGCCCGCGAGCCAATGGTTCTCGTACAGCGGCACATCGGGTTCGGCGGTGACGGTGCTGTAATTGGCGAAGTCGACGCCTTTGATGTCGAGCGCGACACCGATCTTCTTCCACTGCTGAGCGAGCAACTGCAGATCGAGACGGGAGGTGGTGGTGAAGACCGACGGATAGATCACGAAACTCAGCCGCTTGCCCGCCTTGGTCCGGTAGCCCTGCCGATCGCGAGCGGTCCAGCCCGCCTCATCGAGCAACGAATTGGCCAGTGCCGGGTCGTAGGCGAACCGGTCCCGAAGATCCAGGGTCCCTGGCACCACATCGTTGAAGATGGATTTGGCCTCCGACCACTTACCACTCGGAAAGTTGGTGGCCAGGATCTCCTTTCGGTCGATGCCGTGCGAGAGTGCCTTGCGGACCCTGATGTCGTCGAGATAGTCGGCGGTGAGGCGCAATTGCAATCCCCAGACGCTGCCGAAAAACGATGGTGCGATCAGGTTGAAACCGTTGTCGGCGATCCGCTGTTCTTCGGTCTGCTGCACATAGTGGATGACCTCGACCTGACCGGATTCGAGCGCACCGACCCGCAGTGCCGGTTCGGCAACCTGCTGCACCACCACCTTGTCGAGGTAAGCCGGCCCGTCGTGCCGGGCGTCGGCGCGTGGCCATGAATAGTCCTCGCGCCGCGCGAGCACGACTTCCTTGTTCGGCACCCATGATTCGACGACGAACGGCCCGGTGCCGTACACGTTGCGCAGGTCGGATTGTCTGTCGAGGCTTGCGTTGATCGTTGCGGGTGCCAGGATGCCGACGGTGGTCCACGCGCCGAGCTTCTGGATGAAGTCGCCGTACGGCTTGGTCAGCCGGACCTCCACGGTGTGCGATCCGGTCGCGACCGCTTCCCCGTAGTAGTCCTTGGGAAAGTATTGTGATCGCGGAATCCCGCGCGCTTCATCGCCTCTGGCCAGGAAGTTCAGGTTGGCGGCCACCGCCGCCGCGTCGAGCGGCTCACCGTTGGAGAAGGTGACACCTTTGCGGATCGTCAGGGTGAAGCGGGTGCGTTCGTCGTTCTCGGTGAATCCGGTCGCCAGATGCGGGACGAACCTGCCGTCGGCCTCGTAGTAAAAGAGTCGCTCGACAAGCTGATTCCACACCTGTGCGACGTGCCAGGACCCCGTTTTCTGCTGCTGGTAGCCATCGATCAGCTTCTCGTTCAGATAGGTGATCGAGCCGCCTGTTCGGGGTGGTCCGGTGACGGCCGATGCTTGC
>WBZQ01000213.1_pt2 | contig 35082 bp, 37 predicted proteins | sample 5204251 | NCBI WGS metagenome assembly WBZQ01 (sample SAMN12412402, study PRJNA552823) | activated sludge metagenome | isolation source: activated sludge from nitrification reactor of wastewater treatment plant... | place: USA: Virginia | collected 2017-09 | reverse complement strand
ATGTTTGTGTTTGTATTTCACCTCAAGTGTTTCCTTGGTGAAACGCTTCCCGTCACACACATCGCATGGCACGTACACAGTCGGGAGAAAATGCATCTCAACCGCGATAAATCCATTGCCTTCACAAGTCTCGCAGCGCCCACCAGGACGATTGAAAGAGAAGCGACCCGCTCTCCACCCCCGCACGCGAGCTTCTTCTGTTGAGGCAAAAAGATCACGAATATGCGTCCAGGCACCGGTATAGGTCGCCGGATTCGAACGCGGTGTTCGTCCAATAGGAGACTGGTCAATCAAAACCACCCGCGAGAGGTACTCACTTCCCGTAAAACTCTTGCAAAAAAAAGTTTCATTCGACTTGTACCGCCGATCAAAACGAGCCTGCAGATTTTTGTGGAGAATATCATACAAAAAGGTTGATTTTCCTGAACCAGAGACCCCTGTCACGGAAACAAAGCGTCCCAATGGGACATCGACATTCATATCTTGAATATTGAAAAGCCGTGCCCCGCGAATTTTCAGCGCCCCCTTTTCTTTGTGCCGACGGATTTCGGGAACGAGAATCTTCTCTTCTCCTCGGAGATACGCGAGTGTCAATGATCCCGAATCATTTTTTTCCGCCGTCAAAAGATTTTCCAAGAAACCAGAGACAACCACTTGACCACCATGTACTCCAGCCCCCGGTCCGATATCAACCAGATAATCACTCGCATAAATCGTGTCCTCGTCATGCTCAACAATGAGGATAGTGTTGCCTAATGCTTGAAGATTTTTCAGCGTCTCAATCAATCGGTCATTATCTCGACTGTGCAATCCGATGGTTGGTTCATCGAGTACGTACAATGCGCCTACCAATTGACTCCCCAACTGAGACGCCAGGCGAATGCGTTGTGCCTCACCCCCAGAAAGCGTATTCGCGCGTCGATTGAGTGTCAGATAATCCAATCCGACATTCAGAAGAAATCGCAAACGATTCCCGATTTCACGCAGCACTACTGATGCGATTTGTCGCTCACGCGGCGAAAGTTCTAGTGTTGCCAAAAATTGCTCCGCGTCACCCGTTGGCAGCGCGGTGATTTCAACAATATTTTTTCCACCAATCAAGATATGCAGAGCTTCTTCACGCAGACGAGATCCCTGGCACGTTTCGCATGGTTCATCACCAAACAGGTGTTTTGTCCCGAGACCATTGCAAGCCTGGCAAGCTCCATAGGGAGAATTAAAAGAAAAGAGTCTTGGTTCAACTTCCGGATAGGAAAATCCATCATACGGACACGAAAATCGAGAAGACAAAAGTGTCACTTCTTCACCCAAAATCACCTTGACGAGTCCGTCACTCTCTTCAAGCGCTCGCTCCACTGCCTCTGATAGCCGCTCTTCAGATGTTTCGGGGAATTGCTTAAATTCGGCAAGCGGGACCTCATCCACAATCAAATCGATCTCATGCTTTTTGTTCTTTGAGAGGAGTATCTGCTCACGTAGGCTGTGTCGTTTCCCATCAAGAAAAATCTCCGCAAAACCCTTGTTGAGAGCAGTATACAGGAGTTGATAGTATTCACCCTTCCGTCCTCGTACCACCGGTGCTGTAATGATCAGGCTCCCTGAACGCTTCGTCTTACGGACACGCTCACGTACCAACTCACGCATCTCTTCCGAGGAAAGCTTCTCAATTTTCCGCCCGCAGGTGAGGCAATGCGGCTTCCCGATACGAGCGAACATCACACGAAGATAATCATAAATTTCCGTAACCGTTGCGACCGTCGAACGAGGATTGCGACTCGCTGACTTTTGATCAATGGAAATAGCTGGGGACAGACCTCTGATTTCATCCACATCAGGCTTCTGCATTGTGTTGAGGAATTGTCGCGCATAAGCAGACAGCGATTCAACATACCGACGTTGTCCTTCAGCAAAGATGGTGTCGAAAGCAAGTGAGGATTTACCGGACCCCGATAAACCCGTCAGTACCACCATGCGATTGCGTGGCATATCAACATCAATGTTCTTCAGGTTGTGAGTTCGGGCACCTCGAACCTCAATCCATTCAGATGGAGTGTGTGGTGACGGAATCTCTGGTACGGGTATTTTTTTTGACATGTTCATATTGCGGTAAGTAGCGGTCTCAATTCTCATGTCGAGATGAAATCTGAAAATTTCGAGCGAAAACACTGCAAGTTGAGAAGGGATACTATCGTAACCCGACGAGACTTGAAGGGTTTGCAGCCGAAATTTTCAGATTTGAGCCGACAAGCGATATTTTAAACCTTATCTGTGCGGTGAGAATTGAGACCGTTACTAAGATGATGATTTGCCCTATGCTTGCCTACTAGAAAAGCTTTTTGTACAGAAAAAGACAACTCTTTACATCCAATAACAAACATTGGAGCAGGCTGGTAACAATAGCATACTTCGTGGAAATTGTCACCCCTTCCCTCCTGTTTTTTTGAGTGCTCGAAGAAATTTCACCTCATGCGGACGTTTCGGGTGGGCAACGATTTCAACTTGGCCATCCGGCAAATGACGAACAAAGTGACGAACATCATCAATCCAGTCTGCACTCACCAAATAATCTGAGGTTGGGAGAAGCTGCGCTCGCCACAGAATACGGTTGAGACCGTGCAGTACAGAGAGAATATTTTTCGCTGGATGAATATGAATGTCACCCAAAATTCCTTGGGAACCGAAACGGATATACCCAATAGCATACTCTCCGGCTACCTGAAGAAACGAGGAGAAAAACAATGGAAAGAAATGCACATGCTCGTGAGAATTCATGCCATCCGGCAAGCGACCAAATTTCTCCCGGAAAATTTCTATCTGCGCCCTCCACTCCTCCTCTACCCGCTTTGGTGCCAAGTCGCCACGGAGTACATGCCAAATAAAGTTACCGAGACGCACAATAAGCGAATCTCCGTCGTGTGCACCCCGACCCAATAAACGAATCAATTCAAGATGAATATCAAGAGCGACTCCTGTTTCGCTGAGTGCCCGAGCATCCTCTGTGGAAACAAAACGAGCCAAAACAGCCACACGATCAACAACACCTTCCTTCGCCAAACGCAAAATCGGTAATGAAGCCTCTTGCACACCGTAATCATCAGCGACAATAATCAGTTTGTTTTTCATAACATTGCATTCAATATCCTCTTTCAGACAATCTACTCTTCACACTCCAAGATACCTCAACCACCCTTCATGCACATCACACAAACCAAGCGCATTTTCCAGCGACGACTCGGACCTGAATTCGTACACCCTCTTGCTTCAGGCGAAGAGCCTTTCCTTCTTCCCCACCACGATTATACGCCCCGACACGACCATCACTACGGATGACTCGATGACAAGGAACTTTCCAATCAGAATTTTTTTTCATCAAACTCCCAACAGCCCGAGCTGCTCCTGGAAAACCAGCCTTCTTCGCCACAGCTGCGTAAGAAAGCGTCGTACCCTGTGGGATACCCATCACAACTGAATGAACTGCTGCAGAGAAATTTTGTACCCCTTTTTGCATAGGCAATTTAAAAACCAACCTTTTGATTTCTATTGTACCAATCCCCTCCGTAAAAAGCCAAAGAGCCCCGAACGGACAGGGCTCTTCTCAGAAGGCTCTTCGGTAATGCTATTCTATTTCCCCTTCCCCAAACGCCGCCTTCAAATCAGCTCTTGCTTGATCCGTAGTCTTTTTAAAGGCGTCCAGAGCACTTTTCATCTCCGCCTGACGCTTCTCGGCAAGATCTTTGATGATAACCCCAAGTTTTTCTCCTTCCTGACGTTCTGATTGAAGTGTATTGCGAGCTGACTTCAACGAAGACTGAAACGTACTCCTCACTGTTTCGGCACTTTTCCCATCAGCACAATCCTTTTTGGCCTGACTCAGAGCCGTATCGACTATTGCCTCAAAAGTATCAATGCCTCCCGCGCGATTTTCTTTCTGTGTAGTCACAGCCGCGTCAACTGATTTGCGAAAAGTATCAATCGCCTGATCCACTGCTGTTCGCCTCGTCTCAGCAGCAGCCTCGATTGTCTTCTTGAACGCTACCACGGCTGCTTTTTTCTCATCAGTATCAGCAGCTGCTTCAAGCTTCTCATACCAAGCATTCCGCCGAGCGTCTTGTTCTTCACGTTTTTCGGTCAACATGTTATCTCTCGTGTCGCGTTTTTCATCAAGATAATCCACTCGTTTCTTTTTCCGATCAGTGAATTGTCCTTTCCGTTCAGTGAGCTTGCTTTTCATATCTTCCATCCGAGCAGTGAAATTCTCACAGAACTTTTCCTGTCGATTAGCCTGACGCTCTTCCATTTTAGCAGAACGGTCAGCCTGACGCTCTTCCATGTTTTCCTGTCGCATATTCTGACGCTCTTCCATTTTTGCTTCACGAGCAGCCTGACGCTCTTCATTGCTCAGCATAGCAGCCGAAACGGTATACGGTACCGCTATGGCAAATACCCCAACAATAACCTTGGTAAAATTAGAGACTGTTTTCATCATAAAATTGACTTACTTCATTAAGTGAGGATCCTTCATCTTCGATAATGGATGATTCGCCGGATATTTCGTTGGCAAGTACGGAGTTGTCAATCTCCGCCTCCCCACTGATATCAAGCACAATAGCATCGATGGTAGCTGGCTTACGCGTATCAGGAAGCGGCGCATCCTGAGCATCCTCCGAGAGTCCCGGACGCACTGGTTGTCCATTCTGAGGCGAAACAGTCAGAGGTTGTCCTGGTTTCGGCGAAGGCGACATATCCGACATTTGTTGTACGAGTACGAACCCGAACACAACTATAACTGCGACCACGAGAGTGACACCGATAATTTTTTTGGCATCCATAAAAATTTTATCTTGATTTTGTTATGACATAAAAAACCGAGTCCGAAAAAGAAAGCTTCGACCTTCTTTCTGTGCTTCGAACCTATCAAGCATTAGTATACTCGAAAAAATGTATTTTTGCACATTCAAAACGACACAAAATAACGGGTATTCATCCGATTTTACCGGCACTCGTTCGGAAACGAAAGCAAGTTTTCGTTTCACTCACTCCGTTTGATAATAAAAAGAGCAAAATTCCAATTCCCTACGCGAAGGAGAAGATCAACACGAATACAATTATCCCTCCTATTCTTGTCCTCGCTTCGCTTCAAGCGCTCGAATTTCATCACGCAACAAAGCGGCTGTTTCGAAATCAAGTGCCTTGACCGCCTGTTTCATCTCCTTTTCCTTCAGACGGATAAGTTTGGCTGGATCCTTGGCAAAAACTTTTTCATCGAGTGAAAGATTCACCCGGACTGCCTTTTCATGTTCGCTTTCCAGGTGCTCCGTAATATCGTGAATCGTCTTTTTGATGGTTTCAGGAGTCATGCCATGCAAAGTATTGTACTCCGTCTGTATTTTCCGCCGTCGATTCGTCTCATCTAAGGCATACTTCATGGAATTCGTGATACGATCCGCATACAGAGTGACTCGACCATCTGCGTTTCGAGCCGCCCGCCCAATAATCTGAATCAGTGATGTCTCTGAACGGAGGAACCCTTCCTTATCCGCATCCAGAATACCAATAAAAGAAACTTCCGGTAGATCAAGCCCTTCGCGGAGAAGATTGACCCCCACCAAACAATCGAATTCTCCCTTACGAAATGACGTCAAAATTTTGATCCGATCAATAGTCTTGATATCACTGTGCAAATACTCCGATTTGATTCCTCTTTCTTTCAGGTACACCGAGAGATCTTCAGCCATTTTTTTAGTCAGTGTCGTCGCGATGACTCGTCCACCCTTGGCTACTTCCAGTTCCGTCTCAGTAATAAAATCTCCAATCTGCCCGGGGTAATCCGTTTCCGGAACTGCCCGCACACCGCGTACTTCCACAATTGGATCCAGCAAACCGGTCGGACGAATCACTTGCTCCACAATCTGAGTACTCACTTCTCGCTCATAGTCTGATGGCGTAGCTGATGTGAATACAATCGGACCAACCCGTTCCAGAAATTCCTCAATTCGTAAAGGTCGATTATCCAAAGCCGAGGGCAGACGAAAACCAAATTCAACCAACGTTTGTTTGCGAGATCGATCTCCGGCATACATTCCGCGAAGCTGTGGCAAAGTCACATGCGACTCATCAATCACCGTCAAAAAATCAGGCGTCCCATCAGGAAGATGTGGAAAATAAGATAAAAGTGTCTCAGCCGGCTCGCCAGGGAGTTTCCCTGAGAGATGCCGCGAGTAATTTTCGATGCCGCTGCAATACCCGATCTCCTCAATCATCGCGAGATCATACGTCGTGCGCCGCTTCAGTCGCTCCACTTCAAGAAGTTTCCCGTCCTTTTCAAGTTCGGCAAGACGAAGGGCCAATTCAGCACGAATATTCTGCAATGCCTGTGTTTTCTCGTCCTCGTTGGTGATAAAGTGCTTGGCAGGAAAAAGAAAAATATCATGCGGTTCATCGAGGATCTTTTGCGTCACTGGATCAATCTTTACTATGCGTCCAATTTTCCCCGCCACAATATCAATACTGTACATGTACTTCTCTGAAATCGGCATCACCTCGACACGATTGCCAAGACTCCGAAATGATCCTGATGTCAGATCTGCATTTGTCCGTTCAAAAAAGATCGACACGAGAGTATGCAGTAATTCCGTGCGCGTCAGAGGCGTCCCCACCGAAAGACGCAGATTTTTCTTCTCATATTCCGCCGGACTCCCCAGGCCATAGATACAGGAAACCGAGGCAACAATAATCGTATCACGCCGAGTCAGGAGTGCCTGCGTTGAAGCATGGCGCAACCGATCTATCTCCTCATTAATCTGCGCATCCTTCTCAATATAGGTATCCGTCACCGGCAAATAGGCCTCTGGTTGATAGAAATCATAATACGAGACAAAATAGTGCACCGCGTGATCGGGAAAAAAAGTCTGATATTCCTGAGCCAGTTGAGCCGCAAGTGTTTTGTTGTGGGCAATAACCAGTGTTGGCTTACCAATATTGGCAATCACATTGGCCATAGTAAATGTCTTGCCGGATCCAGTTACCCCGAGCAAAGTTTGAAATGACGCACCAGAAACCACGCCACGAGTCAGTTCCGCAATGGCCTGCGGTTGATCCCCTGCTGGCGCCCAATCTGATTTGAGATGGAATATTGACTTTTTCATAGATTTGAATCATAATACAAAGTCGGTTTTTTGACAACTCACCACTGCATCCAAGCAGTACTTACCCAATCGAAATACCCCCTCGAAGGAGTCAACATGTCTCAAGATCTGAAAATAGCTGTCTACGCCGGAGTTCTCTTTAGCGCAATCAGCGCCCTGGTTTTCCAGGCTTCCGCGGTGACCTGTTTCATCGTGTTCATGCTCTTTTTCCTCAGTGTCCCACAGTTCCTCTGGTGGTGGATCGAGATCAAGTATCTCACCAAACAGCCCCACCCGTACGCGCGTGATCCGGCAGGACAAATGTGCGAAACAGACAAACGTCGCGTTGCTATTGTGGGCAATGGAGCGGCCGCAGGGCATGGAGCGAAATGCGCCGAAGAAACCCTGGCGGGACACCTGGATAAAGCCGGATACGCAGTCTACGGAAACGATTGTCGTCCCTTGTCGGGGATGGTTCAGATCCCGAGATTAGCCGATGACTTATTCGGCAACTACACCGCCATCGTCCTTTGTGTCAGCACGGAAGAGGCATTTCCGTGGGGCGATCCACTCGCTACGCTTGGTAACGCTTTTTACACGGCGCTCCTAATGTGCGAAGAACACACCAGCCGCATCATCGTGCTCGATTGCTCGAGCCTCCCGAGAAGGATTCCGATTTGGTGGCTGGATAATTACATGCTTCGCCGAGGGCAAAAACTTCGTCTGAAAATGAAAGCGCTTGCGGATGATTTTACGCAACAGCATCCGCAGGTAAGCATTCAGATTCGGAGCTTCGTCGAATACCCGTACAGACCGATCGGTGAATCGGGCTACCGTCAAATCGCCGATCGTCTCATCCCACTCCTCGATCCAGCGCGATAGCTCTTCGCGCTGTTCATCAACAACGGCTGGTCCCCTTCCCGGGCCCAGCCGCTTTCTTTTTTGCTATACTATTCTTATCCTGATTCACTCATGTTTTCCCTTACTCTATGATACATAATCATTCGGCATTCTTTTCAAAGGCACTCGTCCTAACCCAATTTCTCACACTCGGATACTTCGTCTTTTTTCATCCGATTCAGCAGCCATTTGGTCCACAAGACATCGTTGCCTGGACGCTTGTGACCGCAGGAATAGCCATTGGGGCCTGGGCATTTCTCTCCATACGGCGCGGCAGCACATTCCGCATCCTCCCTGAGCCAGCTGCTCATGCCACGCTCATTACAAATGGCCCATATGCCTTTGTCCGTCATCCTCTGTACACCGCCCTCATTCTTTGTACCTTTGGTCTCTTTCTGAATTATCCTGTCATGAGTCATTTTATTGCCTGGTCACTCCTTTTTGTCACACTCAATATCAAACTCATCTACGAAGAAAAACTTCTCCTGCAGATTTTTCCCAACTATACAAAATACCAAGCCGTAACTCAAAAACTTTTTCCTTTCATCTACTAAACGAGAAAAAGAAAAAGCTCTGGCGAAGATTCGAAAAGAGTTTCGAGTTTACGCTTTCTGAAAAAATCGGCACAGAAAACGCCAGATACTTCGGCCCTGATGGCGGTGTCGATACAAGAGATACAGAGAAGCTCCAATAAAAAAAGCTGTCGCCAAATCAAAGATTATTTTGACATGCTCGATATCACGCCAGAGGGTTGAGAGTTTTGCGAGTCCGAGATATCCCACAAGCAAATATCCCATATCCTTGATGAAGTACCCCACAATTGTCACGGATACATAGACACGAATATCCATCTTAAAAATCCCGGCCGCCAGTGAGAACGGTGTCGTCGGCATGAACGGCAAAGCACGCGTCAAAAAAAGCGCCCCTCCGTCCTTCCAGTGCTGACCAGCAAAACGTTTCCCTGCCTGCTCAATGTCTTCGTGAGTAACACCGAAAAACTTCCCTACGCGTCCTACCAAAAGATCCTCTCCCTTATCACCAAGATAATAATAAAAATATGCCCCCACGGTCTTACCGACACTCGCAAGTAATGCCAAAAATAAGAGATACCACCACGCCTCATGTCGAGCCAGCGCGATTGACCCAGCTATGCCAGTGATAAACATCGCTGGAATCGGACTAATAAATTCTTCCAGAAATGATCCAATCAGCACGAACCAGCCCAAAGGAACGTGAGCAGCATGCCAGGTAAACCAGGCGTTCAAATGATACAGAGAAAATGACATATTCTATCCTCAAAAAATGCGCATTCCCAAACGAGAGCTCATCTCCTCCCTCTATACTACTCCGCTGAAAAGAGAATACAAACAAAGACTCCCCATATATCTCTGAGACTAATACGCCAAGAGGTTTTTAAAGCCTCCTCTTATAACTATAAAGAAGCTATTCCTACTACTTCTTGTTCATCTCGGCATTCAAAGCCTGAGCCCGGAGACCAAAAGAAGCAGAATTTTTCGCATGATCAACAATGTTCTGCCCAGCCGTCACAGAAAACCAAGCCACAACGAAAGCAAGCAAAAAAATGAAAGCGAGAGAAAGTGCTCCCGAAACTTCTTGGCTCGAATCAAAAAATAAACGAATCATCTTTGCCATGCCTCAGTAAAAAACATATTTATTCTCAGTATAGCGGAAATCATCCAAAAAGGCACTCTTTATTCCCCAATCGCTATGGCTCGTTTTTCAACTGAAGTGATTGGCAAGTGATTTCCCGTTGGATAATCACGTATCGCGTTTTCAAAACGCTCCCTCGGATAGCGATACCTAGCCCCAAATCGCGTGCCGGGATCATGCACAATGTATTCCTCTGTTACCACGTCATATCCGAGCAAAACCAACATGTGCGTCTCTGGTCCTGGAGCGGTAAAGTGCGGATTCCCAAGCAAACGACCATTCATCGGAAGAATCATTATCTCCCCACGTGCCAGTGTCGCCCGCAACACCTCACCAGCCACCTGCTCCACCAGTCTTCCGTTTTCTCTTCCAGTATATGCCCGAAACAATTGAAGCGTATCTTCGGCTGAAGTATCCACTGAGGTATCAAAGAGTTGTTCTGAAAGACGAGCGAGTGCCAAGAGAGCCTGCTCTGCGTGTTCCTCCGAAACAGGTTCGTCATTCCCTAACCGAGAAGCCATGAATACCGAGGCTTCTTCACATCCGTTCTGAAAGAGCACATTCTCCCATTCACCTCGGGGAGCCTGGGAGATAAAAGGAGCGGCCAACACCTGAGAAGACACGGGAATATTCGCATCCTCATCTTCATTTCTCTTCTTCTGCTCCAACGATGAAAATTCATCTGCTCCCTCTTCTGTCGAACTTTGAACAGACTCAAACTCCACTACCTCTCTTTCTTCTGCAATCCTAGAAACCTTCGCTTCTTCTCTCACTCGCACTCCAAAAAATACGGCTCCCACCAAAAAGCATGCGCACCCAAAAATGAAGAATTTTCTCACAAATTTCTCTTTCATATTGAAGCATCATAACGCCTTTCATCAGAAATATCTAGCGACAAAAAAGGCTTATCCCTAGCTCATTTTTCAAGTGTTGACTGATTCAATTTTCTATGCTACAATACCCTTTGCAATTAATGCAAGAGGAAATGTAGTCGGATTTCTCTCGAAAAGTAGCCAAGAAGTAAAACTATGACCGGAACTATCAAAACGCTCACGGAACGTGGATTTGGATTCATCTCCCGCGAAGGTGTGGAGAAGGATCTTTTCTTCCACTCCAAGGAGCTCGTAGGTGTTACCTACGATGAGCTCAAGGTTGGCGATACCGTCACCTTTGAAGTCACGGAGGGCCAGAAGGGTCCTGCGGCCACCAACGTATCCCTCGCCTAATCGCGATCGATGCTCAAAAGACCACTCTCGAAAGGGAGTGGTCTTTTGTTTGTCCCTCCCGGAAAAAAATTACAAAGTCGTAAATGGATTTTCCCCTGAAAAAACAATCAGTGGTGTTTGGTTGTTGATACGCTCTGCCGTGAGATGCGGATACTGCCGTATATACAACACATCGACTGCGCCAAATATCGCCTGAGAATAATCAAATCCGAGCTTCAAAGATACCGAACGCACCAGATCCTCAGACTGCCCCTCAATTTCAACAAAAGGTTCGAGAAATGGCCATTCATCAATCGCCACCTCTGTATCGTCGAGTGTCCAGAGTTCACGCCGTGTCTCCTGATATGATTTCTCGGTACATCCGAGCGCGAGCAAAAGATCAGTCGCCTCCTCCAAATCGCTGACAGTCAAAAAAATCTCTTTTTGATTTTCAATATGGCTGCCATCAATCACCTTAAGACTCATCGTAATCTTGTCTCCCTCGTCACGCACTCGCACCCAACCACCGGGAATCTCATGTCCAACTGGCATGTGAAACACCACTCGTTTCTGCAAAAATTCCGGTCGCGCCAAGACGGCCCCGGCCTCCAGAAGTTTCTTTCGTATCACGTCTTTTTCCACCGCCGCAAATGTCGCTTCATATTCGATATTCATACCTCTACACCTACAAAGATGGAATTAATTGCTTGCGTCTCATGAACAGGAAAAGCAACAAGAGAGAAATCGCAAAAATAGGGAGGACGAAAAAATATTTTGGATGACTCGCGGTCAATAAAATACATCCAAATACGACGAGTCTTCCAAGTACGGTAGGAATTTCCCGAAGAATCAAAAATGTCTCTTCATCATCATTCTTGATTTTTTTGTAAATCAAACTGAAGTACGTCACGATAAACAATGTCATAACGAAAGAAGTGCCAAGAGAGGCAAGATACGCTGAAAAAGAACTGTCGATAAAGAATCGTATCGCCCACAAAGCCATCAGACCAACAGAAGCTATCGGGATAAGTTTCAGAGCGTGCTGATTGGCAAATTTTCCCACCAAAAGAGCAAAGAGGGCACCTCCTAACGCCTCAAGACCTCCGACAATTCCTGGCGTTGCCAAAGACCCAATCAGAAGAAAAACAAAAATACCCCAAAACCATTCTGATTCCTCAATAATATTATCAAATCCTTCTAGAAAGAAGAGAAATTTTCGCTTACGTATTTTCTGTATCGATTGAGAAAGTCGGAACTCAACCATCAGCTCATTTTTCTTGATACCAATCAACGGCAAGTACGAAAGAATCAAGCCACATCCAGCAACAATAAACATCGGCCAAAAACCAAAAAAAGGAATGACTGCCGCGCTCACCAGTGGTCCGACCACACCGAAGATTTTCGGCAAAGCAACGAAGAGGCCAAGGTCACTCCCCATCTTTTTCTCTTCGGCGTGTTTTACAAACAAAATATTGAGTGGCATCCAGTACGCAAAAGTTGCTATGCCACCCAGTGCCGCTACAATGGGCCAGGCAAAAGAAATCTGCGGCAGAAAATGCAGTGCCGCAAAAAAAGCTATCTGGAGAAAATAAGATACCTGGAGCGTCTGAGTCATCCCCCATTGCCGCATTGCGAATGGGCACATTGTGAGTCCGAAAGCGAGCCCGAACATATGAAACACAACAAAAAAGAGAATCGTATCAGCCAATGAAAAACCATGCGTCAGCAAAAAAATCGGCACGTACACCCCGACAAACGACAACGCCACCGAACGCAATGTATGTGCCAATTGTATCCGGTGAATATCCCTACTAAATGTAATCCCAAAAATTCGCATATTTCATTTATTCAAATAATAATCAAGTGTGTAGATCCAGTGCTCATCATTTTCCTCGCCCCGCTCGCGAGCCATGATTTTCTGATTAAAGAGCCAAGCGAGATAACCCGGATCATCATGAGATACCTGCTTCACTTCGAGACCGGCGTATTTGCCGAAATTAAATTTGCGCATGAGAATAGGACGCGAAGAAATTGCGAGCATTTCTTGAAGCACCACTTCTTCGCTCCCTAGGGTCACAAGCATCTCCTCAAAATAGCGATTAAACAGAGCCATGAGCACACGGACATCTCCGAGCGCACTGTGTGCCGCGGCATCATCCACTTCAAGATCAAAAAAATACCGCAAATACTGCAGGCTGTACTTCGGTACCGTACCGGATACATCGAGATGATGTGCCAAGCGAAATGTATCAATACTCTGTGGCACCGCGAGCCCCTCTCTCCGAAGCATCTCGATATCAAAAGGAGCGTTGTGGGCAACGAGGATATTGCCATCCGCCAGTATTCGCAGAAGGTGCGTGAAGAGAGATGAGCCAAGAAAAGGCTCCCGATCGGCCACCATACGATTGGTGATATGTGTCACCACCATCGCATCAATACTGATAGGCACTGGGGGCTTAAATATTGCCTCGTGTTCCTCCGAAGCGAAGTGATACGCGACCTGACACAAACGATCTTCCGGCCCTGTCCCTGTCGTCTCCGTGTCGAGAAAAAGAAGTTGATTCTTGTTCATAGTAAAAAAATGTTTAGAAACGGTTCAACATCTCATGTCTCAAGAAAATGTTCGGATTTCGAGGTGAAAACCTTAAAAAGTGAGAAGGGCTATCGAGATAACCTGACGAGCTTTGAGAGGTTTTCAACCGAAATCCGGACGTTTTATGAGACAAGCGGCGGTTTTTCTTTTATGTATTGCGGTGAGATATTGAACAGTTTCTTACACTCATACTCTCATCCCTGACAAATCTCCAAGGAAAACATCCTTATCATACCATTCTTCATCATTCCCCCAATAGCCGTCTCTGATAAAAAAATGGCCTCGCTCTCTCAGGCTTGTCGCAAACTCCTTTTTCCGGTATGGTGGAGTTTCTTGGATTCTCTCTCAGAAATGGGTAAAATCATCATATATGCTCCAGACTGCAGAAATATTGGAACGCCTCCAAAAAGGCAGTCACCCCCGTGTGTATGTCAATGCCTGCACCCATGGGAATGAACGGGTGGGCGCACGTATTCTCGAATCATTACAGACCATATCTCTTCTCAAGGGAACCCTCGTAACAAATATCGCTCACAAGGAAGCTTTTGCTTTGGGAAAACGCTATATCGATCAAGATCTCAATCGCGTGTTCCCAGGAAAACCAGATGGCGATACCGAGGAGCGACTCGCTCACGAACTACTTCCGCTCGTACAAGCGGCCGATATTGTGCTAGATATTCACTCAACCGAGTCAGGTCGGCATGAGTCTCTCATCGTCACCAAAATTGACGAGTCAACCCAGAACATGCTAGATTTTGTCAACCCGAAAAGAGTCTTGATCATGTCGATTTCCGGCAATCACGCCCTTATCTCCTCGGCAAAAATCGGCATCGCTTTTGAATACGGGTCGGACCAGAGCGAGTCGACGTATGAGGAAACGCTGCAAGGCATCATGAATATCTTGGTTGGTCTCGGTATGACAGAAGGTCGCTTGAGACACAAACGGCGAATCGGTGAATACTACGAAGTATCTCAGACACTGGAAAAACCAGCAGGGTTTACACTCGAAAAGACGATACAAAATTTCAAACTTGTTCAAAAAGGAGGGACTGTGGCACGCAGTGGTGAACACATACTGGCTGCACCACAGGATTTCTACCCTATCCTCTTTGGAAAAAATACCTACACGAGCATTTTCGGATTCATGGGTGTAAAAGTGCCTCGGAATGACATCATGTCAGAGTAGAGAATTATGTGGAGGATATTTTAGATCTTTAACAAAAAGAATTAATGTTCATCAAAGGAGATTGCCATGTGGGATCAGTTTGAAAAGTTTTCTTGCAGCACAAAGAATGGCCCGTTGAGCGCAAGGCATATCCGCGCACCAAAAGACCTCCCGACAGCAACCAAAGAAGAACTGCTTCGCCTGCTACTCCCCGTGGCTTGTGAAGCTTTCCATCAGGATGCAAGTACGGCTTTCTCACAAGATGTGTATCAACATCTGTTTTCTTGGGAGGGTCTCATCGTCGTCCTGCAAAATGATACTCCTGTTGCATTTCGTATGTGGCAGGTATTTCCCTCTGACCATGGGGGCATCCTCTATCTAGCGGGTATGTGCGTACAAGTGGCATTCCAGAGAATCGGCATCGGTGAGAGCCTCCTGCGATATGTCATGAACATGTACCCTACAAATCAGAGCCGATACACCGTATTGCGGACTCAAAATCCATCGATGAAAAGATGTTTCGATGCCGCAGTGGGTGGCCTCTCTTATCCAAATGGGGAACAGCTTCCTCGAGATATCTTGAACGTAGGTCTCACAATAGCCCGTGAACTCGGAGACAGAGAGTATGACCCAAATACGCTCATCTCTCGGGGTGCGTATCAAGGAAGCCTCTACGGGACCGAACTTGCCTCGGTGAATAAAGCAAGCTATACGGAGGTATTCGGTCAAATAAATCGGGATCAAGGAGATGCTGTATTTTGTATCTGGCGGTCTCCCGCCGAATGAAGAATCAGTAGGTCAGAAAAATGAAAAGTCCTTCGCCGGGAAATTCTCCAGCGAAGGACTCTTTTTTTACTCAAAATGCATTTCTTCATGCTGCCGCGATTTGAAGCGCGGCAGGGGTGACCTGTTGCTGACAGTGATCGCACGTAGTGCCTCCGTTCGGTTGTACCGTTCCTGACGTCCTGCTGTTGCAATGATTGCAGTGGAGCATCGGGCTATTGCACATCAGGCACCATCGGGTTCCAGGAGAACGATCTCTGTGAATGATACCAGAAGTGCGAGATTGACACTTTGCGCACCAGTATGTCGGTGCCTGATCTGAGCTAAACATGGGAACCTCCGAATGTGCAGATTGTGGAAAAAAGGCGAAAATTTCAGATTGTTAATCGGCTACTTTCACCAGCAAGAGTCTAACAGTAAAACTTCGTCTGAGTCAATATGCACGTATCGATACCAGTATCATCCCTTCGTACGCCTTTCGCTGAAACTCTTTCAGATCATTCTCCCAAGAGCCGACTGGATAAAAAAAAATGGCCTCGCATGAACATGCCAAGGCCAGAAAAACCCGTCCGAAGGGAAAAATGTTGTTGTACCGTTCATTTCAGCATCCCTGAGGCGCCCGAATCACCAGGGTATTCGCAATGGCTGCAGCACGCAATTCTTCTTGCGTCGGCGGAGCTGCATCGGGAAACAGGTATGGTCCCTCCGCGTCTTCCTCGTTTGGTCCCATGCTTCTCTCCTGATAAGAACAGAGATAATAGCCCACCCATCCCCGCGGCAGCCAGCACATCCATTCACCAGAGCAATTGTAAACGGACTCCCTGATACCCGGAGACAACTGGCCATCATCGTGCAAATGCACAACATCGATACGATACTCGTCCGGCACGCCGTACGGTTTCCCCTCGTGCACCGAAAACACTGCATGCATCTTGGGTGGTGGACCCAGAAGGTCAATCTTCATTTCACCTCTCCTCTAGAAATCGAAAAAACTTCTCCACCGGAACTAGGCCGGCACATACAAGATACCACCATTTCATCCCTTGTCAATCAGCCACAAGGGTCTCCGAAATATCAACCTCTCTTCCAACGAGGGGCAAAGCGAATCAGAAAAGTAAAAAATTTCGCCTGGAGTTTCCCAGTCCCATGCTCAATCATCCCTTCATACGCCTTTCGCTGAAATTCTTTCAGATCATCCCCCTCATAACAGAATTTGCCATCACGAAAGCAATAGCTACAATACCGATCATCTTCTCGATTGGTCTGACCATGCTCCTCATCCAAAGGCATCAGACAACTTTCGCAACTTTTCTTCGTATTTGACATAGGGTTTCTCTTACACGGTGCATGTACATGCTCGGATTACTCAAACAAGAACGGGCGCAAAGCTACTCCAAGATAGTATGGCCAGATGACTACCGCCCACACTCCCTGCCAGAAGGAGAGCTGCAAAAATCCAATCGTAAAAATCCACGCCGCCATCCACACCCCTCCCGAAAAAACATGATTTTCGACTTTTACTTTTTCCATACTCGTCATGTACACATATATTACTGATGCAGCACTGATGATTCCAGAGGTTTCACTGGTATGATGAAGACCGCAAAGATATATACCAAGATACCAGGTGCAAACCCGGTAAACACCGTCACAAAAGTCCACAGCAATCGAAGAATCACCGGGTCAATCATGAAGTACTCCCCCAAACCAGCACACACCCCCGCAAATACTTTGTCTGTTCTGCTCCGATACATCCGTTTGATTGGTCTTGTTTCCATACACTTATATCCCTAAAAAATATAGCCGGCTTTGATGAAGCTCTTTCTATTCCGTTGTGACTCCATCAAATGCCGGCTCGTCTGCTTCTGCCTCAGCACGCGTCGCGCGCACCACTCCGTCCTGATGATGCGGCGGGGCATAGATAGTGTACATCTTGAGCGCCTCCGTGTCGGATGTATTTATTACATTATGCCTAGCTCCAGCCGGTACGATAACCGCGTCCCCATCCTTCACCATATATTCCGTCTCATCGATAGTCACTTTGCCCGTCCCACTCTCGAAACGAAAAAACTGATCTCCCTCCTCATGCACCTCCAGACCAATTTCTTCTCCTGGAAGGAGAGACATCAGCACCAGCTGACAATCCGTGGCTGTGTAGAGCACCTGGCGAAAATTCGCATTCTCTCGAGTCAACTTCTCAATATCTGCGTAATAGCCTTTTTTCATATTCCTCATATCTCAAGCGAATTACCCACACTTCTAGTATACACCCAAGAGTCAAGACCTACCGCTATCATTTACTGAACCAAATGGAAATGACTTCCTTTTCTGGATTACTCGAAAAAAACCGGCGCTTATAAAAAAAGAGGCCGCTGGATGATACCAGACGGCACTCAAGACGCATTGTTGCATCAGAGAAATAGGTTACACCTAGGCGTCATTGAAGCATTGCCAGAACTCCTTACGAGTCTTGACCGGCTTCACAACTTCCGCTGAGTCATGATCGAAGAGGAACAAAGCGCATTCGTTGTACGGAAAACCGAGGCTCCTCCAATACTTGGCGGCTTTGGGAGATTGCTGCCGAAGCGCTTCAATAGCGTGCGTCTGAAGCACGATGTAGCCAGGGTAGTCCGGAACTTCCAACCCTGTCTCCACATCACGCACGGTATCACTTGCACTGAGCGGCACACCATCGTGCGAAAACAGGCAGGGAACCTCGACCCCAATCCACGCCTCACGAACCCAAAGTGGTGCTCCACCGCGTGGAACAGAAATGAAACGAATTACACCAAGATCTTCTCTTTGAATCTGGCGCATGATCAAACCTTTCAAGAACATATGCCGACATAGGCAAGATAATAAAATCACAAGTAAGACTCAAAGTCAATACTCATGATTGGTCTATTTTCTGTTCCAGAGATTTTCTTTTCTCACTTCTCTCCACCATGTCGCAGTGTCTTGGTATCCCACACAAGTTTGGCGAGGCTGATGATGACAAAGAGTACGCTGAGCCAGATGGAGACGGATTCTCGGTCTGGACTCAAATTTAGAAAAGAATTATAAGATTCTGGAGTCAATATAATCAATATTATCGAGAAAAACCACCATATAGAAGCAAATTTAAACCACTTCAGAAACACCGCATCCGAAACAAAAAAAAGAAAAAAGGAGGAGAGAAAAAAGGCAACCGAGGCGAAATCAAACGAATCAACGTAAGAGTAATACCACCCAAATCTGTCTATTACATTCGAGACAATAAACCCATAACTAAATAAAACCACAGCAAATAAAATCACCGATACCCTCCACCAATATGTTTTTTGTTCCATATATATTTTTTAATACACAATATGTACTCTTCCTGATTGTGTCAGTATACCAGGAATTACTCGTCCTGGGAGCTTCTCTCGAATTGGCCGACGATCAGCTTGGTCATCATCGTCATCATCCATGATGTCACGCGCGAAACGCATCACCCGAGTCTGATCTTTCGCGAGCACATAATGCGTCTCCATCCAGTCCCCTGACGTACGAAGAGAAGTCGCTAGACGGGTATACTGCTGCTTGGCATCCCGCTTCCACTTATATCGAAGCGTGGCTTCTGATTCAGTCACGACTCCATCACGTTCCACCGATCGAAGCGTGAGGAAAATCCGGCCTTTTTGATTCTTTGCCTGATCGAACCGAAGAACAGTCACATGACCAGCGGCGTCAGTAAGCGTCGCAGTCAACACAGTCTTCTTGGTCGGCCAAGTCATGTGAAAGAATTTACTCAGGAAAAGCTGCCAGGGTTCGAGCTTGAGAGGAATATCCACCATCTGCATGACCGCTGGTGGTACATGCACATCAACAGCGTCTTGCCCAAGAATATCAAGCCGCTGAGTTTCGGAATTAAACACGACTTTCGCTTCGGGAGCTGCCCTATCTATCTGTATGGACTGAGTCTTCGTGTCTTCTTGATTGCCTGCCTGATCAAGAGAATGGTACTGCAGAGAGAAAATTCCTTCCTGCTCAAGAAGAATGGGCTCAGTGTACAGAGTCCATGAATCTCCGTTATCAAGAGAATATTCAGTCTTCTCAATACCACTCTCCTCATCCTCCGCTGAAAGAGTCACGGTTACCGTACTCGTATACCATTCACCTACTCCGACCGTACCGGTGAGCCGCGCGGTTGTAACAGGGGCAGTGATATCCTGAGGGTCAAGTGTTGCTGTGCCTCCGAGCACCGGCGTCACAATATATTCATCCGTGCCATCGCCTTCCATATCAGCTCGCAGTGGCGAAAGGGCCTCAAGGCCGACAGCAGGAATGTCGAGCTTCACTCGCGTCGTTTCCGTCGTCGGAAGATGAGCAAAGGTAGTCGTGGCAGTAATTTCCTCCCCCGTAGGGGTCGGACGCATGCTCTCGAGTCTGAGTGTATAGCTTCCGAGGGCATAGCCCTGTAGCTCCACTCGTATCAATGCTCCACTCCCAAAGCTCACATACTTGCGTTCGCCAAATTGGAAGTATGAGCTATTAGGGATCTCTTCTTCAAAAATGGTGACGGTTTGCCCGTCTCGAGTCTCCTGTTTCGGTCCGGTATGATGGCCATCCGCGTCATAGAGATGAATGTCGAGTGGGGAATAGAGAGACATGCGAATACGCGAAGCGGCGCCGTCGAAATTATCCGGACGGGAAGTCTTAAGATAGGCAGGCAGTTCGGCTTCCGCGTGGTGAGTAATGATATTTGACAGAAGATCTCTGACTGAATTGATTTCGAGTAAATCTTTATGACGACGATTCGTTGTAAATCTCTGTTTATTGTAACTATTTAAATCTATCCAGTACCGCTGCGTATCCCCGGACATTAAAAGTGCGCTTGGTGTAGTTACCACTTCATCCCCATCCACTGTAAACACCGGCTCATATATCGGCTCATATTTCCCCTCATCCACGCACGAAGGCAATGAGGATCCGGAGTAGTAGCATCGCTCCAGGGATTTTTCGGTGTATTTCACTCCGCTCACTGTATCGATACCCCAGCCAGCGAGCTGTACTACCTTGATTCCGCTCGGTGGTATCCAGTGATCGAGCCGCTCATGTGTCTCTCGTGCCTCTGCCAGAAGCGTCGACAACAAGACATTTTCCTGTTCGACATCATCAGCCTCTGGCTTTGACCGATGATCATCTTCTCCGGAGAAAAATCGTCCAAACTCAGAAATATCTCCAATCGCCTCACCATAAGCATCAGCCAACGCGCGATACCGCGTATGCACCGCGTCAAAAGAAATGAGTGGTTCTTGTGCCCGTTCAAAATACTCACGTGAAGGCAGCAGTCCATATGCTCCCGGCATGTGTTCGGCCAATGTCCGTGCCTCGCTTCGAGAAATGAGTGCCCCAAAAAGTACTGATTCATCATAGCCATAGAGGAGTGAGAGCATAGAGAGCGGCGTGCCCATTTGCGGTGTCCCCACCATGACTATCTGATCAACCAAATCAGTCTTGCCTTGCCGTTCGAGTTCGAGCATGAGTGCCTTAGCGACAAGCCCGCCATTTGAATGTGCCACAAGAGTCACCTTACCACTCCGAGAAGAAGTCGCGAGCGATGAGAGTGTCTCGACAACCGAAACCAATTCACTATCCTTGCGCAGCGATCCATTTGCCACCACCTGTTCAACATTCTTGCGCCAATCATAAGCAAAGACTTCATAATCATTGAGTGTGCCGGCTTCCTTGAGCTCTTGGAGCCGATCGATGAATGATGCATAAATATCCGAGGTCCCGACTTCACTCAGCACGTCGTCTTCTTTCGTATACACCGTTTTGATGCTCTTACCATCCGCGTCGAGCCCAAGATCTTCGAGATCATCCCCAAGAAAATTCGGGGGCCAGAGTTGATCCTCTGTGCCATGTGCTCCTTCGGTGTACAATCGACTCAATTTGATACCCGGGAGCAACAGCACATTTGACGGACATGTCTCGCTACAATGAAACGGCATCCGGCTCCAACCGATGAACAGCGTATCCCCAAGTAGCTGTTCACCGGGTGAAGAAAACAGCGGGGCAAAACTCGGACCGTTCTCATGTCCATACCAGTTATTGGTCAAGCGGACATGATCGGCATACTCAATCACCCAGTGCCCCTCAGGGAAACGAAAGTGTGTCTCCACGGCAATGCGTTCACCACTCTCCTCAAACTCAGAATCACTAACGGACAGGAGGTCATGCGATGTCCAATCATCCTCAAAAGAAAATTGCACTTCGATGGCGGCAGTCGTGCTCCCTATAAAAGCAGAATGTTCGATCTTGACACGCCCATTCGTCACGCGAAGTGCAGGATCACGAAATATTCTCACGCTTGCTGCATGTGCGGTCCCGATAGAAAGGAAGTCTTTCATGGATGAATTGAAACCGACCTCTGAAGGACAATGTTTCCCTTCATCGGATACCTTTCTTCCAAGATGGTCAAAATCCACATATCGAAAGACCGAGTCCTCACGCGCGTCATCACTCTCCACATTTTCCGCAAACTCAATCGTCCCACTTGGATAGGCAGAAGAAAAACATTCCGGATCATGCAGAGCCAACACTTCAGCTGGGATATCTGAAAAATCAGGCGAGGCCTTGGTCAGAGTAATGCGATTTGTTTGATTCCCGAGAGCGAGGATGCGCCCATCATACACCGAGAGACTCACTATCTCGGCATGTGTTCCTGGTTTGAGAGTCAGCGTAGCATCATTGACGACAATGACTGGTTTAGGAATATCCGCGTGAGTCAGTGTACCCTCCCATGTCGTATCGTGGTCAATGACGATGTACTCCGTGCTCCCTTCCCACCAAGGAGCCTCATCGGCATATACACATAACACCACACTCGCCCACATCAAACAACCAGAAGCTAGAAACAACACTCCTCGAAACTGAGCCGAAAACAGATTTCTCATACTCATCGTGAGCACTTCAGGTGAAACCACAAAATCACAAGCACAGAAATTCTCGCTTCAGTATATCAAAAAATCTCCCCTCGCCATACGAGGGCATATATTCGAAAAATCGGGCGATGATGCCGGAGATACCTAGAGCAATCGGTCTGGCTCGGTGCCATCGCCAAGCTCAAGCGCCTTGATTTCTGGAAGCGTGGCATACCCGCTCAGATCGCCATACATGATGGCCATATTAGTCATGACTTTGTGAATCTGCTTTTCTCGTTCTGCCCACAATTTCTCGTATGCCAAGCGCTCTTTGCGAAGACCGTCGCTCATACCCGTAAATGCTTCGACAATTGCCTCAACTCGCTGTTTGAATTCAACACCCGTCAAATACGCGTAGAGCACTTCCATCTTTTCATTCTTGCCTACCGACATGTTTTTTTCTCGTGTGACTGATTCGAGCGTGATACGAAGAGCACTCGCAAGAGCCAGTGCCATATGCACCTCACACACCCAGACACCATCCCGCAAAGCAAACCCCGTGACACCCGATGGCAAGACTGAAGACACGAGCACGGCGATATCCGCCTTCACGAGTCGTTGATCTTCTTTGAGTTTTTGAATCCATCCTTCGCTCCAGACCTTGGTATTCTTTGATTCCCACACGATCTGACCAGCCAGACGTCCTCCTCGATCGAAGACTCGCTGCAAAATATCAGCACCTTTGACTCCCTTGGGCACGGGAACAATCTCATCATGGAGAAATTCTGACCGAAGAGAGGTCTCCAGTTCGAGTTCAAGTACTTCCCCCTGAGTCTGTTGCGAACCCTGCTCCAGCTTGCGCGCCAAATCATCTTTGGCCTTAGTCGCGTCCGAAAGTTGTTTCTGCAACTGCGCGATGACAAAACGAGTTTCTTCCGTCGCCTTCTTGCTCGCTTCTTCACTAATCTTCTCTCGCTCGGCATCAAGCTGTCGCTGCTTGTCGAGTTCAAAATTCTCTCGCTCGGCATCAAGCCGATTTTTTTCTTTCCGCAATTCAAGTTCTTTTTCGTTGGCTTGGCGCAACTTGTTGTTCTTTTCCGCTAGCTGTTCTTCAAGCATTTTTCTTTCTGCCTCACTTTCTTTCTCGGCTTCTTCTTTGGCTTTTTTCAGGACAGCGCCCCTCTCGGCTTCCATTTTTCTGGCTACTTCCTGACTGATTGCCGCTTCAGAATTTTTCAGAGCTTCTTCCAATTTCGTCCGCTCGGCATCAAGCATTTGTTCCTTGCGTGCCAGCGCTTCTTCCTTTGATTTCTGTTCCTGCTCCATCTCTTGCCGTACCTGTTCCGAAATCTGATGCGTCAACACATCATCAATCGAAATCGATGATCCGCATTCGGGACATTTAATCTGTTGCTTCTGAGCAGTCATAATCACCTCATTATTTCATCGGCACAATCGGCGCAATCGTTCCGAGCTGAGCAGTCACTGTATCACAGTCACGACCAGCAACATGCTCATTCCAGATTAAATCCTCTTTCTGATAACCAGCTGCGGTTGTCTCAACAGATGGCAATGAAAAATCCGCGCACAGTTCAAATGATCCGACACGACCCACTCCCTGCGTCAACGATGTCTCTAAGACTCGATACTCATACATCCTCCCTGTTTCTGGATCCTGCATGAAGTCCGAACAATACGTGTAGGCGCTGGAACGCTTGAGTACATCCATCGAAGTCGGCAGAGTTCCCAAGTCACTCGCATACCCCTGAACACACCCTGCCAGCATCGAGAGATCGTTTGCCCGCTTGATATCAAAGCCCTGCTTGCGGGCTGTCTCAGGCGATCCTCCCACGAAAAAACCCAAAACAATACTGACGCACACCACACCCGCTACCGACCATCCAAAAGATTGAAATGTCTTGCGGGCAATATCCTGATGATACTGTATCTTCTTGCGCTCGAAATAGTAGAAGCCGAAAATGACACCGGCGATACCCAAGATAGTCAGCGCTTTCAGGAAAAATCGCCACGTGATTTCTCCCTGAAGAAAAATGTAGACCACCGCGATGAGATCTCCCACAATGGTCACCGAGGCGATGAGGAGTACCAGATAGGTGAGCCACTGCGAAAGGCGCGATTCCGTCCGTCCCTCATCCTCTCGGAATTTGCGAAACCAAATACGCAGAGCGCCCACGTACAGTGGAAATCCAATCAAAAGCGCCGCGATAGCATAGTGAATACTATCCATCGCGCCCGATACACCGAGAGGAGAAGAGCCCGCCAGCGCATCAGGAAAAGTCTGCTCGATGATACCAAAAAGGAGTGTCCCAAAAGCGGTAGCCACAATACCGAGCAGAATGAAAGAGAAGAGATTCACAATGACATCAACCGTTGAGGACTTGCGCGTCAGAGTAGGACGAGTCCCCGCGCTTGGCAGCGGTACGCCAAGAGCAATGACTCCCTCCCGATAGGCGGCGTCTGTTTCCTCATCGGACCAGCCGACAGCGAGAAGTTCTTCCTTAATTTCTGCTTTGGAGGCGCCGGCCCGAACCCGATCCGACACATAGCCTCCGAGTGATGGATTGTCCATAAACATTATTTTATGAATTATGCTCTTCTGACGAAAGAACGCGTAATTTTGCATCACGATCTTCTTGCCACAAAGTATACCACGACCAAAAACACGCGAAGAGAACCATTCCCTGCCCCACACTTACCACCAAGTGCCCAAGAGCCGGGCAGGCATTCCATATCCCCCACTGGGAGCAAAGCAGTGTCCAATCGTGTTCTCCGCCAATCAGAGGCAAGAGTTGCGCCTCTGCATCAGCGATATAGATACCCGAATTGATGAGCGAGAAACCAAGCCAGTACGTGATGATTGCTGCTGACCACGCTTGTTCACTCCGTACAAAATACCCCACCAGTACGATAGGTACGAGAAGCTGCATGAGAGTCCCTCCCAATATGGATACTGTCTCACCGAACACGAGAAACAAGGGATGCCCTGCCTCATGCATAATGAGGGTGACAAAATCAATAAAGTGCCATTCCTGCCAAGTAACCAGATAAAACATCCCGTACAGCATGGCAAGCAGCGTGACAAATGTTTTTTCTGAGAGAGGTGGGAATCGCATAGGAGTAAATACAATTCATCAACGAGCAGATGAGTTATTTCATATTCGTTAAAACTTCCGACTATCGTACGCCCAGTGCAACAAAGCCTGTCTTTGTCGCCGTCGGCAGAGGAGATCTCCTGATCGACAATTGCGCGCAATCTGCGCGATATGTCGCCGCATCATCTTCCATCGCCGTATCTGACGCGCGTCTTCCTCAGGGATACGTCGCCCGAGAAAGTAACGACAGTACCACTGGAACCACCCACGCGGATCTTCCGGAAATATCCATCCCTTCTTCTGCCACTCGGCGAGAGATTGACTCGCGTCGACACCAAAGAAATTAAGTGATACATCTTTTTTGTGTGGAGAAAGTTTTGCCGAAGTAAACCAATCAGCTGGAAATTCTTGCTTGCAATCCGTCAAATACTTCCCTCCAAATACACCCAGATCAAGCATTTCCTTGGGAGTGAGATCCGGCCGAAATTCCACGTCAAAATCCTTCCCAACCGGTGCAACCAATCGGTAACGATACCCCTCCTGCATACGATCATGAACGATAATTTCTCGTGTCATACGACATTTCCCGCTCCTTTCTTCTACTCTAGCGCGTTCACCCGAAAAAGCCTATACTGGAATCGAAAAGCCTTCAGAACGAGAAGCGATGGAGTCTTCGGACTCCTAACTGGAACCCACCTGGATTATTTCCGGGAAAAATGTAAATTTTTTCCGTTACTCATTTTCAGGGATTCAGCCACTCCTCCGCATTGAGGGCTTTTTGTTTCCCAGCGTAACTTGGGAACCTCACTTCTACTTCATGAAACAAGCTACTCTATGCAACACGACATCTCGAATCCGCCAAACGCAAAATCATCCGGACTAGAAGCGCTCGCCCTCCGAGCCTCACAGCGCATCGGATCACCGATTTCCCTTGCCGTCCATACCCTTCTCTTTATTGGGATTTTTGCTCTCGCACTCTTTGGGTTTTCCCTTGACCAAATACTCCTCATCCTCACAACACTCGTTTCACTCGAAGCTATTTACCTCGCCATATTCATCCAAATGACTGTCAATCAGCATGCTCGACAAATCGAAGAAGTCAGCGAGGATGTGGGTGAACTCGGTGAGGATGTCGAAGGAATTTCTCGTGATGTCGATCATCTGCACGAAAATATCGAAGAGATTGGTGAGGATGTCGAAGAAATCTCCAAAGATATCGACAGCATACAAGAAGATGTCAAAGAAATTGGTGAGGATGTCGAAGAAATATCTGAAGATGTCGAAGAATTGAGCGAAGAAATTGAAAAAGATGATCGAGAAGATGATGCCGAGCAACTCGAGAGCCTAAAACACATTGACCGAATCGAAAATTCACTTCAAACACTCCTCCAAGAAATTCAAGCGATGAAACGGGATCGTCCAGAGTAATAAGATGTATCAATCCTGACGCATCGAATAGCGGCAACCGCAATAATTCTGTCGATAGATACCACGTTCTTTGACCATCTGTCTCGCCACGGTTTCACGGCCCTTCTTTTTCCAGTCTTCCGCGTAAAAATGCAAATCATACCGCTTGGCTGCCGCTTCACCGATAGGGAAAATAACTTTGGCGCTCTTGCGACTTCCCATAGTGAGCGTTGTCCCAAATAGAGCAAACCCGCGCTCCTTTGCCTCGCGTGCCGAGCGATCCAGTCGCATACCAATACAGGTAAAACAACGTTTCCCCTGCTCGGGTTCTTGTTCGAGCCCCCTGACACGAGCGTCCCACTCTTCCGGTGTATAGTCCATATCAATCATCGGTACCGACCATTCAGTACACACGCGTATTACCTCCGCCTTCCGTTTCACATATTCCGATTCGGGAAAGATATTCGGATTAAAAAAGAGCACACTCAAATCAAACTTCGACCGAAGCTCATCAATAACCGCGATGCCGCACGGCGCGCAGCAGGTATGTAACAAAAATTTTCCTGACATAAAATATCTTCTACTTATTTCTCTCAAGTCTCATATCGAGGGAAAACGAGAACATTTCGAGATGGAAACCTTGAAAAGTGCGAAAGGCTATCGAGATAACCTGACAAGCTTTGAGAGGTTTACAGCCGAAATATTCTTGTTTTCACCGATAAGCGTTCTTTCTTGCTTTCCTTATGCGGTGAGACTCAAGAGAGATGCTAAAAAAACAAAGTGCGGTCGGGTTGTGTTACATCCCACCGCACTAACGAGAGCGCATGGCGCTCAGTGAAGCGTAGCAGAATCATTTTCTCGAATGGGCGCAAAGCGTGCCGCTATTCTTCCGAACCAGCTGTACAGATCCGGATTCAGATATTCTGCTTGAGTTGGGACATGACCCAACGTACGAGCCAAATAGTCGATGTGAACTACCATCAACAACATCTGGAAACAGTTCCACGCCATCATGAACACATCAGGCTGAAACACTTCGGGATGATATATTCCCAGACTCGCCTGAAAGCGACGACTGAAAAACACATGCGCCCCATCCTGCCTCAACCACTGCTCTTCACGTTCTGCCAGGGACAACCGCCATACATCCCCATATTGCTGCTGCAACACACGGTGGATTTCCCTGTCCTGCAAGATATACATGCAGACCAACCAGTCCAATGCCGCCAAAATATCGGCGCGCTCCTGAAGTAGCGCCGAAACCTCATCCCCCTCAGAAGGACACACAGCCTGCATCTGACGCAATAGTCTTGCCGTGTGCGTATGCGCGCGCCTTCCGGTACCACCACCGCGTTCCATGACTCTCTCCTTTCACTTTCACACAAAAAAAGGAACTACCGCACTACTTGTCACCTATTCTTCATCTAAACATAAAAGTTGTCAAGCCCGATTTGGGCCTATCTGTCAAGAGTCAACCCGATAGGCTCAACGAGTACACAAAACACTGCACATCTTCCTGAGAGTACAAAAAATATCCTGATAATTCAGTAATGAATCTTCCGTAAAAAAGAAAAGCGGGGTCACTCCGAGAACGAAAAACGTGACACCGAAAGAATACAACGGGTCTACTCCATAAATACTCCTACGAAGAGACTCTTCAGCTGTTCTTCTTCTTTCGGAAATCCTCCATACTGTCCTTCGAACAGCTTCGTGGAATCCATTCCACAGGTATTCTCAAAGTTCATTTTGCCATCTGGATGCTGTTCAATGAAAGAAGAAATACTGTATACGCCGCCCCGAATAATAGTGTGACAATCCGTCGGACTCTTGTGTTGCATAACCTCGTCCAATGTGACGGACTGGGCAACTGGGGTACCCTTTGCCGCAGGATCATTCGGATCAGCAGTAATCATACCCTGCTTTCCCTCCTGAAAACCAGCAGGCACTCCTGCCGACGCCATATTCTGTTCATCCGAAACATTTTCCATGGTTAACCAGGCAATGACGCCAGCCCCAAACAAAACTGCTGCAATCAAAACCGCGATAAGAATTTTGACATGCTTGGTTACCTCCATACTTTTGATCATTTCCATATGAAAAAATTCTTCTTTTTATTACTCCCCCTATCAATTCAGAGTATACCCTACTTTATTCGATATTTCCAACTCGCCTCAAAGAGACAGTGCACAAAAAAAAGAGGCTCCTTTCGGGAGACCTCTTTTTAAATTGGCGGGAGCGACGGGACTCGGACCCGCGACCTCCACAGTGACAGTGTGGCGCTCTAACCAGCTGAGCTACGCCCCCCATTTTTGGAATCTTTCTCTTCCAAAATCCAATCCCCATAGTTTGCAGTATGGAGATTGGATCCTACGAGCGAAAGATATCAACTGATGTAGCAGGGATGGGAATCGAACCCATGACCTCAGCGTTATGAGTGCTGTGCTCTAACCGGCTGAGCTACCCTGCCTCTCATTCTCTTTGTTGCGGGGGATGGATTTGAACCACCGACCTCTTGGTTATGAGCCAAGCGAGCTGCCAGACTGCTCTACCCCGCTATATATTGTCTCTCCAATTTCTTCGGTTCTGTGCGTCTGTCGGACTCAAGACTCTTCATTTCGGTAGCCGAAGTGGCTGTGTGGGCGATCCAAGATTCGAACTTGGGACCTCGACATTATCAGTGTCGCGCTCTAACCACCTGAGCTAATCGCCCAAAAGATTCTCTCTTGGAACGAAAAACATCCCACCCAGATATTCAACAACAAAAAACCGGCTCCGAGCCAACAGGACAATCATACCCAAACTACCAGAAAAAATCAAGGGTTGTGGACCCAAGCGGATTCGGACCGCTCGCCTCCTGCGTGCAAAGCAGGCGCTCTACCAAATGAGCTATGGGCCCCTGATTCTCAGTACTTCGATAGTATAACCGAATCCCTACATTTGTCTATATGTACGCCTCCGCATGCTACAATATCTCTATCTCGAACATATCTCTCTTCTATGAATCATGCTGATAGAGAAGTACTCCCTGACGCTGCTTGGATTTTTGCGCTCACTCACATCCCAGGCATTGGTAACAAAACACTTCTAGCACTGCTCCGTTCTTTTGGATCCGGGCAATCCCTCTGGCAAGCTGCCCTGGATACGACAACAGAGCTTCCTCCCATGCGACCATCGGCACTCGCTGCTCTTCGGACATATGTCCAGTCCACCGATCCGGCATCCATCTGGACAACCTTTCAAACCACCTATCCGGATATCAGAATCATCAGCTCTGCCGATGCAGATTTTTCCCTGCTGCTCCGAGAAATACCCGACGCGCCAGCACTTCTCTTTCTTCGTGGTCCATACAAATGGCAAGAGAGTCGCCCTCTGATTACCGTAGTTGGGACCCGTCGTCCTTCAACATATGGGCGACAAGTCATACAGGATTTCGCGCGCCACCTCTCGCAAGCTGGTTTTGTGGTCGTTTCTGGCCTTGCCTTTGGTATTGATAGTCTTGCTCATCAAGCAGTCCTCGAAAGTGATGGTCAAACGCTTGCTGTCATCGGCAGCGGTGTTGATGATGCTTCCATTTCTCCACAGTCGCATCTTGGTCTCGCTCATCGCATCATCGAACATGGTGGGGCTATCATCTCTGAACTCGCTCCTGGCACCAAAGCCGCTGTCCACACCTTTCCCTCTCGTAATCGTATCATGGCCGGCATGAGTTCTGCCACGCTCGTTATTGAAGCAACCGAACAAAGCGGCACTCTCATCACGGCTCGTCTGGCTCTCGAGTACAATCGCGATGTCCTAGCTGTCCCAGGGTCGCTCTTCTCTCCGAGCTCTCTGGGCTGCCACCGACTCATCCAGCGTGGTGCCAAACTCGTCACTTGCCTTGAAGATATTTTGGAAGAATTCCCCACCCTTTCTTCTCCCTCACTGTCGATGCCAGAATCCATTCCTTCTCTTTCAGAAAATGAGCACGCTCTCTTGTCCCTCCTATCTCATGAATCACTTCACATCGACCAGATTATCCAACACGCAAGGCGCTCTGCTCATGAAGTCACCTCTGATTTAACCCTGCTTGAAATGAAAGGACTTGCCAAGAATATCGGTGGCATGCACTATAGAAGAATCACGAACCACTCATAACTGACCCTTGAGTCACCATTTGAGTTGTTGGTTATGAATTATTCGTTATGCAGTATACTATGAAGCTTCTCATCGTTGAATCCCCATCTAAAGCCAAAACTATCGAAAAATATCTGAAAGGTGGCTACAAGGTGGTCGCTTCAGTTGGTCACGTCCGTGATCTCCCAAAATCCAATAAGGATGCGATTGATATCCCCGCCGGATTCATTCCCCGATATGTGATCAGCCCTGGCAAAGAAAGCGTCGTACGTGAAATCACTTCACTCGTCAAAAAAAGTAGTGAGGTCCTTCTAGCAACTGACCCCGATCGTGAGGGAGAAGCGATTGCTTGGCACGTCGCCGACGCCTGTGGTATCAAAAAGCCAAAGCGAGTTCTCTTCTATGAAATCACTGAAAAGTCAGTCAATGAAGCTATTGCCCATCCAAGACCACTCGACCAAAACCTCCGAAAAGCACAAGAGGCACGCCGCATACTTGACCGACTCGTCGGGTATGACCTCTCCGGATTGGTGTGGAAAAAAGTGCGCTATGGGCTCTCGGCTGGTCGCGTGCAATCACCAGCTCTTCACATCCTCGCTGAACGCGAAAATGCTATCAAGGCCTTTGTTCCTGAAGCCTATTTCGTCATCACCGCCCTATGTCATACAACTCACAAAAAACCTCTTCTCTTTACCTGCGTTGAACAACCAAAAACCCAAAAAGAGTGTGATCATATCACCATGCTCGCGGAGAAACATCCTTGGGAAATAACAGCCGTCACAGCAACCAATGCCAAACGACGTCCCTATCCGCCATTCACGACTTCCACGCTTCAACAAGCAGCAAGCTCGCGACTCGGTCTCTCTCCTTCCCGCACCATGCGGGCCGCCCAGAAGCTCTATGAAAAAGGCGCCATCACCTATATGCGTACCGATAGCGTGTCTATCTCCGAAGAAATCATCCCCAAGATAGCTGCTCTCGTCACCAAAGAATTTGGTGAAAAATATCTCACTGTCCGTCGTTATCAAACCAAATCAAAAAATGCCCAGGAAGCTCATGAAGCTATCCGCCCAACAGACCCCAACAAAAAAACAGCCGGATTCACCGACGATGAGAAGCGCCTGTACACACTCATTCGTATTCGGACTCTTGCTTCTCAAATGACTGACGCTGAAATACTTCGCACCAAAATTACCGCAAATACAACCGCTCATTCTCTCCCTGATTTCACCGTCAATGGATCACATCTTCTGTTTAATGGCTGGTTGGCGCTCGATACGGCGGCGCGTGGTGATGATATCGAAGTGCCACAAGTCAAAACGGGAGACGCGCTCACGCTTCAGCACATTGATGCCGAGGAAAAAGCGACTGAACCTCCGAAGCGCTACACCGAAGCCGGTCTGGTCAAAGAACTGGAAAAGAGAGGTATCGGTCGTCCATCCACCTACGCGAGTATTGTCAAAACCATTCAGGATCGCGGCTATGTCGAAAAAGAGGGTAAAGCTCTTAAAGTAACAGACACCGGACTCGTCGTCGATGGATTCCTCTTCACTCACTTCAGTGAAATCGTTTCTGAACAGTTCACTGCCGATATGGAAAACAAGCTCGACGATATCGCCAATGGTGAACGTGAATACGAAAAAACACTCAAGGATTTCTATACACCCTTCACGAAAGAAATCAAAAGCAAAGATAAAATCGCTAAAGTGACCAATATGGGAGACGCTCCACAGGGTACCGTGTGTCCAAAATGTAACGCGAGCATGGTCGTCAAGCTCGCGCGCAATGGAAAATTCTTCTCCTGCTCTCGCTTTCCTGAGTGTGATGGAGCGCTCACCGAAGAAGGCAAAGTAGTTGAACCACCCAAGGAGACTGGTGAGGCCTGCCCCGATTGTAAAGACGGCAAGCTCATCGAACGCCAAGGAAAGTATGGAACTTTCATTGCCTGTTCCAATTTCCCCAAATGTAAATTTATCAAAAATGACGAAAAGTCTATCATCTCAAGTGGCGTCCAGTGTCCGGTCTGCCGCAAAGGTGATATGGTCGAACGGAAAGGCCGATTTGGGCTCTTCTATTCCTGCTCGCATTATCCTGACTGTAAAAACGCGATTAAGGCCAAACCAACTGGCGCCCTCTGCAAACTCTGCGGCTCCCTCATGATGGAAGGTACCAAGACAATTCCCGAACGCTGCAGTCAAAAAGCCTGTCCAAATCATCGGCCAGATAAATTGAAGAAATAAGAGTGCTGTGGTATCCCGCTACTTTTTCACTCTCTAACCTACACCCCCATAATCTGTAACGCGATTTGTCGTGGCCGAGCCTGATCAAGCTCAATCACAAATACGCGCTGCCAAGAACCGAGTTGGAGTTTTTTCCCCATGACATTGAGCAAAGTAGAAGTCGGAAGATGAATGGCCTTATTATGAGCATGTCCGTTGATATATTCCCCTGGCGACATGTGCTCAGTCCGAATTTCAAAATTATCATGCAAGTACTTATACGAGCGTGGAGCGAGTTTTTCGAGCAGCGCCTTCATATCCTCGATTAAAAGCGGCTCGGCTTCGTTGACGATGACCGCCACTGTCGTATGCAGACTCTGAATATTGATAACCCCGTCTTTGATGCCTGAGGCCTGAATTTTCTTCTGAATTTTATCGGTAACATCAATAAAATCCAATGTAGCACTCGTCGAAAGCTTGATGATATGGTTTACAATACGCATACAAATATGTATTAAAAATAGTTCAAGAATCTTGCGTGTAGTATACCGGTATCTGTTTTTTTTGGCTATACAATGCCTACTCACAGTGAGTACTTGACAAATACACCAGAAAGAGTATAATTACAGTTAGTAAATCCAAAGGAGAGCAGTGGCGCCAGAACACCGGCGCCTGGAGACAAGGGGTCTCACTACGATGACGACCCTACCGGATTGAGGTCAGAATAACAGCCTAAAAACTCTTATTCTGACCTCCGTCCCCCCAACCCGTATTCTGTTTCTCCGCTCCACTCTATTACCCCGTCGCCTTGCGATTCAGGGGTTTTTCTTTACCTAATTTCATCTCTTTGCTACACGCGAAACCACCACCAAATGACTCCTAATAAAGAGATGTTCTCAAGCATCAAAAGTGGAATGCCAAGAAGAAAATACCATTTCTGTGTCTTATGTCGAAAAGCAAACATCCCAAGCCAGACGCCAACACTTCCAAAAGCAGTCGCAAAAAAGAAAAGCATGCCTTCTGAAATCCGTTCTGCTCCGTTTTTTCGACTACGACGTTTATCAAGCGCCATAAGGAGGAATGCTCCCCCATTCATCAAAAGGAAAAAACTCATCAGTCCCGAGGTCAGAGAATCCATATATAATATACATGCCGAATCAGTCAAAAATCTCCGCGTATACTCACTATCCTCCCTCCGTTCAATCTCTCAGAAAGTTTCCGCTTCTCTATTGAAGGGTTATGACCACTATTTCTGGCGTATTACCAACCCGCATAGGCGGCCCCCATGTACCCACTCCATTCGTTGTGTACAAAGTGTAATCACCATCCTGATATAAACCATAGTCATATCCGTGATACATGCTTTTCGTTATCAAGAAAAAAGGAAAGAGTTGCCCAAAATGAGTATGTCCAGAAAGCTGAAGATGAATGCCGGCTTCCTTGAAAATATTCACATGTGTGGGAGCATGAAACAAAAGGATATTTGGTTTCCCTCTCAAAGACGCCTGTATTTTTTCAAGAATACGAGACGGATCAAAAGACATCCCTCGCTCTGGATAGCTGAGTCCAACCAACGCGAGACCATCAATATCCACGACTTCGTTCTCCAACATTTGTACCGGTAGTACACTGAGCGCTTTTCGAACAACTTCTAAGCCGATATAGGTTTCATGGTTCCCGATGACAAAATAAACTCCTTTGTCCGCATGTATATCAGCCAGTGGGGCTGCCAGCGCATCCAGATGATCATTCATCCCATCAAACAAATCACCTGTGATAACGACGAATGTCGGATCGAGTGTATTCACCTGCGCAACAATATCCTGGAGAAAGTCTGCTCGATATACTTCGCCTAAGTGAATATCAGAAAGCTGAACAATCCGTTTCCCCTTCCAAGCG
>WBZQ01000017.1_pt1 | contig 35103 bp, 30 predicted proteins | sample 5204251 | NCBI WGS metagenome assembly WBZQ01 (sample SAMN12412402, study PRJNA552823) | activated sludge metagenome | isolation source: activated sludge from nitrification reactor of wastewater treatment plant... | place: USA: Virginia | collected 2017-09 | reverse complement strand
CCTTGATCTTACCGGCTTGCACCGCCTTGAAGGCATCTTCCTCGCGCTCGTACACCTTGGCCGGTCCGCTGAAATGCATGATGGAATGGCCGGCCACTTTGACGACGCAGCCTTCCGGAGCCAGGTTACCCTTGAGAATCACTAGGCCGCCTGTTGGCTTGATCGGCTTGGACAGCGGTCGCAAGACTTGTTGCTCTGGTTTCTCGACGGCTGCCTTGGCTTCCTCGCCGATCGTGCGTCCGGTGACGGTGATCTGGTCCGGGTGCAGGATCTTCGCATCGATCAGGCGTTTGGCCACCAGGGTGGTGCCTCCGGCCGCATAGAGGTCAGCGGCGGTGTAGTGGCCGCCCGGCTTCAGATCCGCCAGCAATGGCACCTTCCGGTTAATCTTGTCGAAATCGTCGATGGTGAGACGCACGCCCATCTCGCGCGCCACGGCGAGGAGGTGCAAGACGGCATTGGTCGATCCGCCCGTCGTTGCCACGGCGGCGATTGCATTTTCAATGGAGCGCCGCGTGATGATCTGTTTGGGGCGAATGTCTTTCTTGAGCAGATCCATAATCAGTTTGCCGCACTCAAACGCAACGTCGTCCTTGCGCGCATCCATGGCCGGAACGCCGTTCCGACCCATCGGTGAGATACCGAGGAATTCAAAGGCGATGGCCATGGTATTGGCGGTGAACTGGCCGCCGCAGGCGCCGGGGCCCGGGCAGGCATGGTCTTCCAGGTCTTTCAGTTCGGCATTCGTCATCTTGCCGGACGCATGTTTGCCGACCGCTTCGAATACGTCCTGAATGGTGACGTCATGTCCCTGGAACTGCCCCGGCATGATGGAGCCTCCATAGATCATGAGCGACGGCACGTTCAACCGGCAGAGCGCCATGACGGTGCCGGGAATGGTCTTATCGCATCCCGACAGGGCGACAACGCCGTCGAAGAGGTGTCCGCGCGCGACCAACTCGATGGAGTCGGCGATGACCTCGCGGCTGATGAGCGAGGCCTTCATGCCTTCGGTGCCCATGGAAATGCCGTCCGAGACCGCGATCGTGTTGTATTCGATCGGAGTGCCGCCGGCTGCGCGGATGCCTGCTTTGACCCGCTCCGACAATCGGCGGAGGTGGTAGTTGCAGGGCATGACTTCAATCCAGGTGTTGGCGACGCCGATCAAAGGGCGTTCGAGGTCGGCATCGGTGAAGCCGACGGCTTTCAGCATGGCGCGGGCCGGTGCGCGGCCCGGTCCGTCGAGCAGGTTGTGGCTTTTGTGTCGTGGGTCGATCGTCATGGAAACTCCTTCATTTACGGGAACGGGAGACTGCCGCTTCGCACACCGCGTTTTCTGATGGATCGCAAACTTTCGCACAGAAGGGCGTGGAGGGTCAATCGGCCGGGCTGAGGATCGTCCCGAACGTGAGGGAGCGGAGACAGATAATGAGGGCAAACGGATGGGGAATGATGATCAGGGAGGTACGGCAGGGCGACATCGGAAGATGTTGCCCTGCCGCAGGGAACTTAGTGCTTATCCTTCTTCTCGTGCTTGTCTTTCTTCTCGTGTTTCTCGTGCTTGGCCTCCGTATCGATGACGGTGCCTGTGCCCGCATCGATATGAACTTCGGTCATCTTGCCGTCGGCACCCAACACTTCAACTTCCCAGACCGTCTTGTCGTGCTTCTTTTCAAGCTCGGCTTCGACTGCCGTGCCGGGAGCCGCTTCCAAGGCTGTTTTGATGGCCTGGTCGATGGTCACCTTGGCGTCCTTCACCAACTCGGCGACGTCGCACTTCTCGTCCTTCCCTTTGTGCCCCTTGTCGCTCCAGGCAGGTGTGCTCATCAGGCAGACCGCTGCGACCATCAGCGCGGGGACTGCAATGTGCTTGATCATGTGTGACCTCCGATTCAGTGCCGGTGAATGGTTACTGGGGTTTCGCCTCGCCGTGCGGGTTGGCTCCATGGGGGTTGGCGCCATGCGGATTCTTCCCGTGCGGAGCGCCCTGGCCCATGCTCTTGTGCTGCTGCATCATCTTGTCGTGTTCGGCCTGCTCTTTCGCACGCTGTTCCGGAGTCAGCAACGCGAGGGCATCGCGTCGAGTCTTGACCGACAGCACGCGCAGTCCGATTTGCACGTCCGCGCTCTGTTTCAATTTGGCTTCGATCGCTCCAATATCCGACTTTTCATCGTCTGTGAGCGCTTTGACTTCCCGTTCGGCCACCTGAATGTCGGCTTCCATCTTGATGCGGTTCTTGTCCAGATTGAGCTGCAATTCCTTGAGCTTGGTGACCTGGTCTGCGCTCAGCCCGATCTCTTTCTCGTGCTTCAGGAGATGACGGATGAGGTGGCCTGCGCCGCCATGCATCATCATTTCCATCATCGCCTGGCCCATGCCGTGCTGACCCTTCTCATAACCGCCGCCATGCCCGCCGTATCCGCCTTCGGGATTCGCCCAGGCGGGGGAAAGCGTCAGCGCGCAGGCGATGGCCGAAGCGGTGGCAAAGGTGAACAGTTTCGTCGTCATTCGAATCCTCCTTCGTTTAAGTTCGATTAATGTCCCGTTAAGGCACGTAACAAGCCCCGTTCTCCGGTAAGGGCATTCACCATAAATTGAACGGCCAGCGCGGCGAGCAGCAAGCCCATGAGTCGCGAGAGAATTTTCTCGGCAATGGGATTGAGCCACTTCGCGCTACGTGCGCCGATCGCTAATATACTGTAACTCGCCAACCCGATCAGTACAAGGCATCCCAATAATACTGCCCGCAACGCCCACGTAGTGGCTTGCGTTTCCAACAAAATCACGGTGGAGATCGCCGCCGGTCCCGCCAGCATGGGAATGGCGAGCGGGGTAATGGCGATATCGTCCTTACTCGTTCCTGCGGCGGTTTCCGCGGCTGTTTCCTGCACGGTGGAGCGTTGAGCGCGCAACATGTCCAGTGAGACCAACAACAGGATGAGGCCTCCGGCGATTTGAACCGCCGGCAGCGTAATCCCCAACAGGCTGAGGAGTGTTTGTCCGAAGAGCGCGAATCCGCTCAATGAGCCGACGGTCACCAGACAGGCGACGCGTGCGGTGCGGAGGCGTTGCGCCACGGAATCCCGCGGGGTCATGGCGAGAAAGGCCGGCACCACCGCGATGGGATCGACGATCACGAAGAGGGAACTGAACGCAAGGAGTGCGTATTCGACCATCGTCATAGCAGGGGCCGGCCTCGCTGCGGTGCGGACGAGATCAGGATGAACTGCGTCGGGATGCGGCGAGGATCTCCGCCCGCGGGTCGCTGTGGCGGCCGTGGCTCAATTGTTCGTACAGCGCGCGTTCCTCGTCGGAGATGGCGGCGGGCATCACGATTTTCAGCTTCAGAAAGAGATCGCCCTGCTCGCCGGTGGCGGTCGGCAAGCCCTTCCCTTTCAGGCGAAGTTTGCTGTCGGCCTTGCTGCCGGCAGGAATCTTCACCTTCACCGGTTCCGTCAACGTCGGCGCCATGACCTCGGCGCCCAGGGCCGCTTCCCATGGCCAGACCGGCAGGGTGACGTGGATGTCGAACCCCTTTTGCCGGAAGATCCCGTTGGCCTGGATATGGACGCGCAGGTACAGATCACCCGGTTTGCCACCATTAATGCCCGGTTGCCCTTTGCCCGTGATGCGTACGCGAGTATCGTGCTGGACTCCTGCCGGAATGCGTACCTCAATGGTCCGCTTTTCCGCTTGGGTGCCGGTGCCGCCGCACACGACGCAGGGGCGGCCCCGTACGATCGCGCTGCCGCCGCAGGCTTTGCAGACGACTCGCTCTGTGAGATCGATGCGCCGGCTGACGCCGGTCAGGACGTCGCGGATGCTGAGCTCCACGTCGGTTTCCAGATCTTCCCCATCGACGGCAAACCCCGGAGCTCCTCCTTGGGCGCCACGACCACGGCCCCCGAAGAAGGTCTCGAAAATATCCCCGAAGTCGCCGCTGAATCCTCCGGTGGCGCCGCCTCGTCCGGCTTGGCTGCCGGCCTGCTGGCGGGCCTTCTCGTAGGCTTCGGCCTGTTCCCAGTTCTGGCCGTACTGGTCGTATTTCTTCCGCTTATCGGGATCCGACAGTACCTCATGCGCTTCGTTCAATTCCTTGAACTTCTTCTCCATCTCCGTTTTTTTCGCGCCGGTATGGAGGTCGGGGTGGATCTCGCGAGCCCGACGGCGAAACGCTTTCTTAATGTCGTCGGCGGAGGCGCTGCGGGGGATGCCGAGAATTTCGTAGTAGCCGCGTTGTGCTGTAGCCATCAGGTTCTGTCCGTGGACAATAATGCGGGGCGCACAGGCAAAGAGTGCAATCCTTTCCGGAGCTTACGAGGTCTCCAGACGCATTGCAAGCGAACTTGTGGTTTTTCTCTGCTTCCCTCGCACCCGTTACTGAGAGATAAGAAAGTCGAGGCCGCAGTCAAGTGGTCGAGGCGGCCGTCGGCTCGTACCGGCGATTGTCGATGAAGAGATGGAGTGTGTTGAGGGGGAAAAAAAGCTGCACCGCCGTGCCGGTGGTGATGCCGGAGTTTCGATCGGCGCGGGCCACCAGTTTGAGGTCCCCGACCCGGCAGTGGATGAGCAGATCGGCGCCGAGGTCCTCGATCAGGTCTACCTGTGCCTCCACCCGCAGGGTTTGTGGTGTTTCTTGTAGCGCGATGTCTTCCGGTCGGATGCCGAGGGTCATCGTCGTGGTTTGTGTGGAGTCCGTGGGAAGGAGATGGGCCGGTAGCCGGAGGATCATGTCACCGACTCGGAAAATGGTCTCACTGCCTTGCGCCGTGACCGTGCCTTCCCACAGGTTCATCGGCGGTGTACCGATGAAGGAGGCGACGAAGGGATCGGCCGGCGCGGCATAGGTGCGTTGTGGCCCATCCATCTGCCGGATCCGGCCGCCTTCAAGGACGACGATGCGGTCGCCCAGCGTCATCGCTTCGACCTGATCGTGAGTAACGTAAATCATCGTGGCCTGCAGGCGCTGCTGTAGTTTCTTTAACTCGATCCGCATCGATGTGCGGAGCTGCGCATCCAGGTTGGAAAGCGGTTCGTCGAAGAGAAATAGTTTGGGCTTGCGCACAATGGCTCGTCCCATGGCGACCCGCTGCCGCTGGCCTCCCGACAGGTCCTTGGGTTTGCGGTCCAGCAGCGGCTGAATGTCGAGTAACTGTGCGGCCTCGGCGATGCGGTCGTCGATCACCTGTCGCGGCACGCGCCGCATCTTGAGGGCAAAGGCCAGATTGTCGCGCACCGACAGGTGCGGGTAGAGCGCGTACTGCTGGAAGACCATGGCAATGTCGCGCTCCGCGGGCGGCAGGTGATCGACCTCCTTCCCGTCGATAAACACCTCGCCGGAGGTCTGGCTGTCGAGCCCGGCAATGATGCGCAGGAGCGTCGATTTGCCGCAGCCGGATGGTCCGAGCAGAATCGTGAAGCTTCCATCAGGAACCTGCAGCGAAATGTCACGCAGAACGGGCTGGTCACGGAACGATTTGGAGATGGCGCGCAGTTCTAATTCGGCCACAACAACTCCCTGCTGGAAACAGTGCTCACAGAATGTTCAAAAGGGCCGTCCAGCAAGGCCGCAGGGAGCACGACGACTGAAGCGTACCCTCCGGGCACGTTGCAGGGAGACGTGCGACGAGAACGCCGCTGGCGGATCTTTTTCAACATTCTGCTAGCCTTTCACAGCCCCGGCGGAAAGCCCGCTGACGATCCATCGTTGGCACAACAGCACGACGACAATCAACGGGAGGGTTGCCACGACAGAGGCCGCGGCCAACTCTCCCCAGGGCATGGTGAATTCTCCCTGGAAGAGCGCGATGCCCACGGGGAGTGTCTGTTGCTCCGGTTGGGTCAGGATCAGGAGGGCGAAGAAGAATTCGTTCCAGGCATAGATCAGGATCAGAATCGCGGCGGTAAAAATCCCCGGCGTCGCCAGCGGGAGCGTGATGCGGATCAGCGTACCCCAGGGGCCGCAGCCGTCGACGCGTGCGGCATCTTCAAGCTCGGGCGGCAGTTCCTTGAAGAAGCTGGCCAGGATCCAGATCGCCAATGGCAAGGTCAACGCGACGTAGGGCAGGACGACGCCCCACCGGTGGTTGAGTCCACCCAATGAATCCAGCAGCCGCCAGATCGGCCCGGCGATAGCCATTTGCGGGAACATCGAGACGCAGAGCAGGAGCGCGAGAATAGCTTGCTTGCCTGGAACGGTGAGCCGTGCCAGCGCATAAGCAGCGGGAATCGCAAACAGCAGGGCGATCACCGTCGTCGCGCTCGCGACGATGACGCTATTGAGGACATACTCGAAGAGATGATGGTCGAAGAGCGCCGATTGATAAAATCCCAGGTTGCCTGATGGCCACCAGGTTGGTGGCGCCGCTTCGATGTCGGCTTGCGACTTGAAGGATGTCAGCACAAACCAGAGAAACGGCAGCAGGCTGAGGCCGACCGTCACCAGGATGCCGAATGCGAGGAGGACCCGCCGGCTCATGTTCGTCGCTTCTCCAGAAGGCTTGATCCGATGGCGCGGAGGTAGATCAACGACAGCGTCAGAATCATCAGGAAGACTGCCACCGACACGGCGGAGCCGTACCCGATCCGGCCCTCGGTGAATAGGGTTTGATAGCCGTAGAACTGCAGGACTTGCGTGGCGTCTCCCGGCCCGCCCTGCGTCATCACGAACACGAGATCAAACACACGAAATGCGTCCATGGTGCGAAACAGGAGCGCCAGCAGGAGCGCCGGTTTCAGCAACGGAAGCGTGATGTGCCGGAAGCGTTGCCAGGCACCGGCTCCGTCTACCTTGGCGGCATCGTAGAGGTCGTCCGGAATCACCTGGAGTCCGGCCAGGATCAGCAAGGCGGCAAAACAAGACGTTTTCCAGACGTCGGCCAGAACCACGATGCCGAAGGCGACGCCTGGATAGGCCAGCCAGGGAATGTAGGCAGTCACCCTGTCGCCGAACAGGAGTAGATTCGCGAATCCGTACTGATCGTTGAAGATGTACCGCCACAATTGAGACGCCACGACCGTGGGAATGGCCCAGGGAATCAGGATCGCTCCGCGCACGAGCCCTCGCCCGCGAAACCGTTCGTGAATGACGAGCGCGATGATTAGGCCGCAGGCCAACTCGAGCAACGTCGAGAGCACGACAAAGGCGAGTGTCACCAGCAGCGCCTGGCGCGCGGCCGGGTCGCGGATCAGCGCCAGATAGTTGTCCAGGCCGACGAATGGATTTCCCAACTGCGGAATTCCCACCACAATGTGGTGCAGACTGAGCCAGAGCGAATCCACCACCGGATACAAGGCGAAGACCAGAGTGATGCACAGCGCCGGCGCGACCATCGACCAGGCTGCCAGACGTTCACGGTGCCGTGCGGGGACGAGCGTGCGGATCATGGCGTGGTCCTCGTCAGAGCCAGGAGTCGATCGATGTGCGCATCGGTGCTGGCGGCTTCTTGCGCCAGGTCCAGGCCATCAATCGCCAGGGCGCGACTGAAGTAGCGCTGCAGAAGATGTGACACGGCAGGATAGACAGGCGACCGCGGGCGAGGCGTTGCGCCGTGCAGGACAGTGAGATGGTTCCGGAGCTGCGGAGAACGGGCCAGAACATCGGGATCGGAGAAGAGCGCTTCCCGTGAGGGCGCGATACCGGCCTCGCGCGCAAACTTCTTTTGCATGGCCTGGCTGGAGAGAAATTCGATGAGGGCCCAAGCTTCGTCGGGATGTTGGGAGTAGGCGCTGATTCCGTAGAGCCAGCCGCCAAGCGCGGCCGCAGTCTGTCCTGACGAAAATCCCGGCAACGGCGCCACGCCCACCTGCCCGGCAATGGTCGAACGAGCTCGATTGTTGGCGAGTTCCCAGGCGTAGGGCCAGTTGCGGTGAAAGATCGCATGACCCTGAACAAAGAGGGAGAGGGACTCCGGCTCCTGATAGGTGAGGGCGGCGCGCGAGGTGAGCCGCCCGATCACCCGGTCGCGAACGAATTGTACGGCTGCGAGAGCAGCGGATGACGACAGCGTTGAGCCGGTACCATCGGACCTCATCAGGCTTCCACCATGGGCACCAACGAATTCCAGCATGTTACAGACCAGGCCTTCGTATTGTTTGAATTGCGCTGAGTAGCCTTGCAGCGTCGGGTTGGTTTGGCGTTCGCCGGCCAGGATCGTCTCTGCCTGGTGAACGAGTTCCGGCCAGGTTCCCGGTGCGGTGAAGCCATATTTGGTCAGCAGGTCATGGCGATAATACAGCAGTCCGGCATCGATCCGGCTGGGGACGCCGTAGACATGGTCGGAGTAGCGACCGACCTCGATGGTGGCAGGCAAAAATTCCTGGCGCATGGCGGGTAGAAATGTGTCGTCGAGTGGACGGGCCCATCCGGCCGCCGCGAACTCCGGGACCCAGATGACATCCATAAAAAATACGTCAACGGCGGCATCTCGATTCTTCAGCTTCTGCGTCAGGAGATCGTGGTAGGCCGTCGAGGAATGCGGTGCAAGTTCACGCACCACGGAGATATGCGGGTAGTGCTTGGAGAACTGCGCGAGGGCCTCATCCCATGCGCGAGGATGGTCTGGTTTCCAGGAGACAAACCGAAGCGTGACACGGGGCGTTTGCGTGATCGGGTCTGATCCAGGCGCCGATCGGGCGTGATGGATATCTACGCCGAAGCTGATGAGCAGAACGCTAACCAGCGTGATCCAGCGGAATACCCTTTCCGGAGGGGAATTGATCGGGCGCTGGATGCGCTGACGTGGGGGAATCCATCGCATCACTCCATAAAGTTATACACAGTCTCGGTGGGTGATGCAAAACAACCAGGGCGTAGGGGCGATATATGCCGAGTGCAGGGCGTCGCACAATTTGGGCCCTTGAGAAGTGTCCTCCCTACACCCGATATGGGACTCGATTCATGCGAGTAATGGAAAAACCCTTGCGAACATGATGGTTTGCGAGGAGATTCATTCTGGCATGACGACTGCTAATCAAGTAGTTGAGAGACTGGTAGAATCGACAAACCGGGGCGATATCAGTTCAATGAGCACCCCGCTGACTGTGGCGGGATGCTCGTGTGACGGAGGGATCATGAATAGCCTGCAACCACCTGCGGTTTCGCCCATGCTTGGTTGGCTGCTTCGAATGACAATCGGCGGTCTCTTGGCATGGGCCTTTGCCCTGGTGCCCGTTCCCGATGTCTGGGCTGTTGAATCCACTCCGGCCGCTCTTAGCTTCACGGCCGTGCAAGGGGGGCCGAACCCGACGAGCCAGGTGGTGACCATTTCCAAGAGCACAACCCGCCAGGTGGGTTGGAAGGCAGTCGATAACGCGGCTTGGTTGAGTGCCGCGCCTGCTTCGGGAACCATGACCGGCTCGGGGCAGATCACGGTGGCAGTGAATACCAACGGCTTGGCGGCCGGCACCTATAGCGGTTCGTTGAAAGTGACGTTGAGTAAGGGGGGAAGTCTCTCCATCCCTGTCACCCTGACAGTCGTCTCTGCGACCTCCACGAAATCAGTGACGACCGTAACAACGGCCACTCTCTCCTGGATGCCCAATGCTGATAGTGACTTGGCAGGGTACAAAGTCTACATGGGGACATCGTCCGGCCGTTACGGCACACCGGTAGACGTCGGGAATGTCACGACGTATACCGCCACGAATTTGTCAGCTGGAACCACGTATTACTTTGTCGTGACCGCCTACGACCAGAACAAGAACGAAAGCCTCTATTCAAGCGAAGTAAGCAAAAGTATTTATTGAGGTGGCGCAGCTCGGCTGGTGTCAGCGCCAGCTGCACCGGTTTCTATTTCTTGCTCTGCACGGCCAATTCCCACCGGTACCCATCGGGGTCCGAAAACCAGAGTCCCATGCTTTTTGACCCGGGGGCGACTGGTCCGATCTCGTCTCCCGGATCCTCCAATTCAACCCGATGTTTTTTGAGATGGGCCAGGGCTTTTTTAAGTGCAGCCATGTTCGGCAGATGGAATGCCACATGCCCGATGGTTTTCGGCGATGGTTTGCCCTTGGAGAAGACGATCAGGACGTTGACATTGCCGATTCCCACGCCGCCTTCATATTCAAATTGCTTACTGAGTCCCAATATCCGCATGAACCATGTGGCGCTGGCGCGAGGATCGCGAACGGCCAGGCCAAAATGCCAGACTGCGCCGAGGGTGAATGGAGTCTTCATGTCTGCACCTCCTGGTCAAGAAGAGCGTGATCATACCATTGGTTCTCTGTTGTAGCTGCAGAGAAGTGCGTAGCACTTTCAGTCACCTGTCTCTCGTGATTCAGCAACCAGCGTTTGCGGTCCAATCCTCCGCCGTAGCCGGTCAACGAGCCATTAGCCCCGATCACTCGATGACAGGGCACCACGATGCCGATGGGGTTGGCGCCATTGGCCAGGCCGACGGCGCGGACGGCGGCCGGTTGTCCGATACGTCTCGCGAGCTGCCCATAACTTATGGTCTGTCCTGCAGGGATCTCGCGCAGTGCCTGCCAGACGCGTTTCTGAAACGGGGTGCCCCCTGTTGCCGTTGAGAGAGGTTCGATTGCGGAGAGATCCCCCTCGAAGTAGGCCGCTATGGCCAAAGCAGATGGTGATAAGTGTAATGCGGGTGTCAACGTCATCCGGTCGCTTCCATAGTGTCGGTTGAACAGGCGGCGCATGCGATCCTCATAGTCCGTCCAATCGATGGCGCGCAAGTCTCCGCGTTCGTCTGTGATCACCACCAGCGTCCCGATCGGTGTCTCCAGCGTCTCTCTGAAAAGACACAGGTTATGAGCCATGGCGAGTTTTCCTTTTTGCGTGACTGGTGCGCCTGCTGATGGTCCATAGATACTGTGCGGCATAGGCCCGCCAGGGGCGCCAGGCCTCCGCGCGGTGTAGCAGTTGAGAAGCCGAGAGGACGACTCCTTCCAGTTGCGCAGCGCCGCGCACAAGACCGACATCGGCAGACGGAAAGGCATCTGGCTCGCGCATGGCGCGAAGGGCGATATAGTGAGCGGTCCATGCCCCGATGCCATCGATCGCCCGGAGTTGCGCGATCTGCTCGTCGAGCGATTTGCCCGGCAGGAACAATCGAGGATTGGCGGCGGCTGCGTGGGCCAGGGCTTTGATTGTGGCCCGGCGAGCGGCATGCATGCCGAGGCGGCTCAAGTCGGCGGTGGCGAGACGACTGGCCGTAGGGAAGGTTCGGGTGAGGCCTGTCTCACCCGAATTGGGCAAGAGATCACCCCACAGATCGACCAGGATGCCACCGAGGCGGCGGGCAGCCTCGACGGTGATCTGCTGTCCCAACACAGCCCGGACTGCCAGTTCAAAGCCGTCCCAACAGCCGGGAACGCGTAATCCGGGCCGTAAGGCGATCAGGGGAGCAAGGGCTTGGTCCTTGGACAAATGACTCGCAATGCTGTCGACGTCGGCGCCCACATCGAACTGATGCCGGATGCGAGCCACAATCGCTTGAAGTGCGCGGACAGATGGAAAGCGGATCGTGGCCAGGAGGCAATGCCGAGCAGGATTGTGCGCAACGGTGACAGTGCCCTGCTGTCCATCGAGTAGGACGCTACGCCGGTATAGGCCATCTTCGACCACTTCCAGACCATTGATGGCGCGGGCGCGGAGATAGTCCAACATGTTCTGCCAGTCATACGGCGGTTGATAGGGAAGCTGCAGCACCACAGGAGCATCGGGGGGGAGAGTTGAGGATGGCTGTGCGCTGCAACGGCGCAACTCCCCGGGTGGTGTGTGGTAAAGGGTGTGGAAGACATGGTTGAAGCGGCGCACGCTGCCGAACCCTCCGGCAATGGCCACGTCGCTCATCGACAGCCTCGTATCGTGGAGTAACTGCTTGGCGAACAGCAGTCGCCTGGTTTGAGCGACGGCCACCGGCGCCACACCGAGGTGCTGGTCGAAGAGCCGGCGCAATTGCCGCGCCCCCATCCCGACGCGCGTCGCGAGGGATTCGACCGTGGCGGTTTCGTGGTCGAGAAAGCCATCGGCGATCAGCGCCAAGGCACGGGAGACCGTGTTCGATGTGCCGCGCCAGCCGGCCAATTCGGGAGCAATTTCGGGGCGGCAGCGCAGGCAGGCGCGGAATCCGGCAGCCTGGGCCGACGCACTGTTGGCGAAAAACCGGCAGTGTTCACGTTTGGGTGTCCGGGCCGGACAGATCGGACGGCAATAGATGCCGGTCGAGACGACCCCGACGAAGAGTCGTCCATCGAAGCGTGGATCGCGGGTCTGCAGGGCGCGGTAGCTGATATCAGGATCAAGCGGGTGCATGCGCATACTCTGCCATATCCGGCGGCGAAATTCCGGCCGTTTTCGGACGTGACCATGAACCGGCAATCAACGGCGTCTGCCGGTTTCGTCCTGACGGGAGAGTTCCAATATTCCTCGGGGTGATTGTGCCTCACGACTGCGAACGAGCCTCAATTCAGACGAGAATACATCTTCAATAGACCAACAACATCGCTGTCTCGTGCCGGGCGATTTTCGCCTGTGGCCGATTGCGATCCTACCCACTAGCTAGCCGATCTTAGAGCCGTTCCACGCGTCCCTATCAATGGCACAATGACACGCACGTCGTAAGAAACTCATGGTCATTCGTCTGGGGCCGAAATACGGTTTGGTTTTCGGTTAGAAGAGGACTATCGTCCTTCCCGTTCGTCCATCTCCATTGTAAGACCTAGGCATTTTCACATCTCCCCTACCGTAAGTGAGGCTGCGCATGTCTCCGGTGGCACGCGGTCGAGCACTTCATAAAAAGGAGGTCCGCATGGCTACCGTCCTTCAGCCGCCTACACACAGCGCCCCTGTTCCCACCGACATCACCGACTGGAGCAACACGGCGATGAACCTCATTGCCAGCACCTTGGGCTTGATCCCTGAAGTGGGATCTCTGCTCAGTGGTCTGGTCTATATCCTATGGCCGAGTGATCAAGAAGACGTCTGGGACGAGATCAAGGATCAGGTGCAAGCGCTCGTCCAGCAGGACCTCACACAGTTGGTTGAGAATCTGGAAGCCCAAACGTTGCAAGGTCTCAAGGGATCGATCCAGGATTACCAGGATGCGCTCACCACCAACGATCCATCGAACATTTCGCAGAATTGGACCAGTGCGAAACTCAATTTTGTTCAACAGATGCCCCAGTTTCAGACGCAGGGGTACGAGGTGGCATTGCTTCCCTATTACGCCCAAGCGGTGAACTTGTATCTCGCGCTGCTCCGGGACGGTGTGCTGCATGGTAAAGATTGGGGATGGACCAATGCCGATGTGGCCGTGGCCACGAAGGAAATGAATCAGGCCATCCAGGATGTTTGCCAATGGGTGGACACGACATTCGGGCAGGAGTATGGGCGGCGCACGAGTGCCTTCGGGGCGGCGCAAGATGCCTATGTGCAATTCTGCAATTCCGGCAACGATCCAGTCAATTATGCATTGGGCTATCACTACAATGTGACGGCGTGGAACAAGCAGAATAACTTCCTCACGTGGATGACGCTGAAGGCGCTCGACTTTCGAAACCTGTGGCCATTTTTTAATTCAGGCCAGGTCGATGTAGTGCTGCATCGTGAGATCTACAGCATGGCCTTTGGCTCGTCGGACTACTCGCCGATACCGATTCGGCCCTGGTGGAATCTCAATCCGCCGGCCCCGACCCAACCGCTCACGACGATCGACGTGTTTGCAGCAGACCGGATCAATGGCGTGCGTCTCAACTATCCGTCCGGTGGCGGGCCGGGCGGTCAAACGCAGATTGTGTGCGGCGCGCTCACAGACAGTTGTGTCACGGTCTATGCCGATGCAGACCCGATTGTTGAAGTGGATATCTATGCGGGTGATATCGTCAGTGCATTGAATTTTACTGGCCAGGATGGCTCATCCACCGGTCAGATCGGAGGCAACAAGCCGCCGGCCCGTAGCCCCATAGGTTTTGTTTTTCGTGAGAATTCGATCCTCTCAAGTCTCTATATCCACGGAACCAGCGAGTTTTACCAAAGCGCCGATCTGATCATTGTGGGATATCAGTATCAGCAGAAAGCAACCACCGACCTGATGGCATTGCGACATCTGTACGTATGCTCGCCGTCGCAGATCGATCTGACTGAATTGGCGGCGCGCTGCGTGACCAAGCCTGTCTCGATCGATGCGCTGAAGGCCGCGGCGGAAACGGAAGGGTGGGATGCGCAGCGCCAACAATATCGGAACAGCCTGACGCGTCGGTCGACTGCCGCCAAACGGGCACGGAGGGCGTCATGACTACCGTCACGTCTCCAGAGGCCCTCTCCATTCATAAGTTATTGCAGCTTCCGGCCACCTTTGCCTGGAACTTCGACCCTGGCCACCTTTCCACGATCGGATGTTGCGGAGACATTGACGGCGACGGGCGCGACGAATTCATCGTCAGTTCGGCGCAAGCAACCAGTCCGGTCGCCTGTCTCAGTGTCTTGTCGTACGTGCAGCCGAATGAACTCGACCCCGGATGGAGCGGCAATCAGCAGCCGACGCTGGTAGTGCAGTGGTCATCCTCCGCCGGAATTCCGAATTGGATGTATCCTCCATCGCCGGCGCCACAGTCCTGCTCCAATTTCTCTTTTTGGTCGGCGGATGTCGATGGCGATGGAATTCAGGAAATCATCGCCTACTTTCCCGGCTACACCGGAGCGTCTGCCAGCCTCGGTGTCCTCAAGTGGGACGGCCACAGCTTGAGCTGCGTGTGGCAAACGTTTGGGGTCATTTCGGGCATCCCAGGGACTCATTCGTGCCCGCTGGCGTCCGGACTACAGTTGTATCCCATGCAGAGTCCGGCAGGTGAGGGGGGAGACCGGATCCTGTTCGTTCAGCCCGTGTCAGGCCTCGGCACGCTCGTCGGCCTGATGGAGTGGAATGCAGGAGCGTTCAGCTCTGTGTGGCTGAATAACGGGTCGATCCCGGGGGCTGGGAATGTTCCTGCGTGGACGTTGGGCACCGTTGATCAGTTCGCGGTCGCGGATGTGGACGGCGATAAGGAGGATGAACTCATTCTCCTTGTTCCAAGCTATGCCGACAAGGTCAATCAGCTCAATCCTGCTCTGGCGGTGGCGAAATGGTCCGGCGGAGTACTGTCCGTCATCTGGCACGTCTCCTCGTCCGCGGGCAACGCTCCCGACTACGTGACCCAGTCGGCTAGTCTCTTTGTGGCCGATCTGGATGGTACGGGAGTTGCCAAAGTCATCATTCCCATGGCGGAATATAAAGGGATGGTGGTGACGGAGTGGGGAATCCCCGCTGCTCTCAACGTCATCTGGCGGTGCGGTCTAACGGTTCCGGGGATCGACGGAGCCCAGGATTGGGAGCTGAATGCCGGCGGGTTCTTCGGCGCTTCCGATGCATTCTCTGTGGCGAATCTTGACGGCACCGGCGATGCGCTCTTCATCATTCAGGCGACGAACAGCGGCTGGGCCGGCATATTGAAGTGGCAAAACAGCGGTCTGTCCTGCGTCTGGCAGGGAACGGCCGACAGCTGGGGGCTCTCCTATTTCAATCAGCATTACCCGGCGCGCCTGAACGGCCCCGGCGAATCGCTGTTGGCCTTGGCACCCGGCGCGTCCATTGGGTTGTTGATGTGGTCGCCGGGAAATCTCACCTGTGTCTATCAATCTCACTATTGCGTGCCGGGTTGGAATCTCAGTTTTCTGGTGGCATTGCCTGCCACGCCGTTCACGCCGTTCACCGGGACACAGCTCCAACTCTATCGGCAAATGTGTGAGAGCCTGATCCCACCGGCGTTGGGAGCCGATGGGCAGACGGGTGACATTCGCTACCAATACGCTAATCTGACCAACGCCGAGACCTTTGCGGGATGGGCCACGCAGATCAAGGACATGCCGCCCATATCGGGGTATTCTCAAGAAGATTGGGATGCCGTGGCGCCGACCATTGCGGACGAGGCTGGTTGGGTCGGAACCATGTACGGATTCTCCGCGGATATGGCCGCTCTTGCATTGGCGATCAGCATTCAGCAGGACAAGGACTTGAACCACTGCTTCGGCAATCTCACCCTGGATCCCCTCACATCCCCGGCGCCGGTTTCGTATTGGGCCGGCGCGGTCATCGACGCGGCATTGTGGGGGCTCTCAGCGACTCCGCTGGGCCCCGAGGTTCAAGTCGGCCTTGCATTGGCGGCCTCGCTGTTTGGGTCGTTCGCCGGCCAGCCGTCCTCAGGCGGCCCGCCGACCACCGTCGTTCAATACCAGGATTTCAAGACCACCGTCGATACGTTATTCAGCGAGGCATTGAATGGAACCTATCTCGACCTGCAAGCCGTGATTACCGATCCTGTGAAGCTGCATGTTGCCGGGCGGCTTGCGGAAGTCCCCTGGTATTGGGGGATTACCGACAATGAGGTCGTAGCGGCCAACGGGACGAATCCGAACCGTATCATGTTCTATCAGATGCTCATGGCGGCCGAGTTTTCGTTGTTTGTGTGGACGAACGCGAAAGAGAATTATCCCGCGCACAGGTGGTTGGATTGGTCAGGAGGACACGAGTTGACCCCTATCGACGCACCGAGTTGGGCCTGGTGGAGCCAGCCGAATGCGGACGGAACCTATACGGTCTCCCTACTCGCTCAGGGAACCATCACCGAAGGAGGGCAGGGGGTGAATCTGGTCGCTTTCCCAATTCAGGCGCTGATGACTGATTTATTCACGAATCTACAGGTTCAACCGGCCGACATGACCTTTCAGCGGTTCGGGTGGGACAAGATTCAGAATCCCCCCAACGGCGACGCCTGGTGACATGCCGACGTAGTGAGGGCGCCTCAACCATATTCAGGAATGCATGATGCCCAAGAACATCATCGTCTGTACCGATGGCACGTGGAATCACCCCGCTGCAAGCGACGTGACGTCCGAGAATTTTACGTCGGCGGATACGAACGTCTTTAAGTTGTTCGCACTGTTGGCTGGAGAGGCGGACATGCGTTCGTCCACCTCTCGCGTTAAAACAGTTCAAGGTCAGGTTACGCTGTATGATGACGGCGTTGGCGCCGATGGCATCTGGGCTGTGCGGGTCGCGGAGGGCGCGACTGGTGCGGGTCTCGAGCTCAAGCTGCGCGACGGGTATCAGTTCATCAGCGAACAGTATGAGTCCGGAGACCGGCTCTGTCTCTTTGGATTCAGCCGGGGCGCCTTTACGGCCCGCAGTCTTGGGGGCATGCTGATCCGCTGTGGCGTGCCGGCAGCATCGCGCCGGAACGATATGTTCGCCAGTCATGCCTTCGACGTCTACCGCCGTAACGACCCGACGGTGACCGCTCAATATCGCGCGGACTATCAGTGTCAGGATGTGATGATTGAGGTCATCGGCGTGTGGGATACGGTTGGAGCGCTCGGTATTCCTCTCGGGTTCTTTAGTCCGCTGGATCATCTCCTGTTCCGATTTCATGACCTGTCGTTACATTCGAGTGTACGGTTTGGGTATCACGCCCTGGCGATCGATGAACAACGTGAAAGCTTCGCTCCGACCTTGTGGGATGCCCGCGAGGGAGTTGAGCAGGTCTGGTTCGCCGGAGTGCATGGCGACATCGGTGGCGGGTACAAGGAAACCGGGCTCTCTGACCTCACTCTCGCCTGGATGCTCAGGAAACTGCAGCCCCACGGCATGCTCTTCGGCGATCGCGCGTTCGCCCAGAACGGCGCGCCGGCGAGCAGTGGAGATCCGCAGATGATGCCGATGCACGATTCCTATAAGCCGCCATTTGTCACTGTACGTCCGGCGATTCGTGCCATCGTTCCATCCGCCGCGATTCATGTCAGTGTCCGGCAACGTTGGGATAAGCTTCAGCCACCCTATCGTCCGGGCAACCTTCCGCCGGAGCCACGAACATACGTAATGTGAGAAGAGGTGTCGAAGGAGAGGTCAGCGGGGCGCGGCGGCTTTGGCCTTTGCCATCATCTTGCAGTAGGAACAGGTGCCGGCGGTGGTGGGTTGACCGCAGGATTCGCAGGGTGTGAGCGTGCGTTGATCCTTCTCGGCCATGGACTCCGTCGTGGGTTCGGGTTTGGTTTGTTTCTCCAAAAATCCCCAATAGAAGCGCTGCTTGGTGCCGGGTGATTCCGTTTCCAGCCGGTTGAGAACTTCTTTATAGAGGATCATCTTCGAGCCCTTGGCCATGGGGCATTCTTCAACGATGTAGTCGATGCGATTGACCACCGCATAGGCCGCGATTTCTCGTTCGGACAGGCGGCAGAGGGGTTTGACCTTCTTTGAAAAACCTTCCACCGATGCCGGCAACGTGGGGCTTTGTTTCTCCAGATATTCGTCCTGCCAGTGCAAGACGTTTCCCAGCAGGCGTGCCGCTTCATCGTCGAGATTGTGGCCGGTGGCCATCACATCATACTCCTGCTCCACCGCCGCGCGATTAAACTGGTAACGCTTGATCGTTCCGCAGGTCGAGCAGGTAGGACGATGAAGAATCGTGGCCAGTTCACGGATGCCGGCGCCTGCCTCTTGTTCAACGACATGGACCAGTAATTTTCCGCCACGGGCGGCAGCTACGGTTTCGGCGTAGTGTTGCACTTTGCGATGTGACTCTTCCGAATAGCTGCCGATGCCAAGATTGACGTAGAGGGCGTCGGCGCGATACCCGAGCGTAAGCAGGATATGCCAGAGGGCGAGACTGTCTTTGCCGCCCGAGACCGCGACGAGGATCCGATCCTCCGGCGTAAACATCTTGAACGCCTTGATTGCGCGCGCGACCTGCTCATGGACAAAGGTGGTAAAGCAAGCCTTGCAGAAGGCGGCATTGTGCCGTGGTAAGCCGATGACCGCGCGTGTACTGGTCGGGCACTTGGTACAGTTCATGGTTTCATCAAGCTGGCAGTCTTCAGCGACAGGAGTGATCGTGTTACTTCGATCCCGCGGCTGAGAGCTGATTGCTGACCGCCGATAGCTATACTCCGCCCGAAATGACCGGCCGGATTTCGATCTGGTCGGCGTCGGCGAGCATTTCATCTTCCGTGACGAGTTCATCGCCGCGGATGACCAGGTGCGCTTCCATGACCAGATTGAGTTCGCGCAGCAGTTCCTTGGTGCGCTTGGGGCCTTTGATCTCGACTTGTCTGTGAGGGTGACTCAATTGAACGAGCATGCGCGATGATACGGCTGATGCGCGCGGGATTGCAATCGCGCTGTGCCTGCCCGGTACGGTGCGGGCGAACCAAGACAGCGCTCGACCATCGCGTTGAGTAGGGAAGCCCTTCTAGGGGGGGCGCCGTGGAGTTTGCGTTGAACGCAACTGCGTGTTTACTTGATGCCCTGGATGATCTGAAAGATCAGCAGGGCGACCACGCTGAGGAACAGAAGCGCGGATGCGAGTGCCAGACGCTTATACTTTTGGTTATTGACGTCCAGTTCGCTGAAGGATGACTCTTTCCAATCAAAATTCTGCGCCTTCACAATACCCTCCTACCTTCCTGGTGGAATCTGCCTCCCCATCCCGTTCCGTATGGATGAATCCAAGGTTAGTTACGTGGCTTGTATACCCTCGTGTACGTGGTCATTGCAAGGAAATATACTGGACAAAATTCAGGTACAGAATTGAATTTGTCCAATCGGCTCGGGGCCAAAATGATGCGTTGAGCCGCTGGGGGGGCACAGGGCTCTCGTAACAGGCGGGTCTATCTGGCGAGGGTGCTGAACCAGTGATAGAGGGCCGAATGAGAGATCGCGTCTCCGGCGACCTCATGGCCCAAGGCGTTCCAGTGGTTATCGGTCGGGAATTCGAACTTGCGACGGTGCTCCGCGAAATGGTCCACAAAGCGTGATTGCAGGTCGATCACTTCAAATCCTTTTTCCCTCGCCTGTTCGATAAAGTATCGACGCATCTGATCGACGTAGGAGCCCGAGGCTGATTGAAGTGTCACCGGGTGGTAGAGGTGCGGCCGCATGCCGTCTACCGTAAATACAATCCGCTCGGGTGGCAGGCCCGAGGCAGTGGGGAGCATGGTGAGAAAGGCATTGATCGCGCGTTGTGATTCCACGATGCGTGGCCGGTCGGCTTGCGCGCGCGTATTGCCGACAAAGCTGGATACGTCAGAAAGTCGACCCAACGGCAGGTGTTGCCATTTAAGCAGGGCGTCCAGCACACCCGTGTTCAAGGTGACGTAGCGCACCAGGGCAGAACTCCTGATCATCGTACGCCAGGTGGATGGCCGATAGTCGATCCGTTGCAGGGCGAGCGCGCCGGAGGCATCATCTACGAAGTAATAGTGTCCCGGCTCATTTTTATAAGTGAGCAGGCTCTCGTCAAAATCGTTACCGATGATGATGAAGGCCATCGCCTGAGGATGGAACTCCTTCGCGACATACTGAGCATAGGCGAGATAATTGCTCAAGGCCGAACTGGATGTGCCGAAAGAATACACCCGCTTCGCCGGGGCCGTCGCTCTGGCGAGGCGACCGGCCACTGTGTCGGAAAACGGCACCATCAATGCTTCCACATAACTGTCCCCGATGAGGGCCAGCAGCGGCGACGGTGAGTCGGGCACATAGTCCTGGTCATTCACGAAGCCGTAGTTGTTCGTGCGGACTTGGTTGACGATCGCGAAATTCCATTCCTTCGACCAGGTAAATGTACGGCGGGGCTCCAGATGGCGGACCGGGTGTTCCTGATCGACGGCCTGGGGGCGCGCCCCCTCATTCACAGGGAGGACCCTCAGTACCAGTTCCATGGCGAGAAGCGCGAAGACGACCCCAAGGCCTATGCTGATAAGGGAGAAACCGGCCCGTCTCATGCCGGACGAGCAAAAAGGTGAGAGTGGAGAGGCAACCCCTGTTCAGCGCCCCATGCGGAGCGGAGGAGTGCCTGTATCGAGGTTGCCGGACTCACTTACAGCACGGCGTCCCTCAGGCATTTGGCCGCTTCTTCCGGCGACACCGGGTTGATGTAGAATCCCGTGCCCCATTCAAATCCCGCCACCTGCGTCAGTTTTGGAATGATCTCGATGTGCCAGTGGTAGAAATCACCCGTCTTTTCATGCAGCGGCGAGCTGTGCAGGATGAAGTTGTAGGCCGGATTGGCCAGCACTGCGTCCATACGCCGGAGCGCTTCCCCCAGCATCGGGGCCAGAAACTCGAACTGGGTTCGTTGGCATTCTTCAAAATACCCGGCATGGCGCTTGGGGAGAATCCACATCTCGAATGGAAACCGGGGCGCATACGGCGTGAGGCAGAGGAATTCCGGATTCTCGAGCACCACCCGCGTTCCTTCCGCTGATTCCTGCCGCAGGATATCGCAATAAATGCAGCGTTCTTTCTGCTGGAAGTGTTGCCGGCAGCCGTCCATCTCTTCCAGGACACTGGTCGGCACAACTGGCAAGGCGATCAGTTGCGAATGGCTGTGTTCCAGTGTGGCGCCGGCTGCCGCCCCGTGATTCTTGAAGATGAGGATGTACCGAAGCCGAAGGTCTTTCTTCAGATCCAGAATCCGGTCACGATAGGCCCAGAGGACATCCTCAACCCGCTTCGCCGGCAGGTCGCTGAGGTTTTCCTTATGGGTAGGGGTTTCAATGATGACTTCATGGGCGCCGATGCCGTTCATACGGTCATACAGCCCCAGGCCTTCCCGACCCATGTCTCCTTCCACGTGCAGGGCCGGGAATTTATTGGGGATGACACGCACGGTCCAATTCGGGCTGTCGGGTTCGGAGGCATGGGGGCGGTAGGCAAGGATCTCTCTGGGCGTCAGGCGTTCCTGTCCCGGACAAAACGGACACATCGACGCAGAGGGAAGGGGCGCAGAGGGCATATGCACGTCCTGGGGGCGTCCGCTCCGTTCGGTTGAAATAATCACCCAGCGGCCGACGATCGGGTCTCTGCGTAACTCAGGCATCTCGTCTCCTCACGTTCAAATTAGTGGCCAGGTGTGTGTGGTTACACCCGCCACATCGTAGCTTCAAAGTCGTCCCCCGGTCGATTGAAGGTGGCCGGGCTGTGATGGGGATACCGTGCGATTTCCATCCCGTGTTCCGACACGGTCAGCGTCAATCGCAATTCTGTGCCGACATCAATCTCCAGGTCTTTGAACGGAATGCCCAACTCCAGAATCTTTCGCCGGCAGATCGTGCTGTACGAGCCCATGTCGCGATAGGTGCCGGATTCATCCGCCCGGGCGAGGAGGAATGCCTCGACTCCGCCCGGTGTCAGGGCGAACGACAGCCTGTATTGCTGAATCCCTGAGCCGATGTACAGATCCGCGCTGCACTGTTCCTGGCGTGTTTCCGATCGTTCATCGAGATCGAGGCGGAGGTACAGGTGTTCGCGATCGAATCCGAAGGAAATGGCGGTGAAGAGTCCTTCGGATTTCCACATCGCCCCCAATGGCGGAGTCGGATTGATGGTGCCGGCGCCGCGCCATTCGAAAAAGTTCGACGCCAGGCCGTCCAGGGTTGGTGTGATCAGAGCCATCGGCAATTGCACCAGATCCAGACCTTGCGGCGTGCGGGCTTCCACCAGGGGTTGATTCAGGATCTCGGGGGGCGTCATTCCGGCATAAGTCCAGACGTTGCGCAGGTGGGTGCGGAACAACCGATCGAATTCCTGTTTGTAGTCGGTGTCGAAATCATCGCCATACCACCAGAACCAGTCGCTGCCTTCGGCGGCATACAGTTCGTCCCAGGCTGCGCGCGCCTTATCCGGCTCCAACGACGGCGTCAGTTCGACGAGGCGCGCCCGCGTATGTTGGAGGAGGTCCCAGCCGCGATTGTCTTCCTGGTGGCCGATCCAGATTTTGAAATCCTGGTTGATCCAGGAACCGGAATGGAGCTGATCGAGACGTTGGGTTGGCGGAACTGCTTCCATGGCACGACTGACGGTATTCAGGTGTACGCGAATACCGTGGCCGAGTTGGAGCCCATCGTTTTCGAATGCGCGAAAGAGGAGGGAGAGAAAGCGCTCACCGCCGTCATGGTAATGCTCCCACGGATTTTCGCCATCGAGAATCACTCCGATAATTCCGTTCTCCAGCGGGATGTCGTATGCGAGGCTGCGGATCCTCCGGAGGACGTCGTCGGCGGCGGACTCCGGTGTGGTCTTATGGTAGACGAAGCCGAACGCGTCGGAAATGTCCCGGTCGCGGAACAGGATGGAGAGTGGGTGGGTTTCCGTCCCGACCGCATAGGGTTGATAAAGATGGTAGTGGCGGTTCCACGCCTGCCCGGCCATCTGCAGCGAGCGGTAAAGAATGCCTTCGTCCGTCGCCAGCCAGCGGATCCCGGCTTTCCCTAAGATCGGTAACAGCTCAGGGCAGACGGACCCTTCGGAGGGCCAAAGCCCGGCCGGTGCCCGGCCGAACGTGTGTGTGTGGTACTCGATCGCCCGCCTGACTTGCGCCTCGGCATCCGCGGGGGCATGAAAGCGCGCGGGAAGCGGCAGATCCGGCCTGGCGCGGCGCGTAAACTCCGAATCGATGACGAGGGGAAGGATCGGGTGAAAAAACGGCGTCGTGGTCAGTTCGATCTGTCCGCGTTCCTGAAGCGCCTTGTACATCGGGACGATCTGCCGGATCGCGGTTTGCTGCAGGGCCAGCACTTCCTGTTTGTCCTCTTCGGTAAAGACTCGATTTTTTGCGCGCAGGTCCGCGAGGCGCGGAAAGTGCTGCAGGCTGCCGTATCCGAACCAGGCCAGGTTGTGCCAGACTTGTAGATCGAGGAATTCCTGGGTTGAAAACTGCTTGGCTACCCGGTCTAAGTCCTGCCCCTGAACATCGATGCCGCGTTTGATCAGGAGTTCCTGGTAACGAGGAAAAGGCCGCACCATCGTGGCCCAGTTGGCCGAAAAGAAATGGCGGATGAGGAAGGCCTTCTCCGTGGGCGTGAGATCGGCGGCCGGACGTTGTGCGTATTCAAGAAACAGGTCCCGGACGCGACCGGCCGAAAATTCCTCCAGTTGCAGCAACAGCGACGGGGTGAAGTTAAAAGTCGAGCGAGCCTGAGGGAACCGATCGAGCAGAAAGGCCATGTCGTAGTAGGCCTTTGTGGCATGCAAGCGGACCCACGGCATACTGGCGGACCCGGTGAGCGGGTCCGTGTAGTACGGCTGGTGCATATGCCAGAGAAAACAGAGCTGTATGGTTTTCATCGGGAAGTTTCTTGCAGACTACCGGGCAGTATGTCATAGGGGTATGAGGGTTGCAACGAAAGGGCGGGATTGAGAATGCACGATCATCGCTTGAGTCTCTGCATAGGTAGTGTCGCGACGATGAATGTATGAAGCGGGGAATACACGAAGATGGCATCTGATCAGGTAGTCTCGGCGGACATGCAAATAGGATCGTCCAGGACTGCGCTCTCGGTCCTACGGTACTGGGGACCGGTGGGACTCTATGCCGCGATTATATTTTTCGGCTCATCGATATCGAGCCCTCCTGAAGCAATCTCGTCGCTGCTGAAAGATATTTCCGACAAAGTGCTGCATCTCAGCGAATATGCTCTGCTCGGAGCCTTGCTCTATCGCGCTTGCCGTCATGGGTCCGGGGGTTGGATGACGCAACATGCGGTGTTGGCTGCAGTGGCCGGTTCGGCGCTTTACGGCGTCAGCGATGAGACGCATCAATTGTTTGTGCCGTTTCGCGAGGCGGATCTGTTCGATGTGGTCGCTGACACAGTCGGCGGCACGCTGGGGGCGTGGGGGTGGCGTTTGATGGAACGGCACAAAGGGGCTCCGTTCCTGTCACAGTCAGGTACCTAACGCAGTCATTTCATCGTCTATTCCCTGCCGCATTGTTCTCTGTCCGCTCCACCCGCTTGTTCCGCCACGTGAGTGCGATCCGGATCCCGCTGCTCCCGTCCCTTCAAGACTTCCGCACCGAACGCAACGTAATGCTCGAATCCAGACGTGGCCTCCGGCATCGACGGTGTCAATATAGAGGTCAGCGACGAGGTGTCCTTGACAGGTTGAGCAGGTTGTCACCCTGGCAGGCCTCGCGTTGCGGGGTGAGGCGGTTCTTGCGTCTGGACTTGGGGGGAGGTTGGTTGTCGGCATGTGTGCCCTCCTCGCGGTGAATGAGTTGCGTCGTGTGAGGCTGAGGGTACGCAATTAGGATGCCTGCGGAATGTGTTTCAGAATGAGTCGGAGCAGGAAAATTTCTGACAAAGGATGTGACGAGAGTCGGCGTGGAACATTCACGCCACAAGCTGTCTCAGTGCCTCATCGCAAAAGTAAGGCGGCGGGAATAGGGTCGAGAACGAGTGCCTATGAAGGATCGTGCGGAGGAAATATTTGCCCAAACTGTTTGCCTGGTGCCGGGACTTACCAGGCATAAGCTTCCGGCGCTGCGCCTCCGGGACCAGGAAAGATCGCGTCCAGCGCTTTCAACTGATCCGGCGACAATGTGAGGTCCAGGCTTGGCATCGCGGCGGTCAGTTGCTCCATCGTACGTGGGCCGATGATGGGAGCCGTCACTGCCGGTTGATGCAGGAGCCAGGCGAGGGCGACGGTGGCCGGTGCGGCGTTCAGCGTTCTGCAAAATTGCTCATAGACGTTCAGTTTTTCGCGGTGCGTCTCGATGTCTTTACGGACATCCTCGCTGGCTCGCCGACCGGTCGTACTCGGACTCAGCGCGCCTCCGAGCAGGCCACGCGCCAGGGGGCTCCAGGGAATGATCCCGATGCCATAGGCCTGGCAGGCGGGAATCACCTCCAGTTCGACGGTTCGTTCAAGCAGGTTGTAAAGACTCTGCTCCGAAATCAGCCCGAGAAAATAGCGTGACTTCGCCAGTTCCTGCGCCTGGGCGAGATGCCAGCCCGCAAAATTGCTGCTGCCGATGTAGAGCACTTTACCTTCCCGGCAAAGTTGCTCCATCGCCTGCCAGATTTCTTCCCACGGACAGTCGCGATCGATATGGTGCATTTGATAGAGGTCGATATAGTCGGTCTGAAGACGCCGCAAGCTGTCTTCGCAGGCACGCTTGATGTGACGAGCCGACAATCGTGACTCGTTGGGCCAATCACCCATGCGGCCATAGACCTTGGTGGCCAGCACGACCTTCTCCCGTCGTCCGCCGCCTTGCGCCAGCCAGCGGCCGACAATCTGTTCCGTCACCCCTTCCCCGACCTTCCAGCCGTAAACGTTGGCACTGTCGAAGAAGTTGATGCCGAGTTCGAGGGCGTGATCCATGATGCGAGCACTGTCGGCTTCGGAGGTCTGCGGTCCGAAATTCATCGTGCCGAGGCAGAGGCGGCTGACTCGCAGGCCGGAACGACCGAGGTGAACGTATTGCATGGAACCTCCTTGGCTAGAGCAATCAGGATACCGGCTTATGATGGACGCTGACAACCAAGCAGGGCGCGGGTGGATGCGTGAGGAGAAGAGGTCAGATGCAGCAGGTGACTTTCTACTGGCAGTTCGGGAGGGTTTGGCTATAATGCCGATCGTATGAGTACAACAAATCCAGCCGCGCCTGCGGCACCGCTTGCTCCTCCTGATCCTGAACGTATCGCCCAGACCGTTGCCACTCGGTTGCCGTTTCGCGGGGAGATGACCGCACTCAGCGCGCTGGCCGGTGATGCCTCGAATCGCCGGTATTTCCGCATTGCCCTGAAAGGGACGCCCTCCGCACTGATTCTGATGCAGCTGGCCGACCCCGAAGGATTCAAGAAATCCGAAGAGGCAGTCAGTGGCGCATCCGCTCAGATTACGGAATTGCCATTTACCAATGTGCTCACGCACCTGCAGCGTACCGGTGTCACCGTTCCGACATTGCATTACTTCGATCGTGAAGCCGGCCTGCTGTATCTGGAAGATTTCGGCGACCTGACGTTGGCGGAGGCCTGTCGCCATGCGGATCGTGCCACGCTGGAAGCGTTGTACCGCCAGGCGATCGATCAGCTGGTCCTGCTGCAGGTCAAGGGGACCACGCCGCCGGCGCCTGGATGTATCGCCTTTCATCGGCGCTTCGATGTGCCCCTGTTGATGTGGGAGTTCGACCATTTCCTGGAATACGGGATTACGGCCCGCAATGGCCGTCCGATGAAGCCGGCGGACGATGCGGCGATTCGTGCCGAGTTCCAGCGCATTGCGGAATTGTTGGCCGGTCAACCGCAGGTGTTTGTCCATCGCGATTACCACTCGCGCAATCTCATGGTGGATGGCTCACGCATGGGCATTATCGATTTTCAGGATGCGCTGATGGGACCGGCTACGTATGATCTGGCGTCGCTGTTAAAGGACGCGTATATCGAATTGGATGATGCAGTGGTGAATGGGCTGGTCGACCATTTTCTGAATGGCCTTGCCGGCCTGGGCGTGAAAGTCGGTGATCGCACCGCGTTTCGCCGGCTGTTCGACCTCACCAGTATTCAGCGGAATCTCAAAGCTGCGGGCCGGTTCGTGTATATCGATCAGGTGAAACACAATCCGAAGTTTCTTGCCGACATTCCTCGCGTCTTAGGCTACGTGAAACGTAATCTTTCCAAATATCCCGAACTGGCTTCGCTGCGGCAACATCTCGCGCCGTACGTGACCGAACTCCAATAGGCGCCGCTCAGCACGTTCTATGAAGGCCATGATCCTCGCAGCCGGCCTCGGCACTCGCTTGAGGCCTCTGACCGATACCACGCCGAAACCGCTCCTCCCGGTCGCCGGCACGCCGATGATTGTTTGGAATCTGCTGCTCCTGAAGCGGCATGGCATCCGTGACGTCGTCATCAATCTTCATCATCTGGGAGCGATGATCCCGCAGGCGCTGGGTGACGGCTCGGCGTTCGGAATGCGAATCATCTATTCCCACGAACCCGTCATCCTCGGCACCGGTGGCGGAATCAAGCAAGCGGAGCCGCACTTTCACGGCGAACCGGTACTGATTCTCAACGGCGACACGCTGTTCGAACTAGATCTCGGTGCGCTGATGGATTTCCACCGTGAGCAGCAGGCGGCTGCGACCCTGGTGTTGCGGCAGGATCCTGAGGCGGCTCGTTGGGGTCTGGTGGAGGTGACGGATCGTGCCGAAGTCGTCCGGATCACGGGGCGCGGACTATCTGAACGTACCGCAACAGCAGCGCGCATGTTTGCCGGCATCCACATTCTCCATCCGCGTCTGTTGCGATACCTTCCGATCGGCAAGGAATGTTCGATTATCGATGCCTATGTGCAGGGCATTCAGGATGGGGAGCGGGTCATGGGGTATGACTTCGACGGATTCTGGAGCGATGTGGGAACTCCCGAACGCTACGCGCAAGTGGAGCGGGATGCTGCGGCCGGGCGGCTGAGTCTGTCTGCTCGTTCAGCAGGTCACTAAGCTGAACATGCAGGAAAAAGCACAGCCGAAATTTCCGGGCGCAATGGGCAATCTTTCGAATCAAATGCGCTGTGCAGGATGGTCAAAACGATTGTCCAGCAAGGCCGCAGCGAGTGAAGAGCCGAGGCGTACCCTTGTGGTAGGTTGAGCTTCGGAGCGATGCGAGAACGAAGCTGGCGGGCTTTTTCAGCTTCCGGACTGGTTATTCCGCTGCGGAAGGTTTTCGCTGCTTAATCAAACGCGCGAGATAGGTTCGTTGCAGGTCTAGAAACTCCGCCGCCTTGGTCTGGTTCCCCGCCGCCTTTTCCAATGCCCGATCAATAATGTGGGCGCTGTGCGCTTCCATGGACTCATGGTACGTGAGATTCATGTAGGGGAGCGCCTGGTCGGCCCCGCCTTTGCCCATCCCATCATCGGGGGACAAGGCCAGAAATTCCGGTTCGATGACATCGCTCGGGCTGAGCACCACCGCCCGTGAGAGGACGTTGTCGAGCTCGCGGATGTTGCCCGGCCATGAGTAGTGGGTCAATGCGGCCCGAGCTGCCGGGCTCAGCGTCACGCCGGGGCGCTTTGCCTCGTACGCATGCCGTTTGAGGAAAAATTCGGCCAGCTGCACGATATCTTCGCTCCGTTCCCGCAACGGGGGGAGCGTAAAGCTCACGACATTGAGACGGAAGAACAGGTCTTCGCGGAACTGGCCCGCCTTCACGGACTGCCGGAGGTCTTTGTTGGTCGCCGCCACGAAGCGTATGTTGACGGAGACCGACCGTGAGCCGCCGACGCGTTGAAATTCTTTGTCCTGCAGTACGCGCAGAAGTTTCGCCTGCAAGGGCAGGGGCATGTCGCCGATCTCGTCGAGAAAGACCGTACCTCCCTCCGCCATTTCCAGCTTGCCCTTCTGAAGCCGGTCCGCGCCGGTGAAGGCGCCGCGTTCGTGACCGAACAATTCGTTCTCGAGCAGCGTTTCAGTGAGAGCCACGCAATTGATGACGACCATCGGCATGCTCTGCCGCGGGCTCCATTGGTGGATGGAACGCGCGAAGAGTTCTTTGCCGGTTCCGCTTTCCCCAAGCAGGAGAATGCTGGCATCGGACTTGGCGGCCCGTTGCGCCGATTCGATGATGCCCTTGATCTTCGAACTCTCTCCGACGATGGAGGCATAGCGGTTTTGCACGTCGGACTTGAGGGCGGCCACCTGCCGCTTCAGGGAGTCCCGCTCCAGTGCCTTCTGAATGACGATCAGGAGATGATCCTTCTCCAGCGGCTTCGTCAGGAAGTCGTAGGCCCCGTGGCGCATGGCTTCGACGGCATCGGGGATGGTGCCCGCGGCGGTCATGACGATCACTGGAATGTCTTCGCATTGCTTGTTCTGGGCCATGCGTTTCAGCACGTCCATGCCCTTGAGGCGCGGGAGATAGAGATCCAGCAGAACCAGGTTGGGGGATTCCTGCTCGATGAGTTCGAGGCCGCGTTGGCCGTCGCCGGCCGTCAGGGTCTTGTACCCGCCGGCGTCCAGACGATCCTGTAACATCGTGACGATGTCCTGATCGTCATCGACTATGAGCACCTTGGCCTTCACCCCGCCCTCCATCATGGTCGATCCCGTCAGCTAGCGGACGATGGCCGCTAGCCTTCCATCACATTGATGACCAAGCCGGTCAGGGGCTTCGGGAAAAAGTAGGTGGACTTGTGCGGCATCCGTTCACCCGCCGAAGCGACGGCTTTGACTTCGGCGACCTTCGTCGGGTTCAGCAAGAGGGCGGCCGTGCCGGTTCCCTGGCGCACCCAGTTCAGGGCTTCGTGGTCATCCTTCGAATAGCGTATCGCTTCCTGTTCCTGTTGGGTCGGGCAGAGCGTGGAGACGACATGCTGCTGGAGCAGCGAGACGTCGAGCCGATCCCGCGGCGACGCCGAGGCCGTCGGACGATGTGATGCTCGGAGCGTCAGCAGGTAGTACTGCGAATCGTTTTTCAGGGCCAGTCCGAACATCGGCACGGTCTGTCCTTGGCTGCGCAGCCGTTCGATGAACTGTGCGCGCACCTGGGTTTCATTCCCTGCCTGAAAGGGGAGTGCCGTGACTTCGAACAGAGGGTCGAGGGTGCGTAGCAGATCGTTGGGTGCCGGCACGGGCGTCGTCAGGACGCGGTGGGTCGGCAGCACGGTCAGGCCCTTGTCCTCCAGGCTGGCGAACAGCATCAGGACATTGTCGTAGGGTTGAGGCGACGCGGGAGCGCCGGCCTGTTGCCGCCGCGCGCGACGATAGTTGAGGGCTGTTTCATAGCGATGGTGGCCGTCGGCGATGAAGAGTTGTTTCGTGTTCATGATCTGGACGACCTTCGCGAGGACATTCGCATCGGCCACACTCCAGAGTCGCTGCCGGAAGCCCTCGTCGTCCTGGAAGTCGATGCGCGGTTTATCCGATGCGATCGACTGTTCGATCAACGTGAGCACGTCATTTTGGGGATCCGAATAGAGCGAGATGATCGCGCTGAAGTTGGCGCGGCAGGCTTCAAGAAGATTGAGCCGGTCCGTTTTTGCCGCAGCCCGCGTGTTCTCGTGCGGGTAAATCTTGCCGGACCCGAACTCTTCCAGTTCCACCGTCGAAATGAAACCCTTGAACACCTTGGTCGGCGTGCCCGGTGCCGAATAGGGTGGCTGGTATTCGATGGTGTGGTAATAGATGGCAGGCTGCGAATCTTTGCGCAGCGCGCCGGACTTCAACCAGTCTTTAAGTGCGCCCGCGGCGCGCGTGTATTTATTGTTCGCGGGCGTGTCGCCCGGTTGTTCGTAGCCGAGTTCCAGCCGGATGACGTTGTTCGGGTGTCGATCGTACAGCGTCTTTTGCAGCGTGCTGTCGATGATGTCATAGGGCGGAGCGACCACCTGCCGGACGTCGCCGACCGTCGCAGGATTATAGAGGGTGCCGTGAAAGGGAATGACGTGTGCCATGCGGTTCCTATCCTTTTCTCGCTGTGGGTGCGGCGGTCACTGCACAAGTCCATGTGTCGTTGAGCGTCATGTGGCCGCGGTGCTGTTGGGAGGTCGTCAACATTTTCTCTGAGTTCATCCGGTAGCGAACTGGGGCCGTCGATACACGAGTTCGTACGGTCCGCAGAGCGTGGGCGTTGTGAAACCGGACGGCGGCAACTCAGCGGTCGCGAGTCACCATGTAATCGGCGGCGATGGACAGGGCGCGCTTGGCGGTGTTGTCGTGGAACAGGTCGAGATCGCGTTTGGCGGCGGCGACAAATGCGTGCGCCCGCTCCATGGCGTAGGCGATGGACCCGTACTCTTGCATCAAGGCGACGATGCGGCGAAGCTCCTCATCGGTCAAGGTCCTGGTTTCCATGCGATCTTTGATCAGCTGCCGGTCCGGCTCCGAGCAGTGTTGCAAGAGATGCAACAGCGGCAGCGTCGCTTTGCCTTGCCGAAGGTCCTGCCCCAGGGTCTTGCCCAGATGTGCACCGTTGGCGGTGTAGTCCAGCGTGTCATCCGCCAGTTGGAACGCAATGCCCAGTCGCTGTCCGAACCGGAACAGCGCTTCCTGTAATTCTTCCGTGGCTCCGCCGACGATCGCGCCGATCTTGCAGGAGGCCGCAATCAATCCGGCGGTCTTATGTTCGATGATGCGGAGATACTCCGGTTCCGGCATCAGTGGATTGCCGTTGTAATACAGTTGCAGAACTTCGCCTTCGGCCATCTTACGGCAGGCTTCCGAGAGCGCTTCATTGATGCCTTGATTGCGGAAGTCGACGATCTGGCAGATGGCGCGCGAGTAGAGATAATCGCCGACGAGGATACTGATTTGATTGCCCCAGACTTTGCTCGCGGTACGGCGACCCCGGCGCAGATCGGCGTCATCGACGACGTCGTCGTGCAGCAGGGTGGCGGTATGAATGAATTCGACGAGGCTGCCGAGGGCTTGATGGTCCTGGCCGGCGTATCCGCAGAGATGGGCGCTGAGGATTACGAAGAGGGGGCGGACGCGTTTGCCGCCGCTGTTCAGGATGTGCGCGGCGACCGTGTTGACCAAGTCTACGCTGGAGTCGAGATTTTTCCGGATCTGTTCTTCGACTCCCTCGAGCTCTTCGCGATACACGTCCCAGACATCGGCCATGCTGTGGAGCGTGAGGGTGGTCGGTCCGTTCGACATGGGGCGGATAGTAGGGCAGGAAACTCCACTAAGTCAAGCTCTGGTCGGACGGTTTGTGGTTCAGATTGCGTCGCCGTTCTCTTGACAGTTTCACGGCCCATCCAGTAAGGTGACTCCTCGCTTATTTCCCCAATATGAATGGTAGCAGTCACCGTGGTCGGTCGAGATGTTCGACGTCCCCGGGCGGGGACTCTGTTCCCCACGTCATTGCCTGCCTCTAGACGAGTATACGTGTCATGAATGTACCAGGGCTTCCTCCCAAACAAGGGCTTTACGATCCGCAGCACGAAAAAGATTCGTGCGGCGTCGGATTTGTCGTCGATATCAAGGGCCAGCGCTCGCACCAGATCGTGCAGCAGGGCCTGCAGGTCTTAGAGAGCCTGACCCATCGTGGCGCGCAAGGTTGCGACCCCTGCACCGGAGACGGCGCAGGCATCCTCCTTCAAGTGCCGCACGAGTTCTTTAAGCGTGCCGCAAAGGACAGCGGAATCAAGCTGCCCGGCGCGGGAGAATATGGCGTGGGCATGGTGTTTCTGCCGCCGGATGCCGACGCGCGGGCGCAGTGCGAAACCGTGTTTACGCGGGTGATCAAGGACGCGGGGGCCAAGTTGCTCGGCTGGCGCGATGTGCCGGTGAAGAGCGACGCCATCGGACCGGTTGCCCGCAGCACTGAGCCGTTCATGCGACAGGTCTTCATCGCCCGCGGAATCTTCACGGACGAAGAATTCGAACGCCGGTTGTATGTCATCCGGAAGTGCGTGGAGCGCGCCGTCCGCGAATCCGCCATCGAAGGGCGGGAGTATTTTTACATCTCGAGCCTCTCCAGCAGCACCATCGTATTCAAGGGGCTCCTGCTTCCGCACCAGATTCCCCAGTATTATCAGGATCTCGCTGACAGCAGTCTGACGAGCGCCATGGCCCTCGTGCACTCGCGGTTCAGCACGAACACGTTCCCGACCTGGCCGCTGGCCCATCCGTATCGCTACATCTGCCACAACGGTGAAATCAACACCCTCAAGGGCAACGTCAATTGGATGCGCGCGCGGCAGGGACGGCTGAACTCGGAGTTGTTCGGCGAGGACATGAAGAAGCTGTTCCCGATCGTCTATGAAAATCAGAGCGACTCGGCCAGCCTGGACAATGCCCTGGAGTTCCTTGTGCTCGGCGGGCGGTCATTGCCGCACGCGATGATGATGCTGATTCCGGAACCGTGGGTCGCCAATCCGCAGATGGATCTGGACCGCCGTGGATTCTACGAATACCACGCCGCTATGCAGGAACCCTGGGATGGCCCGGCTGCCGTCTGTTTCACTGACGGCAAACTGATCGGTGCCACGTTGGATCGCAATGGGCTGCGCCCCTGCCGCTACCAGGTGACGACGGATGGATTGGTCGTGCTGGCCTCTGAAGCCGGTGTCTTGCCGATGGACCCGCAGCGTATTCGCCAGAAGGGCCGCCTGATGCCGGGACGCATGTTCCTCGTCGATACCGAGCAGGGCCGCATCATCGACGACGAGGAAGTGAAGGCCGATATCGTGCGCCGCAAGCCGTACCGGTCTTGGGTAACCGAGCATCGGATTTCTCTGGACGAGTTGCCCGATCCGATCAATGTGCCGCAGCCTGATCATCCCACGATCCGGCAGCGCCAGCAGGCCTTCGGCTATACCGTCGAAGAGCTGAAGATGGTCATCACCCCCATGGTTGTCGAGGGGCAGGAAGCGATCTCGTCGATGGGGACGGATACGCCGTTGGCCGTGTTGTCCGAACGGCCGCAGCTGCTCTTCAAATACTTCAAGCAACTCTTTGCGCAGGTCACGAATCCGCCGATCGATCCGATCCGCGAAGAACTCGTGATGTCGCTCACCACCAGCATCGGGCCCAAGCCTAATTTGATGGATGAGCATCCGGAATCGGCCCGCCGCATCCGGGTGAAGCAGCCGATTTTGACGAATGCCGATCTGCACAAGATCCGCGAGATTGCCGATCCGCATTTCAAAAGTAAAACATTGAAGATGTTGTTCCGCGTGGCCGAAGGTCCGGAAGGATTGGGCGCTGCGGTGGATGATCTCTGCCGGCAGGCGTCGCAGGCGATCCGCGAAGGCTATAAGTTCCTCATCCTCAGCGACCGAGGGGTGAATGCGGAATGGGCGCCGATTCCGAGTCTGCTCGGTGTGGCGGCGGTGCATCATCACCTGGTGCGGGAATGCACGAGAACCGAAGTGGGCCTCACGGTGGAAACTGGTGAGCCCCGCGATGTCCATCACTTTGCGTGCCTGATCGGTTTCGGGGCCGGGACGGTGAATCCCTATCTGGTGTTCGAGTCGCTGGTGGACCTGGAGCGTGACGGCTATTTCCCTGAAGGGTTCGACGCGCCGACCGCGGAAGGCAAGTTCATCAAAGCTATTAACAAAGGGTTGCTCAAGATTTTCTCGAAGATGGGCATCTCGACGGTGCAGTCCTACTGCGGCGCGCAGATCTTTGAAGCGATCGGGCTCAATCATGAATTGATCGATCAGTACTTCACCGGCACGCCCTCGCGGATCGAAGGCATCAGCATCCGGGAAATCGGTGAAGAGACGTTGCGCCGCCATCGCGTGGCCTACGAACCGGCCCCGATCCGGCAGTTGGATTTCGGCGGCGAGATTCACTATCGGATCCAGGGCGAGCACCACAACTG
>WBZQ01000401.1_pt1 | contig 35117 bp, 33 predicted proteins | sample 5204251 | NCBI WGS metagenome assembly WBZQ01 (sample SAMN12412402, study PRJNA552823) | activated sludge metagenome | isolation source: activated sludge from nitrification reactor of wastewater treatment plant... | place: USA: Virginia | collected 2017-09 | reverse complement strand
TCATTTCACTTTGGTGCCGGGCTCCACGTCTTCGACAAAGGTGGCGAGCCCTCGCACTTCGCTGTCGCCCGCCGCGAGGACCATGCCCTGCGACTCAATGCCCATGAGCTTCGCCGGTTTGAGGTTCGCCACGATGACGATGGTTTTCCCGATCAGGGCTTCCGGTTCGTATTTCTTGCCGATGCCGGCCACGATTTGCCGTTGCTCGGTCCCGAGGCTGACTTGAAGCTTCAGCAACTTCTCCGATTTCGGCACACGTTCCGCCGCCAGGACCTTGGCCGCTTTGAGTTGCACCTTCATGAATTCGTCGATGGTGATCTGGGCCGGCTGCGCGGCGGCCGGGGCGGTAGCCGCAGTGGTGGCCGGAGCAGGGGATTGTAGTGCAGCGGCGGCGGCAGTCGGGGCCGCGGCGGTTGGTTGCGGGGATGTGGGAGTATCACTCACGGGTTTGGCTCCTTGTGGTTTGGATTCGATACGGGGAAACAGTGAGGTGCCTTTTTGGATGGTGCAGCCGGCCAGCGGCGCATTCCAATGGCCGGCGTCTGCTGCCAGTGGTCGCGAAAGGTCCAGTGAGAGTCCCAGTTGCTGGATCATCTGTGCGGCGGCATTCGGCATGAATGGATACAGCAGCAACGCGAGTAGTCGAAGGGCGCGGGCGGAGGTATTGAGCACCGTGTGCAATTGCGGTTGCGCGTCCGGCTGCTTCGCCAATTTCCATGGCGCGCTCTTATCGATGTATTCGTCGCAACAGCCGTTGAGTTCCTCGATCGTCAGCAGCACGTCCCGGAACTGGAGCGCGTTGAAGCCTGTTTCGGTTTTGCCGGGGAGTTGTGTTGCCAACTCTTCGATCCGTTGTTCTAATTCCGGCAGCACAGCGGGACCCCGTTCAGGGATGACGCCGGCGCAGGACCGCTCGATCATGGTGAGCGTGCGGCTTAAGAGGTTGCCGATGCCGTTCGCGAGTTTGGCATTGACGGTCGTCACCAGCGCGCTGTGGGAAAAGTCGCCATCCTGGCCGAAGGGCACTTCGCGGAGGAGGAAGTAGCGGAACGCATCGGTGCCGAACTGGTCGACCATCTTGTTGGGATCGACAACATTGCCTCGGCTCTTCGACATCTTCTCGCCGTCGACCGTCCACCAGCCGTGGGCGAAGATCGTCTTCGGAAGCGGTTGCTCCAGCGCCATCAACATGGTGGACCAGTACACGGCATGCGTGGTGAGAATATCCTTCCCGACGAGATGCACGTCGGCAGGCCAGTAACGCAACCTGGCGGGTTTCCCCTGCGGCAGGTATTCGAGTGCCGAGATGTAATTGACCAGCGCATCGAACCAGACGTAGGTGACGTAGTCCTTATCGAAGGGCAGTTCGATACCCCAGGAGAGTCGCGATTTGGGTCGCGAGATGGAGAGGTCGCCCAGCTTCTGGGTTTGCAGAAACCCGAGGACTTCGTTGCGCCGCGACTCAGGCCGGATGAAGTCCGGATGCTCCAGGATGTGCCGCTGCAGCCGTTCCTGGTATTGCCCCATCTTGAAGAAATAATTGTGCTCGCTCAGTTGTTCGATGGGCCGTTTGCAGTCGGGACAGAGCCCGCCGACGACATCTTTTTCTGTCCAGAACCGTTCGTCGTATGTGCAGTACCAGCCTGTGTAGTCTGCCTTATATATCAACTGCTTATCGAATAGCTGTTGAAGATATCGTTGAACCACGGCTTGGTGTGGTTTGTCGGTGGTGCGGATGAAAGCGTTGTGGGAAATGTTCAACCGATCCCAGAGGTTTGTGAACTGCGGCGCGAGGCGGTCGCAATGGGCTTGCGGATCGATGCCGGCCTTCGCGGCGGCTTGCTGCACCTTCTGTCCGTGCTCATCGAGACCGGTCAGAAAAAACACGTCGCGTCCACGCAATCGCCAGTAGCGCGCGAGCACGTCGGCGGCGACGGTGGTGTAGGCGTGCCCGATGTGCGGCACGTCGTTGACGTAATAAATCGGCGTCGTGATGTAGAAGGTCTTCTGCGTACTCATGTGTGTGGGGTGAAGATAGCAAGAGGTCGACGATGAAAGCTAGCGGCCTATCGTGGCCGGTCAGCGATGCCGGCCGGGGTAAGTAGTTGTCGGACTCTGAGCAGGATGGTTTCGAGCGCGATTTGAATGTTCAGGTTCCGATGCGCCTGGCGTTCCATTTTTTCGAGGTCGCCGATCAGGTCCAGCAGGTCGTCGATGTTGATGTGTGCGGCCAGTGCCTGCATCCCGGCTCGTTGGTCCATATTGAGGATATGATCGGATCCGGCGCCGACGGCGATGAGCAGGATGTCGCGCAGCCACCGAAGCAGCCAATCAAATGCCTCCGGTCCGCGATCCCCTTTGGCCAGCGCTTCTGCGGCAGCCAGGACGGTTGCGAACGAGTGCAGCCCCTTGGCTGAGAAGATGGCCGCAAATTCCTTCTGGCTGGTTCGCGCCTGTTCCAGATCGCATTCGAGGGCGCGCCCGAGCTGCCCGTCGCTCAGTAGTGCGAGGAAGTGCGCATCGGCCGGAGGCAGTTCGCGCTTCAAAATGACCGTGGCTTCCACTTGAGTTTGCGCCGGGGCGGTGAGTCGCAGTGCCTGGCAGCGTGAACGGATGGTGGCCGGCAAAGCATAGGGTCGACTCGACACGAGAATGAACAGGCTGTGGTCGGGCGGCTCTTCCAGTGTTTTGAGTAGGGCATTGGCGGCACCGATGGTCATGCGATCCGCTTCGTCGATCAGGCAGATTTTGCGATTGCCGATCAGCGGCCGGTAGATCATCTGATGCTCGATGTCTCGAATGGACTCAATCTTGATCTGGGGATTGGCCATCTCTTGATCCGGTTCGATCACCAGAAAATCCGGATGCGTGCGCGCATCCACCTGCTGGCAGGCCCGGCAGGTGCCGCAGGCGTCCGGCTGCCGGCCGTCCGACACCGTCTCGCAGAGCAGGGTTTGTGCCAATCGCAGGGCGAGCAGGCGTTTGCCGATGCGATCGTCACCGTGAAACAGGTAGGCATGGGCCAACCTGTTTTGTAAGATAGCCGATCGCAGAAGGGTCTTCGCGTGCTCGTGTCCGATGATGTCAGCGAAGGGCATGGCGGACCTGTCTCGCGCGGGAGGTCATGCGCGGCGTTGCGGTCTGATGGTCGGCGGGATGGAGCCGTGTGAGGATCGGTGCGACAATCCGGGCGACTGTGCGGGCGACGGTCTCTTTGGATGCGCGCGAAGGAATAACTTTGATACGTGCGGGATGACGCTTCGCCAGGTCGAGGAAACCGGCGCGAACTTTTTGGTGGAACCGGAGCGATTCACGGTCGAGGCGATTCGTTTCGCTGGCGGATCGCCGCCGTGCCAGTCCGGTCGCCACGGGAAGATCGAACAGCAGCGTGAGGTGTGGTGTCACGGCGTGAGTCGCGAGCCGATTGAGTCGTTCCAGCAGGGGCACATTCAGTCCGCGCGCATACCCCTGGTAGGCCAGCGTCGAATCGCTGAACCGGTCGCAGAGGACGATGGCGCCGCGCGCCAGTGCCGGCTCGATCACCTGGGTCACATGCTGGCGTCGCGCTGCGAGCACGAGAAACGCTTCGGTTTCCGGCGCCACCGGCTCGTCGGCGCGATCGAGTAGGACCGACCGGACTTTTTCCGCAAGCGGGGTTCCGCCCGGTTCGCGAGTCTCGACGGTGACGTGTCCCTGGCTCCGGAGGTATTCTCCGAGGAGCCTGGCCTGGGTGGATTTTCCGCACCCCTCGCCCCCCTCCAGCGTAATGAACAGACCTCGCGGAGGCCGGTTGTGTTTCATCATGATTCGAACCTGAAAATCCCGGGGAGAAAGAGGGCGGATCCTATTCCAAGTGATTGAAAATAGCAAGAAAAGGCTTGCGACGACCGGCACAAGACCAGTATCATGACGCTCTACCCGGGACTCCTCAGCCGCGCATGGTACAAGCTTCATTAAAACGGTATTTTCTCACCGGTTTGCTGGTGATGATCCCCATTTGGGGCACCATCCTGATTCTGAAGACGCTGTTCGTCAGCCTGGATGGGATTCTCGGCGACGCCGCCGCCCGATTGGTGACTCCAGGCTACTACGTACCAGGTCTGGGTATCATCGCGCTCATCCTGCTCATTTTCATGACCGGGCTCTTCGCGGCGAATTTTATCGGCCGCCACGTGGTTCGGCAGTGGGAGGCGTTGCTCAATCGCGTGCCGGTGGTCCGCGGCATTTATTCCACCATCAAGTCGATGATGGACATTCTGTCGTTCGCGGAGCGCGAGAGTTATCGCCGTGTCGTGCTGATTCAGTTTCCCAAGAACGGTCATTACTGTTTTGCATTTGTGACCGGTGTGACGAAGGGCGAAATGCAGCAACTGTCCCCGGATCCGCTCGTGCACGTCTACGTGCCGACCTCGCCCAATCCCACGTCCGGGTATTTCCTGTTGGTGCCTGAGCGCGAAGTGATCGCCGTGGACATCACGGTCGAAGAGGCCATGAAGCTGATTGTGTCGGGCGGGCTCTACACCCCGAATCCGTCGTCGGGTGCCTCCTCGCCGGCCGGCGGCAAAACGTGGGCCCCGATCAAGCAACCTGACGCGCGCGTACAAGTCGGTTGATCGCGGCTTCACTCGACAACCCTCTGCCGATTACGTATGGTGAGACTGCTATGACTCATGCTTCGCACGACTACGCATCGTCTGCTTCCATTCCCGGACTCGGCGTCATCATCATGGCGGCGGGTCTCGGCAAGCGTATGAAATCGGCGCTGGCCAAAGTGCTCCATCCGGTGGCCGGGCAACCGATGGTCATGTATGTGCTCGACATCGCCTGCGGCCTGGCAGAGCAGGGTGTGGCGGTGGTGGTCGGTCATCAGGGCGCCGATGTCCGCAAGGTGGTCGAGGCGGTCGGCGGGCAGGTGGCTGTGGCGGAGCAGACGAAGCAGTTAGGGACAGGCCATGCCGTGCTGCAAGCGCGGCCGGTATTCGGCGAGGCTACCCATCGCAAACCGACCCGCTATTTGATTTTGAACGGCGACACGCCGTTGTTGACGGAAGCGACGGTGCGGGAACTGCTCGCGATGCACGATGAGCAAGGCGCCGCCGTGACGCTGTTGACCGCGGTGCTCGACGATGCCTCCGGCTATGGGCGCGTCATTCGCCACCGCCGTGAAGAATGGCTGCAGGGAGCTGCGGACAACCGGGTGCAGAGCATCGTGGAAGACAAGGATGCCTCTCCCGCTGAGCGCAGCGTGCGCGAGATCAACGTGGGAACCTATGTCGTCGACGGGGAGTTTCTCTTTCCCGCCCTCGATAAGCTCGATCCGCGCAATGCGCAGGGCGAATACTATCTGACCGACATCGTGCAGATGGCCGTGCAGCAAGGGCGTACCGTCTCGGCGTTACGCCTGCGGGACATCGACGAAGGATTAGGGATCAACAGCCGCGTACAGTTGGCCGAGGCGGAACAGGTTATTCGCCGGCGGATCCGGGAGCGTTGGTTGGAGGCCGGCGTGACGATGCGGGAGCCGGCGTCCACGTGGATCGATGCCGAGGTGACGATCGGGCGCGACACGTTGCTGTACCCGAACGTGTCGCTCGAGGGCCGGACGGTGATCGGCGAGAACACGGTTGTGCACTCGGGCTCGAGAATCACCGATTGTACCATTGGCCATCGGGTGGAGATTCTGGACCACTGCATTCTGCGTGAGTCGCAGGTGGAGGACGACTCACACCTCGGACCGTTCGTGCACTTGCGGCCCGGCGTGATGGTTCGGCGCAAGGGGAAGGTCGGCAACTTCGTCGAGATGAAAAAAACCGAACTCGGCGAAGGGGCAAAGGCCAACCATCTCAGTTACCTCGGCGACGCGACGATCGGCAGCGGCGTCAATATCGGCGCCGGAACAATTACCTGCAACTATGACGGATATAAAAAATTTCAGACTGTGATTGGCGACGGGGTGTTCATCGGCAGTGATGTGCAACTGGTGGCGCCGGTGACTGTCGGACAGGGCTCCGTGATCGCCGCCGGCGCGACCGTCACGCGGGACGTTCCCGCGGATGCGCTTGTGATTTCGCGAGTGCCGCAGATCACGCGCGAGGGATGGGCCGCGCGGCGACGCGCCTTGCAGAGCGGGCAGGTGCCGCCTCCTGCACCGAAGCCTGCGCCCGCGGCGAAGCCTCGCACGAGGACGAAGCCTGTGAAGGGGACATCGAAGCCGAAGGCTCAGACCCGTACCGCCAAGAAGAAGCAACCGGCAGTTCAACGTTCGAAACGGAGGTAACGACACCCTATGTGTGGCATCGTCGGCTACGTAGGAAATCAGGATGCAGTCCCGATTTTGTTGAACGGGTTGTCGAAGCTGGAGTATCGCGGGTACGACTCGGCCGGCGTGGCGATCCAGCGCGGGGAAAAGATCGACATTCGGCGCAGCGTTGGAAAGCTGGTCAATCTCCAAAAATCGCTGGAGCAGAAGGCGATTGCCGGCATGTGCGGTATCGGCCATACACGCTGGGCGACGCACGGAAAGCCCTCCGAGCAGAATGCCCATCCGCATCGTTCCGAGAGCTGCGTGCTCGTGCACAACGGCATCATCGAGAACTACGTCGAGCTCAAGCAGCGTCTCCTGAAGGACGGGTACAAGTTTCAGTCCGAAACGGACACGGAAGTCGTCGCGCACTTGATCGATACACACATGAAGAAAGGCAAGCTGCATCTGGCGGACGCGGTCCGTGCGACGGCCAAGGAAATTCGTGGCAGTTATGCCATCGCAGTGATTTCGGAGCGCGAGCCCGGTGTGTTGATTGCCGCGCGATCCGGTTGTCCGCTGGTTATCGGTCGTACGGCGGAGGCCTCGTTTGTCGGCTCGGACGTGATGGCGATGTTGTCCCACACCAGAGATGTGACGTTCTTGGAAGAGGGCGATGTCGTCGAGGTCACGGCGGGCGGTGTTGCCTTTACGGATCTGGACGGGCGGGCGGTGACCCGCAAGAAAACCAAGGTGACCTGGGATGCGTCTGCGGCCGAAAAAAGCGGCTATCCCCATTTCATGTTGAAGGAAATTCACGAGCAGCCCCAGACCATTTTGGACACCATCCGGGGCCGTTATTCCTATGAGAGCGGCGAAGCCGACCTGCCGGATATCGGCCTGACGCCGAAGCAATTTGCCGAGGTGGGGCGCATCTGGATCGTGGCCTGCGGCACGAGCTGGCATGCAGGGCTCGTGGGAAAATATCTGCTGGAAGAAATGGTTCGCACGCCGGTGCAGGTCGATATCGGCAGTGAGTTCCGGTATCGCGATCCCTTGATTGAAAAGAACGACCTGTTCATCACGATCTCGCAATCGGGGGAAACCGCTGACACCTTGGCGGCCGCCCGGGAAGCCAAGCAAAAGGGCGCGCGTGTCGTGTCGATCGTCAATGTCGTGGGGAGCACGCTCGCCCGTGAATCGGACGGCGTGTTGTATACCCACTGCGGCCCTGAGATCGGCGTGGCTTCGACGAAGGCCTTTACCAGTCAGTTGGCGGCGCTCTACATGCTGGCCTTGCATCTCGGCCGGGTCCGGGGTGTACTGAATGCAGCGGACGGGAAGGCCTGGCTTGACAGGCTGGTCACGGTGCCGGCGCTGGTGAAGCATGTGCTGGGTCGTGAGGCGGAGATTCTGGCGATTGCCAAGCGGTACTATAAGAAACCGGATTTCCTGTACCTGGCGCGCGGCATCAACTTTCCGATCGCGCTTGAGGGGGCACTGAAGCTCAAGGAAATTTCCTATATCCATGCGGAGGGCTACGCCGCCGGAGAAATGAAGCATGGGCCGATTGCGCTGATCGATAAAGACATGCCGGTGGTGGTATTGGCGCCCCGAGACCGGTTATATGAGAAGACGGTCAGCAACCTCATGGAGGTGAAGGCGCGCCGGGCTCCGGTAATTGCCTTTGTGGCGGAAGGCGAACGCGAGTTGGGCAAGATCGCCGACGCGGTGTTCACCATTCCTGATGTGCATGCGCTGCTCTCGCCCATACTCTTTACGATTCCGCTGCAGTTGCTGGCCTATCACATTGCGGTGCTGCGCGGGGAAGATGTGGATCAGCCGCGTAATCTCGCAAAGAGCGTGACGGTCGAATGAGGTGCAAAGGAGGGGCTCCCGTGCTCGCGCAACGCGCGGCCTCGGAAGGCCCTCGTTGGACGCGCGCAGTAGGAGCCCCTGCCTTCGCACCATCTCGGTAAGAATAAGGAGTGTAGAGTGGAGATCACGAAGCAGGAAGTCGAAAAGGTGGCCAAGCTGGCGCGGTTGGCGTTGAGCGAGGCGGAGACGACGGCGTTTTCACAGCAGTTGAATCAGATCGTGACCTATGTTCAGAAGCTCAAGACCTTCTCGACAGAAGAGGTGGAGCCCACCTCGACCGTGTTGGGACAGACCAATGTTTTTCGTCCGGACGAGGTGCAGGCATCTTTGTCGCCGGAGCAGGCGTTAGGGAATGCTCCTGATGCGGAGGCGAACTGTTTCCGGGTGCCAAAAATCATTCAAGAATCCTAAGCGACGTAAGGAGTACGAGCCGACTATGTTTCGACAAATGTTGCGGGCGAAGATACATCGAGCGACGGTGACCGAGGCGTGCCTGGAATATGAAGGCAGTCTCACGGTGGATGAGGATCTGTTGGATGCGGCGGGCATTCTTCCGTACGAAGCGATCGTCTGTTCCAATCTCAACAATGGCGAGCGGTTTATGACCTACGCCATGAAGGGCAAGCGGGGGAAGGGCGAGATCGTATTGAACGGCCCGACTGCCCGCAAGGCTGCGGTGGGTGATCAGATCATTATTTTCTGTTACGAGTATTACAGCGACGAAGAGATCAAGCGGCATAAGCCGAAGATCATCCTGGTTGACGGAAAAAACCGGATTGCCCGCAAGGTTGCGAAGCGCTGATGGCATTAACGGCCATACATAAAATGACGCTGGCTGAGCTGCAGCGGAAATTTACCGCCGGCGATGTGTCGGCCACGGAAATTGTGCGCGCGTATTTTTTGCGCGTGGCGCATGTTGAACCCAAGGTCAATGCGTACCTGACGCAGTGTAAGGATGCGGCTGTGGCGCAGGCGGAGCGGCTCGATCAGTCCTTGAAAGGCTGGCGTAAAACGACCCCGCTGATGGCTATGCCTCTGGCGGTGAAGGATAATATCTGCACGGAAGGTGTGCGTACGACCTGTGCCTCCCGGATGCTGGAGACGTTTGTGCCGCCCTATGATGCGACCGTGGTCGCCAAGTTGCGCGCGCAGAACTATCTGCTGGTGGGCAAGACGAACCTGGATGAATTTGCGATGGGCTCATCCACCGAAAATTCGGCCTACGGGGCCAGCCGTAATCCCTGGAACATCCAGACCGTTCCCGGCGGGTCCAGCGGCGGGTCTGCGGCCGCTGTCGCGGCGGATGAATGTGTGGCGGCGTTGGGCTCCGATACCGGTGGATCCATCCGACAGCCGGCGGCCTTTTGCGGCGTCGTCGGCCTGAAGCCGACCTATGGTCGCGTCTCCCGCTATGGATTGGTGGCCTTCGCTTCCTCTCTAGACCAGATCGGTCCCATCACGAAGGATGTCACGGATGCGGCCATCCTCTTGGGCGCCATCGCAGGCCATGATCCTCGTGATTCGACGTCGGCGAACGTGCCGGTTCCCGATTATCTCAAGGCGCTCAAGCGGAAGGATTTGAAGCGTCTGAAGGTCGGCGTGCCTGCCGAATACTTCGCCGACGGTCTCGATCCTGAAGTGGAGCAAGCCGTTCGCACCGCTATTGAGGGGTTACGGGAATTGGGTGCCGACATTCGCGAAATCAAGCTGCCGACGACGGATGCCGCAGTGGCGACCTACTACGTCATCGCGACCGCAGAGGCCAGCTCGAACCTGGCCCGTTACGACGGGGTCAAGTTCGGCCTCCGCGCAAGCGACAGCAAAGATCTGCTGGAGATGTACCTGAGGACCAGGGCGGAGGGGTTCGGCCCGGAAGTCAAACGCCGGATCATGCTGGGCACCTATGTGTTGAGCGCCGGGTACTACGACGCCTACTACGGCAAAGCGCAGGCGGTGCGGACCTTGATCCGCCGGGAATTTGAAGCGGCCTTCGAGACGGTCGATCTGATCGTGACGCCGGTCACGCCGACCACGGCCTTCAAGTTCGGGGAAAAGTCGCAGGACCCATTACAGATGTATTTGTCCGACATCTACACGATCTCGGCAAATCTGGCCGGTCTTCCCGCCATCTCGCTGCCCTGTGGATTCGGTAAAGCAGGGATGCCGATCGGACTCCAGTTGATCGGTCGGCCGTTTGAAGAGGACACCCTGTTGCGGGGGGCCCATGCCTACGAGCAGGCGACAAACTGGCGGTCCAAGAAGCCGCAGGTGCGGTAAGCCGGAAAGGGAGTGCCCATGATTGTCGAAGTCGCCGCCATTCTCGTCGCGATCGCGTTTGCGGTGCTGGTGGGATACCTCGTTCCGCTGTTGATTCAGGTACGCAAAACCGCTGCTGAGGCGGAGCAGCTCGTGACGAAGATGAATACCGACCTGCCGATCCTGGTCACGGAATTGCGGGCGATGAGTCAAAACCTGAACGATCTGACCGAACAGGCGCGCGGCGGGGTGGAGCATGCGGCTGTGTTACTGCACGCCGTGGGGGAGGTCGGCGAATCGGTCAATCAAGTGCATAGTCTGGTGCGAGGTTCCGGAGGAAACTTGCTGGCCAATGTGGCGAGCGTGGTGGCGGGGCTTCGTGCAGCAAAGCAAGTGGTCACGGAACGCTTGAAAGAGGGAGGACATCACAATGGCGGATAATCACGGTCCATCATCGGCGGCAGTGCTGTTGGGGTTTTTGAGCGGCGCGGCATTAGGCGCGGTGGCGGCGATCTTGCTGACGCCACGAACCGGTCAGGAATCGCGTGACATGTTGCGGGGGTATGCGCGGCGGGCGGAAGACGGGTTGCGGGATCTGGTCGGGGAAGCGGGCGAACGGTTCGAGGGCGCGGTCGAAGAGGGACGCGACTTTATCGAATCGAAGAAATCGGTCCTGCGTGAGGCCTTCGATGCAGGGCGGGAAGCCATGCGGCGGGAGCGTGAGCAGTTCACCAAGGGAGAGCAGAGTTGAGCGTGACGTACGAAGTCGTCATCGGGGTGGAAGTGCATGCGCAGTTGCGCACGCAGTCCAAGTTGTTCTGCCCGTGCGGGACCACGTTTGGTCGAACCGCCAATTCGCAGACCTGCCCGGTTTGCCTGGGGTTGCCGGGAAGCCTGCCGGTCATCAACGAGAAAGCCGTGGAGATGGCGGTGCGCGCCGGACTGGCGATGAACGGGACGATCGGGGTGCGTAATCGGTTCGCCCGTAAAAACTACTTCTATCCCGACTTGCCCAAGGGCTATCAGATTTCCCAGTATGAAGCGCCGATTTGCGAGCATGGATGGATCGAAATCGCCCCCGGTGGGACCCGGAAACGCGTGCGTATCAGGCGCGCCCATTTGGAAGAGGATGCCGGAAAGAATCTGCATGAAGCCGGCAGTGGCATGAGTCTCGTGGATTTAAATCGCGCCGGGACCCCGCTGCTCGAGATCGTGACCGAACCGGATCTGAGTTCCTCCGAAGAGGTGGTGGCGTACTTGAAGGCCTTGCGCGAGCTTCTGATGTACCTCGATGTGTGCGATGGGAACATGGAGGAAGGCAGCTTTCGCTGCGAACCGAATCTCTCCTTGCGCCCCGTCGGCCAGCAGGCGTTCGGTACGAAGGTGGAGTTGAAGAACATCAATTCCTTCAAGTTCGTGAAAGACGCGGTGGATTACGAAATCAAACGGCAGACCAAGGTGCTGAACGAGGGCGGCAAGATCTATCAGGAAACCCGGCTCTGGAATCACGAGCGCGGTGAAACGGCGGTGATGCGCAGCAAGGAAGAGGCGCACGACTACCGGTATTTTCCCGACCCGGATCTGGTTCCCCTGGAAATTTCGGCTGATTGGATCGAGCAACTGCGTGAGGGATTGCCGGAGTTGGCCGCCACGAAGCAACAACGGTTTATCGCCGAGTATGGCATCCCGGAATACGACGCAGGGATCCTGACCTCCAGCAAAGCCCTCTCGGTGTATTTTGATGCCTGCGTCAAACTGTATCCCCATCCAAAGACCGTCAGCAATTGGGTGATGGGCGAGCTGTTGCGTGAATTGAATCAGGCCGGCATTCAGGCGGACACTTCACCCGTGACGCCGGACCGGTTGGTCGAATTGCTGACTCTGGTCGATCAAGGCGCGGTGAGTTTGAAGGTGGCCCGGGATATATTTCCCGAGATGTATGCCTCCGGAAAATCGCCGGCGCAGATCGTCAAGGACAAGGGGCTGACGCAGGTATCGGATGAAGGTGCATTGGTGTCAATAATTGATGAAGTCTTGAAGAAAAACCCCGCACAGGTCGCGCAATTTAAGGAAGGCAAGCAGCAGGTGCTGGGCTTCCTCGTGGGACAGGTGATGAAGGCATCCGGCGGGAAGGCCAATCCCGGCAAGGTGAATGAGTTACTGAAAAAAACCTTGGGCTGAGACTGGGATCAGGTAGCGGTAAATGAGACGACAGCAGTCATTGTTGAGTGTGAGTACCTGGAGGAGACAACAAGCATGAGCGGAATCAGGAACGTGAAGGCGCGGCAGATCATTGATTCACGAGGCAACCCCACGGTGGAAGTCGAAGTATTGCTGGAAAGCGGTGCGCATGGGCGAGCGGCGGTGCCCTCGGGAGCGTCCACGGGCGAAAAGGAAGCGATCGAACTGCGCGACGGAGACAAGAAGCGCTGGATGGGGAAAGGTGTGTCCAAAGCGGTGACGAATGTCAGTAAATCCATCGCGCCACGCTTGTTGGGCATGGAGGCATTGGATCAAGCTGCGGTCGATCACGAAATGATTGCGCTGGACGGCACGAAGACCAAGGGCAAGCTGGGCGCGAACGCCATTCTGGGTGTATCCCTGGCGGTGGCCAAGGCCGCAGCCAATGAAACCGGGCAGCCCTTGTATCGCTATCTCGGCGGGACGAATGCGCGGGTGTTGCCGGTGCCGTTGATGAACATCATCAACGGTGGGGCGCATGCCGACAACCGGCTGGACCTGCAGGAATTTATGATCATGCCGGTCGGCGCGCCTCGTTTCAGCGACGCGCTACGCATGGCGACGGAGGTCTTCCACACGCTCAAGTCCCTCCTGAAGAAAAAAGGCCTGAACACGGCAGTCGGAGATGAGGGCGGATTCGCGCCTGACTTGCAATCGAACGAAGAGGCCTTGGCCTTGATCATGGAAGCGATTGAAGCTGCCGGGTATCGCCCGGGTCAGGACATTGCGTTGGCCTTGGATTGCGCCGCCAGCGAACTCTATGAAAAGGGGCGGTATCGATTGGAGGCCGAGAAGAATCCGGAGCGCTCCTCCGAGGAGATGGTGTCCTATTACGGGAAACTGTTGGACCGCTATCCGATCCTTTCCATCGAAGACGGGTTGAGTGAATTGGATTGGAAGGGGTGGAAGATTTTGACGGAGAAACTCGGCAAACGCGTGCAGTTGGTCGGCGACGATATTTTCGTGACCAACGTGGAAATTTTTGGCAAGGGCATTGCCGAGGGGATTGGTAATTCCATTTTGATTAAACTGAATCAGATCGGGACGCTGACGGAGACGTTGGACGCCATTGAGCTGGCGAAGCGGTCGGGATACACGGCGATTATTTCGCACCGTTCGGGTGAAACGGAAGATACGACCATCGCCGATGTGGCGGTTGCGACTAACAGCGGATTGATCAAGACCGGTTCGTTATCCAGGACGGATCGCGTCGCCAAGTATAATCAACTCCTTCGTATTGAGGATGAGCTGGGGGCGGCGGCTGTCTATCGAGGCCGCACGGCCGTTCCCTCGAGGGCCTAACGACTGTGATCATTAAGCCGAACCGTGGTCGCGACTGGTTGGATTGGCAGCGGAAGCTGTGTTCTGCCGGAAAGTGGGTGGGGCTCGGGGCGCTGTTCCTCATGATGGGCGCATTGCTGTTCGGGGAGATGGGCATCTCCCGGTATCTGCATCTGCGCGAGCATGCCGAACAGTTGGATCACGAGCTTGCCGATTTGCAGCGGTTGAATGGCGAACTGCGGGCGGACCTGGACCGCGTCCAGTATGACTCGACCCGCATCGAGGAGCTGGCTCGCGAGCGGTTGGGCTATGTGCGAAAAGGGGAAACTGTGTATCAACTCGCCCCGCTTGGAGAAAAGGAACGGTTCCCGACCGTGAAAACACCATGAAATTCGGCAGTGTGGCCATTATCGGACGTTCGAATGTCGGGAAATCCACTCTCCTGAATCGTCTGCTGAAGGAGAAAATCGCCATCGTCTCTGACAAGCCGCAAACCACCAGGACGCGGATCCTGGGGGTGGCGCATGTGGAAGGGGCCCAGATCGTGTTTCTCGACACGCCGGGATTCCACGAGCCGCGCCATTTGCTGAATCGTCGTATGGTGCGGACGACGTTGGATACCTTCGACGATGCCGATGTGCTGTACGTGGTCGTCGAGGCGACATCTCAGCCAGGTCCCGGCGATCTGGCTGTGATCGAACATGTGAAGCAGGCGATCGCCAAGCAGGCGCGGCCGGTGGTGCTCGTGATCAATAAAGTCGATCTGGTGAATAAGTCGCGGCTGCTGCCTCTCATGGAACAGTATCTGCGCCTTTTCCCCTGGACCGAACTGGTCCCGGTCTCGGCGCAAACGGCCGACAATACCGATCGGCTATTGAGCGTCACGGTGTCGTTGCTGGCCGAAGGGGAAGCCACCTATAGTGAGGATATGATCACGGATCAGTCCATGCGGACCCTCGCGGCCGAGCTGATCCGTGAAAAGATTCTGCAGCAGACCTACGAAGAGATTCCCCACTCGGTGGCCGTCGAGATCGAAGAGTTTGTGGAAACGAAAAAGTTGATCAAGATCGGGGCCGTGGTGATTGTCGAAAAAGAATCGCAGAAAGGTATCCTGATCGGGAAGCAGGGCGAGCGGCTCAAGTCGGTGGGAACCGCCGCCCGGGAAGATATGGAACGGTTGTTCGGGACGAAAGTGTTTGTGAAGTTGTGGGTGAGGGTGCGCGAATCGTGGCGAGAGGACGAACAAACCCTCGCGGAGTTGGGTTATTAACGATCTCACTATCCAACCGTCCGAACCGGCGCGACTCCCAGAAAAGGAGCCGCTCGGGAAAGATGTGTCTCGCGATGCCGCCGGTAACGGCCAGACCAAATCCGACGTGCGCCTGGTCTCCATCCAGCGCCTCTTGCGGCGAGGGGCGATTACCAACCTGGCCAAAATGCTCGCGCGCATGCATCCGGCGGACATTGCCAATGTGATCGATCACCTCTCCTTGCAGAAAGAAAAGCGGGAAATTTTCGAGCTGGTGCGGGGAGACGTGAAGCGCGGGCAGGTGCTCAGCGAATTGGACGGGGAGAGCATTACCTTGGTGCTGTCCGATCTGTTGCCGTCCGACGCCGCCTGGCTGTTGAAAGACCTCGGCTCCGACGATATCGCTCATATTCTGAGTGTCATTCCGAACGATCGCGCCAAGGAGATCCTGGCGCTGATGCGGACGGAAGACTCCACTGAAATCGCCGACCTCTTGAAGTACCCCAAGGGCACGGCCGGCGGCATCATGACTACGGAGTTTTTCGCCCTGTCCGAGGATGCGACGGCGCAGGAAGCGATTCGCCGGTTGCAGCAGGCGACCGACGCTGAAATGGTGTTCTACATTTATGTGACCGATAAGGAAGACCGCCTTGTCGGAGTGTTGTCACTTCGCCAATTGCTGACCGTTCCCCCGGCCACTCCGCTCAAGAACATCATGACTCGTGACCTGATCAGCGTCGCGGTCGATATGGACCAGGAGGAAGTCTCGCGCCAGGTGGCGAGTTATAACTTGCTCGCGATTCCGGTCGTCGAGAAAGACGGGAAACTGGTCGGCATCATCACCGTTGACGACGTCGTGGACGTCATCCGTGAAGAAGCGACCGAAGACATGTTGAAGATGGCCGGCGCCATTGAGGAGGACGCGATGTTCAAGTCCTCCAGCATGGCCGCCGCGCGTGTCCGCTTGCCATGGCTGTTTACCAATCTGGTGGGGAGCCTGCTTTCCGGGATGCTGCTCTGGATGTTTCGGTACACGATTCAAGAGGTTGTCGCCATCGTCAGTTTCATCCCCGTCATCGCGGCGATGGGCGGCAACGTCGGGCTGCAGTCCTCCACACTCATCATTCGAGGGCTGGCGACCGGACTCGTGGAACTCACCGATGTCTGGAAGATTTTCTTTCGTGAAGCGAAGATCGCCTTCTTGATGGGAATTGCCTGTAGCCTCATGCTGACGGTGGTCGGGTGGTTGTGGCACCAGGTGTTTCTCGGCATGGTGGTAGGAGTGTCGCTCATTACGGCGTTCCTTGTCTCAACGAGTATGGCCACGGTGATGCCGATCGTGCTGAAGCGAATGGGGGTGGATCCTGCGGTGGCGGCCGGTCCGTTTGTGACGACGGCCAATGATATCACCGGGATTGCGATTTACCTCACCCTGGCGACGGTCTTCCTCGAGCAAATCCGATAACGATGCGGTGCGAGCCTCCTCGTTCCTATGTAATTTCTCGGCGCAGGGTGAAGAGATGCCGCTGGTAAAGACGGCCGGAATCGTGCTGCATAGCCGGAAGTGGGGCGACGCCGACCGGATTGTCACCTGTTACACACTACGGTTGGGGAAACTCCGCGGAGTTGCGCGGGGCGCACGTCGGCTGAAGAGCCGCTTGGGCGGCATGATCGAGCCCTTTACCCTCTGCCAGCTGGATCTATTTGAGAAGCCCGGGGACTCGTTGTACCGCATCTCGCAGGTCGCTCTGGATGAACCGTTCGCGAAACTTCGCAGCGATCTGGCATTGATGACTGCCGCCGGCCGAATGGTCAATCTCGTGGGCGCCGTCATGGCGGAAGGAGACCCCGAACCGCGCGTTTTTGAGATGCTGGAATCAGGCTTGCGGACGTTGCTGGAGAGCCGGGACGCGGCCTGGACCACGTTGTTGTTTCAAATTCGCTTGCTGGGAGTTACCGGATTTCGTCCGCAAACCGAACAGTGCGCGACGTGCGGACAAGTGCACCGAACTCCTCTTCCGCAATTTTCTCCGCTGGCCGGAGGGATGGTGTGTGAGCGCTGCGCGAGTCGTCAGCCGTTTCGGTGTACGGCCCTGTCCCGTGGCAGCGTGGCCTTTCTCCAGCAAGCCTTACACATGCAGCCGGCACTGCTGAGTCGGTTGCACGCAGCAGGGCAAGTGCGGGCGGAAGTCGAATCGGTGATCGAGAGTTATGTCACCGTGGTGGCAGGTCGGCGTTTGCCGGCTGTGGATTTTCTGACCAGCGGCGGACCTGCGTAAGACGCGATGGGACCGCCCCGGGGCCGGCTATTGAAGAAGCGAGGGAGCGTTGATTGCTATGGGTGAACCGGTGCTCGAGCCCGTCGATATGGAATGGGTCGAGAAGGGTGTCTTAAGCATTACGTGGAGTGATGGGCACAAGGCCCGCTACCCGGTCCGATATCTCCGTCAGCATTGTCCCTGCGCCGCCTGCACGGATGAATGGACGGGGGAATTGCGCCTCAAGCCTGATGATGTGCCGCTGGTCATCATGTTGCAAGATATTCAGCCGGTGGGACGGTATGCCTTTCAATTTACGTGGAGTGATGGGCACGATACCGGAATCTACTCCTATTCGTTCCTTCGCCGGCTGTGCCAGTGTGATGTCTGTCAGCCGGTGAAACCGGCGGAACCACGATCTCGGCGGTTGCTGTGATCGATACGCATGCTGCGCACAGACTGGAGAGGGAAAGGCGGGATTGGATGAACGTCTCGAAACTTGCTTTCGTGGGCCTGTGGCTGGTGATCGGACTCGTGTCCGTGGCCTGTTCAGGAATCCCTCCGCTGGACCAGCAGAAACGCCTGCTTCAGGCTGGAGACCTTCGGATTCAACAATTGACGCCGCGAGCCTTTGTCGAGAGCTGGGGCGAGCCCACCTACACCCATCAGCAGTTTACGCACTTTTTCGGCATGCCGGATGGTCAACTGATTCCTCAAGCGCGCATGGCGCTTGGTGAATCGCCCCAGGGATGGGAAACGGGCCTCGCTGCGGGTGATGCCTTCTTCATGGCCTACGCAGATCGCGGAGTCTATCTCGTATTTCTTGATGGCGTGCTCGTGTACCATGAGGCTGTGTCAGTCGAAAAAGTACATGCTGTCGGCAAAACCTGGAAATTCGAATCCCAGTTCAAGACGCGACTTGAATCGTCCCCCGGTTTGAAATAGGCGCAGTGTCTTCTCCCATGAACCTAACTCCCGATCAGCCTCCCCTGAACATTTGTATGGTGGCATCAGAGGTCGTGCCGTTGGCAAAAACGGGCGGCCTTGCTGACGTCGTGGGCGCGTTGGCCGTTGAATTTGCCAAGCTGGGACACGATGTCTGCGTCATGTTGCCGGCGTATCGACACGTCGATGCGCTGGGGTATCAGATGACGGAAGGTGTCCGCTTCTCTGTTCCCAGCGGGCATGGCCCGATTGATATGCGAGTACAGGAAGTGTTCGCGCCGCCGCTGCACGTGCAAGGAGCTGGGCGCCTGCGCATCTTTGTCGTTCGACACGATCCGTATTTTTCCCGCTCTGGCCTGTATCAAGAAGCTGGCCGCGACTATTCCGACAACCTGGATCGGTTTGCGTCTTTCTGTCGCACCGTCATGGAGATGCTCATTCATCTCGGCGAGCACGAAGGATGGCAAGCGGATCTCCTGCACGTTCACGATTGGCAAGCCGCTCTCTGTGCGGTCTATCTGCGGACGTTGTATCAAGGGCGGCCGTCATTGAGTCGCACCCGTAGCGTGTTGACCATCCATAATCTCGGCTATCAGGGGCTATTTCCCGCGGCGCAGTTTTCTTCGACGGGATTGCCGTTGCACCTGTTCACGCCTGCCGCACTCGAGTTTTATGGACAGGTGAATGTGTTGAAGGGCGGGCTGGTCTTCGCTGATCTGCTGACGACGGTCAGCCCCACCTACAGCCAGGAAATACAACGCGCGGAATATGGGTGCGGCCTGGAGGGGGTCATCACTGAGCGGAAAGGGGTGCTGTCCGGTATTGTCAACGGGATCGATACGGAAATCTGGAACCCGGCTGCTGACCCATACGTGATAGCTCCCTATCATGCATCGGACCTCGCGGGGAAGGCTCGCTGCAAGAAGGCGCTGCAACGGGAATTGGGACTCCGTCCGCTGAAGTGCCCGCTGCTCGGGGTGATTGCCAGACTGACCAGCCAAAAAGGCATCGATCTCGTCATCGACGTACTTCCCGAGCTCATGGAGCTTGATGTGCAAGTTGTCATTCTCGGCACCGGGGAGCCGCACTATGAGCAACAGGTGGGTGAATGGGCCGGGCGTTATCCAGGAAAAATTGCCGTCCGGACTGTGTTTGATGAAGGATTGGCTCACCGGATTGAAGCGGGGGCGGATATGTTTATCATGCCATCTCGCTACGAGCCTTGCGGTCTCAGCCAACTGTATAGTCTGCGGTATGGGACGGTGCCTGTTGTGAGAAAAACCGGCGGGTTGGCCGACACAGTCGTCGCCTATACACCGCGAGCCTTCAATGAATCCAGGGCCACCGGTTTTAGTTTTACGGATTCCAGTTCCGCGTCGCTCCTGACCAGTCTGTTACTCGCATTGTCTGTGTATCGAAAGAAGGCGGATTGGCAGCGCATTGTGAAGACCGGAATGACGCAGGATCTCTCCTGGAGTCGGTCGGCGACGACCTACGTGCACTTATTCCGGGATGTGATTTCTCAAGGGGGCGATCAGTGAAGCGGGTGGGTGCGCGTGAGGGAGGGGTTGGAAGATTATCGAAGAGCCGCTTGCAGCGTCAGTTCCAGCTGGGTGAGCCGCTCCCGCGCCTGTGTAGTATAGTAGGCATAATCAGATTCTGCGTGGCCGTGTAATACTTCCCGAAACTGATGTCTTGCCACATCTAAGTCGCCGGCCGACATGGCCAGATTCCCTGCATGCAAACCGCAGGATGCCGCCATGGCGTGAACATCCACCGCCAGGCGCGAAGACGGTTGGGCGACCATATTTTTCAGACCAGCAGGCAGGATGGTGTCGAGCGACGACCGCGTGGTTTGAGCGCGACTGACGTCTTGTAACTTCGTGGCGTCCAGCAAGGCGACTCGGCTGTCATTAGCCGAGAGGCAATGGGTGTAGGTGCTCCAGACATCCATGAATCGGACATTATCGTAGCGCACAGAAGTGAGGGCGGGGTTGGATTGGCACCCCATGGCTGTGAGCGCTGCGAGCAGTAAGATGATGTGGTGTAACGTTCCGAATCGCATGGTGCCAGTCTTTTCCAACCTACGGTCTGCCTTGCCTTGTCTCGGCAATCAGTGATTGAGCAAGTCCCGCGCCACTCGTTTCATGTGTAAGTCATTGAATTGACTAGTGTGCATTCTCATCCTTGGGCCAGAGGCTGTCTCAATTAGAGTTCACTGTGGGGAATACGACACGGATCATGAGAGCCGTTGTCGCTCACGCGAGGTAGCCGGTGAACCGGAAACTGGAATTCAGGATGCCAGGGTAGATCGTGAGCGGATGAAAATCTGTCGATATGGCCAATGGCGATTGCGCTCCATGACGCCTCACCGACAACGGAGGCGCGAAGTAGTTAATCTATCACAAATTTGTTCATTTTGTTCATGAGGATGCGCGGAGGGATTCGGCCCACGCCTATCGGTGACACCACCGGTGCATGAAGAATCGGTAGCGCCGGGGCTTCAGCTCGGCTAGTATCTGCCCTGGTGTGGGGAACGTGCCGACAATATTGTTGGGACTTGCTGGCCCCCGTATGATACGAAGAACGATCCATCGACGAACGACATGGACAATCCTGAGGAAAGGTTCCTGCGCCAATGAATTCGAGACAACCGCTGACCAAAACTCGCCAATTTCGACATTTGCTCCTCTCTGAGCAACTGGAGTTTATTTGTGAAGCGCACAATGGACTCAGTGCCAAAATTGTAGAGGAGGCGGGGTTTCCGGGAATTTGGGCCAGCGGCCTGTCCATTTCCGCCCAGTTCGGCGTGCGTGACAACAATGAAGCGAGTTGGACGCAGGTTCTTGAAGATCTGGAATTCATGTCCGACGCCACCCAAATTCCGATTCTCCTCGATGGTGATACGGGCTACGGGAATTTCAACAATATGCAGCGGCTCATCCGGAAGCTGGAACAGCGCAACATCGCTGCGGTGTGCATTGAGGATAAACTCTTTCCCAAGACCAATAGTTTTTTGAAGGGCGATGCGCAGCCGATGGCCGATATGCATGAATTCTGCGGCAAAATCAAAGCCGGCAAGGACGCGCAAACCGATCCTGATTTCTGCATTATCGCCAGGGTGGAGGCCTTCATCTGTGGCTGGGGTTTGACGGAGGCATTACGTCGGGCTGAAGCGTATCACCAAGCCGGCGCCGATGGGATCCTGATCCATAGTGCGCTTTCGGTTCCTGATGAAATCCTGGCCTTCAAGCGGGAATGGGGAAATCGATGTCCTGTGGTCATCGTCCCCACGAAGTATTATTCCACGCCGACGGATGTCTTTCGGCAACACGGATTCTCGATGGTGATCTGGGCGAACCACATGCTTCGTGCGGCGGTGTCGGTCATGCAAAAAACCGCGCGGGCCTTGAAACAGAGCGAAAATCTGCTTTCCATCGAAGACAAGGTCGCCCCTGTTTCAGAAATCTTCCGTTTGCAGAATGCCGCGGAGCTGCTGGAGGCTGAGGAACGCTACCTTCCCCGCGGTGCCGAGGGCACGTCAGCAGTGGTATTGGCGGCTTCTCGCGGCGAGGAATTGGGAGAGCTCACCGAGGATCAGCCCAAGACCATGGTCAAGATTCAGGGGACGCCGATCCTGTCACACATCGTTGATGCGTACAATGCCGTGGGGATGAAGGATATTCTGGTCGTGCGTGGGTACAAAAAGGAAGCCGTCAACCTGCCAAACCTGACCTATGTCGACAACCCAGAGTATTCGCAAACCGGCGAGTTGGCCTCGTTGTCCCTGGCGCTGCAATCGAGAAAAGGGCTCTTTCAGCCGACGATCATTTCGTATGGCGATGTGTTGTTCAACAAGTACATCCCGCAGGCGCTGTGCCAAGAGCCGGATGATTGCGTGATTTTCGTCGATAGCAACTGGCGGGACCAAACGAGTTATGCGCGCTTAGGCGGGTTTGTCGAGTGCACGATTCCCAATTCGCGAAAGGCCTTCAATGCGAAAGTGTATCTCAAGCAGTTAGGAAATCGGATTCCGACTGACGCCATTCACGGAGTGTGGATGGGATTTCTTAAGCTCTCTCCGTCCGCAGCCTGCAATATCAACAATCTTCTCATAGAGATGCTGGCAGACCCGCAGAATGGCAAGGCCGGCATTCCACAGTTGCTACAGGAACTGTTGCGGCGAGGATATCCCGTCCGGGTGTTGTATACCGTGGGCCACTGGCTGGATATCAATAGCCTTGATGATGTGGTGCAGGCCGGAAATTTTTGATGGCTCATTCCACCTGCCGGTGGGAGGTCTTGGCGGACTCGGCCTCGATTCGCAGTCTCTCTCGCTGTTTCGTCATGACGTCGTGGCTTGGAGAAATAGGGCATGATTGATCCGAGGAAATTTGTCGAATGTCTGCAGGCGAACAATATTGATTTTTTCACCGGCGTGCCCGATTCGCTGCTCAAGGAGTTTTGCGCGTGCCTGGAGCAGGTGCCTCAAGCCGGCCGGCACATCATCAGCGCCAATGAGGGTGGCGCCGTGGCGATTGCGTTGGGCTATCATCTCGCCACCGGAAAAATACCAATAGTCTATTTGCAAAATTCGGGGCTGGGAAACATCATCAATCCGTTGTTATCCCTGGCCGATGCGGAAGTGTACTCGGTGCCTCTTTTGCTTGTGATTGGTTGGCGAGGTGAGACGGGGGTGCATGACGAGCCTCAACATAAGAAGCAGGGGCGTGTCATGCTTTCGATGCTGGACGCTATGGAGATTCCTTATTCGATTGTAGGCCCGGAGGTAAATGCGGCTGAAGACGCATTAAGTGAGGCCCTGGCCTATGTCCAAAAGCATCATGCGCCGTTCGCACTCGTCATAAAGAAGGGGACATTCAGTACGTTCACCGGCGACAAGAAGGATACAGCCTCCTTCGAATTGACTCGAGAAGCAGCGATTCAGCAGGTGTTGGATTTTTTGGACGAGCGCGATCTTGTCGTATCCACCACCGGCATGGCCTCGCGGGAAGTGTATGAACATAGGGTGAGAAAAGGAGAAGGGCACGAGCGGGATTTTTTAACGGTGGGGGGAATGGGACATGCTTCCCAGATCGCGTTGGGGGTCGCCCTTCAACGGCCAGACCGTTCCGTCTATTGTCTGGACGGAGATGGCGCACTTCTCATGCACATGGGGGCTCTTCCCATCGCTGGAGTATTGAAACCGGCCAATTTAAAGCATATTGTCTTGAATAATGGCGCGCACGATTCAGTGGGTGGGCAACCGACGGTAGGACTCAATATAGACATTCTTGGTATCGCCCGAGCCTGTTCCTACCAGCTGGTGGTTCAGGCCGAGACGCCGCAGGAACTGCAGGCCTGTCTTCAAGAGCTGCGGCGATCGAAAGGCCCATGCCTGCTGGAGATTCGAATACGCCCAGGAGCCAGAAAAGATCTGGGACGGCCAGCAACCACTCCAGTTGAGAACAAGCACGCCTTCATGAATTTTATCCAAGGCTGAGTATTGATTTGGGATGGAGCGGCCAATAGGCGACGGAGCGAGGAGTTCAAATATAATGAACAGCGCTAGACCTGTTCTGTTCCTTGTACGGGAGTAGTTGCAGGTATTCCTGCTGAACCGTGGCCGGGATGATGTGTTGGCGAGTATCGGAAGCAGTGCAGTTGGAATAGCTATTGACGTACTGGAAGCTTTTGCTCCGAGGATTAGGATTTAAAGATCTGAACGAGCACCCCTGTTCGGGTAGTGGAGTTCGTTTTTCTCATAATGTGCTTAATGTGTTCTTTGACCGTCTGTTCGGTAATATTCAGCGCATTCGCTATTTCCTTATTGGTCCATCCTTTAGCGAGATTCTCGACCACCGATTGCTCCCTATTGGTCAGCTGAAATCGTTCCTTGGCCTGGTCAGTATTGAGTTGTTGTCGACGACCCAGCTCTTCTAATGTGACCACAAGACGCGCATACTGAACACCACCTCTATCTGGGAGCCCAAATCCTCGCAGGAGCACCGGTTGATTCGGATTCCCCGCGATTTTTTTGACCTCGAATTGCTCCCAATCCTTTGCTTCTGTGCGAACTTGGAGGGCTTTTAAGATTTCGGTGCAGAGTTCAGTCAGAGCCGATGGGAGCACTCCTTGAGCCGCTTTGGCCGGAGCGCCACCTCTTTCTGCCATATTGATGAGCTTGGATAGTTCGGCGGCTTGCCGGTTCATATGTAGGAGTTGCATGGACGAAGACAGAACGACGATCCCCGCGCCAGTCCGTTGGTCCGCCAAGTTGTCCGCAGTTTCTTGCGAGGTGATAGCGATTTGGGCCACGGCAGTACTCCGTAAGATGCTGAATGTTTCTCGACAATCGGTCGATTTCTGGTAACCTACAGTGTGTCGGCGTCACTAGTAATGCTACATAATACTTTCGAGGTAGTCAAATGATACCTTGGAGGGGGCGGTCCGTACATCATTGGTATTGTCCAGTGAGACCATTGATTCTATACTTCAAAACAGTGCTGAACTTCTTTAGTATAAGAACAGCTTTTGATTCGTCCGTAATTGTCCATTCCTCACAGTTCATCGTTCTTTAGAAGGCATACATTACCCTGAGTCCCATAGCTGTCCTGGTTGTTTGTGTAAATTAAACAGATGGTTATGTATGCCACGGCATTAACTTTGGGTGATCTGTGTGTCACCGACGATTAACAGGCTCTGTTCAGGTGCAGTGCATGGATTTGGGAACAATATTTAATTGCTGCTAAGGGGCAACTGGAATTCTTTCAGGAGAACAAGTCATGAAAGCTAAGGTCTTGTTTGGCGTAATGATGCTTGCTGGAAGTTGTGTCACTGTGGCATTTGCCGGCCAGTTTGATCAGGTCCCCAAGGTGAGTTTGGTGGCGGGGGCTCCTGCCACGGCACCCTCTTCAGGGATGCGCCATGGGGGAGACGGAGCGGAGAAGTCTTCGTTGACCGTCACGCCGGATTACATTATGGGTCCCGAAGATGTTCTTGAAATTACCGTGTGGAAAAATGCGGACCTCTCGAAGCAAGTTCAGGTTCGGCCTGACGGTAGAATTTCTCTTCCCCTGATTGGTGACGTTTCAGCTGTAGGACGGACTGCTGCACAGCTAACGGAAGAAATCTCTGCACGCTTAAAGTCTTATATGGAGAACCCCACAGTTTCCATTCTGGTTCGCGAAGTGAATAGCTATCAAATCTACGTCCTGGGGGAGGTGAACGCGCCGGGGAAGTACCCACTGAAAAGCAAGACCACCCTATTGCAGGCCATAACCATAGCTCATGGATTTACCCAAGTGGCCGCCCGTAACAAGATCGTGGTTTTTAGATTTGGAAAAGATGGCGAGGGGCTGAACAAAATTAAAGCCAGTTATGACGATATCGTCTTGAGGGATGGGTCGGATCAAAACATCGAACTCAAGCCGGGAGATCAGATCGTGGTGCCATCCGAAACTATGGTCGTATTGCCATCCAGATAATTGGCGGTCATCGAGTAGGCCGACGACATTTCGTATCGACGAGCCAAAGGAGTTAGGAAAGTGAAAACTTTCGGTTGCAGACGGTTACGGGGGGGGGTATGTATTGTTTTCAGTGTGCTTCTCACTCTCCCTGGATGTTGGATAGGCAATGAGCAAATAGACTTTAACGTTACCTATATCCCACCGAACGAGTTTTTGTTAGGCCCTGAAGATGTACTTGTTGTAAATGTATGGAGAAACCAGGAGCTTTCACGGGAGGTCATTATACGACCCGATGGAAAGATTTCCATGCCATTGATCGGAGACGTTCAGGCGGCAGGCATGACATCCAATGTCTTGGCGAAGCGAATCGCTGATGGTCTGGCTGAGTTCATGTCAAATCCCACCGTTTCAGTTCAGGTTAAAGAGGTCAATAGCTACTACGTGTATGTTCTCGGAGAGGTCTCGAAGCCAGGTAAGGTTCCCTTAAAATCGTATGCTACAGTTTTGCAAGGCATATCATTAGCCGGCGGCTTTACGACGTTTGCCTCGAGAAATAAGATTCATGTATTGCGGGTCGTCCCAAATGGCCAAGGTCAACCAAAGCAGGTCCAGATCCCGGTTCCCTATGAAGACATTTTGCAAGGTAAGAATTCGGAGGGAAATTTTTTCCTCAAGGCTGGTGATGTCATTGTTGTGCCGTGATCAGTTTTTGAGGGTCGGTAAATTTGCACTACTGAGTTTGGCACTAGTTTTTGTGTCTGACTGGCACGTGCCAAAATCTTTGGCTCAGCAAATACGTATCGTGCCATCAATTTCGGTTCTTGAGCAATACGACAGTAACGTGTTCTTTACTCCGAAATCTCAGTTGCCGGCAGGGACAAAGGCCGATGATCTTATTACCACGCTCACGCCTCAGCTGAACTTCATGCAGAACACTAACCTGGTAAAGGCGAATCTCTCCCTGGGAGCAGTTGTTCAGAAGTTTGCACATAATTCCGAACTCGATAACGTGGGGTTTAACGCATCGACCGGAATTGATCTCTCTCAGGCCGTAAATAGAGTTTTGCCACGGATGACAGCGTTACGCGTATTTGGAACATATCGGTATAGTCCATCGACTCCAGCCTTCGGTGCTGGCGGTCTTGGGGGAGGAGTTGGAGGCGGCGGAGGGTTCGGGATGGGTGGTGTTGGCATTTCCGGACCGGTTGATTCTGGCCTTCTTACGCAACGCATTCGGACCACTATGTATAGTGTTGGTTTGGCCGATTCGTATTCACTTTCCCCGACTACAAACTTCCAGACCACCTACATGTATTCGCAGCTGAGTTTTGGCGGTTCGTATACGCCGACATCTGCGACTGCAGGTCAATCGTCGCAAACGGTGTTTGACACAAGTACACATTCCATTACAGCGGGTCCGTCATCGAGAATCACCGCCATCGACACATTGACGGTGAAGTATATGTTTACTCAAACTTCGCAGGCGCAGTTTGGCAATTATACGACGCATGGTGGAACTGTCGGATGGGGGCGTGCCTGGACCAAAGAGTTAAGCTCTTCACTTACTGGAGGGCTAACGCTTATCGAGCCGATTCCTGATACCTCCACTGTCGGTGGCCAAAGGCGAGTTCCGGCCACAATGTTTCCCACCGGAGGCTTTGGTTTGACGTACGCTTCAGGTTCGTCATTTCTTCGAAAATTGGGAAGCGACATTCAGGAGATGACGGGGGCGGGCGGGTCTTCCTCGCTTGGTGGAAACTTTCTTCCGCTTCTTTCTGGCATGAACATGCCGGGAGGTATTGCGGCACCGGGATCGTATCGAATCACTCTTCTATACAATTTAGGTGTATTTCCGAGCTTTGTTCAGTCTGCGGGCCCGATCTATACGCATACCGTTTCTTTGGCAAGTGCGGCGGGAATCACAGACAAACTTACGGCTCAAGCGCTCTTAAATGTTGGGCGAAGCACCTTTACCTCCGATGCCATCGGCACGACTTTTACGACCTATGGCACGACGGTGTCCTTAAATTACCTTATTACCCCAACATTTACGGCGAGGCTTAGTCATCAATGGCTGATGTTTGACAGTCAAAGTAGTGGTCTTAACGCGGCAGACTTTGGATTTTCCAAGCATGTCATACTTTTGGGACTCACATACGCCTACGCCCCGCGTGGTGATTTCTTCCGTTCCGGTGCCTTTTGGGAAGGTGCTTCTGGGGCTTCTTCGTCTGTTGATGCAGGAGCTGGCAAGTCTGGATCGGGAGGAGTGGATACAAAGAAATGAACACGCGCACCTTGTCTCCAGAGGACTATTGGCGAGCAGTTGTCAGTCGAAAGTGGCTGGTAATTTCTGCGATTCTGGTATCGCTGAGTATTGCTGGCGCGATGTGTGCGCTGATGCCGAAAGTCTATCAGTCTGCAACAAAGATGTGGTTTGAGGGCGCGAAGATTGAGGAGTCAATAGTAAGTGGGCCCAATCCTGCCGGGATGGGATACGCCCCCACTCTTGATGACCGTGTGATGGAGGTCCGGCAATTTGTGATGGGGCGAAAGACGCTCGGACAGATTGCCGGTGAGTTCGGCCTGTTTGGATATGATAAAGAGCGTCCTGATAGTGCAGAATCAGAAAATGCGGTTCGAGCAATGCGTGGATCTATTAAGGTCGAGCCAACCAAGGACAAGTTGTTCATCACTCTCTCGTTTTCCAATGAAGACCCGATTATTGCCAGGGATGTGACATCACGACTCAGCGATCTCTTCATCGAAGAAACGCTCAAGGATAGGGAGCGAGGTGTAGAGGCGGCGGAGGATTTCCTCGGGCTTGAAATGAAGCATGCAAAGTCCGAGCTGGAGGCAAAGGAAAAGATTATTTCAGAGTTCAAGCAACTGCATCTGGGGGAGCTTCCTCAGCAAATAGACGCTAACCTTCGTAAGCTGGATCGGCTGCAGGAAGATATGCGCTCGCAAAGTGAACAATCGCAGAGCTTGGCGAGTCGCTTAGTCCAGATTGACAAATCTATTAAGGATTATGAGGAGACCGGGGAAATTGGCAGTGACTCACCCATTGGAGGATCGAGCAAGCGGAATAAAGACCCGCGGCTTGGGAGGATTAAGGAGCTGGAACGGCGCTTAGTTGAGCTCTCCTCCACTTATAAAGAGACATATCCTGACCTAGTGCAGGTCAAGGAAGAGATTCGAAAACTCAAGGAAATGACGTCAGCTCAATATCGTGACTTGTTGCCTGAGAGTGACGAAGTGGATGAGCCAATCGCAACCAAAAAACCTAGGCGAAAGGCGATTGATCCGTATCATGCGGACTTGTTGAAACAGAGAGAGGATATCGTCATCGAATTGGATGGGGTCAAGCGTCGCCAGGCGCATATTTCGAGTGAGATTGCTCAGTACGAGCGCAGAGTGGAGCACACTCCCGAAAGGGAGCAGAAGCTCAAGACGCTCGAGCGAGATTATGAAAATCTTCAGAAAAATTACCAGTCACTGTTAGATAAAAAGCTCAGTGCCGGCATGCAAAAGAGTTTGGCGCAGGGACGCAAAGGTGCCAAGTTCAGCATCGTGGATCCTGCCTATACGCCCGTTGTTCCAGTTGTCCCCAATATTCCAATTATTATGGCGGCTGGCCTTGTATTGGGCTGCGCGTTGGGATTCGGAGGCGCGGTAGGTCTGGAGCTCATGGGGCGAGGATTCCGATCTGCTGAGGAAGTTGAGGTCACTTTAGGGCTTCCTGTAATTGCGTCGATCCCCCTCTATGAAAGCGCCTTCGGGGGATCAATGCAGACGGTTCGTACGCTTTCTGGAAAAAGCCGTACATCCTCATTATTGCTGTCAGGTAGTACCCAAAAAGGTGGTGAGGATCCTGTGGCCGGTAGCCTTACGGCTATAACTAGTCGAAGCAAGGGCCAAAATGGGCAATTACACAGTCCCACTCCAGGGCTGGAGTTAGTCTCGATGTGGCGCCCCCTTTCATTCGTAGCGGAGCAATATCGAGTGGCAGCAACTCGTCTTGAATTAATGACCGGTGACCGGAAAAGCACGGCTATTGTTGTAACCAGCGCAGTAATGGGTGAGGGAAAGTCCTCCACCGCGCTTAATTTGGGCTATGTTCTTGCCAAAGATCTCGACCGTCGAACGATCGTGATCGATTGTGATCTCAAGCGACCGATGCAGCATATTTACGGAGGAGTGTGGCAGCATCCGGGTTTGGTGGAAGTCTTGCGGGGCACGAAAGTTGTGGAGGATTGTATTCAACGGCTAGGTGAATCGGGCCCATGGATTCTTCCTGCGGGTTCGGTTGGAGATAATCCGCTCGCGCTCTCAAAGATGCATCAGTTGGCGGATTTGATTACAGACCTCAAAGAGAGGTTTGACTATGTGATCATCGACGCGCCGCCGGTTTTGCCTCTGGCAGATATGCAGGTCCTGGCGAGTATGGGAGATCTTCTCGCCTATGTAGTAAAGGCCAGCATGACGGGTCGAGATATTGTGCAAAAAGCACTAAAGGCCATCGGTGACACCGCAAATGTTGGGATCATATTAAATGGGCTAGACGCTCACACAACTCCCTACTATATGCAGCAAGCATACTATCGCGAAGCCCATCATGAACAGCTCAAGTAAGTCCGAACAAGAGATTAGCTTGGAGCCTTTGGCTACTCAACAGCCGATTGTTTCCGTGTCCGTTAGTTTCCCAAAGTTCACACGTCGAGTGTTGATCCTTGGTGTTGGACCGCTTGCCAGAGATCTCTGCCAGACATTACTTTCAAAGCGTACCGGCTTCACAGAAGTGGTAGGGTTCCTCGATAAAGATGCCAGTCGTGTGGGTGAGCGTTTGGTAAATCCCAGCATCATTGGTACGTATGATCAACTCTTTGAGATTGCGGAACGCTATCAGGTTCATACCGTTGCAGTCTGCTTAGAAGATCGCCGCGCCGTGTTACCAGTTCAGACACTTTTAGACATGAAGGCTATGGGCCGTGATGTGGTTGATGGCCATTATCTGTACGAGGAAGAATCCGGTCGTCTTTCAATTGACCACCTAAAACCTAGCGCGCTTATTTTCTCGACCGGATTCCGCCGCCGATTGGTCACCATGCTTTTGAAGCGCGCTCTCGATGTTGTCGTCGCAATTATTGGGATAGTGGCGTTGTTGCCGCTGGTAGTAGTGTTGGCGGTCCTTATCAAGGTGGATTCATCCGGCCCTGTGTTTTATAGACAAATGCGAGTTGGGTTACGGGGTCGCCCCTATATGATTTGGAAATTCAGATCGATGCGCCAGGATGCGGAGCAGAGTGGGGCACGATGGGCATCGAGCGAAGACCCCCGCGTGTCTCGGGTGGGTCGGTGGATTCGAAAGTGGAGACTGGATGAACTCCCTCAGTTGATTAATGTTTTGAAGGGAGAGATGAGTCTGGTTGGGCCAAGGCCTGAGCGTCCGGTATTTGTCCAGGAGTTAAGAAATACCATACCGTATTACGATTTAAGGCACACGGTTCGTCCGGGAATCACTGGATGGGCGCAAACACGTTTCCGTTACGGTGCGTCGAAAGAGGATTCACACGTCAAATTACAATATGATCTGTTCTATGTGAAGAATTTATCGCTAGCCTTGGATCTGCGAATTGTTATTCACACAGTTAAAGTCATGTTGATGGGCGAAGGGGCGCGGTAAAGGAATCTATGCCTGGCTCAATTGTGAAACATTCTTTATCGTTCGACGTCGAGGAACATTTTCAAGTGTCAGCTTTCGAATCTCCGATGAGACGGAGACACTGGGAACAATTCGATAGTCGTGTGGAGAACAATACGGAAAAACTGTTAGGCCTATTGGCACAAAGAGGTGTTCATGCCACATTCTTTGTTCTCGGCTGGGTGGCAGAGCGATATCCTGCTTTGGTAAGAAGCATAGCGTCCGCAGGCCATGAAGTTGCCTCGCACGGATATGCTCATGAGCTCATCACTGCACAAACTCAAATTGCGTTTCGAGAAGACATTCGAAAAGCTAAAGGTATTCTCGAGAGCATCCTTCAGCAGCCGGTGCTTGGCTATCGTGCGCCTAGTTTTTCCATCACCAAAGATACGATGTGGGCTGTTCAGATTCTTGTAGAAGAAGGGTATGTCTACGACTCAAGTATTTTCCCCGTAGTGCATGATCGTTACGGAATGCCGTCAGCAAATCCGCACCTGCACCAGTTGTCGACTCCAGCAGGACTTTTGTGGGAAGTGCCGCCTTCCACTGTCAAATGTTTTGGCGTGAGATTGCCTGTGGCCGGTGGCGGATACTTTCGTCTCTACCCCTATCCGCTTCTACGGGCTCTCCTGCGTAAATTGGAAGGTGAAGGCTGTCCCTTGGTGATGTATATGCATCCATGGGAATTTGACCCAGATCAGCCAAGAATGGAAGGATCAATGGTATCCAGAGTCCGACACTATTTGAATCTTCATAAGACAGAAGCACGAATGCGGGCACTGCTTCAGGATTTTTCCTTTCAACCAATCCGACATGTGTTCCCACAAATCGAACAGACGCCTAGAGGAAATTTGACGGCTCCGTCCGTGGTAGGAAATGCATCAATGGGTGCAACCAGCTCGTCTGCATGTTTGAACTAAGGTTGAAGCTTCGATCTTGTGCTTGCGCAAAATCCTGGTGATAGAACCGTAGGCGCACTATCTTTTAGCTTTCTCCTGCTAGTTGAGTATGAGGAGCCTGCGTTGTTTTCGCTTGTCGAGCCCCTGACCCTCCCCTGATTTCACAGACACCTCCCTAAGTGGGAGAATCATGAAATTGGAGGGCAACATGGCAACCACAACACGACGTCACTTTACCGACGCATTCAAGGTCGAGGCCGTCCGGCTCACACGGGAATCGGGTCGGCCGGTGGCCCAGGTGGCGCGGGAGCTCGGGATTTCTGACAATGTGCTGTATCGCTGGCGGAGCGAACAGCAGCAGGCCGAATCCCAGGGGCGCACGCGCCAGGCGGTGCGAGCCGAGCAGGACGAACTGACACGGCTCCGACGAGAGAACGAGACGTTGCGGCAGGAGCGGGATTTTTTAAAACGTGCGGCGGCGTTCTTCGCGAGGGAATCCCAATGAGATACCGCGCGATCCAGGAACAGAACCGTCGCTATCCGATCCGGCTGATGTGCCGCGCCCTCGCGGTCTCGGCGGCAGGCTATTACGCGTGGCGCTCACGGCCTGAGAGTGCCCGGTCGGTGGCGGCCCGGACTGTGCTCTCAGCCATCCGGGTGATCCATCGAGAGTCCCGCGAAACCTACGGCAGTCCCAGTATCTGGGATGCGCTACTCAAGCAGGGACATCGCATTGGCGAGCATCGCGTCGCCCGGCTGATGCGCCAGGACGGCATTCGAGCCAAGACGGTGAAGAAGTGGCGGGCCACCACCCAGTCCCAGCATCGGTTCCCTGTGGCGGCCAACACGCTCGATCGCCAGTTCACGGTTGAGGCACCGAATCGAGTCTGGGCCGGGGACCTCACCTATGTGTGGACCACAGAGGGCTGGCTGTATCTGGCCGTGCTGCTGGATTTGTACTCGCGCGCAGTGGTCGGCTGGGCGATGGGCCCGCGCGTGACTGGGGACTTAACCGAGCAGGCACTTCGCATGGCACTCACAACCCGGCAGCCCCAAGCCGGACTCCTCCATCACTCCGATCGGGGGAGTCAATATGCCGCACGGCCGTACCAGCAGGTGCTCACCACGCACGGCATCACGGCCAGCATGAGCCGCAAAGGGAATTGTTGGGACAACGCCTGCGTCGAAAGCTTCTTCGGGACACTCAAGCGTGAGCTTGTGTACCATCGGCGCTACGCAACTCGTGAAGAGGCGACGCAGGATATCTTTGAATACATCGAGGTGTTCTATAATCGGAAGCGCCGGCACTCAACCCTCGGCTATGACTCCCCGGCCGAGTTCGAAGCGAGGACGGCTGTGGCTTAACCAGGTGTCCACGGAATTGGGGGAAGGTCACCCAGCGTTGGGGCATTGGTAATGGGCCGTCCTTCGGTTGATGCCAGGAGGACTTCCTGTCCGTTTACTCCTACTTTGGCTGATTTCTGGTTGGTGGTCTTCTCATCAAGCCTGTATACAGCAGTTTGATAGGTCGCTTGCCTGCCAAGAGTCTGTGAGTATGGCCAAGGCCATGGCAGTTAACTCGTTCCGCCAGGCAAGACCCCGTTTTTGACCTACTGTGCTACTCTTATAGTGAGCCTTAGTGATTGAACCACGAACAGGATATGTGCATGTCGGTTGGCGCGAACTCTGGGCCGCGCGCGAACTATTTTACTTTCTGGCGTGGAGAGACCTTAAAACACGTTACGCCCAAACTGCCATCGGCGCCGGTTGGGCGCTTATGCAGCCCCTCCTGAGCACCCTGATCTTTACCCTCGTGTTTAGCTATTTGGCCAAAGTGCCATCCGATGGACTGCCCTATCCGCTCTTTGCCTTTGCTGCCATTCTTCCGTGGTCTCTGTTTGCCAGAAGTCTCGAACGTAGTACGTTGAGTGTGGTCACAGAGGGTGGTCTCATCAAAAAAGTCTATTTCCCCCGTTTAATTATTCCGATCGCTGCAACATTTATCAACCTTGTCGATTTTGCCATAGGATTTCTCATACTCATTGGCATGATGGTGTGGTACCAGGTGGCTCCTCAGTGGACTCTGGTGTTCCTTCCATTGTTTGTGGCTGTCGCTCTGCTTACGGCTCTGTCGGTGAGTCTATGGCTTTCAGCATTGAATGTTAAATACAGAGACGTGGCTTCAATTGTTCCATTGATGACTCAGTTATGGATGTTTGCCTCGCCTGTGCTCTACCCGGCGTCTTTGGTGCCGGAATCTGTTCGGTGGTTTTATGGCCTCAATCCCATGGCGGGAGTTATTGAAGGATTCCGATGGGCATTGTTCAGCAACGCCTCTCCTGATTGGGCCATGGTCAGCGCGAGTCTGGGTGTCGTGGCGTCACTACTGATTGGAGGAGTGATGTTTTTTAGGAGGGTGGAGCGGACCTTCGCCGATGTGATTTAGATGAGCGGTACTGCACTCCAGGTCGAGGGGCTATCCAAGCGGTATCGGCTGGGCGTGACGCACGCGCAGGACGGGTCCCTGGCCGGGGCCTTGTCACGAGGGATGCGCCGGTTGGTCGGTCGCCGCTCCACACCGCCGACGGCCGACGACACCCTCTGGGCCTTGCGCGACGTCTCCTTCGAAATCAAAAAAGGCGAAGTCTTCGGGGTCATCGGTACCAATGGATCCGGGAAGAGTACGCTCCTGAAGATTC
>WBZQ01000399.1_pt1 | contig 35197 bp, 18 predicted proteins | sample 5204251 | NCBI WGS metagenome assembly WBZQ01 (sample SAMN12412402, study PRJNA552823) | activated sludge metagenome | isolation source: activated sludge from nitrification reactor of wastewater treatment plant... | place: USA: Virginia | collected 2017-09 | reverse complement strand
TTTCTGTGGCCGGAGCCCAGGAGAAAACAGCGCTGCTCCGGCACAAGGGACAGTGGTGGAAGCCGTCGGGTACCACGCCGACCACGCATATATTCAAAAAGCAGATTGGCCGCTTGCCAGATGGGATTGATCTGTCCAATAGTGTCGAGAATGAATTTTACTGCCTCAGGCTTGCCGCCGCGTTTGGGTTGCCGGTCACTAAGGCGGAGATGCAGGACTTCAATGGGATGCGGGCATTGGTCGTCGAACGGTTCGACCGGCGATGGACCGCGGACAAGCGCCTGCTGCGCATGCCCCAGGAGGACTTCTGTCAGGTGCTCTCGGTGCCGCCGACGAGAAAATATCAGAGTGAAGGCGGGCCGGGACTGATACAGATGCTTGAGGTCCTGAGAGGCAGCGATAGTCCGACGGTGGACCGAGAGACGCTATTGAAGGCGCAGATATTTTTTTGGCTCATTGGGGCCACGGACGGACATGCGAAGAATTTCAGCATCTTTCTCGGCCCCGGCGGCAGCTATCGCTTGACGCCGCTCTATGATGTGCTGACTGCCCAGCCAAGCCTTGAGGCAGGACAGGTGCAGCGCAAGCAGATGAAGCTTTCCATGTCGGTCGGCACGAACCGTCACTACCGGATCGATGAAATTCAGCGCCGGCATTTCGTGCAGACCGCACTAGCCGCCGGTCTCTCGAGATCAGCTATTGCCATGGTGCTAGAAGAGGTCGTGGACACGGCGCCCAAGGCGCTCGAAACAGTCGAGAATGCTCTGCCGAATGATTTTCCAACCGCTGTGTCTGTTTCCGTGAGCAGAGGTGTCAAACAGCGCCTCGACGTCCTTGTTGCCGCACCGTAGTCTGTGTTGAAGCGCGCGACGTGACTCCAGCACAAGTGGGGGCAGATCGCCACAGCGAAGAGATTCAAGAAATCACATGTCCGCGCGATGTCACTGCTCCGGTTCCCACTGCCACTTATCTATCTATCCCCGAGTTCACGTGTTTTCTCTGGCAGTGACTTCAGATGCAATTCTCCTCGGCTGCTGTCGAGGGTAATCTGATACGCCCCGAGAAAGCTCAATCCCAAGAGCCCGTCAACCGTAAATGGGAGATCGGGAAGGTCGTGGATTAAGACCTGGCTATTCCTGAGCTCTGCCCCGCCGATGCGAATCGCATCCAGTATCACCGCGTCCACCTGAACCGAACCGCTTGCGGTGTGCAACAGTACGCGTGTTGCGTAGGCGGTCGAGGCCAATCCAAGCTCCGTGGCAAGTCGACGCGAAATGATGGTCTGCGACGCACCGGTGTCGACAATGAGTCGTGCCTGTTTGGAGTCATTCAAGGTGGCCATGACAACGAGGACACTTCCCGAGCGTTCCACCGGAACGGCGGTAGCATGGGAATAGTCCAACAAGAGGGGAGAGGAGGGAGTTTTACCGACATGCTGCGGCGCGTTAGGGGGAAACGGCATGCCGGTCGGAGGCATCGGTCCTGTCGAGGCCTTAGGCGACAGAAGATTGACGGCGTGACAGGAGAGAAACTGGCGGGGACTATCTGTGAATACTGTCTTGCCATGGGCATCCACGCACTCAAAGAGGGTGCCGTTTGCGAAGGTAGTCGGTACGACCAGCAGCACTAGTGTTAAGACGGTGAGGACTGTTGCCGGTGCCATCCGCGGTATGGGCAGAACATCGAGCGGAGCTTGATTACACCGCGAGGTCATGGATGTCCTGGTCCGCGGAAGGGACGGGCGCATTTGCGAGTTGAGCGAGCAGACGGTGGTCACTCAGCAGTCGGCTGACCACGGCGGTTCGGGTCGTCACCCGAGTTTTTTTCATCAAGCGTTTCAGATGATCCTTCACCGTGTGCTCGCTGATGCTCAGCTTGTTCGCAATTTCTTTGTTCGTGAGGCCCTCGAGGAGGTAGCGCATGACCGCTGCTTCGCGTGGTGTCAAATGAATCGGCGTGGCCGAGGCGGGGTGTGCATAGCCTCGTTCATCTGACAGCTCAAGTCGGTCAATCAGCACGAGTAGCTGCCCGTCACCAGGATGCAGCGGTGACGGGATACCAAATGCGCGGAGCATGATTCGACCAGAGCGAGACAAGGCGGTCTGAGAGAGGCGCACATTCTCCCAGTCGGTCGATTCGGGAGACGGAGGAAGCATTTGGATGAGTTCCTGGCAGAATGATCGTATGACTGGAGGCAGGTCTACCGTTGGCCCTGGCCGCATGATCAATTCCTGAAGCAATGCGCGCCCGTCAGCATTGAGGTGCACCACTTGAAAGGTGGATGAAAGGAGAAGCACGCCGGTTTGAGCTGGTCGACTCGACTGGTCACTGTAGGGAAACGGCCAATGAGACTTCTGTGCAGCCACCATAGTATGTCCTTGCTCCGAACGGAAGCCTGAGTCGTTCTTGCTGGAGGAGAAGCACTCCGGCGAGTCTAATGCCAGTACATGCAGCACTCAATCCCGCCTTCGGGGGCCCTCCTTCTGAGTAAGCGTCGGCGCTCCCTCGCCACCGTGCTCTCTTCTGCTGCAAGGTCCAGACATGTTCACTCTTCTTTCCACGAACGCCAGATTGAAGCATTTACCACCCTTGACCCGTGTCGAATTCCTTCCTTTCTGTGAATCGACCAGCCTGTGACCTGATGCCCGCCAGATGGGTGTACATGCATCTGGGGTGATTGTGGAGATGACTCTGGCTCTACTACTCTCAGGCGCATGCACAAGTGGTTTCCCACCATCGACGTCATCGCGCAACAAGGAGCCAGAATGCGTACCATTCGTCGTCTGCCCTTCATATTCATACTGGTACTCGGCACGGCCTTGATGTTCATGCTTGGCTCCCCCAGCATGGCAAAAGAGACGGATACGGATTCTCCAATCGGTGGTGTTGGAGGTGCTGTCCACGCCGATCCATTCACGGGTATGGCGACGACGAGTATTCCCATTGACGTGGTACCTGGGAGAAACGGGGTGCAGCCGAATTTAGCGCTGACCTATGCGAGTGCTGGCGGAAATGGCTGGGTCGGGATGGGCTGGAAGCTGGAGGTCGGGGCCATTGAGCGACAAACTCGCTGGGGCGTGCCCTATCTTCCTACGGCGAGTGACGAACAAGCCGGCAGAGTCTATACCATTCGTGTCAATGGAGTGAGTGCTGATCTCGTGCCGGCTCCATCCCCCGCGTCGTCTGACGAATATCGCGCCAAGATTGAAGGCGGATTTCTCAGGGTCAAGAAGCTTTCTGGAGGATCAGCTGGGTGGGAGGTCACGGATAAGACGGGCAAGAAATATCTCTTTGGTACAACATCATCGACTCGGATGAGTGATCCTGCCGATGCAACAAGGATATTCAAATGGTGTTTAGAGCGAGTAGAAGACCGTGACGGCAATTTCATGACCGTCGCCTATGCGGGGGACCAGGGACAGGCCTATCTTGACCATATCGATTACACCGGGAATGGCGCAACAGCCCCAACGAACACGGTCAAATTCTATCTTGAAAATAGATCTGATGCACCGGCGATGTATCTCGGCAATTATCTCATCAAAACTGCGAAGCGATTGAAGACCATTGAGGTCAGGGCGAACTCGGCCCTCGTCCGCGCCTATGCGCTCACCTATAGTCAGAGTACCAGTACGTCCAACTCCATATTGGTCTCCATTCAGCAAACTGGGAAGGATGCTTTAATTGATGCCTCCGGAGCCGTGAGTGGGGGAAGCGTACTCCCTGCGATCACAATGGGCGTATCCAGTGCACTATCGAATTTTAGTAATGCCACTTGGTCGTCGTTTGGATCAGGGGGAGGAGATTTAAGGGATCGCATGCTCGTCGGCGACTTTAACGGTGACGGCAGGAATGATTTGGCGTTTCACGCTCCGTGGATGGGTCAGATTCTTGTCGGCATCTCGACAGGAACAAGTTTGAGCTGGTCCGCCTGGGCCGGTGCTGGCACGACAGATTTGATGGGACGATGGCTGGTGGGGGATTTCAACGGAGACGGCAAGAGCGATCTCACTTACCATGATCCGTGGGGCGGCCAACTGAATGTCTTTATATCCACAGGAAGCACTTTCGGTTCAGCGCAATGGGGCAATGCAGGGGCGACGGAGCTCAAAGGTCGGTGGTTGGTTGGGGATTTCAATGGGGATGGCAAGAGTGATCTCACGTATCACAACCCGTGGGGTGGCCAACTCTATGTCTTTCCATCTACCGGGAGCGGTTTTGGTTCGGCGCAATGGGGGAATGCGGGGGCAACGGAATTAATCGGACGCTGGCTGGTCGGGGATTTCAATGGGGATGGCAAGAGTGATCTCACGTATCACAACCCGTGGGGTGGCCAACTCTATGTCTTTCCATCTAACGGGGACAATTTTGGCGTGGCCGAATGGGGCAATGCAGGGGCGACAGAACTCAATGGTCGGTGGCTAGTAGGGGACTTTAATGGAGATGGCAGGAGTGACCTCACCTACCACGATCCGTGGGGCGGCCAACTCAATGTGTTCGTATCTACCGGGCGTAATTTTGGCTCGGCGTCATGGGGCAATGCAGGAGCGACGGAATTAAGCGGACGCTGGCTGGTCGGGGATTTCAATGGGGATGGCAAGAGTGATCTCACGTATCACAACCCGTGGGGTGGCCAACTCTATGTCTTTCCATCTACCGGGAGCGGTTTTGGTTCGGCGCAATGGGGGAATGCGGGGGCGACCGAGCTCAAAGATCGGTGGATAGTGGGAGATTTTAACGGGGAAGGGAAACATGACCTCGTCTATATGAATCCCTGGGATGGTGGCTCCTACATGTTCCTGTCTGATCCGAACAATCCCCTGCCGGATTTGCTAACGAGTCTCTCCAATGGCCTTGGCGGAACAACAACCATCACTTACGTACCTTCGTCGCAGTACACGAATGCGCAGTTACCGTATCCCGTCCAGACCACCGCGACGATTACGACGTGCGACAATTGGAACAGCACGACTTCGGCCTGTGCTGGAACTGCGCTCACAACGGCCCACACCTACAGCGGTGGGTATCACCATATCGGCGAGCGGGAGTTCCGAGGTTTCAACTACGTCAAGGTGACTGGGCCGGTGGGGCCCACAGGCGAGCAGCTCCTTTCCGAGACATGGTTTCATCAAGGCAATGACGTGGCCGTGGGGACGAACAACCCGAACGTCGCGCATGGCTACACGAAGGGCCTGCCCTATCGGACAAAGGTGACTGATGCGACTGGCCATGTCTGGTCGGACGCAACGACGGCCTATTTGGCTGATGCCGATGGTGTGGCGCCATTCTTTACTCCAGTAACTCAGGTGGATGCCAGCATTGACAATGGGGCGAAGCAAACCAGAACCGTTTACGCCCAATATGACACCTACGGCAATGTCCTGCGCGAAGACCAGGTTGGAGACATTAGTACGACTACTGACGATCGGACATTGATCCGGACCTTCGCCAATAACACGGCGGATTGGTTGCTGGGGTTCCCGACCAGTGAGACGGTTTATGAAGGGATTGGACTCAGTCTTCAGGTCGCTCAGACTACGCTCTATTACGACGGCACGGCTAGTTGCGGGACGGCCTCGACGAACCAGACTCCCACGTTGGGGCATCTCACACGTACGGTCCGCTGGCTCAACGGTGGGACCAATCCCGAGACTCGCATGGCCTACGATGCCATGGGGAATATCCTCTGTACCCGCGACGCCAATGGAAATACCACGACCTTGACCTACGACAGCATGAATACCTTCGCGAAGACGACGGTCAATCCGCTGGGGCATGTGGTGACCACCCAATATTACGGGGTGGACGGCGTGGCCACGGACAAGGGGCTCTTTGGCCAGGTCAAGAGCGTAACCGATCCAAACAATCAAACGACGACCAGCGAATATGACGCCTTCGGCCGCAAGAGCAAAACCACGACTCCGGATGGGCTGATCACCACGGCTACCTACAACTACGGCATAGGTTTCACCATCGGCACCCAGCATGTGTTGACGAGCACCTCCGGCGCCGGCCTGGCTACGGCACTTACGAGCGCTACCTACTTTGATGGATTAGGCCGTTCGCTCAAGAAAGAAAGCACCGGACCGGATGCCAAGATCATTGTGACCGAGGTGCAATACGACAGCCGCGGAGCAGTCCGGAAGAAAAGCTTGGCCTATTTTAAAACCCTCGAATCCGTCACTGGCCGGTGGGCCACGACAAGCTATGATGCGCTCGGGCGGGTCGTGCGCATGGACAGTCCAGACAGCACCCGGGGCCTCGCTTGCTTCGCAGATTGGGTCACGGTCACGATTGATGCGGCCGACCATCGCAAGCGTGAGACTAAAGACGCCTACGGCCGGACGGTTCGTGTCGATGAATATCAAAGTACCACGAGTACTTGTGACACGGCGGTCGGCACCCCCTATGCTACGACCACTTATCAGTATGACGTACAGGGCAATCTTCTGTCCGTGACGGATGCCAAGGGCAACGTCTCAACTATGACCTATGACACCTTAGGCCGGAAGACCGCCATGCATGACCCCGATATGGGGAATTGGAGTTACCTGTACGATGCGGCCGGCAATTTGACCAAGCAGACCGATGCCAAAGGCCAGGTGCTGTGGTTCCAGTATGATGCGCTCAACCGTCGGGTGCAAAAGGACTTCACGACGCAGAAGGCCGTCGGCTCCGGGGATGTCCGCTACACCTATGACGGATCCACAAATAACCGAAAGGGGCGATTGCAACAGGTCGTCGATGCGTCAGGGACGGTCGTGTTCCAGTACGATGGACTCGGTCGTATTACCCAGTCGGACAAAACGTTGGATGGCACGACCTACACCACGCAAAGCACCTATGACGGGCTCGGGCGGCTCCTGACGGTGACCTATCCGAGCGCCCCTGCGAAGACCATTAGTTATGCCTACAATGGGCCGGTGTTGGACAAGGTGTTTGAAAGCACCACCACCTATATTCAGTACATCAACTACAATGCGTTTGGGCAGGCCGGCACGACGACCTATGGCAATGGCGTGTCCACCACGATGACCTATGCCAATGCCAGCAATACCGTCTGCAGCCAGCAGAACTTTCGGCTCTGTACCTTAAAGACGAATGGCCCAGGTTCTGGTGGCGGAGGTGGTGGAGGGGGATCCAATACCACTTATAGTGCTGTGGCCGATTTTTCCGGCACGCAGGGCTTCCATGGCTGGTACTACCTGAGCTCAACGGGAGCTCAGCTCACCTGGAACGGTAATTTTTGGAGTGGGACCGACGGCTATATCGGCCTGTGGAACGATGGGGGGCATCCGGGCAACAGCACCGATGCCGTGCGCCGCTGGGTGGCGCCCTCTGCTGGCAGCATCCAGATTACCGGTACGACGTTCGATGGGGACACCTCCTGCGGGATAGATGGTGTTCAGGTGACCATCAAGAAGAATGGGGCCGTCCTGTGGCAGCAGACCATCGCGGCCGGGGATACCACCGGCTACAGTTTCAATCTGTCCAATACGGTGGCGATGGGAGATCAGCTTGATTTTGTGACGAATAAGCTGACCACCTCGGCCTGCGACAACACCGTGTTCAGGCCCACGATTGTCCTGACGACTTCTGGCGGCGGCGGTGGCAGTAGCACGACCTATAGTGCCGTGGCGGACTTCTCTGGGGTACAGGGTCAGCAGGGCTGGTACTACCTGAGCTCAACGGGAGCCCAACTCACCTGGAATGGCAATTTTTGGAGTGGGACCGACGGCTATATCGGCTTGTGGGACGATGGGAGCCATCCGGGCAACAGCACCGATGCCGTGCGCCGATGGGTCGCGCCGTCTGCGGGTAGTGTCCAGATCACCGGTACGACCTTCGATGGGGACACCTCCTGCGGGATAGATGGTGTTCAGGTGACCATCAAGAAGAACGGGGCGGTCCTCTGGCAGCAGACCATCGCCGCCGGGGATACCACCGGCTACAGTTTCAATCTGTCCAATACGGTGGCGACGGGAGATCAGCTTGATTTTGTGACGAATAAGCTGACCACCTCAGCCTGCGACAATACCGTGTTCATGCCTACGATTGTCCTGACCACAGGCAGTGGTGGTGGCGGCAGTAGTGGTACGGCCTATCAGGATCTTCGGTATGTCTATACGCCAGACGGCAATGTCAGCGACATCTACGACAACCTGGTGGCGGGAGGAGGCGGGGATCAGCACTTGAGCTATGACAGCTTGAGTCGGCTGACCTTGGCGAACGGTCCTTATGGGACCAGCGGGACCAATACGTCACTCACGTACACCTACGATGAACTGGGGAATCTGACCTTCAATACCCAGGTAGGCACCTACACCTATCCCCCTAGCGGCTCGAGCAGTGTCCGTCCCCATGCGGTTGCGACCGCCGGCAGTAATACCTACAGTTACGACGCGAATGGCAACCTGACCAGCGGGGCGGGGCGCACGCTGACCTACAATCTCGAGAACAAGCCCGTAACGGTGACGACGGCGGGCCAAACTACCACCTTCGTCTATGACGGCGACGGCGAGCGGGTCAAAAAGAACGCAGGGTCCACGACCACGCGGTATATCAGTAAGCTCTACGAGTGTGACAACACGAGTTGTTCACGGATGATCTTCGCGGGCGGACAACGCATTGCGACCATCGGTTCCGGTGGAGCGACCTACTATTACCATGCGGACCACCTCGGCTCATCGAGTGTGATCACCGACAGCACGGGGTTGAAGGTTCAGTCCATCGCATATTATCCGTACGGCGCGCCACGCATGAATCAGAGCTTGATCACACCGGTCATCGACGTACCGTATAAGTATACGGGTAAGGAGCTCGATAGTACCACAAACCTCTACTACTACGAGGCACGCTACTACGATGCGACTATAGGGCGCTTTATGAGTGCAGATACGATCGTTCAAAACCCAAAGGATCCTCAGACGCTAAATCGCTATACATATGTACGAAACAATCCCTATAGGTACACAGATCCAACTGGTCAGCGCTTCCTGGGCGATGTGGGGAAATTCCTGGGCCGCTATGTAGCGCCCGTAGTGTCGGGGGCTATAGGCTATTGGGTTTGTGGCCCAGCGGGACCGATTTGCGCCGGCGCAGCATCAGGACTTACACAAGCTGCGGTTGCGCAATCCGAAGGAAAAAATGCCAATTTGGTAAGAGGAACTTTGGGCGGAGCTGCAGGTGTCGTTGCGATGGGAGTTGCGAATACGCTTCCGGTTTGCGCACAGCTTGGCGGTGCATGTGGATTTGCGGCATCCGGTGCAACCTATGCCGCAATTAACAAGAGAGACCCGAGAGAAGGGGCAAAGCAAGGCTTGATAGGGGGCGCGATTGCATTGCCTATCATAGTGGCAACATCGTATATAAATGCCAGCGGTCCCTCAGGTTCAAGAGAATTGACCCCTGATGAAGTTGAATTAGCCCGATCTGTTTTTAGTGAGAAGGTCGATCTATCGTCCGTGCGGATTTACAACTCTAAATACATTTTATTGCAGGGGCAACGATTTGCCATGGCTCCAGACGGAAATATCTATTGGCCACAGGATAATGGCAATATGGCTAACAGTTTCCCAAAACTGTTCATTCACGAAATGACTCATGTTATGCAATTTCAACACGGCATCAATGTGCTATTTCAAGGGTTTCTCCTACAAGGCGCGAAATACTTGAGTGGTCAGCTGTATGACCCCTACAAATTTAGTTATGATAAGGACCGCCTATTCAGTGATTATAATATTGAACAGCAAGGTGAATATGCCGTAGAAATCTATAAAGGTACGTACCCTTCAACCGCAATAGACTATTGAAAAATGGCAAGAAATCCGTTGATTTTCATTGTACTGCTAGCAGTTATTTCCTGTACCTTTTTGTCTTGCTCCCGGGGCTTTATTGTGACAGTGGAGGGTAAATATGGCGACGCAGTTTATTTCCGTTTCCATGACCCTGTCGACGGTAAGATTACGAAGTACAACGTAATCGAGCTCATCATTCAAGAGAAAAAGGAGGGTAATCAGTGGGATGTAATTTGGGCTTTAAGTGGGGAGCAATCGATTGATGAGGTGCAATATGGTAAGAAATATGAGGGCTTCAACGAGATTACCCAACCACGGGTCCTTTCGCTGAAAGGGGAATATCGTGTGCACGTCAAGGATATGCCAAGGTTCGAGCCTCCTGGATACGGCTATGCCCGATTTACATTCAATGAAAGTGGGGAAATAGTCATGCTGAGATAAGTGAAAATTACCGTTGGTCCCCACCAGATCTGTGCGATTCGGAGACATCGGTTCACTTTTCTTGGGCCTAAAATCTCGCTTCGATATGGCGCCTGAGTGCTAAGTCTGTTTGGTAGTGAATCACCTGGAATCGCTCACCAGTCGGGTCATACTTGGATTCGACCTCATCCCAAACCGACGTGGCTTCCTGCTTGGCACAGAACGTTTCGATTGGTTTGTGCTCGTTCAACGAGCCATGAGGCCGAGCCCAGTTGTAGTGGTGTTGCCACTCGGCCAACCGCAACTCCACGTCAGGTGTTCGCGGATCAGTCACAGCCCAGAATGCTTCGCGGTTGGTTTTCTGCGAGCGTTCGACTTTGCCATTCAAATGCGGAGAGGCCGGTCGATTGGGGCGGAATTTGATGCAGTGGTCCATGAGCCACTGCTGAGCGGCCATCGCGAAGAATTCGCGACCGCGATCCGTTTGGACCCGGCGCACAGGAAACGGCATTTCTTCGATGACAGGGTCCAAGAAGACCAGCGTACTGGCTGCAGTGCGTCGAGGGAACACGGCTAGACGCGATAGCGTGTGCAGTCATCGACGGCCGTGTACTGATAACAGCCCGGGGCAATCTTACACGTGTCGAGTTGCACGCGGTCTCCAGGAATCAGTCGGGCATGCTGATGGCGTGACTTCCGTCGAGCTGGGCGAACCAAAGGGAGCACCTGATTGGTAACCAATACCTTGTGAATCGAGTCGAGCGAGAGGCAGAGATCATGATGGCGCCGCAATTCGTGTTGAATCCGGCGCGCCCCTAACTTCCGCTCCGTACGCAGACTCAGAATCAAGGCGCCTCGTGCTCGAAAATGCGTCGGTTTGGAGATCGGGTGAGACGGCGGCTGCGACTGAGCTTCGCGATCCTTCGCTCAAGGTGGTCGAATACGTTTTATGCCATGGGTACCTCTCTGGTCAACTTCTGGTTTTGGTCGCAGGGATAATCTCCATTGTACTAAGCGCGCGGTAACCCCTCGGTTTCTCTATCTGCCTGATATGGCTGGCGGAGCTGCTTCCAGGGATCGTTCCCTCCTTTTGAGTCCCTACCACTGGGGAGATTGTCGATTTAGGTATTCCGGGGTACACCTGATGAACGCCCATTCCAAATGTTCTTGGTTCTCTGCGACGGCTGAGTGTCTAAGGGGATGGTGCAATAGGGTGCAAAAGAATTCTTTCCGGGAGACCTGCTGTATGCGTGAACCCGCTTCGCGACCATGGTCTGGACTCACGTCTCTGGTCCTCGTGGTGACGTTGTTGGCTGGTTGTGCCTCACCGACCTTGCGACGCGCTGAGCGCTTGGCCGAGGACGGCGAATGGGATAAAGCCGTGGTGGCCTATCGGGATGCCCTCAAGACGGACCCTTTCGATGAAGCGCTCAAAGACAAACTCGAGGCCGCCAAGCAACAGGCGGCGGTCCCCCATTACAGCAATGGACGTCGGGCATTGGAGGAGCGTCGCATCGCGGACGCCCTGACTGAGTTTAAGGCCGCGCTTGGCCTTGACCCGACGAAGGTGGAGCACCATACGGGCATGGCGGATGCGCTCCGACTGAAGGAAGCGAACGATCAACTGCACATGGCCGATAAGCTGCTCAACCTGGGCCGTACCGAGGAAGCCCTCACGGCCTATGAACGGGCGGTCGAACTCGATCCGCATCTGACGCAAGCCCTGACTCACATCACCGAGATCACGGCACAACAGCGCTCCACGAAGATGTTCGGCGGATCCAGCCAGCCCATTTCGCTCCGATTCCAAAACGCCAAGCTCAAAGAGGTCTTCGAAATCGTCGCACGGACGGCCGGCCTGAATGTGATCTTCGATAAAGAAGTGCGGGACGAACCGATCACGATCTTCCTCAAGGAGATGGCGTTCGACGATGCGCTGAACCTCATCCTGAATACCAATGGCATGGTTGCCCAACGGGTGGCGCCCGAGACGCTGTTGATCATGCCGAACAACAAGCAGAAGCAGGCGCAATATCAGGATCTCCTGATGCGGACGTACTACTTGAATAATGCGAAGGCCAAAGACGCGGTGAATTTGCTCAGGACGATGTTGGAGAGCAAGCATATTTATGTCGATGAGAAGGTGAATGCGATCGTCGTACGTGAGGAGCCGGTAAAGCTGCAACTCGCTGAGAAATTACTCTTTGCGATCGATCGCCGTGAACCGGAGGTGGAGCTGGACGTCGAGGTGCTGGAGGTTAATCGCACGAAGAGTCTGAAGTACGGACTGAACTATGCCAAACAAGCCGGAACAGGACTGGTCCCGACGGGCGGATCGGGGGGGATCTCCACGGCGACAACTCAGTTTACGTATCAGCAGCTCACCTCCATTGGTCCACAAAGTTATCTGTTTACCTTGCCTGCGAGCGTCATCCTGGACTTTTTCAAACAGGAGTCCGATGCCCAGACCCTAGCCTCTCCCAAACTCCGCGTGATGAATAATAAGGCTGCATCCATCAACGTCGGCGACAAGCAGCCGATCTTGCTCTCCACGACGAACGTGTTGCCGGGTCAAGCTGCAACGGGCGCGGTGCCGACGACCTCCACGGTCACCTCCATTGAGTTCAAGGACGTGGGCGTCAAATTGACGGTCGAACCGACCATCAATTTGATGAACGAAGTGATGATGAAGATCAAGGTGGAGGTCACGCGGTTGGGCGATCAAGTGACCCTGCAGGCCGCGCCGGAGATCAAACAGTTTAAATTCGGCACGCGCACGGCAGAAACGGTCTTGATGTTGAAGGATGACGAAACGGTCGTGCTCGCGGGCCTCATTCAGGACGAAAAACGTAAGACTAAGTCCACCATCCCTTTCATCGGCGACATTCCCATCCTTGGCGACATTTTGACCTCCAAGCAGGATGATCGAGTGTCCACGGAGGTCGTGTTGACGATTACGCCTCGCGTGGTTCGTAACATGGATCTCCCGTCCTCGGCCGCACAGGCCTTTTGGTCGGGGACCGAGAATACCTTCGCGACATCGCAGCTCTATGCTCCGCAAGCGATCCCTGTGTCGCAGGCAACGAGTCAGAGCCAACGGCCGCATCCTGCTCCCGATTCGTTGGGATCGAAGCCAGGTATGCCTGCAGTCCCACCGAGTAGCGGGGCTCCAGCAATCGATACGGGATTGCCCGCTGGAGCAGGATCGGCACAGGAGGCACTTCCGCCATCAGGTCTTCCTACAGTGCCGAACGGGCAGGGCATAGTTCCCATGACCCCTGGCTCAGGTGGAGAGCGGGCGACCGGATCTCTGGTGCTCCGGCCGTTGGATGTATCCGCCGCAGTCGGGCAAGAGTTTCGAGTTGACCTGACGGCGTTGCATCTCGAACAGATCAGCGAGACCTCAGTCACCGTGACATTTGATCCCAAGCTCTTGGAGTTCCATCGAGTGACACCCGGGATGGTTGCACTGGCGTCTCGCACGGCCGAGGGCCAGGTCATGCTGACGCTGCGCCGCGATGGTGCCGTGCCGTCAGGCGAAGGGCTCCTCGCCATGCTGTTTTTCCAGGCCAAAGCCCCAGGACAGATTCCGCTGGATCTCCAGGTGTTGCCCGGGAAGGCCTCGCCGGCGGGGACTGATGTCACGGGCACCAGCCGCGCCATCATTCGGGCGCGATGAGGTCAATGGTGAGAGACACACCCCGACATGGCAACCGAGGCTTCACCCTCGTCGAACTGATGATGGTTGTGACGATTGTGGGAATTCTCGCGACGTTGGCGATTCCCTCATTTCAACGCTCGGTCATCAAGGCCCGTGAGGGGACGCTCAAGTATGACCTGGCCACTATGCGTGACGTGCTGGACCAGTATCGGGCGGACAAGGGAACCTATCCCCCAGCGCTGGGCGAGTTAGTGCAGGTGGGCTATCTCAAGCGGATTCCCGTCGATCCGTTTACCCACTCGGACCAAACCTGGCAGGTGATGGCCGATGAAGGAGAGAGCGGCGGCATTGCCGATATCCACAGTGGCAGTCCGCTCGTCGGACCAGAGGGCACTCCCTATAACACATGGTAGGTGTATGGACCGTCGTTCCCGAATCCGTACAGTCGCCGTTACGCTGATGGCCAGTGGTGTGATGCTGGTGGGGTGTGCAAGCCAGCGTCAGGATCGTCTTGCTTCCACTGACACACGGGAGCAGGTCCTGGCGGTGGCACGGGAGCGCGAAGCGGAGCTCTCGATGCTCCGGGCCGAGATGGCTGCGACCCGGATCGCCGCCGCGAAGAAAGAGGCCGAATTGGTTGAGCTGCGGGCGCTGGTCGCTCAACTCCGGCAAGAGAACACGGACAGCCACCAGCGATTGCTGGAAATCCGACAGGCCGTCGAGGTGCGTCAGACCGAGATGAATACCCTGAAGGCGGAGCGAGACCAATTGTTGGTCACGAAGCATGATCAGTCACTCACAGCTCTCAAGGAGGGGCTGATGGTGCTCACCAAACAACTCGACGACGTACGGCAGGACATCGGCCAGAAGGCTGCACGCACATCGGGGAAAGCACTTCGGCCGCCGGTGGAACGCACCACCGCATCGTCGCCACCAGTGGTGACGCCATCACCCGTCCAGGTGCGCCCCTCACACGTATACGAAGGTCCCTCTTCCACATCAGCCGTCTCGCTGGTGGCCATCCATGCCGCGCAGACCCCTTCGGACGTGCTTCGGATTCGCGTGCAACCAGGGGAGTCCTTGTCAGGTCTCGCGCGCCGCTACCGCACCACGGTGACGGCGATTGCGCAGCTCAATCAGTTGCACACCGATGTGATTGCCGTAGGCCAGGGGCTACTAATATCGTCCCCTAGTTCTTCACCGAGTGACCGGGAGCGTTAAACGATGCCGACACTGGTTCGACAGGCGACCCTGCTGGATGTCTTGGTTCGACGAGGTGTGCTGACAGCCGCCCAGGCTGATGAGGCGTCAGCTCAGGTGTCAGGCCCAGAACGGCAACTGCATGCGTCCTTAGTGGCTGATGGGCTTCTCACCGACGCGGAATTGGCTCAGGCGTTGGCCGAGCAGTGCGGAGTGCCCTACCACTCGCTTCACGAGTTCCGGGTGGACTTCGAATCGTTCCCCTCAATACCAGTCGACGTCATGCGGCAGTTCGAATGCGTACCCATTGGAGAGGAGGAGGGAGCATTCCTGTTGGCGCTGGCGGACCCCACTGATTTGCCGCGGCTTGATCAACTGGAACGAGCGCTTGGGCGGAGTTGTCGAATCCATGTGGCACCGCGTTCTGCCATCGCTGAGTCGCTTCGTGAGAGTACGCGGAATAGCCAGGTGGTTGCCAAAATTAAGGATGAATTCCGTCCGCTGTTGGTGCGTGAGAACGATGAAGGCGAAGAAGTCCTCTCCGTGGAGAAGGTGCAACGGGATCTGAGTCCGATTGTCCAACTGGTCGATACGATCATCCTCAACGCGCTGCAGAAACGAGCCAGTGATATCCATCTCGAGCCGGCAGATGGCGTCACGGAGATTAAGTATCGCATCGACGGCGTGTTGTACCTGGCCATGGAACCTTTGGATCTGCGCTTCCACAATCCGCTCGTCTCGCGCATCAAAGTCATGTCGGATCTCGACATTGCGGAGCGTCGGGTCCCACAAGATGGGCGGTTCAAGCTCCGCCTCGAGAAGCGCACCATCGATTTTCGTATCTCCGTCATCCCCAGCGCCTTCGGGGAATCGGTCGTTATTCGTATTCTCGCCAAGGAAGAATTTGCCGCGAAACGGAACGGCCTGCACCTCGACTCGCTGGGGCTGAAGAAAGACGATTTGGACCGGTTCCGCCGCGCCATCACGGCGTCCTATGGCATGGTGCTGGTCACCGGGCCGACGGGAAGCGGGAAGACGACGACGCTCTATGCCGCCCTGAACGAAGTGAACACGAAAGAGGACAAGATCATTACGATTGAAGATCCCGTCGAATATCAGCTGGCGGGCGTCGTGCAAATTCCCGTGAACGAGAAGAAGGGGCTCACCTTCGCAAAGGGATTGCGGTCGATTCTTCGTCACGACCCCGACAAGATCATGGTGGGGGAAATTCGTGATGCCGAGACGGCCCAGATTGCGATCCAATCGGCCCTGACCGGACACTTAGTCTTCTCAACCGTGCACGCCAACAATGCCTTTGATGTGATCGGCCGGTTCGTGAACATGGGGATCGAGCCCTATAACTTCGTCTCGTCTCTGAACTGCATCATGGCCCAACGGCTGGTCCGCACCATCTGTGAATCCTGTAAGGCCCCGCACACCGTGTCTCAAGCTCAGTGTGAACAACTGGGGTTTGATTACGAGCTCTTCAAGGACCGTCCCGTGTATGAAGGCAAAGGGTGCCTGGACTGTCATGGATTGGGGTATCGCGGGCGCCATGCCATTACAGAGTTTCTGCCGCTCACCGATCGGATTCGGGAGTTGATGTTAGATCGGCGGCCGCCGTCTGAGATCAGGCGCGCGGCGGTCGAACAGGGGATGACCGATTTGCGTCAAGCCGGCGTGGAGAAGGTACGACGAGGGGAGACCACCATGCGCGAAGTCAATCGGATGACATTTTTGGGATAGTCGTATGAGGCCCACACTCTTTCCTATCCATCGTCCCCGTGTCGGCATCAGCGTGTCTGCATCCGCACTGAGTCTGGTGGCTCTCCGCCGGCCGTGGTTCCGCAGGCCCATCGTGAAACAGGTCGTGGAGCGTTCGTTGCCCAGTGGCTTGCTGAAGGTCTCCGCAACTGAGCCGCACATCACCGATCTGGATGCCTTCGTGCAGGAGTTACGTGCCTTGACCGAGGGGCTCAGCGAGCGAACGGTCGCGCTGAGTGTGCCCAATCGCGCGATGCACATGGGGGTGTTTGCGTTTGATCGATTCCCTGACGCGCCCGAAGAACGAGCAGGTCTGATCAAGTGGCGGTTTCGCGAGGACCTCAACCTGACGATTGGCGACGCTCGGGTGATGCTGCAGGTCTTCCCCGCTGGGACACGCACCCAGGTGCTGGCTGTGGCGGTGCGTCAGACAATTCTGGATCAATATGAGGACGTCTGCGGACGGGCTGGGCTCATCCCTGTCTCAATGGGATTCTCGCACCTCCAACTCATCGGCCTCTATCGTCGTCTGATGACGGGCACTCGACGGCTGTGTGTCATGCACTGGGCAGGGGACGAGTTCATGCTGCTGCTGTTTGATCAGGGGCAACCAGTGTTTCTTCGCACCAAATCAATGACCGGCGGGACGCAGGATCTTCGACGCGAACTGGTCGGAACCCTGCAGTACATGGCCGATCAGGCGACGACTGTCCATGAAACGGGTGAGTCCTCGTTTCCCCTGTACCTGATCGGTGGTCAGTCGAACGCATCGATCACGCAGCTGCTCGGAGGGGAGGCAACGGTGACGGTGCCTGGCCTTCGGGGTGGATGGCAGCTCGAGGTCGTGCCATTGGGATGGGACAGTCTTCCGGCCCATCTCAACAACCAGACGGGATCGTTAAACGGACTCTCGGCGATGGCGACGGTGGTCGGATGATGAGAAATCCGGTGGGCGTAGTGTGGATTCCATTCCTGCGCTCGCCGAGTGCTGTCAGCCCCGTACCTCACATCGCATTCTCGGTCACGCCGACTGCCATTACCATTCTACGTGTCATGCAGTGGATAGCGGTCGTCCTGTGCTGTGCCTCATTGGCAGTTGCGTTCACGTGGTGGAACGACAGTGTGGTGATGGAGGAGACCGCAACCCATCTGGATAAGGCGGTGCAGCGGTTGAATCAGGCCAATACCAGCCGTGCAGAGAGCATGACCCGTGAGCGACTGACGTTGTCAGCGGATCAGATTGCGACCATCACGCGTGATGTGCGGTTTGTCAATCAGCTCGCCGAAAAGCGGGCGTTCTCATGGTCCCGTTTGTTGGCAGATTTGGAGACCACCATTCCCCCACATATGGCCCTTCGTACCGTTCAATTAAACTTTCAGGACTCGACGGTGGCGCTTCACGGATCGGCGGCGTCGCTGCAAGACATCCATACGTTCATGACTAATTTGGAACACCATGCTGCGTTTCGGCATGCGGCGTTGGCCAGTCATCGTCTTGAGCATCAGGAGCGGCAGCCGTCGCAGGCGAGCATGGCGATGCCAGATACTATGCAACCTGCACGAGGCGTAGACTTTCAGTTGACCGTGGGTTACCGACCGTTGTTGTAGGTTGAACGCATGGCGAATCTGCTCAGATATAGACAGTTGCCAGTATGTAGCCGGTCGCTGCTCCTGTCCTGCGTGCCCCTCATGAGTGTCACGGTATTGGCTTGTGTGCTTGCCGCGACAATCTATTATTACGGATTGAGCCCTGCGCAGGAGCATCTTGCTCAGGCCGAAGCGGCCTATCAGGCCACCTTGCGGGCGCAGGCCGCACTGCAGGTCACACGCAAGACACAGGAGGAGATGCGAACGATCAAGCTGAAACTCGACGAGGTGTGGCGGGGCCTCCCGACCGAGACGGAGTTTGCCTCACTGGCGCTCGCCATTTCTGAACTGGGACGCAGCGAGCGAGTGACCATTCCCGGAATGCAATATGCGGTCGAGCGATCGCCCGCCGATGGCATGCCAGTGAAGGCGTCGATCTCGTTTTCCGTGACCGGCGAGTATGCGGCGGTCTATCGCTTCATTCACCGATTGGAATCGGCTGATTCTTATGTGGTCATCGAGAGCCTCAACGCGAGTCGGACGGCGAAAAGTGACAAGGGGAGTTCGTCTTCAGTGGTGTTTCATGTCACGGTCGCGACGTTCTTGCGGCCAAATCCACCGACGGGGAGTCTGTCATGAGAGTACCGGGCAAAAACGTGATGCTTGGTGGGCTGATGGGACTGTGGGCGACGGTGGCCGCGGTGCAGGTCAGCAGTCTGCCGGAGTTGAGAGAGGTGCCACTGACCTATACCTCTGGGGCGCCTGTGGCGAAGGCGGCAACATCACATGCCGCGAAGGATGCCCTGGAACTACGTCCAATGCGGATGGTGGCGGCGCACTTGCCGTCGACGCCGAAACGCAACATTTTCGAAGCAGCCGAGACACCGACATCCGAAAAGCGCCTCGTCAGGGCAGCGGTGAACAAGAAAGAGGTGCCACCTCCGATCCCAGTGCCGGTGGTCGCGATGCCGGTGGTTCCGCCCGCGCCACCGATGCCCTCTCCGGAAGAAGTGGCCGAACAGGCCGCGCGACTGGCGCGGGAGCGCGCCCGGCAGCAACTGCGGGAAGTGATGGCGCAGTACCGCTATCTTGGGTACCTGACCGGGCGGGGTGAGCAACAGGCGTTTCTCGGCAAGGGCCAGGAGATCTATATCATTCATCTTGGAGATACGCTCGACGGTCAATTTCAGGTGGCCTCCATCACTCCCACGACCGTCAAGATCCTCGCGGCACAAGCCGACGTCGAAACCACCATCCAGCTGAAGACCGACTCTTCGGTCGAACCTTCGTAATTTCTTCGCGTTCACGCCCGCCGACGAACATCCGTTGCGCGGGCAGGCCTTGGTGGACCAGTCCTCTGGTGCACGCGATTCGCGCTAGGGCCGAACGGGCCTAGCGCGCCGCCACTCGTCCCGAGCCGTTTTTGTGCCCTCCAAAAACACGAATCTGTTCGCCAGAAGCCAGATGCCGTGCTAGTTAAGGCTACGTACGCCCGCTCCTCGCGTGCTTCCCGCACCACCTGCTGCTGTTCACCGCTCACAAAGGATCGTCGATGACCCACGCGCGTGTTCGAACCGGCATGCTGAGTCGCATCATCGGGGCGGGGGGCCTGGCCCTTCTGGGTGCCATCCTGCTCTCTGTCACCTCGGTCTTCGCACAATCCTCGACGGTCACGCTCGATGCTTATCTGCATGGGAGCGGGGGGACCGCCAATCCCCCGACCTTGACGGCGGACCTCATTCCACCGCTCAGCCTCACAGCCAAGACCAAGGACTCCGCCGGCCTCGCATTCAGTGGGGGCAATCCCTGGGTGACCATGGGTACATGGACCCCGCCCGCCGGGATCAATGGCAAAGCGACCCTGACGGCGCTCACGACGGCGCACCTGTGGATGGGCTTCAAGAGCAGCGGGGATGTCGGCGGCAAAGTCGATGTGTTGGTCGACGTGCTGGTCAACGGGCAAGTCCTGAGTTCCGGCCTGACGCGCTGCGTGAGTACCCTGACCGCCTCCGCCAGTACCGCCCAAGACATCAGCCTCGCGCTGGGCAGCATCCCGACGACCCAACTTGATACCATGACGCAGACCCTCGCGCTTCGGATTTCCACCCGCATGGGGACCACGGCCAGCAATACGGCCTGTGGCACTAAAGCCAGCGTGACGGGAGTCCGTACCTATTACGATGCCCTCACTCGGGCCAGCCGTCTTGGCGTCACGATCGCCCTGCCGCCGCCGCAGCCGGTCGTGCTGCTGCCGAATCCTAAAACCATCCAGGCCGGATCGACCAGCTCGATCCTCGCCCTGTTGTTCCCAGTTCCGCTCCAGGCGACGACCCTGTCGGTGGTCAGTACTGCGACCAATGTGGCTACAGTCCCCAGTAGCATCGCCGTCGGCATCGGACAAGCTGTGGTCTCCATCCCGGTCACGGGGGTGAGCGCCGGCACCACCCAGCTCAAAGTCACCCTCAATGGCAAGACCATCACCGGCACTGTTCGGGTGGTGGGTGGAACCGCCACCATCAGTAGCCTCATCCCTTCGCCCCTCAGCATCACTCAAGGCGGGAGCGGGCAGTTGACTGTCTCGCTCAATGCCACTCAGGCGACCAATACGGTCGTCGCCCTCAGCAGTTCCGCCGGCAGTATCGCGGCGGTCCCGGCGACCGTCACGGTGCCGGCCGGTCAGGTGAGTGCCGCGTTCAACGTGGCGGCGAACACGGCGGGTCAAGCGGACATCACGGCGACCCTCAATGGGACCAGTGCGACCAGCCATGTGACCGTCACCCCGGCCTTGCCCACGGTGGTCTCGCTCACGCCGCCGGCGAACCAGCTCACGCTCGGCGCCACGACGCCATTGACGGTGGCGATCTCTGCGGCCCAAGTCGGCCCGACGGTGGTGACCTTGACCAGCACCCCCAGTGGCCTCGTGACGGTCCCACCCTCGGTGATCGTTCCGGCTGGGCAGACGACCGTTTCGTTTACGGTGACCTCCGTCGCGTTGGGCACGGCCATGGTCCGGGCGACGCTTGGCAGTTCACTGGCGGAAGCCGCCATCGATGTCGTGCCACCAGTGGTGGCACTGGTGGACTTCCAGCCTGCGAGTCAGTCCCTCGTCGTCGGGGCCATTGGCACCCTGACCGTCACCCTCAACGCGGCCCAAAGCAGTCCGACGGATCTCGCGCTCTCCGTGGACCAGCCGACCGTACTCCAGATTCCCGCCACGCAGACGGTGACCGTCCCGCCCAACCAGACGCAGGCCATCTTCACGGTCACGGCCCTGGCCACGGGTACCGCGCAGGTGACGGCGACCCTGGGCGCCATCAGTAAGCAGGCGACCGTGACGGTGACGCCGCAGCCGCCGCAAGTGCTCTCGCTCACGCCGAGTCCGCTGGCCGTGGTGCAGGGGGCCACCGGGACGCTGACCGTCACCCTCAACGCCGCGCAAGCGACCGATACGGTGGTCCCGATCACGACCACCAATACCACCATCGTGGGAATTCCGGTCAGTGTCACCGTGCCGGCCGGGCTCACGACGGCGCCGGTTTCGGTGAGTGGCCTGACCATCGGGACCGCGCCGGTCACCGCCACGTTGAATGGGACGGCGACGGCGACCGTGAATATCGTGCCACCTCCGCCGGTCGTCACGGCGCTTGGACCGATTCCACCGGTTACCGCTCCCTTGACCCTGGCCAAGGGCCGCACGGGCGTCTTGCAGGTCACGATCAATCGAGCTCCGACGGATCCGACGGTCATCACACTCCAGAACAGTGTGACCTCGGTCGTGACGGTGCCACCGAGCGTGACGGTCCCCGCCGGGCAATTGACGGCGTCATTCCCGGTCACGACTCAGACCGAAGGCCAGGCGACCATTACGGCCTCGTTCAATAGCACCAGCGCCACCGCCCAGGTCGTCGTCACGGCACCGGAGGTGGAGTCGCTCACGCTCGCGCCCGCTGCCTCGACGGCTTTTGCAGGGGAATCAGTTGCCTTCACGGCCACGGGCTTGTTCACCGACGGCAGCAGCCAACCGCTAGCGAACGACATCACCTGGAGCTCGACCAATCAGTCGGTGGCCTCCGTCAGCAGCACCGGGTTGGCCACGGCGCTCACCGTCGGAACCGCCACGATCAAGGCCACCGTCACCACGTCGGTCGGCCCAGTGACCGGCGAGACGACGCTCACGGTGCAACCCGCGCCGGCATTGGTGGTGACGCCGCTCACGACGTCGCTGACGGTCGGCCAGAGCGCGCTGTTCACGGTCGGGACCGCCGTGGCCCCCACCTCGGCGCTCACGGTCACGTTGGCCATTTCCGGCAGCGGCACTGCGCTCCTCAGCCCCGTCTCGGTCGTGATCTCTGCAGGACAAACCACCTCGCCTACGCCGGTGCAAGTCACCGCGACGGGGATCGGCTCGGTGATCCTCACCGCCACCGCGCCGGTGCGGCAACCGGCCAGCAGCACGCTCACGATCACCGCCGGCCTCCCGGTGATTACCAGCGTGAGCCCTGCCAGTGGTGTGATCGGATCGGTGGTGACCCTGAGCGGGTCGAGCTTTAATCCTGTTGCGGCCAACAATCAGGTCCGGTTCGGTGGTGTCCTTGCGACGGTTCTCTCCGTCAGCACGACCGGGAGCTCGCTCACCACCGCCGTGCCCGTCGGGGCCCTCACGGGAGCGGTGACGGTCACGACCCCCCTCGGCACCGCGACCAGTCCACTGCCGTTCACCCTCCTCAATAGTGCGCCCGTCCTCTCGCCCATCGGAAACAAAACGCTGTCGTTAGGCAGCACGCTGGCCTTTACAGTGTCCGGGGTCGATCCGAACGGACAACCCGTGACGTATAGTGCGGAGCAGGCCGCCCCGGCATCGCCGACGTTGCCGGCACATATGACGTTCAATGGCCTGACGGGTGTGTTCAGCTTTACGCCCGATGCGACGCAGGTGGGTACGTTCACTCTCGTGTTTGTGGCCTCTGACGGATCGGTCTCGTCGTCAGAAACCATTGCCCTCACCGTGACGGGGGCCGTCCCCGGTGCGCCGACCAGCTTGTCAGGACGTGTGGATGATAGCTCCGGCAATCCCGTTGTCGGCGTGGCCGTGTCGTTACGCGATGTGCCGACGACGACCACGACGAACACGGCGGGCGAATTCACCCTCGCCTTTGCCGGCCACCCAGCGGGGCGTCAACTCCTCGTCGTCACGGGGCTGCCGGCTGGATATGCGAACTTAGTGGCGCCCGTCGATCTGATCGCTAATACGGCGAATGTGTTGCCGAGTCCCGTCACCACGCCGCCGTTGGATCTGGCGACGGCGGTCACCGTGAACCCTGCGGCCACGACCACGCTGACGAGTGCGACCGCCCATGTGACCGTCGTGATTCCACCCGGCCGGGCGAAGAATGCTGATGGCACGCCCTATACGGGGCAGCTGACGATCAGTCCCGTCCCTGAATATGGCCGTCCCGAATCGCGACCCGTGGAATTGCGGCCGGGTCTCTCGGTGACCATTCAACCGGCGGGCGTCATCCTCGATCCACCCGTCCCCATCACCTTTCCGAATGTCGACAACATGCCGCCGGGCAACGAGTTTGACTTGTGGTCCTTGTATCCGGACACCGGCACGTTCTTGGTGGTGGGACGCATGCGGGTCAGTGCCGATGGGGCGACCGTGGAAATGATTCCCGGCACCGGAGGGGTTCGCAAGACGGCCTGGCATTTTGCCATGCCTCCGGAATCCAGAGGAGATGTCGCCGAAGTGCCGAGCAAGGAAGGGGAATGCGTGGCCTGTTGGACGGGCTCGGAAGCGGACCTCACGGCCGGTGCTCTGGCCCTGGACGAAATCATTCCGGGGATTCGCACGCTGGGGGCGACGCGGGATCTGGCCCTCCACTATCGATCGACCAATGCAGATGTGCAACGCATTGTCCCGGTGAACGCGACGCTTCGAGTCCAGGCGGCCGTACCAACGACCTTTTCAGCGCGCCTCTCAATCGGTGGTGTCCAGCTCGGACAAGACCGGTATTGGGATAGCCGTGCCTTGCCGGAGAATGCGGATTCCGTCTCCCGTCTCGGTGTGCAATTCGACGGCAGCGCCCTCCCGACCGGCGTCTATCCCTCTGAGCTCCTTCTGTTTTCCAACTACCCGCAGTCGAGCATCGGCGGAGTGACGCGGAGTCAGGTCTTGCTCCGGAATGAACAGGCGAGCCCGTTCGGTGCTGGGTGGACCGTGAAGGCCCTGGATCGCCTCTACCCACAATCGGACGGATCGGTTGTGTTGGCCAAGGGTACCGGCAGTACGCTGCTCTATGGTGCGGCGGGACGGCCACTCGTGGTGGAGAGTTTCGATCAGACCCGCAGTCTCACGGTCAGCGGGGTCAACGCCAGTTTTGTCGCCGGTTCGATGCATGCGGCGGCGCGCGCCGACCTCTTGAATACTGCCAACTTCGGGGCGCTCGGGACGATTCGTCGACCCGTCACCCTTCGGAGCGGGCTCAACCTCGTCACGTTACCGGCCTTGACCGGCGTGGATGTGTTCGTCCTGAATCTTCTGACGACCGAATTGACGGCGACGGAAGTGCAAGTACTGGAGCAATTCGTGCGCGAAGGAGGGACCGTCCTGGAAATTCGGAATACGGCCGTGACCCGGCCGTTGCTCTTTGGAACCTTGCCCGCGCCGTTCATCGGCGACCTCACGGCAGACGTGACGCCGGAGGGCCTCACGTCGCTGCTGGGCAACGGGCCGTTCGGCACGATCATCAGTCCGCTGCTGACCGGCGGGAACGCGGGGTATGCGACCACCGGGTTGGCGACCGTGCTGGCCCGGAATGATCTCGGCCCGAACGTCCTCCTGCTGCCGCCCGGGACGGTCTTCTCCGGCGCGGGACGGGCGGTCTTGATCGGGGATGAAGAGATCGTCGCCTCAGGCTATACAGGTGGTGCGGGGTCGAACCGCTATACGGAAGGCTCGAATCGCACCTTCTTTCTGAACGCGATCGCCTACCTGGCCAGTGCGCCAGGATACAAGCCTGTCTTGCCGACGGGCCCGACCGCCATCACGCTGCAAGGCCCTCCGGATGAGTATGCGGTCTTGGTGCGACAGGTGGATGGCACCTATACCCGAACGGCCAAAGACGGCACGGTGTCCCAATTCAGCCCGCAGGGCCTGTTCACGAGTCTGCGCGATCGGAACGGGAACCAGACCACCTATGCCTATGACGGCAGCGGGCGACTGGTGACGATCACGGACCCGACCGGGCAGGTGACCACGCTGGCGTATAGTGGGACCAAGGTGCAGAGTATCACGGACCCGGCGGGCCGCGTGACGCAATTGGAGTATGATGCGGCGGGCAACCTCCAGCGGCTGCGCGGCGCGGATGGGACGGCGGTGACGTTCGCCTATGATGCACAGCATCGGCTGATTCGTCGGACAGACGCCCGGAATCAGATCACGCAGTACACCTATGATGCCAGCGGTCGCTTTGCCCAGGCGACCTCGCCGGACGGGGCGACCCGCGCGGTCACCCCCAGTCACACCATTGCGGTGCCCAATTTCGCGGCGGGGCAAGGGACGGCCGGCAACCCGGCGCCCTTGAGTGCCACGAGCGTCAACCGGGCGACGTTTACGGATGCCACCAATCACAGCACAACCTTTGAACTGGACGCGCTGAGCCGTATCACGAAGCAGACCGACGCGTTGAACCGAGTGACCACCATCACGCGGGATGCCCGAGGCAACCCCACGCAGATCGTCCGCTCCAATGGCGCGGTCACCACCATGACCTACGACGCCACGGGCAATCTACTCACGAGTACGGAGCAGGCCATTGCCGCGACGACCACGTTTACCTATGAGCCGACCTTCAACCAGGTGACCAGCATCCGCGATCCCAAGGGCAATCTGACCAGCATCACGTACGATGCGAAAGGCAATCCGCTCACGATCACCGACGCCCTGAACCAGGTGACCACGTTCACCTACAACCCGCAGGGCCTCTTGCTCACGACCAAGGACGCACTCAATCAGACCACCACCTTTACCTATGACGCGCTGGGCCGACTGCTCACCACGACCGATCCGCTGACTCGGACAACCACGCTGACCTACGATGCGGCGGGCAACGTCGCGACCAGCACCGATGCCCTCAACCGCGTCACCACGTTCGCCTATGACGTGAAGAACCGGCTCACGCAGGTGACCGATCCCAATACGGGTGTCACGGCCTATGCCTACGACGGCACCGGCAATCTCCTGACCGTGACCGACGCGAAGAACCAGGTGACCACCTTTGCCTACGATGGCCGGAACCGGCTGCTGAGCACCACCGATCCCCTCGGCAAGATCGAAACCTATACCTACGACGGCAACGACAACCTGCTCACCAGAATTACGCCCAAGAACGAGACCATCACCTTCGCCTACAATGCCGTGAACCAATTGCTCAGTAAGACCCTGCCGGGCAGCCAGGTGACGAGTTACCTCTATGATCTCGCCGGCAACGTGACCACCGTGACGGATCCCGATAGCGTGCTGACCATGACCTATGACCTGGCGAACCGCCTGACTACGGTCAAGACGGATGGCTCCCCAAATCAACCCGCCGTGACCTTAGCCTACAGCTATGACCCCACTGGGAACCGGCTGAGCCTGACCGATCCGGTTCAGGTGGCCAGCTACCGCTATGATGCGTTGAATCGCCTGCAGTCCTTGACCCAGCCGACAGCCCCGGCCACTCGGCTCCCCAATCTGCTCGCCACCTGGCCAGGGGATGGGAGTGCGGCCGATCCCGCGGGCGGCCAGTCGGGCACCGTGCAACTGGGCACCACCTTCGGACCCGGTGTCCGCCAGCAGGCCTTTGTTTTTGACGGGGTGGATGACTATGTGAGCATCCCGGATTCGGCGGTGCTCGATAGCCTCAGTACCAACGCCACCCTGGACGCCTGGGTCAAGCCGGAGATCCCCTTCGGGGCCGAAGCCTGGCTCTTTGCCCGGCGCGATCCCTTCGTGAGCGAAGGATTCTCCGTGGCCGTGTTGCAGGATGGAAAGATCCAACTCACGGTTCGGACGACCACCAGCCCCACCGTGTCCGGCTCCACATTCCGCTCGACCGCGAGTGTGATTACTTTCGACCAATGGCAACATGTGGCCGCAGCCGTGGATACCGTGGCGGGTACGGCGCAGATCTGGGTGAACGGGCAGGCCGTCAGCCTGACCGCCGTGTTTGGCCCGGCGTCCTTGAGTGGGACCCTCTTCAATGTGAACCAGCAGTATCTGGGGCGACGGCAAGACCCGAACACGGCGGGTGGGGGCGGGCATTTTAAGGGTGAGCTCGACGAAGTGCGACTCTACGGGCGGACGCTTACCCTGGCCGAGGTACAGAGCCGGGCGCAGGCCCAACCCGTGGCGACCTATGGGTATGACGCGCTCTCGCGTCGGGCAAGCCTGACGCTCCCGAACGGGATCCAGACGACCTATACCTATGATCCCGCCTCACAGATCACGAACATCCTGCATCAACTCACGGCCACCAGCAGCCAGATCAACAAAGCCGACTACGTCTATAATCTCGTCGGCAATCGGACCAGTCTGACGGACCGACGGGGACCGCAGACGTTTGGCTACGATCAGTTGGATCGGCTCACGAGTGCGAGCCATCCGCTGCTGCTGGATCCGCAAGCCTTCGCCTATGACGCGGTGGGGAATCGGACCACCGGCGGGAGTGTTGTGAACCCGGGGAATCAACTGACCGCGGATACGAACCATACCTATCAGTACGACGATAACGGGAACCTCATCAGAAAAACGCTGCTCGCCACGGGCAACTATACGCAATACAGCTATGATGCGGAGAATCGCCTGACGCAGGTGCAGGAGTTCGCCGCGGGGAATCCGACCGCCATCACGACCAGCAGCTATCGGTATGATGGCTTGGGGCGACGGATCGAAAAGGTGGCCAACGGCCAGACCACGCGCTACATCTACGATGGCGAAGATATTCTGCTGGAATATAATGGCAGCAACGTGCTGCAGGCACGCTACACCCACGGCCCCGGCATTGACGAGCCGTTGAGCCGGACGCCGATGGTGCCAGGCCTCGGCAGTGGTCAGACGGCGGTGCTGGCTTCCACTCCTGACGGCCTGCGTGGGCCGGTAGTGGATGATGGGATTAAGGTGAATGGCCAGGTATCGGTCGGCTTTGTCTTCGTCTCCGGGATGCCGGCTCCGGCCATCGGCCAGCCGATTGACTCGACTGGCCTCGAACAGCCGATCGCGCCGATCGATGTCACGGCTGCCGCGGCCACCGGCACGCTTGCGGTGGACCTGATCGATACGGGGGGCATCGGCGGCAATGCTCCACTCTATCTGGTGACGCGCGACCAGGCCACGAACCAGGTGCTCGAGAGCCGCCTGCTGTTTCCCGCCCGTGCCACGTTTGCCTCGACGACGCCGCTGGGGACACCGCTCGTGGTGGCCTCGGCGACGGTGCCCACGACCACACCGGTGGCGGATGGCACGCTGTACTATCACCAGGACGGCCTCGGTACGGTGACAGAACTCACCGATATCAACGGCAGCGTCGCCAAAGCATATGCGTATGATGCGTACGGGAATATTCTGGAGTCACCGGGTACGGTGGAGCAGCCCTATACGTATACGGGCAGGGAGTTCGATCAGGAAACGGGTCTCTACTACTACCGGGCTAGATATTATGATGCGGCGACGGGGCGTTTCCTGCAGAACGATCCGATAGGTTTCAGAGGAGGGGATGTTAACCTTTACCGGTATGTTTCGAACAACCCTATCTATTTCAGCGATCCAGTAGGTTTGCAAAATACAGCTGTGTTCCCTGGGACTGCAGCTGGTTCAGCGGCTCAGGGGACAAGCGCTGGTGTGAAAGGAGCTTTACAAGGCATCGGGCTAGGTCTTGGAACTGTAGCTGGTGCAATAACTGGAGTAACTATATTTCCCGACTCCGCTGGCGAGGGATCCGACATAATTCCTCTTCCTGATACCTATCCCGATACTCTGCTTCCTGAAGACGATACTGTACCAGATATTCTTCTACCCCCTTATATAGACATCGATACGGAGATTGCATGCCCAGTTGACCCACTTCAGTACAGTCCGCATAAAAAGAAGAGGCCATCGACTTACGATAAGCATACTAAACCTCGACCTGGACGACCGACAGAGAAGAAGAAGCAACAACCAGGTTGGAAGCCATTCAACGACAATAAGCGGAGACCATAATCGTGCAACGATTGCTGGCAATTACTAAGGGAGCTGAACTTCAATGCTAGCGGGAATAACCCTTCTCTTTAAGTGTAGATCGAGGAGTGCGCTTTTAGGGATGTTGAATGATTATGTTGTTTCAGCGAGGTCCCTTAGGGACCTCAAGAAGCGCGCAGTAAATCTAGGCAAAAGAGAGTCCCATCGCATTGCTGTTGATACGAAAATGAGCTGCGAATATTTGGGGCTTTACGATACATATTATGTCTGTGGACCATTAAAGTCAGGAGCCCTACTTGGATATACGAGCACATGGGGAATCAAACAAAAGACACTTCTTCCGATGATGAACGAAATTCGAATCAGGAAGGCACTCTCGGGAAGCTCTAAGGGTGCTTACGTTATTGATGCCGTGTATGTTATCGGCTCTCAAAAGCCTCCAATCTTCAAGCGAAGAATAATTGAAGCAGCTCTGCTCGTTGAGCATGACGGCAAAAAAGATATTCTTGAAGTCGCAGGTCGACTAGCTAACTCCCCACATGTAAAGCGCAAGATAACGAGAGACTTGAGACGCCAGGTTTTACCTGAAGAGTTAGAGATCGCTGGTTTTTCGAGCATTCGCAGATGGGCGAGCCCTTCTGTAGGTTTAGGGAGGTGCTTTAAGTGTAATGTGAAACGCTATGCGAAAGAATTTATGATCAGCAGGCTTCTTCACGAGGAAAAGAAGCTGGTTTTCCCGAAACCCTTGAGGTAACCATGTGCGTTCTCCGTCTGATAGTGAATTGGGCTCCTCCTACGATCCCGCCAATCGGGAGACCGCAATTAGCCATTAGCTCACGACCACCAGCAGCCAGATCAACAGGGCCGACTATGTCTATAATCCCGTCGGCAATCGGACCAGTCTGACGGATCGACGGGGCGCGCAGACGTTTGGCTATGACCGGTTGGACCGACTCACCTCAGCCAGCTACCCCTTGCTACTCGATTCGCAAGCGTTTGCCTATGACGCGGTGGGGAATCGCACCACCGGTGGTGTTGTCGTGAACCCAGGGAATCAACTCACGGCGGATACTAACCATAGCTACCGATGGCGAAGACATTCTGCTGGAATATAATGGCAGCAACGTGCTGTAAGCACGCTATACCCACGGCCCTGGCATCGACGAGCCCTTGAGCCGGACGCCGATGGTGCCGGGCCTCGGCAGCGGGCAGACGGCTGTGCTGGCTTCCACCCCGGATGGCCTGCGGGGGCCGGTGGTGGATGATGGGATCAAGGTGAACGGCCAGGTGTCGGTGGGCTTTGTGTTCGTCTCGGGGATGCCGGCGCCGGCGATCGGGCAGCCGATTGATTCAACCGGCCTCGAACAGCCGATCGCGCCGATCGACGTCACCGCCGCCGCGGCCACTGGCACCCTTGCGGTGGACCTGATCGATACGGGGGGCATCGGCGGCAATGCTCCACTCTATCTGGTGACGCGCGACCAGGCCACGAACCAGGTGCTCGAAAGCCGCCTCCTGTTTCCCGCCCGTGCCACGTTTGCCTCGACGACGCCGCTGGGGACGCCGCTCGTGGTGGGCTCGGCGACGGTGCCCACGACCACACCGGTGGCGGATGGCACGCTGTACTATCATCAGGATGGCCTCGGTACGGTGACGGAACTCACCGATGTCAACGGCAGCGTGGCCAAAGCCTACGCGTATGATGCGTACGGGAATATTCTGGAGTCACCGGGTACGGTGGAGCAGCCCTATACGTATACGGGAAGAGAGTTGGATGCAGAGTCAGGGCTCTATTACTATCGGGCTAGATATTATGATGCACAGATTGGGAAATTCACTCAACGTGATCCTATTGGTCGTGTCGGAGGTAACAACTACTATGAGTATGCCCTTGGAAATCCGACATTGCACTTTGATCCATTTGGGTTAAAGGCACAGATTGTGATTTGGGCTCCGGTGGGAATTGGCACATCATCGTTTGGCCATGTGTCCACCAACATCAATGGCACAACCTATTCATTCGGGCCAAATGGGATGACGAACGAGCCCACTTCCGTATTTAATCAAAGGAACTCGTTCCGGAGTTCGCTGGGGTTGGATTTGACCCTCACAGCCGAACAGGAAAAGGCACTGGAAGAATGTCTCAAACGGGACCAACCCGACTATAACTTTCTGACGAACAACTGCGGTGCGCCAGTGCAGAGATGCCTGAATTGGATGGGTTACGACATTGGTAAAGTATTAACACCATCACAGCTTTACGAAAGTATGACTGGAGTTGGTCTCGTAGGCGGTACGATCTTTTAAGGCGAGGGTCCTGGGTTCGAATCCCAGCCGACTCACCACAAAAAACAACGACTTACGAGACGTTCAAGCCTCGAAAATCCTTCGAAACCGCCCCTTGTGCTAAATTTGTGCTAAACCCCGTCGGTTGGCACTCATCCAGCGCATTCACACCGTCTCTCAGACTCTCCGGCGAATGATGCGCATAGCGTTGCGTCATCGTGCTCGTCTTATGACCGAGAAGCCGTTGCACCTTGTACAAATCGACTCCCCGCTGTACGAGCCTCGTGGCGAACGTATGGCGCATATCGTGGAAACGAAAGTCTGGAATTCCGGCTCGATTGCGAGCCTCGCAGAACTCTCGCACCAGATATCTCACTTGGAGCTCATTCCCGAGCGGCGTCTTGAAGACCAGGCCTCGTGAAGTCTCTGAGGTTGATTGTTTGGCCGCCAGGAGATCGAACACCTTCGTATTCAACGGAATGGTCCGGCGCGTGCCGTTTTTGCTTTTCATCACGATCAGCGTGCCGCGTGCAAAATCCACGTCCTGCCATTGCAGGTTCAAGATCTCGCCTTGACGCATGCCCGTATTGAGTGCAAAGACCATGATCTCTCGGAGCCAGGGAGAGGATGCGGCCATGAGCCGTTCTTCTTCCTCGGCGGTTAGCCAACGATCTACTTCATTCCGCACCTGTTCCAGAGACACGCGGTGCATGGGGTTCTCACGGCACCACTCCCATTCGCGCATCGCAATGTTGAAGGCATGTCGCACGAGTTGGAGTTCCTTGTTGATGGTGGCCGGAGCCGCTCGTTCAATTCGCCGCTGGGTCTTATAGCCAGCCATGAGTTTGGGTGTGATGGCTGCCAGCACTTTGTCCTTGTAGAGAGGCAGGAGATGGGTCAGAGCCGCATGATCTCGAAGGCGACTCTTCGGAGCCTTCAAGACCGCACGCTCTTTCATGTAGCGTTCCATCATCTCTCCAAACGTCCGATCTTGTTCCTCACGACGTTCAAAAAATTGCCCTTCTACAATTTGGACTTTCACCTTGGACAGAATGTTTTCTGCCAATCTTCGATCCGTGGCGCCCGTACTTCGCCGGACTTGCTGGCCCTGATATGTGAACGTCATCCACCATACTTTGTTCCGCTTAAATAGCCCCATCCTGCTCCCCCTTCCTGATGAGGCCTGATTTCGGTCTGGTTTCCCCGTGGCGGGGAGTATAGACCTCGGATTTGGCCGCTTCAATGATCCGGTCTAGGTCACTGCTGTCGTGGTGAATGGGGAGGGGTAGCGGCTTGCCTGGGGTCGTCCCGAAGGTATTCACCCATGCCTGAATGGCCTCAGGTTCGAAGCGCAGCAGGCCATGGATACGACGGCAGGGAATCTTGCCCTGTGAGGCCCAGAGATAGAGTGTGGACGGCTTGATGTTGAGCCAAGCCGAAAGCTCTTTGATGGTAAGCATGATGCAGATATACCGGGGGCGTCTGACGACACCCCCAGTCCCCCTAACATGGGCTGCCCGCGTGGCCGCCGGCAGACGATGAGTGAAACGGATTGGGTGGCTGTTTGAGCAGATTCCGGTGTCGGTCTTTCCACCGGGAGATGCCCCTGACAATCTCTTGCTGTAGCCATTCTTCCCCACCTGGGGTGGCACAAATCACCGCCAGCATTGGCGTCAGGGTGTCGCTCACCCATCGTTTCACGTTCTGCAGGGTCTGCACCTGCTTCTCCTGGGCTAATCGCCCCTTCTGAAATTCCTCCGTCAGGAGGGCGTACCACTCCAGCATCGGAGCCCGGTAGCGTTCTTCCTCTTCGGCGTCTTTGGGGATCTGCCGGAAGTTCACATAGTTGCGGAGTAACCCCACGACACATTCTTTCCAGTCGGCTTCGTCCAAATTCGCCAAGGCCCGTGCACAGAGTTCGGCGCGGTCTTTTTTGAACTCCAATTCCCAGCGCACTCCATACTCTTGCCAGTTCTCCCGTTCTTTGCTTTGAAGCTCTAATCGTTTATCGTATATGCGTAGTAATGTCTGGCTTTGGGGACTGCCGAAATACATGGTTTCGCCGGTGGTCGCACCAGTCCCACGAGTCAGATTGGAGACGATCTGCCTCACCTGGGCAGCTCGCGTGACGCAATGACCATCTGCAACCGCCTGTCGAATGGTGGCGACCGGAACGGTTCCGACTCGATCATCGAGGGCACAATCGATCCGGGTGACGTGTCCTTGTTGGTCATGCACCCATCTGAGTAGTGCGCGAATCTGCTCCAAGGTCAGGGCAGACACCAGGCCACCGGACAGATCGACATGGATCTCATTGGGGCGTCGAGGGGCATTCGTGCCGAGCTTGCCGACCCCCTGTACTCGATCCGACCTGATCCAGGATAGCGGATACCCTCGGAAGCCACCTTTGGCCTTGCTCCAGTCTCCGCCAAGGACCTGCATGGTCTCTTGAGGCCGACTCGCGAGAACGGTAAAGGCAAGCCAATCAATCGACAGAGTGAATGCAGAATTCATGGAACCTATCGAACTCCTGTAAGGAACCCTGTGGTGAGAGCCCCCGTGTTACCAAGACGGGGGCCATCCGCTCCGCCCCGCAGCCTGCCGGCATGCGGCGCGGACCGGCATTGTCTGCTGATGGTAAGGCGGGTAGCACTATTCTCAGCGTCCTTCCTGGGCCGGTCGGGTCAATTTCTGTCTGACCACGGCGAATGCCTTTTCACCAACCTCTCTCGCGACAATCTTGATTGCCTCGGCTTTCCCATCCATAACCATGCTCATCAGGACGGCCCCGCGTACATATTTGGAGACGGTCGTCCCTTCCTCTACGGCACACTTCTCAATCAGCTTCCGTTCTTGTTCTGTGACCTTGAATTGTAGCGTTTCGCTTTTGGCGTCATCGGTTTTCATGTCACCTCCTATTTTAATATAATATGTAAGATAGTATAAAAATGCAATAGCCACGATTTGTGGCAAATTTGAAAGCGTTGAGCATCCAGGTTTATAGCGCATACAATAGATGTGGCCTAGATTTGCGCCAATATACAATATATGGTATAGATTTACATTCTCTGACAGCCCAAGCTCGCGGGCCGGGAGACGGTGCTGCGCCAGCTAGAGGTTGCGCCGACGCTCCCAGTTCGGAGCGCGGATGGGTCAGTCCACACGCTGGAGCCCCCACAGGGAAGAACCTACGCTTGATGGTTCTGCATATGACCGGAGCTTGGACTATAAGTTCCCACTGGACGGTCGCAGAGCTTCATTATA